>Ga0213872_10001321_pt1 | contig 16423 bp, 16 predicted proteins | sample VelepicomBERX_R2_FD_160071 | JGI IMG/M metagenome (GOLD analysis project Ga0213872, IMG submission 160071) | Rhizosphere microbial communities from Vellozia epidendroides in rupestrian grasslands, the National Park of Serra do Cipo, Brazil - RX_R2 | ecosystem: Host-associated > Plants > Roots >...
GCACCGCGTCGCCTCCATGGCCTCCGGCGGCATGGACACCCTGCCCCACAACGGCGCCGTCATCACCTTCCTCGCCGTCTGCGGCCTGACCCACCGCCAGGCCTACCCGGCCATCTTCGGCATCACCGTCATCAAGTCGCTGGCCGTGTTTGCGGTGATCGGGGTGTTTTATTTGACGGGGATTGTTTGAGGCGTTGGATTGGAATTGACCGCCTGATGAGTTGCTGAGTTGTAGCGGCGTTAGGCGGAAGTTAGTGAGATCGCATCCTGTGCTGGGGGACTGGCATGAGGGTGCGATTTGCTTTTTGGGGGATCAAATCGGCGAGGCTAACCGTGGCGAACTGAGGTCTGCACGACTGTCGCTTAATTTTGAGTGGGGTAGTAAAAATCAAAATGTCCACCAAGGAACCTCGAACGGCTACTCTGCCGGCGTCAACTGTCATCCGGTGATTGAGCCTGGACGGCGGCCCGCTTGGACTTAGCATCGCCGAGGTGGCAGGCACCGAACTGCGGCTAACATCAAGTTCAACGAAAAACTTTCAAACATCGCACCAAACCATGGCTACTAGCTCGATGAAGGCAAATACGCCCACAAATCCATTCGATTTCCAGGCCGTTGATGTGCCAATTGGGAAGATTCTACTAGATCCTAACAATTATCGATTTTGGGATCAAAAGAAATTTAAGAAGAAGGTGGTCACTCGATTTCACGAGGAAAGGGTCCAGTCAGCGACATTGGAAAAGCTTGAACGAGACTACCAACTTGACGAGCTAAAGAACTCCATTATTACCAATGGATACGTACCAATGGAGCGAGTTATCCTAGCACCCTACAAATATGAAGCGGGCTATTATGTGGTGATCGAAGGAAATCGACGCATTGCTTCTCTTAAGTCGTTACTCAAAGAGTCGAATGAAGGCGTCTTAGTGCTGAGTACGGATCAAAAGCGCTCATTCTCAAAAATTCCATGTGCTGTTCTAAAATCAACAGGCAAAGATCTGCGACACGCTGAACGCGTGATTATGGGTATTCGACACATTGCGGGACCAAAGGAATGGGGAGCATATCAACAGGCACTTCTCGTTGCAGAACTCAAGGATGATGAATATCTTGACTTCAAGTCCATCGGTGGAATGCTTGGCATTTCTTCTGTCGAGGCTGCGCGGCGATACCGAGCAGTCGCCGCGCTGAAGTTTATGGAACAGGATGAGCTATTTGGAGACAAAGCCGAACCAGAATTTTATCGTTTACTTCATGAAATGGTCTCGTCGCCAGAGGTTCGACATAAGTTCGGTTGGTCTCACGATGAGACTACTTTCGTTGATGCAGAGTTAGCACGACAATTTTTCCAACTCATTACGGGCGACGCGAAGCACGAGCCAAAACTCACGACGTATTCTGATGTTCGTAGATTGAAGCTCATTGTGAGTAACGCCCACGCTTTCGAGTCACTACTCGACCCGGAGCAAAGCCTTCTGGATGCCGTTCGGATCGCGGAAGGAACCAAGGCGGGGGCCTCGCCCTTGGCTATTTTGCAAGCGATTTATGATGATCTCGGTCGCATTGGGGTCGCGCAGGCGAGTTCCTTCGGCACCAATGAACTTGAACTCCTAAACAATATACTTAGTACATTGGAGGGGCTAAAAAGCTTAGCAAAGAAAACAAAATGAGTGAACAACTCCAACGAATCGGAGAGGAGGCGCTTGCCTATTTTCTATGTGAGTATTCGCCACGATCTCCAAAGCAGAAGCTGGAAAATGTCGTCCAGTCGCACCTCGCAAAGTGGTATTCGAATGAAGTCATAGCTACCTTCCTAGAAAAAAGACTGAATCAATTTCGAAGAAATCTCGTTGAAGAATACAATTCCCGAATAGCAGCGAATCTTTCAGTTCGATTTGATATTGTTGATCCTTTGGGAGAAGGTCATTTTGTAAAAGGCAGGAAAACCAGCCCGACCGACAAACGGCTAATTTTTCAAGATGCCTTGCAGGAGATTAATCCAGAAAAATTCGAGGACCTCGCTGCTGTCGTGCTAAAAAAATTGAGTTGCGAAGCAGTTTTTAGAACACCAAGATCGCATGATCAAGGTGTAGATGCCTTTGGATATCGTGGCGTGGCACCCTCCCTTTCGAGAGCCGTATCCCATAAACTTGTTTGGATTGCTCAAGCAAAGCATTACGTTACTCATGGAGTTAGCACCAATGCTGTAAGAGAGTTGGTTGGTACCAACGAGCTTCTTGTGAGTAAAATTTTTTCCACAGTCGACCAGCGCTACAAAGAGCTTGAGCTTCTTCCATATGCTCCGGCTGCTCTTTTGCTTTTGACCACCCATGAAATGCCAAGTACCGTGCATCGCCTTGCGGAACGTGCTGGTATATATGTATTCGAGGCCTCCGACCTTTACGATCTGCTCAGCACGTGCCTTGCAGGAAAGGTCAACGCTGACGCGCTCCAGAGATTGATTGACTCTGAGATTGCTTCAATTCCAAGCATTTCTTGAGGCATGCGGCTACCTGCCACCGCCCACTCGTCACCCCTTCGGCTCCTCCTCAAACACCGGCAACTCCCCCGCCCCCACATACCACCCCGGCCGCGAGCCGAAGTAGACGTTCCGCGCCGGCCGCTCACCCGGGTCGTCATCCAGGGCGCCGCTCGGCACGATCCAAGCCACTTGTCCTTTCTATCCGGCCACTCATTGCCGGACTGGATCGTAGCTGCAGGGCGGGAAATTCGGGGTTCTGCCCATCGTCAAAGGAGCCTCCCATGCGGCCCCCCAAGGCACTGCTCTTCGACGTGCTTGGAACGCTGGCGGCCTGTCAGGCGAGCAAGACGACCTTGCCCACCGTGGTGCGGCCTTCCAGCAGGGCATGCGCTCTAGCGCCGTCGGCCAGCGCAAAGCGCGCGGCGATAGGGACTTGCAGCTCGCCCGAGGCGATCAAGCGGAACAATTCGTCGGCGCGCTGCTGGCGCTGCGCGGCCGAGGTCAAGACGTTCCACAGGTCGCCGCCGACCAGGCGCTTGGAGCCGTCCATCAGGATGCGCGGATCGACGGCGGGCGGCTGGCCCGCGGCCATGCCGTAGAACACGACCGTTCCGCCGATACGCACCTGGGCCAGCGAATCCAGCACCGTCGTGCCCGTGGAGTCGTAGACGACGTCGAAGTCCGCGCCCGCCTGCGGCGCCTGCGGCGCCTGCGTGAGCACCTCGAAACCGCGCGCGCGCAGCTGCTGCGCCTTGACCTCGCTGGAGACCAGGCCGACCATGGTGGCGCCGCGCGCGCGGCCCCATTGCATCAGCAGGCCGCCCACGCCGCCGGCCGCTGCGTGCACCAGGGCGCGGTCGCCGGCGCGCAAGGCATGGCTGTCGCTGGCGAGGAACTGGGCGGTCAGGCCTTGCAGCAAGGCGGCGGCGGCCGTCTCGGCCTCGATGGCCTCGGGCAGGCGGATCAGGCGCTCCACATCGACCGCCGCGAGTTCGGCATTGGCAAACGGCGAATCGGCAAAGCCGACCCGGTCGCCGGGCTTGAAGCCGCTGGCCGCCGGCGCCGACACGATCACGCCGGCACCCTCATAGCCCGCCACATAGGGCGGCGCGCCGCGCAGGTGGTAGCGCCCCTGGCGCCGGTAAACATCGGCAAAGTTCAGGCCTATGGCCTGCAGCTTCACCAGGGCCTGGTCGGGACCGGGAACAGGGTCGGGAATGTCGAGGTAGCGCAGTACGTCTGGGCCGCCAAATTCCGAAAATGTCAGGGCTTTCATCGCTCGGGCTTGCTGTGTCGGGGACTTCGTTGGAGGCAGTGTAAATTCATCACCGCATGCCAGTGCACGGCCCGGGTCGACATTCGGCTCAATGCGCGCCGAACACCTTGCCCAGCAGCGCCGAGCCCGTGCCCACCGGATCCTGGCGGATCTTCTTCTCCTCGTCGCCGATCAGGGTGTAGACCCCGTCGATGGTCTTGTCGGTCACGTACTGCTGGATGTTGGCGTCCCTGCCGCTGACCAGGCCGATGCCGACGCCCTTGCTGGCGACGGCGTTGTACTTCTCGGCCAGGCCGACATGCTCGGTGGCGTGGGTGACGATGGGCAGGAACTGTTCGGTCAGCGGCTGGCGCGTCTTGTCGGCGAAGAAGCGGGTGACGCTGCCCTCGCCGCCGGTGAGAATGTTCTTGGCGTCCTCGACCGTCATGGCGTGCACGGCCTTCAGCAGCTGGGCCTTGCCCACGGGCACGGCCTGCTCGGCCGCATGGTTCATCGCGGCGACCAGTTCGTCGACCTTGGCGCCCTGGCCGAACATGCGCAGCGCGCTGGCGGCCTGGTCCAGGTGGCCGGGCAGAGTGATGCGCACGCGTTCGTTGTTCAGGAAGCCGCCGTCCCGGCCCAGGCTCTGGACCGCGAAGCCGACGCCCCGTTCCAACGCAGCCCTGATGCCGCCAGCGGCATCGCCTTCGGTCAAATCACTCAGAGAGATCGCCCAGGCTTGGCGTTGGGCGGCAAGCAGCAGGCCCGCCAGGCCCAGGCCGCGGGCCAGCAGGACGCGTCGCTCAAGACCCTGGCGATCGTGTTCGGGAAACAGCGATGAGTGCATGGAAGCCTCCTGGTGAAGTTGACGGTTGATGAGTCTATCTGCCTGGCGCTACGGAGCCGCAGCGACCTGGGCGCCGGCTTCGCGCAGCAGTTCCCGCAAGACGCCGCGATGGCAGTGCGACTCGTCTTCGCAATAGCAACCCACCGAGAAATTCGTGTTGCGCGACATGGCCGCCAGCAGCGCGAGTGCATGCTTGGCCTCGGGTTCGGCCATCTCGCGCCGGTACTGCTTGACGAAGGCTTGCCAATCCTGCGCGCTTTGCGCGGCCTGGCCGAGCTTCATGGTGTCGGCGCTGGGCGCCAGGGTCGGGAACCAGACGTCGTACCAGTTCTGCGCGGCGAACTCGGTCTTGGGCACGCCCCGGGGTGGGCGGCGCACGGTGCCGATCCGCAGGCCTTCGTCCGGCAGGCGCTCGCCGCCCAATCGCAAGATGTAGACGCTCATGAAGTCCTCCAGGATGTCGCGGCGATGGTGTGGCGACGATGATAGCCAGGACCGCCATGGCGCTGCGGCAGAATCCGGGCCATGCAAGTACTCAGCCTCAACACCGCGACCGCCCGCACCCTGGACATCGATGGACGGGGCGTGCTGAGCGCCATCCACAAGCGCTCGCGCGAGGGCGCGGTGGCGCTGCGGCCCCTGGGACTGGAAGGCGACGAGCAGGCCGACCTGAGCGTGCACGGCGGCCTGTCCAAGGCGGTCTACGCCTATCCGAGCGAGCATTACGCGTTCTGGCAGACGGTGCGCGGCCAGGCGCGCGCCAGCGGCCACGAGGCGCCGCTGCCTTTCGGTGCCCTGGGCGAGAACCTGACGCTGGCCGGCCTGCTGGAGCAGGAGGTCTGGATCGGCGATGTCCTGAAGTTCCCGGACGCCGAGCTGGTGGTCAGCGAGCCGCGCTTTCCCTGCTTCAAGCTCAATGCGGCGCTGGGCTTCAAGCACGCCGTCAAGATGATGGTGCAAAGCGCCTGGTGCGGCTTCTACCTGGCCGTCAGGACACCGGGCAGCCTGGCGGCTGGCCAGCGCTTCGAGCTGCAGCCCGGACCGCGCGAGGTCGGCGTGCAGGAGATCTTCAGGGCCAAGGCGCGCGCCTGATTGCGGATCAGGCCAGGGCGGGATAGTCGGTGTAGCCCTTGGCGTCGCCGCCGTAGAGCGTGGCACGCTCCACCGGCTGCAGCGGCGCGTTCAGCTTCAGGCGCCGCACCAGGTCGGGGTTGGCGATGAAGTCGCGCCCGAAGGCCACCGCATCGGCCTGGCCCTCGGCCACGGCCTCGATGGCCATCTGGCGGGTGTAGCCGTTGTTGACGATCCACGGCCCCTTGAAGCGCGCCCGCATCGCTGCGAAGTCGAACGGCGCCACGTCGCGCGCACCGCCGGTCTGGCCTTCGATGACGTGCACGAAGGCCAGGTGCAGCGGCGCCAGCTGCTCGGCCACGTAGTTGAACAGGGCTTGCGCATCGCTGTCCTGCCCGGCATCGTTGACCGGCGTGACCGGGCTCAGGCGCAAGCCGGTGCGGCCGGGGCCGATGGCGGCGGCGATGGCCGTCATCACCTCGATCAGCAGGCGCGCGCGGTTCTCGATCGAACCGCCGTAGGCGTCGCTGCGATCGTTGATGCTGTCGCGCAGGAACTGGTCGAGCAGATAGCCGTTGGCGCCGTGCACCTCGACCGCGTCGAAACCGGCCTCCATGGCGCAGCGCGCCGCATGCACGTACTGCGCCACCACGCCGGGCAGCTCGCTGGTCTGCAGCGAGCGCGGTGCCGACACCGGAACGAAGCCCTCGGCGGTGAAGGTCATGCCCTTGGCCGAGGTGGCCGTGGACGACACCGGCGCGCGGCCTTCGGGCTGAAAGCCCACATGCGAGATCCGGCCCACGTGCCAGAGCTGCACGGCAATCTTGCCGCCCTCGGCGTGCACGGCGTCGGTCACGCGCTTCCAGGCGGCCACCTGCTCGGGCGTGTGGATGCCAGGGGTGTCGAGATAGCCCTGGCCGTCGGCGCTGATCTGCGTGCCCTCGCTGATGATCAGGCCGGCGCTGGCGCGCTGCCGGTAGTACTCGACCGCCAGCTCGCCGGGCAGGAGGCCCTTGGAGCGGCTGCGCGTCAGGGGCGCCATGACGATGCGGTTGGCGAGGTGAAGGTCACCCATCTGGACGGGGTCGAACAAGCTGGACATGGCGGGGGCTCTCGCGAAATGGAGGTTGAAACTCGAGGTTGAAACAGGGTCACAGCCTAGCGCCTGCGGCCGCCCGGCGCTGTCGGCTGCGCGACAAGCCTGGATTCAATACGGGCTTGTCGCCCTGGCCCTGCATTTTTTCCTGGATGCGGTATGAGCAAGTCCGATTGGATCAAGCAAGCGCTACAGTGCGTCCCATGCTTGCCTACCGACACGCCTTCCATGCCGGCAACCACGCCGACGTTCTCAAACACCTGGTGCTGGACCGGGTGCTCCGCTACATGGCGGAAAAAGAAAAACCCTTCACCCTGGTCGACACCCATGCCGGCGCCGGCGGCTATTCCATCGAGGGCCGCTACGCGCAGAAGAACGGCGAGTTCAGCCACGGCATCAGCCGGCTCTACGACCGCCAGGACCTGCCCGTGCCGCTGCAGGGCTATGTGGACCTGGTCAGGCAGTTCAATCCGGACGGGCAGCTGCGCCAGTACCCGGGCTCGCCGGCCATCGCCAACATGCTGATGCGCGAGACCGACCGGCTGCGCGTCTACGAACTGCATCCGACCGACCACCGCATTCTCGAAAGCTACCTGGCCGACCGGCCCAACACGCAGGTCAGCGACAAGGACGGCTTTGTCTCGCTGAAGTCCGAGCTGCCGCCGCCCTCGCGGCGCGGCGCGGTGCTGATGGACCCGCCCTACGAAATCAAGACCGACTACGCCAAGGTGCTGGCGGCCCTGCGCGAAGGCCTGCAGCGCTTTCCCGAGTGCGTGTTCATGATCTGGTACCCGCAGCTGCAGCTGCTGGAGTCCACCCAGCTGGCGCAGCGCCTGAAGTCCAGCGCCGACACCGCCGCCAAGAAGGGCTGGCTGCACGTGCGCCTGACCGTGCAGCAGCCCGACGAGAAGGGCTTCGGCATGCTGGGCAGCGGCATGTTCGTGGCCAACCCGCCCTTCACCCTGCACGACGAGCTCGCCGCCTGCTTGCCCTATCTGGTGGAGCGCATGGGCCAGTACGACGGCGCCAATTTCGTGCTGGAACAGCGCGCCGTCTGAGGCCCACGCCGATGCGCAGCCCCGCCCCCGCCAGCCAGTTCAGCCTGCTGCGGCAGCGCCGCTTCGCGCCCTACTTCTGGACCCAGTTCCTGGGCGCGGCCAACGACAACCTGTTCAAGTTCGCCCTGGCCATGCTGGTGACCTACCAGCTGGAGCTGCAGTGGCTGCCGGCCAAGCTGGCGGGCCTGCTCATCGGCGCCCTGTTCATCCTGCCCTATGTGCTGTTTTCCGCCACCAGCGGGCAGCTGGCCGACAAGTACGACAAGGCCAGGCTGATGCGCCTCGTCAAGACGCTGGAAATCGGCATCATGGCCCTGGCGGCCTGGGGTTTCCTGCAGACCTGGCCGGTGCTGCTGCTGGCCTGCGTGTTCCTGATGGGCCTGCATTCGACGCTGTTCGGCCCGGTCAAGTACGCCTACCTGCCCGAGCGGCTGTCCGAGGCCGAGCTGACCGGCGGCAACGGCATGGTCGAGATGGGCACCTTCGTCGCCATCCTGCTGGGCCAGCTGGCGGGCGGACTGCTGATCGCCGTGCCGGTGCAGGGCGTCCGGCTCGTCGCTGCAGCGGCGCTGGCGCTGGCGCTGCTCGGACGCGTGGCCGCGCAGGCCATTCCCAGCGGCCCGCCCTGCGACCCCGGGCTGCGCATGAACTGGAATCCCTTCACCGAAACCTGGCGCAACCTCCAGCTCGCGCACCAGGACCGGGCGGTGTACCGCTCCCTGCTGGGCATCTCGTGGATGTGGTTCTTCGGCGCCGTGTTCCTGGCCAACTTCCCCGTGTTCGCCCGCGATGTGCTGCACGGCGACGAGCACGTCGCCTCCCTGCTGCTGGTGGCCTTCTCGGTCGGCATCGGCACAGGCTCGCTGCTGTGCGAGAGGCTCTCGCACCGGCATGTGGAGCTCGGCCTGGTGCCGCTGGGCGCCGCCGGCATGAGCGCCTTTGCCATCGACCTGTATTTCGCGTCGCGCGGCCTGCCCGCGCCCGTGCAAAGGCTGGGCCTGGGCGCCTTCCTCGCCGAATCGGCCCACTGGCGGGTGCTGGCCGACCTGAGCCTGCTGGCGCTGTTTGCCGGGCTTTACAGCGTGCCCCTGTATGCGCAGATCCAGTTGCGCACGCCGCCCAGCCACCGCGCCCGCATCATCGCGGCCAACAACATCCTGAACGCCCTGTACATGATCGCCAGCTCGGTGCTGGCCGGCGCGCTGCTGGGCATGGGCCTGAGCGTGCCGGCGCTGTTCCTGGTCATGGGCCTGCTCAATGCGGCCATGGCCGGGACCATCTTCGTGCTGGAGCCCGAGTACGGGCAACGATTCCGGACCTGGAGCACGGACACCCTGGGCTGGCGGCGCTGAATCCACCCGATGGCGCAGCCCCCTGATTGAAGGTGCAGGATGGCCGCAGGCAGGTTGACGCGGCCTCCTGCTTGGGTGCTAATCCATCAACCCGGGTTCTCCAGCGAGACCGTATTCGCCATGAACAAGCCTTTGCCTCTCGCATCTGAAGGCGTTTTTCAATTCAGCGTGCCGGACGCTGAAGTCCACCTGATGCCGGGCGAGTGGTTCTTTGGCCAGAACGCCACCGTCAAGACGCTGCTGGGTTCCTGCGTGGCGATGACGCTGTGGCACCCGCGCCTGCATGCCGGGGGCATGTGCCACTACCTGCTGCCCACGCGGCGGCCCGACGCCGCCCGCCCCTTCACCAGTCCGCTGAGCGGCCGCTACGGCGACGAAGTAATCGAACTGCTGGTCAAGGCGCTGCAGCGCTGCGGTACGCATGCCGGGGACTATGTCGTCCAGCTGTTTGGCGGTGCAGACCTGCTGCACGAGCCCATGCCACGCACACCGGCCTGGCCCCTGTCCGCAAGCGCCAAGTTCAACGTGGGCAAGCTCAACGTCGAACAGGCCTGGACACAGGTCCGGCGCTTCGGCTTCGATGTCAACCGCGTCGATGTGGGCGAGCACGTCGCGCGCCGGGTCAGCATCGACCTGTCCACAGGCGACGTGGAGGTGCAGCGCGGTGCAGCGCGTGCGCACGTCAGTCGCGCCGCATAGCCTCGCGCCAGCGCTGCACCATGCGCCGGACCCGCTCGCGCCAGGCGCGCGCCCGCAGCCATACCGGCGAAGCGCGGACCCAGGCCAGCAAGGCCTCCTTCCAGGCGACCCATCGTCCGTAGAGGCGCTCGAACCAGGGCAGGCGCATCAGGGCCGGCTGCACCAGCACGAAAATGCGCGCCAGCAAGGCCGTGCCCAGCACCTTGGCCAGCAGGATCACGCCCAGGCCCATCAGGGCCCGCCCGCGCGTGATGAACCACAGCGCCAGCAGCTTGACCGGCAGCAACAGCAGCGTCGGCAGCACGAACAGCGCCAGCGCGCCGTAAGGCGGCAGGCGCCGTATCAGCGCCTCCAGATGCCGCACCACCGGCAGGCGGCCTATCCAGGCCATGGCGGCCGAGAACCACTCCCAGCCCCATTCCTCGAACAGGATGACCAGCGCGAACAACAGCCGGGCCAGCCAGCGCAAGGGCGCCAGCACGGTCAGGAACAAGATCTTCAACATGAGGACATGATGCGCGCTTTTGCCACGGCAGGCGTCAAACACCGCGCGCGCGGTCCGCGATGAAACGCTGGCGGAAGACTTCGAAGCCGCCCGCCGCCGGCTCGTCGAGCGCCTCGCGCACCTCGCGCATCAGGTTCAGGTAGTAATGCAGGTTGTGGATGCTGGTCAGCATCGGGCCCAGCATCTCGCCGCAGCGGTCGAGGTGGTGCAGGTAGGCGCGCGAGAAATTGGCGCAGGTGTAGCAGCTGCAGGTTTCATCGACGGGACGCTCGTCGGTCTTGTAGCGCGCATTGCGCAGACGCAGGTCGCCAAAGCGCGTGAACAGATGGCCGTTGCGCGCATTGCGCGTCGGCATCACGCAGTCGAACATGTCGATGCCCTGGCGCACGCCTTCCACCAGGTCTTCGGGCGTGCCCACGCCCATCAGGTAGCGCGGCTTGTGCTGCGGCAGCTGGTGGCCGATGTGGTCGAGCACGCGCAGCATGTCTTCCTTGGGCTCGCCGACCGACAGGCCGCCGATGGCATAGCCCGGCAGGTCCAGCGCCGAAAGGCCCGCCAGCGACTCGTCGCGCAGGTGTTCGAACATGCCGCCCTGCACGATGCCGAACAGCGCGTTCGGGTTGGCCAGCCGGCCGAATTCATCGGCGCAGCGCTTGGCCCAGCGCAGGCTGAGCGCCATGGACGCGCGCGCCTCCTTCTCGGTCGTGATGTGCCCCTTGGTCTCGTAGGGCGTGCATTCGTCGAACTGCATCACGATGTCGGAGTTCAGCACGGTCTGGATCTGCATGCTGATCTCGGGGGTGAGGAACAGCTTGTCGCCGTTCACCGGCGAAGCGAACTTGACGCCCTCTTCCGAAATCTTGCGCATCTCGCCGAGCGACCAGACCTGGAAGCCGCCGCTGTCGGTCAGGATGGGCTTGTGCCAGTTCTCGAAACGGTGCAGGCCGCCGAACTGGCGCAGGATGTCCAGGCCCGGGCGCAGCCACAGGTGGAAGGTGTTGCCGAGGATGATCTGCGCGCCCATCTCTTCGAGCGAGCGCGGCATCACGCCCTTGACCGTGCCGTAGGTGCCCACCGGCATGAAGATCGGCGTTTGCACCACGCCATGGTTGAGGGTCATCCGGCCGCGCCTGGCGCGGCCCTCGGTCTTGAGCAGTTCGAAATTCAGCATGGGTGAATTGTCGCAGGGCTGCATGGACGCGGGTGAGACGACAATTCGCCCATGCCCCTGAGCCTTGCCGCCCCCGTCCACAGCGAACTGATCATCAAGAAGAGCCGCTTCATCGGCTGCGTGTCGCCTTGCGCCGATCGCGCCACGGCAACGGCGCGGGTCGCGGCGCTGAAGGCCGAGCATCCGGGCGCGGTGCACGTCTGCTGGGCCCTGCTGGCGGGCGGGCAGTCGGCGGCCGTGGACGACGGCGAGCCCAGCGGCACCGCCGGCCGGCCCATGCTGGAGGTGCTGCGCCATCAGGACCTGGAAGGCGTGCTGGCCACGGTGGTGCGCTACTGGGGCGGCGTCAAGCTGGGTGCGGGCGGCCTGGTGCGGGCCTATACCGATTGCGTGGCGCAGGCGCTGCTTCAAGCCGAGAAGGTGCCCATCCAGCGCCTGCAGCACCTGCGCTGCACCCTGCCCTATGCGCTCGAAGGCCTGCTGCGGCGCGAGCTCGAGCTGGCCCAGGCCACGCTCACCGAGGTCCTCCACGGCGCGCAGGTGGAAATGCGGTTCTCGCTGACCGAGACGGCGGCGCCGGCGTTGCTGGCGCGGCTCAACGAATCGGGCCAGGGGCGCATCGGCTGGCTCAATCCAGAGACTCCAGAGTTGGGCTTGCGCAGCGAAGAAGCTTGATCACGGGCGCAAGTCTTAAAATTCGCCGATTCGCTTCCCACGCATCACTTCCCACGCATCACACAAGGGCCTGCCGTGACCGCAACCATTCTTCAGAACATCCCCGTCGGCGAACGCGTCGGCATCGCCTTCTCCGGCGGCCTGGACACCAGCGCCGCGGTCAAGTGGATGCGCACCAAGGGCGCCGTGCCCTGCGCCTACACGGCCAACCTGGGCCAGCCGGACGAGTCGGACTACGAAGAAATCCCGCGCAAAGCCCTGGCCTATGGCGCCGAGATCGCGCGCCTGATCGACTGCCGTGCGCAGCTGGCGGCCGAGGGCATTGCCGCCATCCAGTGCGGCGCCTTCCACATCAGCACCGGCGGCGCCACCTATTTCAACACCACGCCGCTGGGCCGGGCCGTGACCGGCACCGCGCTGGTGGTGGCGATGCGCGACGACGGCGTCAACATCTGGGGCGACGGCAGCACCTACAAGGGCAACGACATCGAGCGCTTCTACCGCTACGGCCTGCTGGCCAATCCGGCGCTGAAGATCTACAAGCCCTGGTTGGACCAGACCTTCATCGACGAGCTCGGCGGCCGCAAGGAGATGAGCGAGTTCCTGATCAAGCACGGCTTCGACTACAAGATGAGCGTGGAGAAGGCCTATTCGACCGACTCCAACATGCTGGGCGCCACCCACGAGGCCAAGGACCTGGAGTTCCTGAACTCGGGCATGCACATCGTCAAGCCCATCATGGGCGTGGCCTTCTGGCGCGAGGACGTCGCGGTCAAGGCCGAAACGGTCACGGTGCGCTTCGAGGAAGGCGTGCCGGTGGCGCTGAACGGCCAGACTTTCGCCAATGCCGTCGAGCTGTTCCTGGAGGCCAACCGCATCGGCGGCCGCCACGGCCTGGGCATGTGCGACCAGATCGAGAACCGCATCATCGAGGCCAAGAGCCGCGGCATCTATGAGGCCCCCGGCATGGCGCTGCTGCACATCGCCTACGAGCGCCTGGTGACCGGCATCCACAACGAGGACACCATCGAGCAGTACCGCATGAACGGCAAGAAGCTGGGCCGCCTGCTCTACCAGGGCCGCTGGTTCGATCCGCAATGCCTGATGCTGCGCGAGACCGCCCAGCGCTGGGTGGCGCGCGCCATCACCGGCGAAGTGACGCTGGAATTGCGCCGCGGCAACGATTACTCGATCATGGACACGGCCAGCCCCAACCTGACCTACCACCCCGAGCGCCTGTCGATGGAAAAGGTCGAAGACGCCGCCTTCATGCCCATCGACCGCATCGGCCAGCTGACCATGCGCAACCTCGACATCGCCGACACGCGCGACAAGCTCGGCGTCTACAGCCGCGCCGGGCTGCTGGGCCATGGCGTTGAGACCGGCAGCATTGCACTGCTGACCAGCGACAAGTCCTGAGCAGGCGACTTGTCGCCCGCGCTTCAGCGCGCCTGCCGGGCGCCGCTGAAGTTGCCGGTGCCGTTCATGGCGCTGCCCGGGGCATAGCGCCAATCGCCGGTCAATCGGCCGCTGCTGCCGTCGATGCGCCCGGTGAAGACGGTCACACCGCCGCCGAAGCCGCCGGCCGTGCGCAGATTCAGATTGCCGGCGCCGTCGATGCGGCCCTGGAGGTCGAAGTCGCCCGCCCGGTCCGAGCGGCCGCGACCGCGCACGCTGCCATCGGCAATCACGACCACGGTGAAGCTGCCCTGGTCCGCACCGTAGTAGTTGCCGGCGAAATCGCCCAGCATCATGGGGCCCAGGGCCGTCGTCAGCGGCACAGGTGTACTGGCGCCGGGCTGGCTGCCGGCCGCCATCAGGCTGCGCTGCACCCAGCCGCTGGCGTTGGCGCCGTCCACATAGGCAAAGCCGTTGCTGACCTCGCCGGACGCCACCACCTCGTCCTGGCGCTGCAGGGTTCCCAGCAGCTTGGATGTGCGTGAAGCCTCGGCATAGACCTTGACGTTGCCGATCTTGGGCTGCAGCAGCTGCCCCGCCGGCTGCGACGCCTCGTTGTGGCTCGCTGCGGCATTGCCGGCAGGGCCCGCATTGAAGGCCTCGCCATGCGTGGACTGCGCGGCGTTGCGGTCGCCGCTGGCGCTGTGCGTGCGGATCAGCTGGGGCTGGTTGCGTATGGACTTGACGATCTCGTTGTAGTTGTCGAGCAGGCTGGCCGCCACCACCTTGCCCTCGGGCGTCTTGGTGTAGCCGCCCAGGCCGCCCCAGGCGCCGCTGCCGTAGGTCCAGCCGCCCACGCCGAAATCCGTCTTGGTGGCCTTGCCCTCGGCGGCGGCCACCTGGATGCTGGAGCGCACGTCGGCAATCAGGATGCTCGTGCTCGCCTCCTTGAACTTCAGGTTGCCGAACAGCGAGCTCCATCGACTCAGGGCGCCGGCCACGTAGCCGCCGATGCCGCCAGTGTCCGAGGCCGACACCTGCACATTGGGCGTCATCACGAAGTCGGCCGCCTGCATCTGGCCCTTGTTGACGTTGGACTCCTCGCGCAGGTCGCCGCTTTGCGCCAGCGCACGTTCCTGCTGCAGATTCTGCAAGGCCACGCCGCGCTCCACGACGTCGAAGCAATCCGATTGCTGCACCATCATGCGCAGCAGCGAGGCCGGGGAGCCCAGGCCGTAACTCTGCAAATGGTCCCAGCCCATTTGCGGCTCGGCGACCGCGAGCACACCCAGCTTCTGGCTGCATTTCTCGACCTGCGAGCTGGCGTCCTCGGCATGACTGCCGGACGCTAACGCCAAAGTGACCAGACCGCCTACCCAGGCACAGACGACGCGCCGCTGCGTTGATGTTTTCAATTTCACCTCCCTGATGGATTGAGCCCCCTTGCGATGCCAAGGGGGATTCACCACCTTAGCGCAGGCATTGGCCTGGCCGTGCGGCGAATAAATCCGACAGATTGGTGTTCGAACTCAGCAGAGTAGCTGGCAACGTTCCAGCAACATGGCGTCCCCATAGCTGAAGAAGCGATAGCGCTGTGCAATCGCGTGCTGGTACAAGGCCATCACCCGCTCGTACCCCGCAAAGGCGCTCACCAGCATCATCAGCGTGCTCTTGGGCAGATGGAAATTCGTCAGCAGGCGATCGACGACCCGGAACTCGAAACCCGGCGTGATGAAGATGTCGGTCTCGCGCGCGCCGGCGCGCAGTGAACCGGGCAATGCGGCCGACTCCAGCGCCCGCAAGGTCGTCGTGCCCACGGCCACCACGCGGCCGCCGCGTTGGCGTGCGGCCAGTACGGCATCCACCGTGCCCTGCGGCACCTGGAACCATTCGCTGTGCATCTTGTGCTCGGCCAGGGACTCGACCCGCACCGGCTGGAAGGTGCCGGCACCGACGTGCAGGGTCACGCTGGCGCGCTCAATGCCGCGCGCCGCCAGCGCCGCCAGCACGTCCTCGTCGAAATGCAGCGCCGCCGTGGGCGCGGCAACGGCGCCGGGCTCGCGGGCGAACACGGTCTGGTAACGGCGCACGTCGTCGCTGGAATCGGCATGCTCGATGTAAGGCGGCAGCGGCACATGGCCATGCCGGTCCAGCAGCTCGAAAGGGTCGGACGGAAAGCGCAAATGAAACAGCCCGTCGTCAGGACCGCATCGGCCCAGCACCTCGGCGTCGAAGGCGTCGTTGAAGCGGACCACGGCGCCCGCCTTGGGGCTCTTGCTGGCACGCATATGGGCCCAGACTTCGAAAGTGCCCGGCAGCACGCGCTCGATCAGGGCCTCGACAGCGCCGCCGCTGGACTTGGCGCCGAACAGGCGCGCCTTGATCACCTTGGTGTCGTTGAACACCAGCAGGTCGCCAGGGTTCAGCAGGCCCGGCAGCTCGCGGAACACGCGGTCCACCGGCGGCAGGGTGCGCCCATCCAGCAGGCGCGAGCCGCTGCGCTCGGGCGCCGGATGCTGGGCGATCAGCTCGGCCGGCAAATCAAAATCGAAATCGCTGACGGTGAAGTGGCGGGCGGCGGAAGAATGGGATGCAGACATGGCAGGCGGGCTTGACTGGCCCGTCATCAAAGCCCGTTCGGGCAGATTCGGTATTGTCCCCGAACTGCCCGTCATGCGGCCCTCAGAACGCCGCAATCCCCGTCTGCGCCCGGCCCAGGATCAGCGCATGGATGTCGTGGGTGCCCTCGTAGGTGTTGACCACCTCCAGGTTGACCAGGTGGCGCGCGATGCCGAACTCGTCGGAGATGCCGT
>Ga0213872_10001322_pt1 | contig 16407 bp, 12 predicted proteins | sample VelepicomBERX_R2_FD_160071 | JGI IMG/M metagenome (GOLD analysis project Ga0213872, IMG submission 160071) | Rhizosphere microbial communities from Vellozia epidendroides in rupestrian grasslands, the National Park of Serra do Cipo, Brazil - RX_R2 | ecosystem: Host-associated > Plants > Roots >...
TAGCCGGTGGCCAAACGAAGAGTCCCAGAAACAGGTTTACGATCCCACGGAAGAAAAGCACGAGCCCGCCACTGAAAACTGCCGTCCAGAGGTAGGCAAGTATGTAATCGTAGAGCTCGTTAGTGCTGTATTCCTCAGACAGAAAGCCTATGAAGGTACCAATGTCAAAGTATGCCAAACGATAACTTACATGGCCTTCGACAAAACAAAACTTGTCAAGCACGGGGACAAGGAATTCATGGCCATGTTGATGCTCATAAAGGAATTCTGTGATCGGTCCGATCGGCTGTTTGTTTTTCGTGTTCGGAATTCTGAAACGCCAGTTAATGAATAGCTCCCGATCATTGGCAGACCAGGATACGACTTCGCCGCGGAGGTCGGGAAAAAATCTGAACAGAGTCCGAAAATACGTTGCGGATTGCTCGGCGCCCCTGGTAATCCCGGAGGGGTCGCTGATAATCACCGTGTTGGTGAAAATCTCCTGGTTCCATTCGCTCGGATCACCCGAGTGCCAGATGCCGTTGAACCACTCTACGAACTGCTCCCATGGTGGCTTGTGATCCCCCTCTTTGATCCAAGGGGGAAGCCGCCCGTCGGCCCAACGCGTTCCTACGTTGTCTACCAATGGTTTAGCCTCCAGATAGGATGGCGTGTACGGATCCGTTGAGGGGGTGTCATAGAACTTGGTGGAACCTTGAAACTCGACGTGGGCGTGTTTCTTCTCACCAGACGGGATGCTTCCGCGGTCTATCGCCATGTCCGTTCCTTCCATTTGGTCGGGGGTGGATCCGGAGGAGGGAACCGTGCGCCCCGCTGGGTAGTTCGAACGCATAAGCTCTGCGTCCGTTCCGGCCTGAGACGAAGTTCCGGACTCCGACGGTTTGGGCGTATTGAGGCCCTCGTGATACTCTGGAGGCTCCTTTGACACGGGCGTCGGGACAATCGATGAATCAGCAGGAAACACCGGCAATCGGGGTGTGTCGCCGACGTCGGGGTAGCTGCTTGTTACGGCCTCAAATGCTTCCCCATGTTTGCCGGCTTGCGGCACCTCCGGGCGATCAAGGTTACTGTCTGCCGATACCGGCTGGCGAGAGACATCCTTCTCTGTCGAATCCTGGAGCATGGTGACGGCGGCCTTTTCACTGATCATGAAGATCGACGTCAGGATGAAGTAGCCCGGAATCTTAGGGAAGACCGAGGCATCCACCACGCGCAGCCCTTTTACGCCATGTATGCGGAAGTGGCTGTCCACTACGGCGCCCACGTCGTTCAGCCTCTTCGAATCAGGCTGCCAGGGATCGGAGCCGATGCGGCACGTGCCGCATGCATGATGGCCCCAGGTCTGCGTCTTGATCCACTCCTCCATTTCGGGCGAATCGTCGGCAATTTCCGCTCCAGGTTGAATTTCGCTGACGAATTGTTCAGGATTGGATGCGTTGACACGGCGCACGTAGCGGACTGCATCGACGACCGCAGCGAGGTCCTTCTTCCAGCCGTTGCCAGGAGTTTCCTCAAAGGAGTGGAAGCAGATTTCGGGCATGGCGAAGGAGTCGGCACTCCTCAGCCGGACCGTGCCGCCATTATTGTGCGTGTAGGCCTTCAGTATGACCCAACTCCAGAAGTTGTGGTGGTCCGGCCCCTCACCGCCCAGTGTGCGACGGAATATCTCGCGCGACCAATTCCAGTAATAGCCGCGGAAGGTCGCCGGTGCGGCGAACGTAAAGAGGTCCGACTCCGGTTCGTCGTCGCGCAACGCGCTGGAGCGCCGGAGGATGGCAAGAATACCGCCGTTGGTGGCGTAGAGACCCTTCTTTCCCTCCAGCCACGCAGTGCGTCCGGGGTCCTTGGAATCTCCGGGCCGGAACGAGAGGTCCGCGAGCGTGGAGAGGTCTTTGCTCAGTTCGCTGACGACAGTAACTTCATAACGGTCCTGCAGATTGCTTCCCACTCCGGGGAGATTGATAACCGGCGCATGGGGCAGTGCGTCGCCCTTCTCGTCGAACCGGCCTTCGCTCATAGGCTTGCCGTCGGCCCCGCACAAGAATTGGATACCATGCTCAGCTAGATGCGACCCATCACCGATGCCGCTAAGCATGAGCAGCTGGGGGGTATTAAAGGAGCCGCCGCAAAGGACAACTTCCCCGCGCGTGAAAAGGCGTACCTCGGCATTTGCAGGCACGGGCTGTTGCAGCGGGCTCGCCTCATAAAGGTGATCCCCCACGACACCCTCAACACCGATGGCGCGCGGTGGCTCTCCCGCGGCGGTTCTTTCGAAAAGAACCCGCGTCACATGGATACCGGTCTTGATCACCAACTTCTCAGGAACCTCCTTCGCGGTTTTGAGGAGGAATTCGCGGACACCCTGGCGACAGCCCAGGAATACCTGACCTTCGTCAATCACGGAGTCTTGGCTCTCAACGCCGATGGGGATGAGAAAGAGTCCTTCCGGACTACTACGGCGGGTGTTGATGTCGTTGAAATCGAGCTGTTCCACTACGCGTAACCGCAAAAGGGCATGTTTCAGACGGGCCACCAGCGAATAGTTGCCGTGAAACACCGCGAGCGCAGCGCGCACGATCGCGTCGATAAGTGACCGATCGCTCTCGGCGATGGTAGTGATCAGGTACGGATCAATGAAGCTGGTGGGTTGCCAACCATCGAAACCGTGCCCGCCGTTGTCGACCATGTCGCCTGGATGGAACAAGAAAAGCAGCCATCGCCATAGCTTGTAAATCAGCCCGAGCGTTTTGCGAAAAAACTGGTTGTAGGCGCGGATATAAAGACAGCGCTCGATTTTGGCAAAGAAAGGGCGCATTCGCTCTGCCATCCAGGAATCGTCGCCTGTGAGGTCAGCGATATAGTTCCAGTCCTTGTCGTTGGGGACGATCATGATCATCGCGTGATGACCAGTGCAGCCGCCGAGCCCGGAGCTGCGGGGGTAAAAGATGCCCTGTCGACCGCCTCCGGGGTGGGGATCCAGATATTTCGGATCGATGGCGGTAAATGCGCCCGGGGGACGGTTGGGGTCGAACGGGGTCTGATTGTACTTCGCATCCCGTTCCTGCCCCTCGGTATCCGCATAGTGCCGGACTGAAAACGCCCAGCTCATCTCCGCACCCTCGGTAGCGGAGGCGTGGTAGCCCGGCACGAGTGTGACTTCGCCGTTGCCGGCGCCGGGCCAAGCCGGCGATGGCTGCGCCTTGACGGGATCGCCTCCGGCCTCCACGACCAGCACTCGCTTTCCCGCTAGTGCGAGCCGGCAAGCCAGCGGTCCGCCGCCCGCGCCGGAGCCGACAACGATGTAATCAAACGGGGTAGTGTCCTTTTGCTGCGCGGCTTTGAAAAGAGATTCAGGGGTGCTCATAGCTATTAACTGAACCTTGCCTTTCGTGAAATCTCAAAGCGCCAATTGATCGATCCGCTTCCATTTCTATTCGGCAGAGAGGATGTCCGCGTTATCACTGGTCAAGGATTTGCGTCATCCAGCCGACCGTAGGGTTGTGAAGTATGGCGGCCGTCTAACTTGGGCCGATTGTTGCAAGCACGATCAATGTACAAAAACCGATGATTGTGCCAGGTAGCGCATGAGACGCTCCTTTCTTGGAAGTAAGCTGAGAGCGCTGCACCGATGTGCTGGGATTGTGACCTCACTGATACGCGCTGTCAACTGAAAACAGTTGGCGCCTATCATTCTGCTTTTCGGGGCCGGATTCCTCCGGGGATTGCTGGAGGAGGCCCAGGAGTTGTACAAGAAGCAAGGGCCATCTGCCTGGATTCTGTAAGGAGAGCAACCTCAGAAAGTGACACTGGACTTGGGGTCTCTGGGCGCGGGCACAATACGACAGGAAGACCAAGAGGGAAAGCTGGAGAAGGCTTTGGCCTTCTTCAGCCTAATTACAGATGCCGCGCGAGCCCAACGCTGTGCGTGCAGAACTGAACAAAACCAAGTCGAGCCAGAAAACCCACGAGTCTCCGCCGGGTTAACCCGCCCCACCAAATTCACAACGCTGTATACACCGCACTCCCACCATTTCCTATCCTGTCCGACACGCTCAAATCGGCTAAACTCGCTCCGGCTGTGGCAAAACCGTGACAAGACTCCAAGCAGTTGGGCTCTCTCCATGCCAAAATTCGGCCGGCCTTCGTTGGCCTTCCGGTTCAGCTTTCAGCAATACTTCCCGCTCCGCCTGCAGCTTCGCTGGATGTATAACGCGTGGCGGCCAAGAAGGCAAAATGCAAGTGCGGGATAGGGAGACTCAAATGTTGACTCTGTCACATCTGCGAGCAGTACTGAATTCGTCTATGTCGAAAGCAACATAGCATCCCCAAATGGGAACTCGATTTTGCTTTTCGTAACTCCGACGGTAGTCTGAGTCAGCTGACCGGATCCCCTTTCCCCGCTGGTGAGGCGGGGGTGCAATACACGGGGTTCGTTTTCGGACCTTTCGAGTCGGATCAGACCCTCGCGGCGGATTCGGATAGACAATTGCTTTTTCTGGCTCCGATACCATCGCGGTGTTTCACATCAACTCCGATGGGTTGTTGGAAGCTATAACCGAATCGCCGTTTCCTTCTGGCGGTGCAAATCCCGTGAGTGTCGGGCTTGGGGGCGATACCTTATTCGTCGTAAATAAGAACGGCGACTTCCCGCGGATGTCTTCGTTGCAGCCCAACTATACAGCTCTTCACATTGCATCAGACGGGTCGCTCTCACCCGTGAGTGGATCCACCGTAAGCGTTGCGTTCAACTCGTCCCCGACGCAAGCATTGGTTGTTCGGGACCATCATCTGTTATTCGGCGCCGATTTTTTGGGGGACTCTTGCAAAGCTTCAAGTTTGACGATGAAGGTTGCCTGCATCAGCAGCTCCCGGTTGCTCTCCCGGCGGTTGCCGGCCTCCCGATAATCACCCTTTACGGCACTCCTTTGCAAGCTGGAATGTTTCCACTAGGCCTGTACACGCATCCGCGGATGCGGCTGCTCTATGTTGGATTCGTGGTCGTCAATCGTGTCGGCATTTATTCCTTTGACAAAGAGGGGCGACTCGAGTTTCTGCGGTCCGTCCCTCACCCCGGCCTCGCCGTTTGTTGGCTGCGCGTAAACCGTAACGGAACCCGTCTCTATACCGGCAATAACGGGTTGTCGGGGACCCCGCTCATGACGCTTATTCCACTGTTTCGGTTTATGATTTGACTGTTCCAGAATTCCAGACACCCCGGTGGAGATTCAAGTGCTCCAGATTCAAGGTGTCGGTAATGTCACTCAAATCCAACTCAGCAACGACCAGCAGTATCGGTATGTCGTAAGCCAGCGCAACACCCCAGCGATCCCACCAGGTCAAGGCAACGCCCTGCATACGTTCACTATTTTGCCGGATGGAACGTTAGCGGAGCAGCACGCACCGATTATTTTCGACGTGCCGGTTGGCACAGCACCCCAAGGTGTCGCAGTCTATACACCCCCACGGGTCGACTCCGCAGACGACGCCAATGAGTCATAGGAAGGACGGCCGAAAATGCATACGCTGTTAGTCAGGCTTACTTATGCGATTGGGAAACAAGCCCGTTGCAAACGATGAACCGCTGATCTATGCTCCTGCACACTGTCTGGGCTTGTCGGTGGATGCTAACCCAAAATCAAAACGCTTTAGGCAAATTAACCTGGACAGCCTATATGGATCCGGGCCATCGTTCCCTCTACGACGTCCAGGGTCCGTGGAATAAGAACCCGGTCAAGCTTCTTGTCGATTCGGAACGTGAGTTCGACCTCCCGCGCAACAGCCAGAACACGGCCTGGGAGAAATATAGAAGTTCCCGTTAATATAGACTAAGGCATCGAATGATGCCTTAGAGGAGCCGACGAGACGCCGTGCGCCAGCTGGGACGAGAAGCAGTACCTCATTCAAACAATTTTCAGGCCGGCACAATAACGCTTACATTGGGAACACGATATCCAACTATGGGCGCCGCGGTCCTGGCTGCTTTGTGCTATTACGCCTACTATCAGTTTAATTTATCGCCTCCGCCTAGAAACTTCATGGCTGATGCGAGCGCTGTTGCGATTGGTTTCGTTGCAACCGCGAAGTCGATTCTGCTGTCGGTTCAAAACACGACAGTTCGTAGGCACTTCAAGAACGGCAATCAATACAGAACGCTCGTGGACTATTTCATGCAGGCGATTTACTGGTCGTTCGTCGTCGCTGGCGTTAGCACCGCCTTCTTACTTTTTGACCCCAACCAGCTGAACGGGTGGACTTGCCGGTTTGCGATAGCAGCTTGGGTGTTCCTTGTGTTTGGTGCTACTTTCTCGTATCTTCGAGTTCTGCGATTGTTCAGTCTTATTTTGACCGGAGACTCAGCCTGAGGAAAATCTGGCCATCTCCGCCACGTCGTCTCGAGGTCTTTCTTTCTGCCGGTTCACCTGCGAGGCCTAATCAGTCTCGCCACTGTCTCAAGCACTCAAACCTTCCCTATGATCGCTTTGCCGAAGACGAATAGAAACCGAACCCTCGCCCTTGTTTCGCCACCGCAGGTTGTGTTATCCGGCATTTCCCTTAATCGCTTAAGCGGAACTGACGGGCTCCTTATTGCGGGGCTTGAATCTCCGCACTCAATTCCAGCGGTTCCGCTCCTTACTGAGACGAAAATGGATTCGCCAGAGGCAGATCATGCCCGGAACCAGGGCTATGAATTGCCACTGGTGACTCTTCAGAACAGTCCACCAAGCGTCCGACAGGTCAGACAGAAGATTGGACAGATACAGCGGGTTAAACAGGTGGGTGGGCGGGCTTGTCCGCCACTTATTCACCAAGACGCAAAGTGTCCCGACCATTGCGGTCATTAAGATCCAGACAAGATGCTTGAGTTCCAGCGTGAGAAAGTACTCGACTCTTCTGATGATGTCGCCGATGCGGATCAAAGCCAGGGAGTCGAGCGCGTGTTCCACTTGGTAGACAAGATTGACGGCCGACTCCACACCCTGCTGGATGCGGATGAATTTGCTGGGCCCGCACAAACGGTGAAGCCTCTTCTTAACCTGTTTCTTTGCCCGCTGTCCAGCTCCCTTTTCATAGTAGCGAAACTCCCGATAAAGATCCTGATCCTCGTCCAGTCGAACCGCGATCGTGTCGGTGAGCATGGAAGCCCTGATCATGCGCAGCAGATTCAGTCGCATTGGGATCTGGAATTCCCTGGAGAGGTCGAGAAAATCGATCCATATTCGGGCAGAGATTCGCTCTGACCAATCGGCGTGCTTGCTTTTGATTGCATAGAGATGATTTGAGAACAGGTACTCAAGCCGCAGGCCGAACTGGAACCGGTCGATCGGCGGCAGAGGTTCGATGATCCCCATGGCCGCTTGCACCATTCCACCTACATCGTCAACACTCTGGGCGTCGAAAAGCCGCCTCCATGAATTCAGTTCTCTGCGGCTGAAAGAGCCGCAGGAGCCGAAATCGATCAAAACGATCTTGTTGCCGGGCTGGATCAGGATGTTGGCGGGATGGAGGTCGGCATGAAAGAAGATGTGCTCAAAGTTATTGAAGCGGGCAAGCAGTTGAATGCGCCGTGCCAAAATCACGCGGTCGAAATTCATCTCCTCAAGCTCAGCTAGCAGCCGCGGATTCTGGACTTCCAGCGCCTTCAGTATCTGGTCGAGCCAGATGCCGGAGACCAGCTCGGTGACCATGACCTCTGCACTGCTGTAATCAAAGAAAACCCGGGGCGCGGTCGCAAAGCTTAGCTCCTTGACCTTGCGCATGCGACGCCGAAACAGGTCAGTGAACCGAGCTTCGCGAACGAAATCGAGCTCCTCCATGAGCATCGTCCGCAGTTCTTCGATAAAATTGGCGGTGAAACCAGAAACAAAAAAAACATTCTCGGCCAAATTTAAAAGCCATCCGAGCGCACGCATGTCGGCGGCCAAGCGGGGGCCGATACCGGGCCTGCGCACTTTAACCGCCACGCGCTCACCGCTCTTCAGGACAGCTTGATAGACACAGGCAACAGACGCCGAGCCGATTGGCTCGACGTCGAATGCCTCGAAGACCTGTTCCAGTCGTCGTCCCGTCGCTCGCTCGATGGTTCGGATGGCTTCGTCCGAGGGAAAGGGAGGCACCTTATCGCGCAAGTCGCCGAGTTCGCGGGTGTAGGCGTAGGGCAGGAAATCAAGCCGCATGGAGAGTTGCTGACCGATCTTGATGAACGTGGTTCCCATCTTCTGTAACGTCTCGCGAAGACGACGGGCCTGGTGCTCTTGGGTATTGCGGCGGTGCAGCCAGTCCCAGAAAACGCCGAGTGCGAATCTAAAGCCCCAGTACAGCCAAACGAAGAGGCGCGCTACTGTCCGCGCTATACCGGCATTGAATACCACCGCGCGTCGAGGGGATGGGAGGCCTGAAGGTTCCCAACTGTCTTCTCCTGGACCTTCCAGACGCCGCGGTCGCGGCAAAGATCGCCGAACTGCGGCCGCCGGCCATTCCAGCATTCTTTGACGACGTTCGACTGCTGCGTAGGCAATGCGCTGAATCTTTTCCCGCCGTAGTAGGCGCCTACGCCAAGCTTTCTTTCGGCCGCTCTTGGATGCCTCCGCGATTTCTTCCGGTGGCAAGTCTATTTCTTCCACGGGATTGTGGTGGTTCCCTCCGATGACGTCGGGTTGAAAGGGTAAGGGCATCCTTTTGGGCCTCCTTCCTTCAGTCGCGCCGCATTGCTCACGGAGTCAGTGAGACGGTCCTCATAAAAAAAGATCAGTCATCTGCGCTATCGAGACTGGCGCAATGAGAGTGACCTGGTGCCCAGAGGGCTGAATATCTCACTGGCCAGGCACCGTGGTCGGAATACCCACGGGATCTCACATCGAAAATCTGCAGTTCCGAGTAGAACTACAACGCAACATGGCCTGATTCTTGTGCTTTGTCGTCAAGATAGGTAGCACAGATTGACCATACGAAGCGAGTCACTATTTTGCACCATCGTCACGTAGTTGTCCAGATGAGCATCTGGGGGGCTGCTCAAACAATTTCAGACTGCAACCCTCTGTTCGACCGCGAGCGGACGAGAAAGTCTTTGTCCAAAAAAGTGGTAAGTCGGTCGTCACTCACGGAGGATAGATATGTCATGGGTTACATATCAACCCTCAGACAGATCAAAGAAACGATTGACAGACTCGCAGGCGCTGATAAAATGCTCGCGTTCGATAAACAGCTTCGTGTGAGTAGAACCTGCTGTGGTGATCGCTGATACAGGACCCAAGCCGGCGCAAGGGGGATCATGAATTTCTTGAAACGAGAGCGGACAACATTGGAGACATTTCTGCCTTCACTAGACGTGCGGCTCGCGCAGTTTCCGCTTGCGCAGATCGAGACCCCGGGTAACCCTGGTCTCGAGATCCTGCGAGAGCTTGAGGGCACCGCAATATTGATCCCGACTGAGCACGGGGGCAAGGGCGCGCTACCGGTTCAGGCAATCCAGATACAGCGCGCTGTGGCCAGCCGCTCGCCATCTCTGGCCATCGCCATGACGATGCACAATTTTTCTGTCGCCACACTGGTAGAGTACCTCTCTTACGGTGACTACACCGTGGAACTGCTTCAGCAGATTGCCGGCGGCCAGTTGCTTGTGGCCTCAGGCTTCGCAGAAGGCCGAACCGGCACCAGCATCCTTGATCCGGCGGTCCGGGCCACGCCGCAGGATGGCGGTTATGTCATCAACGGTAGTAAGAAGCCATGCAGCCTATCGAATTCCATGCATATTCTCACGGCCAGCGTAGCCGTGTCCAATCCTTCTGGCGGCGGACACCGCAGGGCGGTGGCCGTGGTGCCTGCCGACGCCGAAGGTATCTCTCGGAAGCCGTTTTGGCGCAGCACTGTGCTTGGTGGGGCGGAAAGCGACGAAGTTGTCCTTACCAACGTCCAGATCAGCGCCAAGCAGATATTCTTTCCCGAGGTTGAAGAGACTCTGGACGCCGTGGAGGCCGGTGGTTTCCTGTGGTTCGAGCTGCTTGTTTCGGCGTCGTACCTGGGAGTTGCATCAGCGCTGGTGGAGCGTGTGCTGGCTGGCGGCCGCGGTAACGCTTCTGAGCGTGCCCAGTTGGCGATCGACATTGAAGGGGCCATGGCGGCGCTTGAGGGCGTGGCTCATGCGATGCAAACAGGTGATCGCGGCGAGGCGATCCTGGTGCAATCCCTGCTTGCCCGGTTTTCCGTCCAGCAGATCATCGAACGAGTCAGCGCTCGAGCCGCCGAGCTGCTGGGCGGTATGGCTTTCATTGGTTCACCCGATGTCGCTTATCTCCTCGCGGCCAGTCGAGGTCTGGCCTTCCATCCACCATCGCGGCTTAGCGTTGCGCCCGCCCTCGACAGTTACCTGATGGGCAATCCTATGCAGGTGGCATGATGTCGAGAGCACGAGGCAGCAAAGAGCTAAGTTTCGGACACAGTCGCTCGCACAGATAAAGGGGAGGGATCTGTCTTGGATAAATACAATACTTTCCATACCGGGCCAATTTACACGCTTGTACGGATCGACTGGGGCATCATTATGCTTGTTGCGATCGCCCTCGTGTTGGTGCACTGGCACGAAGTCAACTGGTGGCGATTTGTCGTTGCCTTTCTGCTGCCCGACCTGATAGGTACATTTCCTGGACTTTACACCTACTATGCGCGACGTTCGGGCCCACATCGCTCGATTCCCGCCGTCATTCACAAGCTCTACAACTTTGGCCACAACTTTGCGGCAGTGGGGCTTTTTTGTGGGATATGGTGGCTTGCCACAGGACACCTGGAGTGGGCGATGTTGGCTTTCCCGATCCACCTCGCCGGAGACCGGTCGGTGTTCGGCAATATCTACAAGCCCCTTGGAACCGCTTTTGAGCCAGTCAAGCATGAAGCATTTGGTCGTTTTGAAGAGGAGTACAGGGCCGCCGGCAACTGGTGAGGGGACATGGTGGGCCTGGGCTCGTTGGCCTCGGCTGCTCTTTCCATGACGGTAGTTCCTAAAATCGCCTTCAGAGCCATCTCGTCAACCGCAAGGAGATGAAGTGAGCGACACAACGCCTCGCGAAGCCAACTGGAACGACGCCCCGAGTCTCATTGAAGGGGCTACCCATCTCGAACTCACCCCGCAGGAGTGCGATCTCGACTACTGGTTTTCGGCGGTGCCTCGAGGGACGCTCCAGGGTCTGGTGCGCGGCCACTCGGAGGGGGCTTCCGTGCCCCCCCACATGCTTCAGCCCGGCCCTTTGCGAGCTGCGATCATGAATGAGTTCGCCTTCCGCTCCATTGCCGAGGATAAGGCCACCCGTGCTATTAGCTACCTCGTTGCGGACGCCCCAGACGTGTCCAACATGGAGTTCTTCGCGACTCAGTTAATTGACGAGGCGCGACACTCCCGGGTCTTTCGCGGTCACTTGCTGGAACTCGGGGTTCCGGAGGCCGAACTGTTCACCACAATTGAGGCCATCAGCGGCGATGATAGCCGCCGCATCCTTGTACCGCTAGAAAACTTCGCCCTTCCCGTAATGCAGGAACACCATGACTTCATTAGTGGTGTAGTGATCCTGACCATTCTCGTAGAGGGGGTGCTGGCACCCGCGGCGGAGCTCTCGGAGCGCAAGTGGCGCATCCTCGATCCAGCGGCGGCGGAGATCGAGCGTGGCGCCAACATCGATGAGATCCGCCATCTGACAGTAGCCAGTGCCGTGGTTCGACACTACCTGCTCGACCACCCAACGGAAAAGCCTCGTGTGCTCGACCTCATTTGCAGGGGCCGCGAGCTGTGGGCTCAGTTGCCGACGGCGGAAGTGATCGTCAAGCGCGAGTTATATTTCCAGGAGGGTCTGGAGCAGCAAGCCGACGCAGTAGGTGACTACGAGATCTGGGAGGGCAAGCGGCTCATAGACTCTACTCCAGAGGAGCGCCTCGGAGCCGCCAATAATTGGTCGATGGAAATGCAGAACAGCCGCCTGCGATATATGGGCTTGGGTGAGGCAGTTCTGTGACCGACGACGCGGGAAGTCCATCCCTGGAGCAGCTGACGGACGTGGTCCGGCGAGGCCTCAAACTGAGCGCCGGTGCCCATGTTCGCTTCTCGGAGGTCATGGAGTTCTCGAATATCAATTACGTCTACCGGGTAGAGGTTCCGGAGAGGACCCTATATCTTAAGGTGATACCTGAACGCGGAAAGCGTTTCCCGGCCCGACTGCCACGCGAACGCGTCTTCTCCGAAGCAGAAGGGCTGCGCCGCTTTCGCAGTCTGGCGAAGGACGCGGTGGTCATTCCCGAGGTGCTCTTCGTCGACGGCGAGGCGATGGCCTTGGCGATGAGCGACGTGGGAGACCAGCGAGAAGTCCTATTCGGCGTGCTCCCGGGACGATTTGACCTCCTCAGTGAGCAGGCGGAGGCACTGGGACGGGCGTTGGGGGCAGTGCATGGTGGGACGCTGGGCGACGCCAGCCTGCGGAATGCCCAGGAAGAGGTTATGGTTCGCAGAATCATCTTCGAGGGGCTGTTAGCTCCTGGCGCACAACAACTATTCCCCGAGCTTTGGGAAGAACTGAACGCGGAGATGCAGGCACACAAGGAATGCCTGATTCACGCCGACCTTTGGACCAAGAACCTGTTGGTACGACAGGGTGCGCCGGTTGCTGTGGTGGACTTCGAGGGCGTTTGCTGTGGTGACCCCGCTTTCGACTTGGCAACCCTGGTCGCCGCCGCACTTTTGCCGGCCTTCGAGAACCCGACTTTGGTCCCTGCATCCCTCGCTTTCACATCTCGGTTGTTGCAGACCTGGGCTTCGGCCTGTGGGTCCGGGGCTTGGCCTGGAGAGGTATTTCCTCGCACCTTCCGCGCCAGTGCCACTTTTCTCGCGGCCCGGGGCTTCGGGCCCTTTGCTTATTCAATGAGTGACGCCGGACGGTCGCGCATCCATCGACTCGCCCGCTCTCTCGCAGCGGAACCGCCGACGGACCTGGAAGCATTTCGAGCCAGAGTGGCACACTCCACTGACTCAGTAGCGGATGCTCCCCTGGGTCATGCTTCGGAGGTCGGCTGAAGCGAGGCGGCATTGCTGGTCCAGGTTTATGAATCCATCGACGGCATCGGGTCTAACCGACTAGGGACGCTGCCCACCGGTCTGGACTTTTCATTCGGTGTGCTTCGCGCAATGGAACGGTCTCTCTGGGGTGAGCTGCTGGTTCGCTACATTACGGTCGAGAGCGACGATGGTGGCAAACTGCTTGCCTTCACACCGGTCTACCTGGGCAGCAACCTCAACTTCAATGCCCTGTTGCCAAAGGCTATTCAGAACGGCTACGACGCCCTCGTGAGCAGCTTGGGTACGGCGATAGCTACTCGGGCTGCTGTCGTAGGCTCTTTGATTTCTGACCGCGGTTGGATTCCCATGCACACGGATCTGACTGATCGTAAAGGCGCCCTCCTACTTATGCTGGCCCAGATCGATAAGCTGGCTCAAGAACATTCGGCACAGCTCGGAATACTCAAAGACATTCACTGCGACTTCCCCGCCGAGGAGCGCGCCCTGATACGGGAGTCAGGCTTCACAGAGTGTATTTCGTTGCCTACCATCCGCATCGACACCGCCTGCGGATCGTTTGAGGAATACCTGACAACGCGGCTCTCGAAGAATGGTCGCAGGCATGCACGTAAGCAGTTCAACAAGGCCGACGGGACTTACGCGTTGCGTACCGTGGAGGACTTTGAACACTGGATACCTCGGGTATTCCCGCTGCACCGATCGGTATTTCTCAAAGCCAAGTATCAGTTGGAGGAATTATCGCCGCAATTCTTCGTCGAATGCGCCCGCTCTGTCAGCCCAAGGACTGAACTGGTGGTTTGTGAGAGGTACGACGGTCGCATTGTCGGCTCGCTGCTAATTTTCTATGACGACCATGAACAACAAAACAAGCGCATCGGCATAGACTATACCCTGGCTGACAGCGGACTGATCTACAACCTGCTCGGCTACACGGGCATACAACGAGCAATAGGGCGCGGGCTCAAAACCCTCTGGCTTGGCCAGAGTTCCTATCTGACTAAAACTCGATTGGGCGGCGAGATCGAAGACCAATATGTGCTGATGAAGGCTTATGACCCCCTTCTGAAGCCGACACTGCCACTGCAGCGTTGGTGGATGACTCGCTATTCTGCCGCGAACATCCGGGGCAGTTTGGAGAGGGGGGATTCGTTATGACAGGTGCCTGGGGGCGACTTCTGCATGATTACTAGGGTCCTGCTGACGGGCGCCGCCACCTTGTTGGGGGCGGAAACTCTCAAGGAATTAATATTGCGCCCCGAGATCAACGCAATTCTCCTGTTGATGCCTCTCGAGGAGTCAACACGACGCCGATATTTCGAGCGTCTGGCAGCTTACTTAGGGCCGCTGCCCCCGTCGCTCAAACTCGTGGCAGGTGACATCCGGCTCCCTCGTTTCGGAATGTCGCTCACCGCTTGGGATGATTTGGCGACTTCGTTTGACGAGGGTTTTCACTGTGAACAACGAGAGGTTAAAGACCAGAACCTACAACTTGCCCGCCAAACCAACCTACGATCGGCAGAAGCTTGGATCGAGCTGCTTGAGCGCAATCCGAAACTACGCCTGCACCACGTGTCGACAGCCTTCGTTGCCGGCACCCGTCGCGGGCTTTTCACGGAGTTCGATCTCGATTGTGGTCAAGGTTTCCACAATGCTTGGGAGCGGAGCCATTTCGAAACGGAACTTCTACTGAGAGAGTCATCAGTCACCGATCGAGTCACTATCTACCGACCAAGTCACCTACTGGGACAGGCGACCACTGGCGAGGCCTTCGAGCTGGGAGGCGCTTATCCTCTGGTGGCAACTCTCGCGGCATCTTCTGTCCTCCCAGGTGACGGTCGAGCGCGTATCGACTTTGTCCCGGCGGATTACGTGGCCGCTTGCATGGTGGCTCTAGCCTTCTCAGGGGCGACCGGCACTTTCCATCTAGTTTCCGGCTGGCAAGCTTCGATCACAGTCCGGCGAGCCACCACCCTTGCGGCGCAAGGCCGAGGGCGTTCACGGGGTGCCCGCCTGATTCCGCGGGGCGTCGCCTGGCCGCTTGGCGTTGCGGGCGCTTCAAACGCAGGAGGCCTTGTTTCCCGCGGTGGGGCTTTCCGGGTTGCCCATGACCTGCTCCACCAGGGTCCTGTGTTCGATACTTATCTCGCAGACTTGGCATTGGAGCCTCTCGGAATCGCTCGCAAAGTGCCGGAGATCTGGCTAGAGAGAATGGTGAGCCGAGCCGAAGCGCGCCACTGGGAGCAACCGGCGGCGCTCGCGTTGCTGGGATCTGCTCCGAGGGCGGCACCACCAATCGAAACCGCTGAGGTGGTCTCGATTGGGCAAGGCGCGGCTGTTTGCGTGAAACGTTTCCACCAGGTAGGTGACGTGAACGTTGCTTATCGAGACTTCGGGCAAGGCGAGCCCGTCGTCTTTTTGCACGGTTTTGCTGGAGCTCACGCCTGGGACGGAGTGGTGGACCGCCTTCTGGGTCGACGCCGAGCTTTGGTCGTCGAGACCCTTGGCTTGAGCGATTCAAACGGACCGGCGTCAGCTGATTTCGGTCTCCTCGCGCAGGCGGCCAGGGTGCGGGGCCTGTTGTCTGCGCTAGAAATCCCGAGGGCCCACATCGTCGGGAATGACACGGGCAGCATCATCGCCCAGATCTTCGCGGTGCGTTGGCCGCACTGTGTAAAGAGTTTGGTCCTCTCGGATTGCGACATCCCCGGCAATTTGTCGTCCGGTTGTCTTGCGTGGATGGCATTGCTCACGCGTCTGCCTGCTGGCGATCGAGCGATGGCTGCCATGATGAGGGTACCTGCGGTGGCTCGCTCCCGGGTTGGCTTCGGGCGAATGGTCTTTGACAAGCGCGTGCTAACGCGCGCGCGTCTTACCCAGTACCTTGAGACCATTGCTGGTGATCGGGGACGTCGGATTCGCCTTAAGCGGTTCTTTCAGTCCTTCCATGAGACCGACCTCGTGGCGGCGAATCAGCAGATCAGGGAACTTCACATGCCGACAATGATTATCTGGGGAGGAGACGACGCTTGTCGGTCACCCTCGTGGGCCAAAACTCTCTATGACGCAATCCCAGGGGCGCGACGACTGGAGCTGATTCCTTTCGCCGGCGCGTACTGCCATGAAGAGCGGCCCGATCTTTTTGCCCGCTTACTCGCCGACTTCTTCGACGAGCTCGGCTCTGAGACCGAGAGGTCATGAAGCGGGCTGGCTCGTTCTTTTTGCTGATCCTTTCGGATGAAACGTAAGCGTCTGGTCTTCCCATCTGGACAGTCGATGAGCGACAGCCCAGGATAGGTCGCATGGATGGTCCGGCGGTATCGGGGCGCAAGCGGCGAGTGTTTCGCCGGGTTGAAGAG
>Ga0213872_10001323_pt1 | contig 16399 bp, 12 predicted proteins | sample VelepicomBERX_R2_FD_160071 | JGI IMG/M metagenome (GOLD analysis project Ga0213872, IMG submission 160071) | Rhizosphere microbial communities from Vellozia epidendroides in rupestrian grasslands, the National Park of Serra do Cipo, Brazil - RX_R2 | ecosystem: Host-associated > Plants > Roots >...
CCATGATCTCCTTGGTGATCGAGGTGATCTTGATGTCCATCTGCAGCGCGGTCACGCCATTGGCGGTGCCGGCGACCTTGAAGTCCATGTCGCCCAGGTGATCTTCGTCACCCAGGATGTCGGACAGGACGGCGAAGTCCTTGTCTTCCTTGATCAGGCCCATGGCGATGCCGGCCACCGGGCTCGGCAGCGGCGTGCCGGCATCCATCAGGGCGAGCGACGAACCGCAGACGGTCGCCATCGACGAGGAGCCGTTCGACTCGGTGATTTCCGAGACGACGCGCAGCGTGTAGGGGAAGCTTTCCTTCGACGGCAGGATCGGGTGCACGGCGCGCCAGGCCAGCTTGCCATGGCCGATCTCGCGGCGGCCCGGGGAGCCCATGCGGCCCGCTTCACCGACCGAATAGGGCGGGAAGTTGTAGTGCAGCATGAAGTTCTCGCGGTATTCGCCTTCGAGCGCGTCGATGATCTGCTCGTCCTGGCCGGTGCCGAGGGTGACGACCACCAGGGCCTGGGTCTCGCCGCGGGTGAACAGGGCGGAACCGTGGGCGCGCGGCAGGACGCCGACTTCGACTTCGATGGCGCGGACGGTCTTGGTGTCGCGGCCGTCGATGCGCTTGCCGGTCTTCAGGATGTTGCCGCGCACGACGTCGGACTCGAGGCCCTTCAGCACGCCCGGGGCAACCGCCAGCGAGTCGGCGTCTTCGCCCAGGGACTCGATGGCCTTCTTCTTCACGTCGCCGACCGCGGCATAGCGGTCCTGCTTGACGACGATCTTGTAAGCCTCGGCCAGCGCCTTGGTGATGCCGTCCTTGGCGAACTTGGCCTTGACCGCCTCGATCGCCGGCGAGGGCGCGGGAACCTCGAAGGGCTCCTTGGCGCACTGCTCGGCCAGATCGATGATCGCGTTGATCACCGGCTGGAAGCCGTCATGACCAAAGGTCACGGCGCCGAGCATGATCTCTTCCGACAGCTCCTTGGCTTCGGATTCGACCATCAGCACGCCTTCCTGGGTGCCGGCGACGACCAGATCGAGCAGCGAGCCCTCGGCTTCGGCCGGGGTCGGGTTCAGGACGTACTGGCCATTGACGTAGGCGACGCGGGCGGCGCCGACCGGCCCCATGAAGGGCACGCCGGAAATGGTCAGGGCGGCGGACACGCCAACCATGGCGACGACATCGGGATCGTTCTCGAGATCGTGCGACAGCACGGTGCAGATGACCTGCACTTCATTGCGGAAGCCATCGGCGAACAGCGGGCGGATCGGACGGTCGATCAGGCGGGAGACCAGGGTCTCCTTCTCGGACGGACGCCCTTCGCGCTTGAAGAAGCCGCCCGGGATCTTACCGGCGGCGAAGGCCTTTTCCTGGTAATTCACGGTCAGCGGGAAGAAATCGACGCCCGGCTTGGGGGCCTTGGAATAGACGACGGTGCAGAGCACCTTGGTGTCGCCGTAGGTCGCCATCACGGCGCCATCGGCCTGACGGGCGATCTTGCCGGTCTCGAGAACCAGCTTCTTGCCGCCCCAGGTCAGTTCCTTGCGGAATTGGGTGAACATGGACATGTACTTTTCCTTATCTCAACCGACAGAGCCGGATTGCCCTGCCGTCAGTCGACGTACTCAAATCAAACAACCAAATATGGCAAAGCCCGCGCAAGGCATTCCTCGCGCGGGTCTCCGAAAAATTTGAAAGCTTGCCGCCCTCTTGTCGAATAGGGAGGGCGGAGCGCCATGGATTACTTGCGCAGGCCCAGACGACCGATCAGCTGCTCGTAGCGGCTGGTGTCCTTGCCCTTGAGGTAATCCAGCAGGCGGCGGCGCTGGCCGACCATGATCAGGAGGCCACGACGCGAGTGGAAATCCTTCTTGTGGTCCTTGAAGTGCTCCGTCAGGTTGCGGATGCGCTCGGACAGGATGGCCACCTGCACTTCGGCCGAACCGGTACCCTTACCTTCGGCGGCGAATTCCTTGATCAGTTCCTGCTTGCGTTCAGCGGTAATCGACATCGGATAGCTCCATAATTAAAGATTCAAAACACGCACCGGACGGAGTTCACCGTTCTCGATACGGGCCAACGCCACCAATCGCCCTTCAGCCATGGCTCTTACGGTTTCACCGCTCGATATGGTCGGGATCGAATTACGGTCAGTCAGCCGAAGCATCGGCAATGATTGACCGCTCTGCAGGCGGCGCGCCTCATCTTCCGTCAGGGCCAGAGCCGGGATGTCGTCCAGCACGGTCTCGACAGGAAGCACCAGATTCGCAGACGCGGCACTATGCCCAAACTCCTCCAGCGTTTCCAGGGAAATCGTCTTCTGGAGATCGAACGGGCCGACGGTGGTTCTCCGCAGCGCGGAGACATAGCCGACGGTGCCAAGTGCCCTGGCCAGATCGCGGGCCAGGGAACGGATATAGGCGCCCTTGCCGGTCGCCACTTCAAAGCTGGCCGAGGTCTCGTCGCACTCGAGCAATTCATAGCGGTCGATGCGGACGATGCGGGCCTTCAGCGTCACTTCCTGGTCAGCGCGCGCCAGATCATAGGCGCGCTTGCCGGCCACTTTCACGGCCGAGAAGATCGGCGGCACCTGCTCGATGTCGCCCAGGAATTGCGGGATGGCGGCCAGGATGGCTTCGCGCGTCGGGCGCACGGGGCTGGTCTCGATCACCTCGCCCTCGGCGTCGTCGGTCGAGCGTTCCTCGCCCCAGGTCACGGTCCAGCGATAGGTCTTCTTGCCGTCCATGGCATAGGCGACGGTCTTGGTCGCCTCGCCCAAGGCGATCGGCAAAACACCGCTGGCCAACGGGTCGAGCGTGCCGCCATGACCGACCTTGGCGGCACCGGTGAACCGGCGCACCATGGCGACCACCGCGGTCGACGTCACGTTCAGGGGCTTGTCGATGGCCAGCCAGCCATTGATCGGCAGGCCCGTACGCTTACGCCCCATCTTCTTGGCTGTCGCTTTCGTCGCGGCGCAGATCGCGCTGCACTTCCGGCTGGGCCAGCAGCGCGTCGATACGGCTCGCGCGATCGAACGAGGTGTCGGCGTGGAAATGCAGCGTCGGCACCGTCCGCAGAGTCATCTTCTGCGCCATCTCGTGGCGGAAATAGGCGCCGACCCTTTTTAAGCCGGTCAGCAGCGCCTTGACGTCGCCACCGCCCATTTGCACCACATAGACCGACGCGTTCCTGAGATCCGGGCTCACCGAGACCTCGGTCACGGTGATCACCTTGCCGGCAACGTCGGGGTCGCGGATCTCGCCGCGCTCCAGCACGCTGGCGAGGACGTGACGCACCTCTTCGCCAACGCGCAATTGCCGTTGGCTAGGGGGCTTAATGCCGCCTCGGGACATAGTTCAGGTACTCCGGATGGACGGGTGTCCGTTACAGGACGCCCGCGATCTCTTCGATCTCGAAGCACTCGATGATGTCACCGACCTGGATGTCGTTGTAATTCTCGAACGACATGCCGCACTCGTAGCCCTCGCGGACTTCCTTGACATCATCCTTGAAGCGCTTCAACTGGCCCAGGCTGCCCTCATGGATCACCACATTGTCGCGCAGCAGGCGGACCTTGGCGCCGCGCTTGACCATGCCTTCGGTGATCATGCAGCCGGCGACCTTGCCGACCTTGGTGATGTTGAACACCTCGCGGATCTGAGCATTGCCCAGGAACTGCTCGCGCAGCGTCGGCGACAACATGCCGGTCAGCGCCTGGCGGACATCGTCGGCCACGTCGTAGATGATCGAGTAGTAACGGATCTCGACATCGTCGCGGGTGGCCAGGGCGCGGGCCTGCGGGTTGGCGCGGACATTGAAGCCGATAACCAGCGCACCCGAAGCCTTGGCGAGAGTGATGTCGGATTCGCTGATGCCGCCGACCGCGGCGTGCAGCACGCGGACCTTGACCTCTTCATTGCCGAGCTTCTCGAGGGTCGAGACCAGCGCTTCGACCGAACCCTGCACGTCGCCCTTGATGACGACCGGCAGTTCCTTGGCCTCGCCGGCGGCGATCTTCGAGAACATCTGTTCCAGCGTACCGCGGGCACCGGCCACGGCCCGGGCGTCGCGGATCTTGCGCTGACGATATTCGGCGACTTCGCGGGCGCGGGCTTCGGTCTCGACGGTGATGAAATCGTCACCGGCGGACGGAGCGCCCTGCAGGCCCAGCACCTCGACCGGGGTCGCGGGACCCGCGCTCTCGATCTTGTTGCCATGGTCGTCGAGCAGCGCGCGCACGCGGCCCCAATCGGAACCGGCCACGAATACGTCGCCGACCTTCAGCGTGCCCTTCTGCACCAGCAGGGTGGCGACCGAGCCGCGGCCGCGCTCGATCTTGGCCTCGACCACGACGCCCGAGGCGGCGCGGTTCGGATTGGCCTTGAGATCGAGGATTTCCGCCTGCAAGAGGATCGCCTCTTCCAGCGCTTCGAGATTGGTGCGCTGCTTGGCCGACACTTCGATGGCCAGCACGTCGCCGCCCAGATCTTCCGTCACCAGCTCGTGGTTCAGCAGTTCCTGGCGGACGCGCTGCGGGTTGGCGCCCGGCTTGTCGATCTTGTTGATGGCGACGATGATCGGCACGCCCGCCGCCTTGGCATGGCGGATCGCTTCGACCGTCTGCGGCATGATGCCGTCGTCGGCCGCGACCACCAGCACCACCACGTCGGTGACCTTGGCGCCGCGGGCGCGCATGGCGGTGAAGGCTTCGTGGCCCGGCGTATCGATGAAGGTGATCTTCTGGCCGCTCTTCATCGTCACCTGATAGGCGCCGATATGCTGGGTGATGCCGCCGGCTTCGCCCGACACCACGTCGGTCGAACGCAGCGCATCCAGCAGCGAGGTCTTGCCGTGATCGACGTGGCCCATGACGGTGACGACCGGCGGGCGCGAGATCAGCTGCGAATCGTTGTCCTTGTCGCCCTCGAGGCCGATTTCGACGTCGGCGTCGGCGACGCGCTTGATGGTGTGGCCGAACTCGGACACCACCAGTTCGGCGGTGTCGGCGTCGATGACCTGGTTGATCGTGGCCAGCACGCCGTTGCGCATCAGGCACTTGATCACGTCGACGCTGCGCTCGGCCATACGGTTGGCCAGCTCCTGCACCGAGATGGTCTCGGGGATCACCACGTCGCGCACGACCTTCTCGGTCGATTTCTGCGACTGCTTCAGACGCTCGCGCTCACGGGCGCGCTTGACGGCGGCGAGCGAGCGGCCGCGCTGGCCGCGATCCTCGTCGAGGGCGGCGCTGATGGTCAGCTTGCCCTCACGGCGGCGCGGCTCGTTGCGCTTGACCACCGGAACCGGCTTGTGCGGCATCGGACGGGCGCCCGGACGCTTGGCCCGCTCCTCTTCCTCTTCCTCGGTCTCGGCGGCGGCGGGAGCCGCCGGGGCGGCCGCGGCCGGAGCAGCAGCAGCGGTCGGCGCCGAAGCGGCGACGGTCGGGGCTGGGGCATTGGTCGAAGCGGGGGTGGGCTCGGGGGCGGGCTCGGGCGCGGGTTCAGCGGCCTTCGCGGCGGCCAGCTCGGCGGCCAGGCGCTTGGCCTCTTCCTCGGCGGCCAGGCGCTCGACCTCGCGCTCGGCGGCGCGGCGGCGGGCCTCTTCGTCGGCCTTCAGCGCATCCTGCAGCACGCGGGCGCGCAGCGCCTTCTCGCTGTTGGTCAGATCATGCGCGATATGCGGCAGCTCGGCTTCGGCGACCGGGGCGGCAGCCGAAGCAACGGCCTGCGGCTCGATCAGCTTGGGCTGATCCTTCACCTCATGCAGGGCGCCACCGGCGTCAGCCGCGAAGGTGCGCTTCTTCTTGACCTCAACGGTGACGACCTTGGAACGACCATGCGAGAAGCTCTGGCGGACCTGTCCGGTCTCCACGGTCTTCTTCAGTTCCAGCTTGCCCGGGGACAGCTTCAGCGGCGTCTTCCGATCCTGATCATTCGACTCGGTCATCTGTTCGACTTACTCTCGCTTTTGTGCCGGCGCCGAAGGTTCGGCGCCCGCAATTCCGGCCAATCTGGCCGATTCCGTCAGCAGCAGGGACGCCAGGCGGCCCCGCAACAAAACTCCATGCACCGTATGGTCACGGCCGAACGCCGCGCCCAGTTCCGATGCGCTCAATTCCCGCACCACCGGCAGGGTGGGCGCCAGCGCGCCGATCTTCGACACGCCATCCTCGGCCCCGTCCGAGGCGGCGAGAAGCACGGCGCCCCGGCCCGCTTTCAACTCGGTGCGGACCTTGTCATAGCCCGACACCACCTGTCCCGCCCGCCGCGCCAGCCCGAGAATATCGAGGCACCGGCGCCGCAGCAGGGCTTCCAAACGATCGGCCAGATCGGCCGGCACATCGAGCTTCTGGCGAGCGGCCTTGGCGAAAGACGCCTTGGCCACCGCGGTATTTACCACATCCCGCCTCGCGCTCAACCACATTCCCCGCCCGGGCAGCCGTCCCTCGAGATCGGGGACCACCGTCTGATCGGGGCCGACGACGAAGCGGACCATCCCCTCTTTCGGGCCCACCGTGCCAGTGACGATGCAGCGGCGCAACGGCCCCTTCTCGTCAGGCTCGGCGACCTCCTCGGGGGTCTCCGGCTCCGCCAAGATCAGGCGCCTTCGCCCTCGAACCAGTGGGCGCGGGCGGCCATGATCACCTCATTGGCCTGATCGAGGGTCATCGAATCCTTGCCCAGGATCTCGATCAGCTCGTCGCCCGCCAGGTCGGCCAGGTCGTCCAGCGTCTTGACGCCCTTCTCGCCCAGCGCCACCAGCATGGTGGAGTTCAGAGCATCGAGCGCGGCGACGTCGTCGGCGACGCCCATCTCGCGGCGGCGCTCTTCATTGCGCTGGTCGAGTTCTTCCAGGGCGGTACGGGCGCGCTGCTGCAGCTCGGCGGCGACGTTCTCGTCGAAACCCTCGATCTCGGTGAGGTCTTCCAGGGGCACGAAGGCGACTTCCTCGACCGAGGAGAAGCCCTCCGCGATCAAGAGATGGGCGATGACGTCGTCCACGTCCAGCAGGTCGATGAACATTTTCGACCGGGTGCGGAATTCTTCGTTACGGCGATCCGACTCTTCCTGCTCGGTCAGGATGTCGATGTCCCAGGTGGTCAGCTGCGAAGCCAGGCGCACATTCTGGCCGCGGCGGCCGATGGCGAGGCTGAGCTGGTCGTTGGGGACCACCACTTCGATGCGGTGCGCTTCCTCGTCCAGCACCACCTTGGCAACCTCGGCCGGAGCCAAGGCGTTGACGATGAAGGTGGCGGGGTCCTGCGACCACTGGATGATGTCGATCTTCTCGCCCTGCAGCTCGGCGACCACCGCCTGGACGCGCGAACCGCGCATACCGACGCAGGCGCCGACCGGATCGATGCCGGAATCACGGCTGATCACGGCGATCTTGGCGCGCGAGCCGGGATCGCGGGCAACCGCCTTGATCTCGATGATGCCGTCATAGATCTCAGGCACTTCCTGGCCGAACAGCTTGGCCATGAACATCGGATGGGTGCGGCTGAGGAAAATCTGCGGGCCGCGCTGCTCCTGGCGCACGTCGAAGATATAGGCGCGGACGCGGTCGCCGGTGCGGAACACCTCGCGCGGGATCAGCTCGTCGCGGCGCAGCAGCGCTTCGGCGCGGCCGAGATCGACCACCACATTGCCGAACTCGACGCGCTTGACCAGGCCGTTGACGATCTCGCCGGTGCGGTCCTTGAATTCGTTGAACTGGCGCTGACGCTCGGCGTCGCGCACCTTCTGCACGATCACCTGCTTGGCGGTCTGGGCGGCGATGCGGCCGAAATCGATGGGCGGCAGCGGATCGACCAGAAATTCGCCGACGGCCAGGCCGGGCTTCTTCTTGGTCGCCTGGGCCAGGGTCAGCTGGGTCAGCTCGTTCTCGACCTCTTCGACCACTTCCATATAGCGCGCCAGCTGGATCTCGCCGTTCTTGCGGTCGATATGGGCGCGGATGTCGTGCTCGTGGCCGTATTTCGAGCGGCCGGCCTTCTGAATCGCCTGCTCCATGGCATCCAGCACTTCGTCGCGGTCGATGCCCTTGTCGCGGGCGACAGCGTCGGCCACCTGCAGGAGTTCGGGACGGGGGAGAGCTGCGGTACGTTCGGTCATGGCCCTATCTTCTGCTCTATTGCTGTTGCTGCTGCATCGCTGCAGCGATCAATTCGTCGGTAAGGACCAGCTTGGCCCCTTTTACGATGGTCAGCGGCACCGCCCATTCGACGCCGTCCGCGACCAGTTTGACGCATCCATGCTCGTCGAGGCCGAGCAGCTTGCCGCGGAAGCGCTTGCGCCCCTCGAGCGGCTCGGAGGTCTCGAGCTTCGCCTCGAAGCCGGCATAGGTCTCGTAATCCTTGGGCCGGGTCAGCGGACGGTCGATGCCGGGCGAGCTGACCTCGAGGCTGTACTCGCCTTCGATCGGATCTTCGACGTCGAGCAGCGCCGAAATCTGGCGGCTGATGTCGGCGCAATCCTCGACGGTCATCGCGGCGCCATCCTTGCGCTCGGCCATGATCTGCAGCACCGGCTTCTGGCGGCCCTGCAGCTGCACGCGCACCAGTTCGTAGCCCATCCCTTCCAGGGACGGCTCGATCATCTCGGCGATGCGGCGCTCCAAATCCATCTAATCCTAGCCCATAAAAAACAAAGAGTGGGCCGATGGCCCACTCCAGAACTCCGCATCCCGTGCGGAAGGTCAGAATGTGTCAGGGCGACACTATAGCCAAGCAATCAATGGCTGCAAGGTTTTTTGCCAACCTTGACAGAGGCTGGCGGGCGCCCCCAAATTCGCCGCATGAAAAACCACCATATCGCGGTCATCGGCCTGGGCTATGTCGGCCTGCCGCTGGCCGTCGCCCTGGCCCGCCATTTCCCCGTCGTCGGGTTCGACATCAAGGCCGAGCGCATCGCCGAATTGTCGGACGGGCACGACCGCACCGGCGAAGTGGCCGACAGGAGCTTGCGCGCCAGCAGCATCGTCCTGACCGCCGATGCAGCTGATCTCAAAGGCGCCGACGTTTATATCGTCACGGTGCCGACCCCGGTCACGGCGGACAACAAGCCCGATCTGGCGCCGCTCTATTCGGCCTGCAAGACCGTGGGCGCCGCGATGGCCAAAGGCGCCATCGTGGTGTTCGAGAGCACCGTCTATCCCGGCCTGACCGAGGACATTTGCGGGCCTGCGCTGGAACAGGCTTCGGGCCTCAAGGCCGGTACCGATTTTTTCCTCGGCTACAGCCCCGAGCGCATCAATCCGGGCGACCATGTCCACCGGGTCGAGAAGATCGTCAAGGTGATCGCCGGCCAGACCCCGGAAGTCACCGAGATCCTGGCCACCATCTATGGCTCGATGACCGAGGCCGGCGTGCACCGCGCCCGCTCGATCCAGGTGGCCGAGGCGGCCAAGGTGATCGAGAACGCCCAACGCGACATCAACATCGCCTTCATCAATGAAGTGACGATGATCTGCCAGCGTCTCGGCCTGTCCGTGCACGACGTGCTGGACACCGCCGGCACCAAATGGAACTTCCTGCCCTTCCGCCCCGGCCTGGTCGGCGGACACTGCATCGGCGTCGATCCCTTCTATCTGGCCGAATGCGCCACCAATCTCGGCCATCATCCCGAGATCATCCTGGCCGGGCGCAAGATCAACGACCAGATGGGCGATTTCATCGCCGACCGCATCACCGCCGCGCTGGACGGCAAGACCTCCGACATCCTGGTGCTGGGCCTGACCTTCAAGGAAAACGTCCCCGATCTGCGCAATACCAAAGTCATCGACCTGATCGACGGGCTGAAGAAGCGCGGCCATCGTGTTTCGGTGCATGACGTCGTCGCCGATTCCGCCGAAGCCCACCACGAATATGGGCTGGAGCTGCTGCACGACCTGTCGCGCGGCGGCTATGACGCGGTGGTCGGCGCGGTGGCCCACGAAGCCTATGCGACCCTGACGGACAGCGAATTTTCGCGCTTGGCCCGGCCCGGCGGCCTGATCGCCGACATCAAGGGACAATGGCGCACACGCGCCCTGCCGGACGGCCTTAAGCGGTGGGAACTCTGACGCCCCCCAGCCTGCTGTTCATCACCAGCAATCGCCTGGGCGACGCGGTTCTGTCGTCCGGGGTGCTGGCCCATTTCATCGAACGCCAGCCCGGCCTGCGGGTCACGGTCGCGTGCGGCCCGCTGCCCGCGTCCCTGTTCGCCGACCTGCCCGGCCTCGAGCGGATCATCCCGATCGTCAAAGGCAAGCGCCGCCGCGTCGGCCATTGGCTCGATCTGTGGAAGGCTTTGCCGCACCATCGCTGGAGCACGGTGGTCGATTTGCGCAGCCATTTCTTCGCCTGGACGGTGCGCGCCGACACCCGCATCGTCGTGCGCGCCGAAAAGCGCCGCGAACACCGCATCGAGGAACTGGGCCGCCAGGCCGGCATCCTGCTGCCGCCGGTACCGCATCTCTATGTTTCCGACCAGCGCCAGGCCCGCATCGACCGAATGCTGGACTCGCGCCCGATCCTGGCGGTCGGCCCCACCGCCAATTGGGGCGGCAAGCAATGGCCGGCCGAGCGCTTCGCCGAAACCGTCCGCCGCCTGACCGGCCCGGGCGGCATCCTGCCCGGCGCCCGCGTCGCGGTGTTCGGCGCCGCCCATGAGCGCGAGGCGGCGCTGGACGTGCTGGCGGCGACGCCCGATCCGTTGGATCTGATCGGCAGCGCCGACCTGCTCGACGTCTTCGCCCTGCTGCGCCGCTGCGCCCTGTTCGTCGGCAATGACAGCGGATTGATGCATATGGCCGCCGCCGCCGGCACGCCGACCCTGGGCCTGTTCGGCCCCAGCGCCGAATGGCGCTACCGCCCGTGGGGCGAGCGCACCGCCGTGGTTCGCACCAAGGAAAGCCTCGAGGAACTGACCTCCGCTCCCGACTATGATTACCGCAGCCACCGCTCGCTGATGTTGAGCCTGGGCGTGGACGATGTGGTCGAGGCGGCGGAGACTTTGTGGCGGCGCTTCGCACCGCAATAAGCCTTTTCGTTCGTCCCCGCCGCCAGCCGTGCTAGCGTTTTTGCGCGATCAGGGGGATGGAACTCAACACCATGAATAAACTTGCGATTTTTGCTGTTGGCATGCTGGCCCTGGCGGGAGCGTCCCGGGCCGGCGACGATGCGCGCTGGCGCCAGGAGGCCGCCGCGGTCGACATCGTGCGCGACAATTGGGGCATCGCCCATGTCACCGGCAAGACCGACGCCGACGCGGTGTTCGGCATGATCTACGCCCAGGCCGAAGACGATTTCTTCCGCATCGAGCGCAACTACCTGGTCAATCTCGGCTGGCTGGCCATGGCCGAGGGCGAACCGGCGATATGGAGCGACGTGCGCCAACGCCTGTTCGTCGACGTCGAGGATCTGAAGCGCCAATACAAGACGAGCCCGGCCTGGCTGAAAAGCCTGATGGATTCCTGGGCCGACGGGCTCAATTACTATCTCGCCACCCACCCCGACACCCATCCCAAAGTGATCACCCGTTTCGAGCCCTGGATGGCGCTGTCCTTCACCGAAGGCAGCATCGGCGGCGACATCGAAAGCGTGGCGCTGGACAAGCTGGAGGCCTTCTACGCCAAGCGACCGGTTCCGCCCGTGCAGAAGCCTTACAATCCCGGCGGCTCGAACGGCTTCGCCATCGCCCCCGCCAATTCCGCCAGCGGCCATGCGCTGCTGCTGATCAATCCGCATACCTCGTTCTATTTCCGCTCGGAACTGCAGGTGACCAGCGGCGAAGGGCTGAACGCCTATGGCGCGGCGACCTGGGGCCAGTTCTTCATCTATCAGGGCTTCAACGAGCATAATGGCTGGATGCACACCTCCTATGGCGGCGACGCCATCGACGAATTCGTCGAGACGGTGAGCGAGCGGCCCGACGGGATCTATTACCGCTACGGGTCCGAGTGGAAAAAGCTGCGCAGCGACAAGATCACCGTGCCGTGGAAGCAGGCGGACGGCAGCACGGCCTATCGCGAGGTCACCGTCTATCACAGCCATCACGGCCCGATCGTGCGCGAAGAAGGCGGCAAATGGATCGCCTTCAAGATCCTGCAGACGCCGGTGCCGGCTCTGTCGCAATCCTATTTGCGCACCAAGACCCATGACTATGCCGGCTTCTACAAGACCCAGGAGATGCGCACCGACACCTCCAACAATACGGTCTATGCCGATGCGGACGGGACGATCGCCTATTTCCACGGCAATTTCGTTCCCAAGCGCGACACCCGCTTCGATTACACGCACGTGGTCGACGGCAGCGATCCGGCCACCGACTGGCAGGGCCCCGAGAAGCTGGAAAACACCATCATGGTGAAGAACCCGAAAGTAGGCTGGGTGATGAACACCAACAACTGGCCCTTCACCGCCGCCGGGCCGGACAGCCCGAAGCAGGAGAATTATCCGCGCTATATGTGGAGCGTCGGCGAGAATCCGCGCGGCCATCACGCCCTGGAGGTGCTGACCGGCAAGCATGATTTCACGTTGGACAGCCTGATCGCCGCCGCCTACGACCCGCATCTGACCGGCTTCGACGGCCTGATCCCGCCGCTGGTGGCGGCCTATGAGTCCCTCCCGGGAAGCGACCCGCGCAAAGCCGCGCTGAAGGGCCCGATCGAGGCCTTGCGCGGCTGGGACCGTCGCACCGGGGTCGATTCGGTTCCCACCGCGCTGGCGATCTATTGGGGCAACGAGCTGATCGACCGCAAATCGCTGGATGCAGCCGAGGCCGACGAGCCGGTGTTCGACTATCTCACCGACAAGCTGACCGATGCCGACCGGCTCGACTCGCTGATCGCCGCCGTGGCGAAACTGACCACGGATTTCGGCAGCTGGAATACGCCCTGGGGCCAGATCAACCGGTTCCAGCGCCGCACCGACGACATCGTCCAGCCCTTCGACGATTCCGCCCCCAGCCTGCCGATCGGTTTCGCGCCGTCGCGCTGGGGCGCCTTGGCCTCGTTCGATATGGACAAGCCGCATCTGACCAAGAAGATCTATGGCTCGAAGGGCAACAGCTTCGTCGCCGTGGTCGAGTTCGGGCCGAAGATCCGCGCCAAGGCGCTGATGAGCGGCGGCGAGAGCGGCGACCCTTCGTCGAAGCATTTCGTCGATCAGTCGGAAATCTATGGCAAAGGCCAATTCCGCGACGTGCTGTTCTACCGGCCCGACGTGCTGGCCCACGCCGAGCGTAATTACCATCCGGGAGACTAGGGATCGTCATGAAACAGAAAATTCTCAGCGCTGTAGCGCTCACCGCGCTGCTGGCGGGCTCGACCGCCTTCGCCGCCGACAAGCCCGACGACAAGGGCGGCAGCAAGGCCGTGACCCGCGCCCATTATTTCGAGCCCGAGGAAAAGACCACCGAGGGCAGCGTCGTCACCAATCACCAGCAGGTGAACTACAAGGCGGTGGCCGGCACGCTGGTGGTGCACGCCAAGGGCTGGGAGGATGCCCCCGTCAAGGCCGAGGGCGGCGACGACAAGACCGAGGACAAGGCGTCGGCCGAGGCCTCGATGTTCTATGTCGCCTATTTCAAGAAGGACGGCCGTGCCGAGAACCGGCCGGTCACCTTCATCTATAATGGCGGGCCGGGCTCGGCGACCGTGTGGCTGCATATGGGCGCCTTCGGCCCGCGCCGCATCGTCACCAATTCCGACCAGCATCTGCCGGCCGCGCCCTACAAGGTGGCGCCCAATGACCAGAGCCTGCTCGACGCCTCGGACCTGGTGTTCATCGACGCGCCCGGCGCCGGCTTCTCGCGCATCGCCGGCCCGGACAAGGAAAAGGCCTTCTGGGGCATCGACGCCGACGGACACGCCTTCGCCGAATTCATCACCGAGTTCCTGAATAAATATGGCCGCTGGCAGTCGCCGAAATTCCTGTTCGGCGAAAGCTATGGCACCACCCGCTCGGCGGTGCTGGTCAACATGCTCCAGCAGCGCGCCATCGACATCAACGGCGTGATGCTGCTGAGCCAGATCCTCGCCTTCGATCTGTCGCCCGACACGCCCTATTTCAATCCGGGCCTCGACCAGGCCTATGAGACCAGCCTGCCGACCTATGCCGCGACCGCCTGGTATCACAAGAAGCTGCCCGATCAGCCCAAGGATCTGAAGAGCTTCCTCGACGAGGTCGAGAAGTTCGCCCTGACCGAGTATGCCGTGGCCCTGAACAAGGGCGCCGACCTGCCCGAGGCCGAACGCAACGCGGTGGCCGAGAAACTGCACAAATATACCGGCCTCTCGGTCGACTACATCAAGAAGGCCGATCTGCGCGTCTCGGGCGGCGAGTTCACCAAGAATTTGCAGGACGACAAGGACACCACGACGGGCCGCATCGACACCCGCTTCTCGGGTCCCGACATCGACAGCCTCAGCAAGGAAGCCGATTACGATCCCTTCATCTCGGCGATCGGTTCGGCCTATATCGCCGGCTTCAACGATTATGCCCGCAAGGATCTGAAGTGGAGCGAGGACAAGCGCTTCGCCCTGTTCGCCAATGTCGGCAAGCATTGGAGCTTCCAGCACGTCCCGCCGGGTGCCGAAGGCCCGCCGTGGCAGAGCCCCAACGTGATGGTCGACCTCGCCAATGCGATGAAGACCAATCCGAAGCTGAAGGTGCAGCTCAATGTCGGCTATTTCGATCTCGCGACGCCCTTCTATGAAGGCGTCTACGAGATGAAGCACCTGCCGATCCCGGCCAAGCTGCAAGCGAACATCGACTACAAATTCTACGAGTCCGGCCACATGGTCTACGCCCATGAGCCGTCGCTGAAGCAGCTACACGACAATGCGGCGGAGTTCATCAAGAACGCCAGCACGCCGGCGCCGTAACGAAAGGAAACCGGGGCGCGGAAAGGCATCTTTCCGCGCCCATTTTTTGATATGACGCTTCTTCCGGAGACTGCCGGAACTATCGGCCGGGCCAAACGTCAGCGGATGATGACCGACCCAATCGCGCTATACCATCCGCGACATCCCGGGGTAAATGCGCTTTTTCCCCTCGAATGGGTGGAGCTGCGCTACGAAATGCCCATCCTCAGTCGCGAGGTCGCGCTGTAACCGACAGATCGGCCTAATGTTGCAGACGGTCCAAGATTTGCTTCTGATGGTTCACTCCACCGAAGAAGACGGCCAAAACCCTGACCTCCGAACGCGGCTCATCGATCTCGAAATAATAGATGAAGCGATTGCTGGTCACCGTGCGAAGTCCGTGGTGGATTCGCGGATGTTCGGTGCCGCGATGAGGATGATTCGCGAAACTTCGGATATAGGATTGAGCGTCCTCGATGCGCGCGGTGGCCCTTGACGTTGCGCCCTCTTCATCCTCTCCAAGACTTAGGTAGGTCGCGACGAGATAGTCTTCGATAAGATCGAGATCCCGCGTAACCTGCGCTTCCCGAAGAACCCTATAGACCACGCGCTTTTCTCTTTCGCTCCAGCATGGCACGGGTGTCAGCTTCGGCCGTGTCGAGATCGACAAACGTGCCCTGGCGCCGACGGTCGATCAGCGTCCGCAAGGCCTCCAGCTCAGCTTCGTGGAGTTCGGTTTCCTGGCGAAGCATATCCAGACCACGCTGAAGAACCGCGCTGAGGCTGGGATACTGACCGCTATCGACCAGGCGGCGCGCATAGGCCTCCTGGTCGTCGGTCAGCGAGATCGAGGTTTTGACGGTCATGGGCTTCTCCTCCTCGAAGAATATACTACTGAGTAGTACCGCTTCAAGGAATGACGCCAAACCTCAGCGCCGCGCCGCCCGCCGACGCAGATAGAGATTATTGAGGATCAGCGCCGTACCGGTGATGGCGGCGCCCGCCAACTGCAAGGGTGACGCGACCACTCCGGTCAGCGCCGACACCGTGAAGGTGGTGATCGGGACGATGTCGACGAACAGCACGCCGTTGAGCGGCGTCAGGATACGGTTGCCCGTGGTCCACATCAGCACCGCCGCGAAGCCGGCGACCGGACCCATATAGAGAAGATTGGGGATGATCGCCGTCAGGTTTGCCATCGAGGGCAGCGAGATCGTGCCGGTGGCGAGAAGCAGGACATTGAGCCCGATGATCGAGGTCAGCCCCAGCGACAGAGTCATGGTGGTGTATTTCAGCGCCGACCAGCTCGGGAAATAGGAGGCGCTGAAGGTGTAGACCACCCAGCAGGCGGCACCCACCACGATCAGCGCATTGGCCGCGTAATTCTGCGGCTCGGACAGCAGGGCGCCAATGTCGCCTTTGGTCACCACCAGCGCGATGCCCGAGAACGACATCAGGATGAAGGCGAAGACCGGCAGTGGCGGCAGCGAGCGGCGGATCGCCGAATTGACCAGTAGCCCGACCATCGGCTGGGTCGCCATCATAATCGAGGC
>Ga0213872_10001324_pt1 | contig 16394 bp, 16 predicted proteins | sample VelepicomBERX_R2_FD_160071 | JGI IMG/M metagenome (GOLD analysis project Ga0213872, IMG submission 160071) | Rhizosphere microbial communities from Vellozia epidendroides in rupestrian grasslands, the National Park of Serra do Cipo, Brazil - RX_R2 | ecosystem: Host-associated > Plants > Roots >...
CAGGGTCAGGACGAATGATCGGCCTGGAAGATCGCCAAGGACATGCCCGCAACATCGAAGCCGCCTGCCAAGCTGGTGCGCGACTGAGCCAAGCTTGCAAGGTCGTCGGTATCGCTGCGCGTACGCTACAGCGCTGGAAGGTGTTAGCGACGGTCTGAATCTGCGCATATTCGCTGGCGAGGACGCGGTTTTGAAGCCCCGGTGAGTCGATGCCGGCGAGCGGCGTGGCACCATGAGTAAAGCCCCGATCCGGGGCTTTGCCCGCTCATCCGCCTCCTTCTTGCGATACGACGGTCCCTCGATGCGCACGACCTCCGCCCGGTGCATCAGCCGGTCCACCAGCGACACCACGCAGGCCGCATTGGGGAACACCTCGCCCCACTCGGCGAACGAGCGGTTCGTCGTCACCACCGTGCTCTTGTGCTGGTAGCGCCGGCTCACCAGTTCAAACAGCAAGTCCGCATGCCGGTTGGAGTAGGACAGGTAGCCCACCTCGTCGATGAGCAGCAAGTCCGGGCGGCCGTAGTGCTGCAAACGTCGGCGCAAGCCCGAATCACTGTCCAGCGCCGCCAACTCGCCCAGCAGTTGGCCCGCCGTGATGAACAGCGCCGTGCGCCCGGCCAGCACGGCCTGGTAGCCGATATTGCAGGCACACATGGATTTGCCCACGCCGTTGGGCCCGACCAGCACCACGTTGGAGGCATCCTTCATGAACGCCAGGGTCATCAATTCCTCGATGGTCCCGCGGTCGCAATGCGTGGGCCAGGCCCAGTCGAAGTCCGCCAGCGGCTTGAAGGCGCCGATGTGGGCCGAGCGCAGGCGCCGCTCCAGGCTGCGGCGATGCCGCTCTTGCCCCTCCCAGTCCAGCAGCTCAGCCACCCACGCCGCACGTTCAGGCTGGGCCATCACCTCGTCCCAGCGAGCCAGCAGTCCGTGCAGACGCAGGCCCGCCGCCTGCTCGCGCAGCGCGACAGCCGCCGCATCTGTTATGGCAGATTTACTCATCGTCGCTCTCCTTGCGGTCATAGGAGCCCAGCTCATGCGCGCGCACCGGCGCATCCCGGCGCGCTACGTGCTCAGGCAGGATCAGGGCGGTCGGCGGCGGTTGGCCGGCCGCATCGCGAGCCCGCTGCAGGGCATGGCGCACGGCGTTGGGATGCGGCACCCCGGCGGTCAACGCCTCGGTGACGGCCGCCTGCAGCTCGCTGGCTCCCGTCAGCCGGGCCCACACCTGCACGCCATGCGCTATGGGTTGCGAGCGCAGCGGCTCGACGCGGTAGCGGTACTTGCGCCTCGTGGCGACCTTCCAGGTCTTGATGGCCTCGAGGCCGCGATGGACCTTGCCCTCGTCGTGAACGACGGCGTCGTCCGAGAAGCAGTGCCCCAGCGCGTTCGTCTCGGAGCTTGCCTCCGCCTGAAAGTAGTCCGCCACCGGCGGCGGTAGTACCAAGTCCATGTCCTGTCTCCGGTGTCCGCTCGACATGGCGTCATGGTCTGACTATGCTTACCTGGCAGCAAGAACACACTAAAAGGTAAGTGCCACCCTTGAGCTCCAGAAAGCAATACACGCCGCTGTCGGCGGCGGTGGACGTGGAAGCCCTCTTCCGGCTGCTCGAGGGCCGCTGGAAGCTGGTCATCCTGTTCCAGCTGTTCGGCGGGAAGGTGCTGCGGTTCTCCGACCTCGAACGTTCGATCACCGGTATCTCGCAAAAGATGCTGGCCCAGCAGCTCCGGCAGCTCGAGGAAGATGGCATCGTCACCCGGACCGTCCACCAGCTGGTGCCGCCCAAGGTGGACTACCGGCTCACGGACTGGGGGCAGCAGTTGTGTCCGGCACTCGATGCCTTGCTGAAGTGGGCCGAATGCCGCGACGACTACGTGACTGCTTCTCGAAGAATTACCCCACAATAGGGGCTGTTTCGAGATATAGCCGAGCCCTGTCAGCAGCCTCAGCGCGACAACGTCGCAGCGGTGCAGCAGTTGCTGCAGCGTCGATGAGCAATGTAGCCTGCGGCGGTTTTTCGCATCTTATGCGTGCCGATTTCTCGCCTTATGGCTGCCACGCGCGCGTAAGCCCCTGATCTACAAGGATGGGGTTTCGCACGTTATGAGCTGCTCAACAATGTTGTTTGTAGGGCGACCCATAACGTGAGAATCTGAGACCCATAAGATGAGAAATCTATGGGTCTTTTCCTATAGATCGTTGTAGACCTTCCCGAGCCGAACGCCAAACACAAGAGCCGGTCCGGGAAGGCTGTCTATGACGATCCGCAGCGAAATCCAGAAGTGGGCCGGAAGGTTGCCGGCGTGGCAACAGCATGTCGCCTGCGAGAACTACTTGCGTGCTGCGCCATACGCGGCAAACAGCGCATGGCTCATGGATGCATGTAATGAGCCCAACTTCGGCGTCTGTCCGTATGCCTGATTGAGGCTTGGCGGCACCTTGAAAAACTGCTCTGACCACGGCAGATCCAGCACCTTGTTCAGATCGAACTTGGTATCGAATGCCAACCCGGCCTGCTTGAATGCGACAGGGTGCATAGCCTTGGCGATCAGAAATTCTCCGGACCGCAGAGTCGTCGTGCGCTGCGTCGTTCCATAAGCTACCTTGACCGCCACTCCATCCTCTTGCTCACGAACCCCCAACACCAAAGCCGGTCTCGGCTTGGGTCCAGGGGAAGTCTCAGGCAAGAAGGGGAAGTGGCACCACACGATGTCGCCAGGCGACGGTGGAGGCCAAGTGCTCATGAGAACAGCGACGATTCGGACAGCACTTTGCCCTTGGGCAAGTGCTTGTTCGCGGCGGCCTTGACCGCCGACAACTGCTGGGCAGTCAGGGGGCCGTCGTCGGCTTCATAGGCAGGCAGAGTTTCCTCGGCAAGCCTAGCCAGAGCAAGATGAACGACCTGAGTCTCAGGAACGCCCAGACGCTTGGCCATATCCTTGACGGTCTTGCGAGTGACACCCAGGACCGAGTCCGTGGGCCGGAACTTCAGCAGTAGGGAATCGCTGGCGGTGGTCATGGATAGCCTCCTTGTCGTATATGGAAAGTATATACGATCCTGCGCGGACGCCATTTTTAGGCCCTCCGATTTGAACGCAGCGCCGCAAGGACGTCTGCGTGATTCATCGTGAGCCGGTTCTGGCAGTACGCGAACCACGAGGCTCCCGCTGACCGCAGCTCTTCGATTTCAGCGTCGGTCACGGGCACCGCCGCGCCGCCCGTCATCGGTGCCGGCGGCACCTACGCCAAGGTCATTCCCAATGCCTATGCATTCGGCATGTGGATGCCGGGCAAGGCCTACACCGGGCCCCTCAGCGACGGTGGCGCAGCTACTCCGAAAGCCTGAAAACACCCACCGCTTCCACCAACTGCTGCGCCTGGGCCTTCAGGCTCTCTGCAGCCGCGGCGCTCTCTTCGACCAGGGCGGCGTTCTGCTGTGTGGCCTGGTCCATCTGCGTCACCGCCTTGCCGACTTGCTCCACGCCCTGGCTTTGCTCGGAACTGGCTGCGCTGATCTCGCCCATGATGTCGGTCACGCGTCGAATCGAGCTCAACAGTTCCTGCATCGTCGCTCCGGCCCGGTCGACCAAGAGCGTGCCCTGTTCGACCCGTTCAACGCTGGCGCCGATCAGGGTCTTGATCTCCTTGGCCGCCTCCGCGCTGCGTTGCGCCAGGCTGCGCACTTCGCTGGCCACCACAGCAAATCCCCGCCCCTGCTCTCCGGCCCGCGCTGCTTCCACCGCGGCGTTGAGCGCCAGGATGTTGGTCTGGAACGCGATGCCGTCGATCACGCCGATGATGTCGACGATCCGCGTCGAGCTGGCATTGATGTCCTTCATGGTGTCGACCACCTGGCCCACCACTTCGCCGCCCTGCACGGCGACGGCGGAAGCGCTGAGCGCCATCTGGTTGGCCTGACGCGCGTTATCGGCGTTTTGCCGAACGGTGGAGCCGAGCTCCTCCATCGAGGCTGCGGTCTCCTGCAGCGCCGAGGCCTGCTGCCCCGTGCGGTCGGACAGGTCCTGGTTGCCCTGAGAGATCTGTGCGCTGGCGGTGGCCACGCCCTCGGCCGTCTCTCGCACCCCGGAGACGACGCGCGCGAGGCTGCCCTGCATGCTCTGCAAGGCTGACTGCAACTCGGCGGCCTCGTCGCGCCCCTGCACCGTGATGCTCTCGCTGAGATCGCCCTCGGCGATCCGGCGGGCGCTGGCCGAGGCCTGCCTGATCGGGCTCACCACCGAGCGCGCCAGAGCGAAGGCGAGAAAGCCGCTCAGCAGCATCGCGGCGATACCCCCGCCGATGAGTATTTGCTGCCCCTGCTGCGCGCTGCGCTCGGCGGCCAGCAGAGCGTCGTCATACAGCGATTGCTGTCGGCGTTCGAGCTCCCGGATCGACTCGCTGTAGGCATCCGCCAGCGGCTTGAGCTGCTGCTCCAGTTCAGCGCGCACATCCTCGCCAGCTTCCCTCTTCTTCAGCAGTTGCGTGCGCGGCGTGCGGAATGCTTCGCGTGCGGCATCGATCCGGGCAATCAAGGCCTTGCCTTCATCACTCAGCATCAGTTCGACCAGGCGCTTGCGCGCGGCCACTGTCGATTCGGAGGTCTTCTCCATGTCGACCTGCCACATCGGCATATGGCTGGTGTCGGCATCGAACACGGCGGCACGGGTACGGATCCAGTTCAGGTCGATGGTCTGACGCCAGCGCACGGCCAATTGCAGTTTTTCATTTTCGATGGTGGCCAGGGTGCGGGTGGTGTGGGCGAGTTCCTGCAGGCGCCAAACACCAACCGTCACGCTGATCGCGAGGATCAACAGGATCACGCCGAAAGCCAGTCCGAGCCGGGCTCCAATTTTCAAGTTTCTCATTCCACTCACACTTCCTCGCCTGGTTTCGGTCGCACGGGCTGTGCGAACCGCAATGAGTCGCCCCGGGTCCTGCGGAGGCCCGTTGGTTTAAGTCAGACGACCGCGGCCTGACCGGCACGTTGACCAATGGTAATTGGCTTGGAATTCGGCAGGCGCCGTAGTACTGCGACTGGCGGTCGCTAGTTAATGCGACTGACCAATCACACCCGTGGGTAGCTGGGCGTCGTGCCGCTGCTTTCAGGCCACGTTCGACATTCGCAGCAGAACCGATGTTCAGGGAGTTCGGCTTGAGGCTGTACTCAGTCGTTTGCGATCAAGGGCTTGAAGGACCGCTGCCCCGGATACCTGCGACACGCGACCACCATGCGGCCACAATTGTGCGGGCAGGATCCCCAACGTCAACGATGCGTTTTGCCTCTTCTTATCTCGCGAAGCGCTTCTCGGCAAGACGCTGCAAGAGTGCGCGATTGACTTTTCTGCGTCCGATCGGGCGCGTGCCATGGAGATCTATCGCCGCGATGAACCGCTGGCACCGCCCTTATTGCGGACGCCACCAGAACTCCTTGCGCTGGACAGGCGTTTCGGGCGGAAGGAGCGGGTTCACGAGTTCAATGACGTTTCGCCGGGACAAGTCGAGTTCTTTGAGGCGCGCTTGAAACAGGCCGTGAAGGAGCCTAGCCACGACGCCATCGCGGACCAGCGATTCCAGGTTCTGGCTTAAGGGCGCGACCCAACGCTCATGTCGTGGGCTCAGAAATACATAGACCGCTGCCGGGTAGTGCAGCAGCAGGCCTGGCGCGACGGTCATGGGCTGCGACGGGAAGGTCGACAACTCGTCCCGGACCTCTACGACGGAACGAGGGAAATAGTCGATGCGCCCCAATTCAAGCATTCGGTACAGGCTCCGAGAGTCCGGAGCCGTTTCCACCCGAAAGCGGTTGGCCTTGAGAATGTCGACATCCGGCCATTGAAGTCCCTGTCCGGCACGGCGTCGAGCCAATTCCGCCCGTCCTGGCGGAGGCTGCCAGTCTGAGAGGGCCGCTTGACGGATCACCGCGACGCGCCAACCGAGCAGTCCTTGATCGAGCGGGATGCGCAGCGGGCGCAACATCTGCTCGCGCGATCGAGTAGTCATCGACCACATGAGGTCAAGACGTGACTCCTGCCGAACCAGCTCCAACTCCAGGCGCCCCTGGCTGATCGAATACGAAGGAACGGATTCCAGGCGCAGAGGCAGCCCCGTTCGCGCCACGGCCGCCGAGAGCAGCCCGACCACGTAGTTGCCAAACAGATCGTGAGGCGCTGTTTCCAAATAGCGGAGCGTGACGGCCGACGAGGGCTCAGCTCGCGCCCTCATTGCGAATACCGTCGTAGCCAGCAGCCATTGTCTTCGGCTGGGCATTCAGACTTCTCCGAAGGTCATCTCCCAACCCATATTAACTGACGACGATCGGCGCCAACTATAGATTGATTGCCAATACAACCTGAGGGCGCCCGGGCTGATTCGCGATTTGGTGAACCCGGAGGAGGCGCCTTTAGGCGCCGTTCATCACCGACAGCTATGCGGGAACGGTCAACCAGAGCGGTGCCGGCGATGGCCGCAATCGCTGCTTCGCAGCCGGCCGCGTCAGGCTGAATGCAGAAGGCGGGCCTTCAGTTGAGCCACTGCCGCAGCAGGCCGTACACCTCGGTGCTCGACAACAAGTCGAGGTGGCCCGTGCCATACACCACCGCCTGGCGCTCCGGTGCGAATCCAAGGCTGAGTGCGGGGTCGCTGTACTGGCCCAGCGCGCTCGCCACAGGCACCAGGCCGTCGCCCAGCAACCTTGCCTTCATGCTTCCGGATGCAGGGCTGAGACTGGCGGCAACGGCAAAGCAGCGGGCGCTTTCCGGCAGGTTGACGCGGTCAGCGCGATGCGAGCCATCGTCGCCGGCAAGGCCTTTCAGAATGTTGCCCAGCCGCAGGTCATTGATGCCCGCGCTGCGTACCTTGCCCAGCCGCGCCAGAGGGGCCGCGTACGGCGCGGCGCCAAGTAGCAGGTCCACGCCATGGCCCGCGCGTTCAAGCGGTGCGCCCTGGTGGGGTGTGCCCAGGCAGATGAGGTCGTTGACGCGGCCTGGCCAACGCAAACCGCCGCGCTGCATCTGAACGCCATGATGGATGGCGCTGCGTGCCACCAGGCCACCCATGCTGTGGCCGAGCATCACCAAGCGTTCGACTGGCACGGGCCATGCGCTGTAAAGCCCCTCCATCAGCGATGCCAGAATGCGGCCATTGGTCGAAACGCTCAGGCCACTGTTGTAGTGGAGGTAGACAGGCGTGTAGCCCAGCTCGCGCGCCAGTGCCTCACCATGGGCATGACCCGCCCGATGCCACTGCAGGTCGTTCATGCACAACCCGTGTAGCAGCACCATCAGCTTCGGTGTCGCGCCGCCGAGGCGAGTGCGCAGCGCGTGGCGTTCCAACGGGAGGGGCCGACCCGAATGGCGGAACTGCATCGTGATCGCCAGCGGGTTGTCGGTCGTGGCGAGGTGGTCGCCCAGCACGCCGTTGAGGGCCGCCAGGACGGCCTCACGCTCCGCTCGCGGCGGCTGATGCGGATCGGCAGCGGCCAAGGCAGGCGCCAGCCAGCCTAACAGGGCTTCGACGGTGCCACCTGCCAAGTGCGTGACGCCGCGCACGGTCTCGTACACCAGGCCAGTGACACCACCCGTGCGTTCGTCCGTCGCGACTGTCCCGCCCAGGCCAGGTATGCGGGGAAGCGTGACGATGCGCGTGTGCATCGCCTCTACCAGGCTGGCCAAGCCAGCCACGGCATCGGTGGTGAGGCGCGCGGCGCCGCGAAGGTCGGCGGCCTGTAGTAAGGGTTGGGTCATGGCAGTGCGCGGCTTGGGCCGGTGGTCAGTGTCATGAGCACATCGGAATACCAAGCGCAGTTCAATCCCAGCGATTCATCCAGAACCGCGTCCCGCGTGGCCATATCCATGCGGCTGGAGTGAACGCCAAGCAGGCACCAGCGTGGTCGGCCTGCAGCGGCGGGTTCGACTCGCGCGAGCACCGGCGAGCCGCTGCACCCGCGGTGCATGCGTGCGTCGGTGAGGAAGTAGCCTTGCCCCTGGAAGCGGACGCCATAGCAGGACGCCACGCTGGCTTGCCGTACCACGGGCAGGTGATGGACGGTGTCGAAGAAGCCGAGTGGGAAGCCCGGAATGGCGAGCCGGTCGCCAACTTCAAACAAGTCGAACCCGACGGGCAGATGCGGCTGCCCGAAGGGATGCACGACACAGCCAGCCGGCATCGCGGCTCGATCTATCTCGATGGCAGCCACGTCAACCTCTCCGGCAATGTCGCTTGCCTGGCTCCACGCGGTCATGCCGTCGCAGTGCAGCAGGATCGACAGCGTGGCCAACTGCGTCAGGTCGCGCGAATCGGTATGCAGTTCGATTTCGATGCGGTCGGGAGCATGCCCCGTCGCGGCATCAAACAGGACATGGCGACTGGTGATCAGGAAGAGACGTTGGTCTCGCTCGAATAAGAAGCCGCTTGCAGATGTCAGGCCCTTGGGGCCTGCAAAGGTGAGCACTCGGGTGACGCCGAAGAGCGCCTCGTCGTGGACTCGCTCGTTAGCTGCGATGCCCCCAGCGGAACGTGCTGGCGAGATGGTCTGTTGTTGCTGCGAATCGTGGCCACGATCCCACGCGTCGCGTCGATCCAACCAGACCTGCTCGCTCTCACCGGTGGCGCCGGGTTGGTTGACGGTGTCAAGCATCGGGTTCGATACTTGCGCCTCGCCGCGGGCGGCTGCCTTGGCCCCCTGACGCTGCAGTTCAGCATGCTCAGCAGAAACGGGCACGGAATGCGCATCGCCGGGTGGCGCGCCCTCGACAAGGGGCGCCGCCTCTTGCGGGGCGGGGGGATCGGATCGGGAAGACATCGGACAACTCCGCTCAAGGACTTGTCCCGTCAAGGGCGACGCTTCCGCCGGTGGCGCTTCAAGCAAGCCAGTTTGGGGCAATGTCACTTGCAGCGTGCCCCGAAGGAACTCAATGTACCTGAAAGGCCTGCTGAACAGGCCAGGACCCTCGCCGCTTCAATGGCAGCGGGCCCAGGTCAAACCTTGTTCCCGGGCATGGTGAAGCGCCGCTTGAGAGCTGCTGAATTTCGGCGAAAAGCTCATGACGCGGTCGACGCTGGCCATGCCCTGGCCGGAACGGATAGAGACGACAGCGTCGAAGCCGCCATCACTTCGTGCTCGAGACATCGGCAAAATCATGAACCGCCCGAGTTCAATGTTGTTGTGCTTGCTGTCGTGCATGTTGTTCTTGTTGTGAGGGATGCGCCGTTGGATGCCGGCCCATGGCGCCGCAACCGGCGCCGGATCGAATGCTCAGAGCGTGCGAATGTTGGACGCCTGCGGGCCCTTGGCGCCTTGCGTCGCCTCGAACTGCACCTTGGCGCCTTCTGCCAGCGAGCGGAAGCCCCCGCCGTTCTTGACTTCGCTGTGGTGAGCGAACAGGTCCTTGCCGCCGTTGTCCGGCGTGATGAAGCCGAAGCCCTTGCCGTCGTCGAACCACTTCACGGTGCCGGTTTGCGTAGTCATGATGTTTCCTTTGGAAAAGTAGAGATGGAGATAACCCTCCGCAGGCGAATGCCGGGCGGAGACAGAAACACTCAAGAACACTCACCGGGGAGTTGCTGAAGCGAGCCGCTCGCAAGAAAGGCCAGGGGGTGGCCTGCGGGGCTGCAGTAAAGACCTTAAGAAAACGGTCTTGCGCGAATCTATGCTGGACAGGGTAGCACGCCTGTCAAGGCCTTCATCGGCAGGTGGGGCGATCGACCTGGTCCATCTGCCCAACGCTGGCGAGTCCGGCCTTTGGATGTCGAAATGAGTAGGACATAGAAGTCCAGCTAGGTAACCCGCCCATGAAGACCATTCACGACCTCAACAAACCTCCGCAGATCAGCGGACGCGTCGAAGCCATCGTCGTTCGAGGCTCGCCGAGAGAGGCCGCACGCACCGTAGAGAGTACTGTGGCCCTCGCCGGCATCGGTCTCAAGGACGACAGACTGGGACAGCGCGGTGAGGCGGAGCTTTCCACGCGGCAGGTCACGCTGATTCAGGCCGAACATCTTGACGTGATCGCCAGGCTGGCGCGTGTCGACCGGGTGGATCCGGTTGGCCTTCGACGCAACCTGGTGGTCTCGGGCATCAACCTGCTCGCGTTGAAGCACGCCAGGCTCCAGGTGGGCGACGTGCTGCTGGAGATCGTCGGCCCCTGCCAGCCTTGTTCTCGCATGGAGGAGACCATCGGTCCGGGTGGCTATGCCGCAATGCGCGGCCATGGGGGCATGACGGCCCGAGTGATCACCACGGGGTCAATCTGCCTGGGCGACTTCGTGAGGGCGCAAACTTAGGCCGTGCCTATCCTGGCTGGTTCACGACCCTGCCTCAGCGCTGGAGCCTTCGCCGTCACCGCTCAACTGGGGCGGCTGGCATTGGACTGGTACCTGCCTCTGGGGCTCCGAGCGCTGACACGCGTTCGGGCAACCGCACCGCGGCGAAGTCGATGAAGGCGCGGCTCTTCATCAGCATCCGCGTTTGCCATCTTTATGCGTGGTCGCGCAATCTTGACGGGATTTTTGTACGCCGCCACGTACAACCTGGAGTGCCGGGAGTCAGTATCCGATGCCCGACGGCCCCATGCCCGCGACCACGATTCCTGCCCCCCACAGCACGCCCTCAGCCATCCGAAAAAGTGTTTCTTCGGATCGCATCGTCATAGAGCTCGCCGCGCCTGCGGACTTGGAGGCGCTGGCCGAACTAGAGCAGATCTGCTTTGCCAGCGACCGCATCGCGCTTCGCAGTTGGCGCAGGCTCCTGAGCTCTGAATCCGCCAGCGTGATCGTCGTGCGACAAGGTGACGGCTCGGCCCGCCTGCGCGGCGCCGCGGTTCTACTGCGGCGTCGTACCAGCTCCGTCGCACGCCTCTATTCGCTTGCCGTTGCCCCGGCACAGCGTGGTCAAGGCCTGGCCGGCCGCTTGCTCGAGGCGGCGCTGCAGCAGGCGCGCGCCGACGGTGCGGCCGTGCTGCGGCTTGAGACTCGGGTCGACAACTATTCGGCACAGCAACTGTTCCGTCGCCACGGCTTCGCCGCGCTCGACCGCCGGTCGGCCTACTACGAGGACGGCGCCACGGCGCTGCGCTTCCAGCGCTCGCTGTGGGACAGCGGCCAGGCCACGCCCGCCCTGGCCCTGAACGCGCCGTTCTACGGCCAGACACTCGACTTCACCTGCGGCCCTTGCGCGCTGCTGATGGCGATGGCGGCGCTGGACGGCAGCATCGTGCTCGACCGCACGGCCGAGATCCGGCTGTGGCGAGAGGCGACGACCGTCTTCATGGCGGCCGGCCACGGCGGCTGCGGGCCCTTTGGCCTCGCGCTGGCCGCCGCGAAGCGCGGCTTCGCGGTCAGCGTCTACGCGCCCGGCGGCCAGGCCATGTTCGTCGATTCGGTCCGCGACGCGCGCAAGAAGGACGTGATCGCGCTTGTCGAGGCCGATTTCCGCGCGAGCCTCGCGCGCACCGACGCACTGATCGTCGACGCGCCGCTCACGCCGCGCCGGCTGATCGAGCACCTGCACGAAGGCGGCGTACCGCTCGTGCTGATCAGCTTGTGGCGCCTACACGGCGAGAAGGGCCCGCATTGGGTCGCGGTGACGGGCTTCGACGGCCAGGTCTTCCGCATCCTGGACCCAATCGTCACAGCCGCGCCCGGCGCCGATCCGGGCATCTCGGTCAGCGTCGAGGAATTCAAGCGCATGGCGCGCTACGGCCGGCGCCGTCACACCGCCGCCGTGATCGTTTCGAAAGGACCCCACTGTGGTTTCTGACCCCCTGATCGTCGTCGAGAAGCTCACCGACTTCCGCTGGGTCGACGCGGCCGACGCGCGCGTCGTCACGGTCGAGGACTTCATCGCAGAGGCCGCCCCCTCGGGCCGCGCTCGCACGAGGCCGCGCAAAGTCATCAATCTATGCCGCAGCTACGACTACTTGAGTCTCGGCTACTACTGCTCGCTGCTCGCCGAGGCCCGCGGCGACCGCGTGACGCCGAGCGTCGAGACCATCCTCGACCTGCAGCACCGGCGCTCACAGCAGGCGTCGCTCGAGCGCCTCGACCGCCTGATCGCCGGCATCGACGCGCTGCCGCGTTCGATCAACGCGTTGACCCTGCACGCGTTCTTCGGCCATATCGAGGACCCGGGGCTCGCCGAGTTTGCGCGCAAGGCCTTTGAGCTGTTCCGCTGCCCGCTGCTCGAGATCGCGCTCGAGCGCGGCGCCGACGGCTGGCGGACCAGCGCGGTGCGCGCGCTCGATCCACTCCACGTCGATCCGATGCGCGACGCGCTGTTCCTCGAGGCGCTCGAGGAGTTCACGCGGCGGCGCTGGAGCCCCGTCCCGGCGCAGACGGCGCCGCGCATGGACCTTGCGATCCTGCACGACCCGACCGACCCGCTGCCGCCGTCCAAGCTCGCGACGCTGCAGCACATCGCCGAGGTCGCGGCGGGCATGGGCATCGCGGTTGAGCTGATCCGCAAGAAGGACTTCTCGCGCCTGACCCAGTTCGACGCGCTGTTCATCCGCGAGACCACGGCGGTCAACCACCACACGTTCAAGTTCGCGAAGAAGGCCGCGACTGAAGGCATGGCCGTGATCGACGACCCGGGCTCGATCCTGCGGTGCACGAACAAGGCCTTCCTCGCCGAGCTGCTGCGCGAGAACGGCGTCGCCACGCCGCGCACGCGCCTCGTGAGCAGGCGCACGCTCGCGCGCATCGGCAACAACCTTGACTACCCGGTCGTGCTCAAAGTACCCGACGGATCGTTCAGCCGCGACGTCAAGAAAGCCCACAACTTCGAGGAGTTCCAGGTGATCGCGGGCGCGATGTTCAAGGACTCCGAGATCGTGCTGGTCCAGGACTTCATGTACACGCCCTACGACTGGCGCGTCGGCGTGCTGAACGGCGAGCCGCTGTTCGCCGCGCGCTACCACATGGTGCGCGACCACTGGCAGATCATCCGCCACGTCGACGACGGCTCGGCGACCGAGGGCCGCACCGAAGCCGTCATGCTGAAAGACCTGCCGGCGCCGGTGCTCGACGCGGCCGTGCGCGCGGCCCGGCTGATCGGCGACGGCTTTTACGGCGTGGACCTCAAGCAGGTCGACGAACAGGCGTTCGTCATCGAGGTCAACGACAACCCCAACCTCGACGTTGGCGCCGAAGACCAGGTCCTCGGTGACGAGCTCTACCGACGCTTGCTCGGTCACTTGCTCGCCAAGTTTGAAAGCGGTAACGCCGCCGCACCCGGCGAGGCCGCGGACGTCGTCATCCGCCTTCCGATCCTTCAATCCGAGAGGAGTCACCATGATCGACACTCCGATGACCCACAGCGACGTGTCGCGCATCGCGGCCTGGGTGCCACCGCGGCTCATCCTGCTGGACGTTGACGCAAGGGACCGCTTCCACGCGCTCGAAATCGCCGCCGTCGCGGCGACCCAGCCGCGCGGCATCGATCCGGCGCCCTGGCTGCGTGCGTTATGGCGGCGTGAGCATGTCGGGTCGACGGTACTTGGTTGTGGGATCGCGATCCCGCACGCGCAGGTGGCCGGCATCACCGAGCCCATGACGATCTACCTGCGCACGCGTTCGCCGCTCGCGTTCGACGCGCCCGAAGACGAGCCGGTTTCGCAACTGCTCGTGATCCTCGTGCCGCCTAACGATGCGCGCGACGAGCACCTGCAGCTGCTGGCGGTCGTGGCCCAGCTGTTTTCAGCTTCGGAATTTCGCGAACGCCTGCTCAGTGCGATGACTGTATCGGCGGTAGGCGAGGTTTTTCGCGAGGGGGTAGCCCGAGTGATTTCTGCCACCTGAAGCAAGCGATCGCCGCCGGTGCTCTGGTGGCTCGTGCGCCGGCGAAAAGCGCTGCACAGGGGCCGTGCGAAGGCGTCAACAGCCGTCCGGCCACGGACATTTGCGCTGGGGACAGCTTGCCGTGGCATCGGATATATCCGTAGTATTTGGTACTTCAACCCCATGTCGATCTGACGTCGACCGCGTTCCCGATGAGCCGAGTCCTGCGCGCGTTCCTCGGTCCTCCGCGAGATCCGCTCGATCCGGCGACGCGACGTCGAACTCAGCTCGCCGCCTTGACGGCCTGGGCCGGCCTGGGCGCGGGTGGACTGTCGGCGGCCTGCTACGGCCCCGAGAAGGCCTTTCTTGGGCTCAACCAGCATGCGGAGCTCGGGCCTGCCCTTGCTCTGCTGATGATCGCTTCCGTGGCCGTCCTGGCCCTGGCATATACGCAGATGCTGCAGCTGTTTCCGCAAGGAGGCGGCAGCTATCGCATCGTCTCGACCTTGCTGGGTGACGCTGCCGGAGTCTTGGCAGGCTCGGCGCTGCTGGTGGACTACATCCTCACCGTCGCCGTGTGCGTGACCAGCGGTAGCGACGCGATGTTCAGCCTATTCCCCGCGTGGTCCCTGTCGCTCAAGCTCCCCCTGGAGCTAGCGTCCGTGGTGCTCCTGGTTGTCATGAACCTGCGAGGTTTGAACGACGCCATGCGCATCCTGCTGCCCGTGGCGCTCGGCTTTCTCCTCACCCACGGCCTCTTGATCATGGGTGGCCTGACCATGAAGGCACCGCACGCTGCGTCGACGGTCGGGGCGTCCTTCGCGGGCGTCATGCGCCTGGCGGAAGTCAGCAGCTGGGCGGCCGTCGCCGGACTGCTCGTCCATGCTTATGGCCTCGGCGGGAGCACCTATTCCGGGCTGGAAGCAGTGTCGAACAACGTCAATCTGCTGGACGAACCGCGCCTGCGGACAGGCCGCCTTGCAATGACCTACGTTGGCTGGTCGCTGGCATTGACCGCCGGCGGCTTGGTGCTCATCTATTCGCTCTGGGGCGTCTCGCCGCGTTCAGGTGTGACCCTCAATGCTGCCGTATTTGCTCAAATTCTGGACGTGACGGGCCTCCCCGCTGTGGCGCGGCAGGGGGTGATGTTCCTGTCCATGGCCCTCGAGGCAGCGCTCCTCTTCGTAGCCGCCAACTCGATCCTGATCTTCGCGCCGGCACTGCTCGCCAACATGGCCTCAGATGCCTGGCTGCCACGCCAGTTCCGGAATCTATCGGTGCGCCTCGTTCGCCAAAACGGGGTCGTGTTCGTTGGAGTTTGCGCGGCAGCCATCCTGCTCCTTACTGGCGGCAAGCTGGGAACGCTGCTCACCTTCTACAGCATCAATGTCTTCATCGGCGTGGCGCTGGCCAAAGCCGCCTTGATCAAGCACTGGTGGGGCATCCGCGGTCATCGACGCGCATGGGTCGTCAGTGCGTTGGTCTCCCTGTTTGGCTTTTGCGCCGCCGCCGGCATTTTGGTCGTGACACTGAAAGATCGATTTTTCGATGGCGGCTGGGCGACGATCTGCTTGACCGCATTGGTCGTTGGTGGATGCTTGGCCGTGCGCCGCCACTACGAGTGGATCGGCACCAAGCGCACCGAGCTGGACGAGCAATTCGCGCTTTCCGCCCAGGCGCTCGTCGACATCCCCGAAGTCCCAAACTTCCTCGACCGCGGAACAGCCGTCATCCTCGCCACCGATCGCCCGGGTCAGGCGATCCATGCGCTCCTCTGGATTCAGCGCCTGTTTCCCGATCAATTCGCCAACGTGCTGTTTGTACGTGTCATCGAAGTCGATGTCGCGACGATGGGGAAGATCGACCAGTGGAACAAAATCAAGGCAGACGCGGACGCGTCGATGGCCCAGATGGTCGGATTTTGCGCCTATGCAGGTCTCCACGCTGAAGGCGTCATTGCACACGCCACGGATCCGGTGCAGGAACTAGAGCGGCTGCTGAGCCAGGCCGTTCAAGAGCGGGCCGATGCTGTTTGCTTCGCCAACAAGCTGATCCTGCCGCCCCGCCAGCGGCTCGCCGAGTGGCTCCATAACGGCACGGCGCTGCATCTGCAGCGACGCTTACATGAGCTGGGTATTCCGCTCGTCATCCTGCCGATCAAGCTCGGCGGCTAAGCCTGGCCTGCGTAGGCGCATTGCATCTTGCTGTAGCACCCCCGGCGGGTGATGTCCCGGGAGAGGGTGTGAGAAATTGAGGTGAGCCACCGATGGGGGTGGCCATCGTGAATGAACCCGGGATATGGTTGAGGTGCGACCCAAGCAACTTGACCCTAGGAGAAAACACGATGACCGCCTCCACGATCGCATTGGCGGAACTCGCCGAGAAGGGATCCGGCATCGACGCGTTGCGCCAGATGGTGGCAGCACTCGCGACCGCTTCTGACGCGACAATTGAAAAGCGCCTAGCTCGTTAACAGACGCAAGATCAGCAGCCCTGACAACCCACAGTTTGTGTAGAGCTAGGGCTACGCTGATTAAGTTGGCGCTTCCGGGTTGATCAGGTGGCAAGGCTGCATGCGTCTTGGCAACATGACGGCATGAAGCAAACAACCCTTGCA
>Ga0213872_10001325_pt1 | contig 16383 bp, 14 predicted proteins | sample VelepicomBERX_R2_FD_160071 | JGI IMG/M metagenome (GOLD analysis project Ga0213872, IMG submission 160071) | Rhizosphere microbial communities from Vellozia epidendroides in rupestrian grasslands, the National Park of Serra do Cipo, Brazil - RX_R2 | ecosystem: Host-associated > Plants > Roots >...
CACATGCCGGCGAAGACCTCCTTGCCCGCCTTGTTGGAGATGGTGCCGTCGGCGATACGCTTCAGCAGCAGCGCCAGTTGCGCAGCCGATACCGGCGAATCGTCGAGGTCCACACCTTCGCGGTTCAGGGTCGACGACACGTCGCCCATCAGCCAGTTGGCGGCGGCCTTGGCGTTTTCTTTGCCCGCTTTGTCCACCACGGCGACGAAGTAGGTCGCCATGGCCTTCGATGCGGTCAGCACCAGGGTGTCATATTCCGGCAGCGCGTATTCCGACTTGAAGCGCTCGCGCATCGCGGCCGGCAGCTCTGGCATGGAAGCCTTGACGCGCTCGATCCACTCGTTCGAAATCATCAGCGGCGGCAGGTCAGGATCCGGGAAGTAGCGGTAATCCTGCGCGTCTTCCTTCGAACGCATTTCGCGCGTCTCTTTGCGGTCCGGATCGTACAGGCGGGTGGCCTGCACCACCTTGCCGCCGTCTTCGATCAGCTCGATCTGGCGGCGCACTTCCACGTGCACGGCTTCTTCGATGAAGCGGAAGGAGTTCAGGTTCTTGATCTCGCAGCGGGTGCCGAATTCTTTCTGGCCCTTTGGACGCACGGACACGTTGACGTCGCAACGGAACGAGCCTTCCTGCATATTGCCGTCGCATACGCCCAGCCACATCACCAGCGAGTGCAGGGCCTTGGCGTAGGCCACGGCTTCCGCTGCGCTGCGGATTTCAGGCTCGGAAACGATCTCCAGCAGCGGCGTACCGGCGCGGTTCAAGTCGATACCGCTCATGCCGTGGTAGTCCTCGTGCAGCGACTTGCCTGCATCTTCTTCCAGGTGGGCGCGGGTCAGGTTGACGGTCTTGGTGACGAATTCGCCATCCTTCTCGTAGCCGAAGGTCAGCTGGCCGCCGATGACGACAGGGTCTTCGAACTGGCTGATCTGATAGCCCTTCGGCAGGTCAGGATAGAAGTAGTTCTTACGGGCGAACACCGACTGCGGCGCGATCTTGGCGCCCACGGCCAGGCCGAAGCGGATCGCACGATCCACCGCCTGCTTGTTCATCACTGGCAGCACGCCTGGCAGGGCCAGGTCCACCGGGCTTGCCTGGGTGTTGGCCTCGGCGCCGAACTTGATCGGCGAACCGCTGAAAATTTTGGATTCGGTCGTGAGCTGCACGTGGTTCTCAAGACCGATGACGACTTCCCATTCCATATTCTGTTCTCGCTATTCTTGTAGGTTAAACGCCAGCCGGTGCGCGGGTGTGCCAGTCAGTCGCCTGCTGGTACTGGTGCGCGACGTTGAGCAGCTTGGCTTCGCCGAAGTGTTTGCCGATGATCTGCAGACCGACCGGACGGCCCTTGGCGCCGAAGCCGCAAGGGATCGACATGCCAGGCAGGCCGGCCAGGCTGGTGGACAGCGTGAAGATGTCGGCCAGGTAGGCGGCCACCGGATCGTCCGACTTGTCGCCCAGATCCCAGGCCACGGTCGGCGCCACTGGGCCCATGATGACGTCGCAGACGGCGTTCGGGCCGTTCAGCACATTCTCGAAATCCTGTGCGATCAGGCGGCGGATCTTCTGCGCCTTCAGGTAGTAGGCGTCGTAGTAGCCGTGGCACAGCACGTAGGTGCCGACCATGATGCGGCGCTTGACCTCTGGGCCGAAACCTTCGGCGCGGGTCTTCTTGTACATGTCCTGCAGATCCTTGTACTCGGCTGCGCGGTGGCCGTAGCGCACCCCGTCAAAGCGCGACAGGTTGGACGAGGCTTCCGCCGGGGCGATCATGTAGTAGGCCGGGATCGACAGCTTGGTGTTCGGCAGCGAGATATCAACCAAAGTCGCCCCCAGCGACACGTATTGAGCCAGCGCGGCGCGCACGGCATCTTCCACGTCTTTCGACAGGCCTTCGCCGAAGTACTCTTTCGGCACGCCGATGCGCAGGCCGGCCAGCGGCTGGTTCAGGTCGCGGGTGAAGTCTTCGTCCACGCCGCCCATTTCCGGCGTCAGCGAGGTCGAATCGCGTTCGTCAAAGCCGGCCATGGCGTTCAGCAGCAGGGCGCAGTCTTCGGCGGTTTGCGCCATCGGGCCGCCCTGGTCCAGCGAGGAGGCGAAGGCGATCATGCCGAAGCGCGATACGCGGCCGTAGGTTGGCTTGATGCCGGTGATGCCGCAGAAGGAAGCCGGCTGGCGGATCGAGCCGCCGGTGTCGGTGCCGGTCACGCCGGGCGCCAGGCGCGCAGCGACAGCGGCGGCGGAGCCACCGGAGGAACCGCCTGGAACGGCAGTCTTGTCCCACGGGTTTTTCACCGCGCCGAAGGCCGAGTTTTCATTGGCCGAGCCCATGGCGAATTCGTCGCAATTCAGCTTGCCCAGGGTGACCATGCCGGCCGCGCGCATCTTTTCCACCACGGTGGCGTCGAATGGGCTGGTGTAATTGGCCAGCATTTTCGAGCCGGCGGTCGAGCGCCAGCCGCGGGTGACGAAGATGTCCTTGTGCGCGATCGGCACGCCGGTCAGCGGGCCGGCGGTGCCGGCGGCGATGCGGGCGTCCGCTTCGGCGGCCTGGGCCAGGGTCAGGCCGCGGTCTACGTGCAGGAAGGCGTTCAGATCGCTCTTCTCGATACGGTCGAGGAATTGGGTCGCCAGTTCGGTGGCGCTAACGGCTTTGCTTTGCAGCAGAGCGGAGAGTTCTTTAATCGTTTTGGTATGCATGACGTCTCTGGAATTCGGTTCAATAACGAGGCTAAATCGATTACTCGATCACTTTCGGCACCAGGTACAGGCCGTCCTCGGTCTTGGGCGCCACGGTTTGATATTCGTCGCGGCGATTCGGTTCGGTCGCCACGTCCTCACGCAGGCGCAGGGCGATATTATTCATGTGGGCCGCCAGCGGATGGCTCAGCGGCGCGACACCGTCCGTATTCACGGCCTGCATCTGTTCAGCCAGGGCGAAGATGCCATTCAGCTGGCCCAGCATGACATCGGCATGCTGTTCGCTGATCTCAAGTTGGCCCAATTGGGCGATGCGTTTTACGTCGGTCAGGGTCAGGGACATGGTACTTTTGATTGCAATAATGATAAAAAACTTGAAAGTTAGCCTATTCCCGGTCAAAAGCACGGGATTGCCGCTTAAAAGACAGGCAGGGGGCGCACACTTTTGCGTAGATTTTCGGCAAATACCATTCAAATTATAAGGTAGAATGGCGGGTTGATGCGTTGCTGGCGCGGAATCATTGCTGCCGCCGCTTTCACAGAATTCATCCCAATAACGGTTTTGCGCACGATTTGCGCACGACCCAAGCGCTACAGGATACTCATGTTTGGTTTTTTACGTCGATACATCTCCTCCGATCTGGCCATTGACCTGGGCACGGCCAACACCCTGATTTACGTACGCGGCCAAGGCATCGTCCTCGACGAACCTTCCGTCGTCGCGATCCGCCAGGAAGGCGGCCCGAATGGCAAGAAGACGATTCAAGCCGTCGGTAAGGAAGCAAAACAGATGCTGGGTAAAGTACCTGGCAATATTGAAGCGATTCGCCCGATGAAAGACGGCGTGATCGCCGACTTCACCGTGACCGAGCAGATGCTGAAGCAGTTCATCCGCATGGTGCACGATTCGAAGTTCTTCCGCCCTTCGCCGCGCATCATCATTTGCGTGCCTTGCGGCTCGACCCAGGTGGAACGCCGCGCGATCCGCGAATCGGCCCTGGGCGCCGGCGCATCGCAGGTGTACCTGATTGAAGAGCCAATGGCAGCGGCCATCGGCGCCGGCCTGCCGGTGTCGGATGCAACCGGCTCGATGGTGGTCGACATCGGTGGCGGTACCACCGAAGTGGGCATCATCTCGCTGGGCGGCATGGTCTACAAAGGCTCCGTGCGCGTGGGCGGCGACAAGTTCGACGAAGCGATCGTCAACTACATCCGCCGCAACTACGGCATGCTGATCGGCGAACAGACTGCTGAAGCGATCAAGAAGGCCATCGGCTCCGCTTTCCCTGGCTCGGAAGTCAAGGAAATGGAAGTCAAGGGCCGCAACCTGTCGGAAGGTATCCCACGCTCGTTCACCATTTCGTCGAACGAGATCCTGGAAGCGCTGACCGACCCGCTGAACAACATCGTCTCGGCCGTCAAGAACGCGCTGGAACAGACCCCGCCGGAACTGGGCGCGGACATCGCCGAAAAAGGCATGATGCTGACCGGCGGTGGCGCTCTGCTGCGCGATCTGGACCGCCTGCTGATGGAAGAAACCGGCCTGCCGGTGCTGGTGGCGGAAGATCCGCTGACCTGCGTGGTGCGTGGTTCCGGCATGGCGCTGGAACGCATGGACCAGCTGGGATCGATCTTCTCCTACGAATGATCTGAATAACGGGGCCGCCAACAGCGGCCCCGATGCAATTTAAGCTCACATTCGTTCATGGAATACAGTCCTCCGCCACTTTTCAAGCAAGGCGCTCCGGCGCGGGTCAAGATGACGTTGTTCGCGTGCATTTCGATCGCACTGCTGCTGGTCGACGCGCGCATGAACACTTTGCCGGCCGTCCGCAAGGTCGTCGGCACTGCGCTGTATCCATTGCAGATGGCCGCCTTGCTGCCGCGCGACGCCATCAACGGCGCCGGCGATTATTTCTCTACCGTGTCGTCGCTGGAAAAGCAGGTGCGCGACCTGAAACGCCAGCAGATCCAGGCTGCCCAGTCGCTGCAGCAGGCGGCGCTCCAGAGCCAGGAAAACGCCCAGCTGCGCCGCCTGATGGAGGCGCGCGAGCACATCCCCGTCAAGTCGATGCTGGCCGAAGTGCTGTACGACGCGCGTGACGTCAACTCGCGCAAGATCATTCTGGATCGCGGCACCCAGCAGGGCATGCAGCTTGGCCTACCGGTGATCGATAACCAGGGTGTGGTGGGGCAGGTGACGCGGGTGTTCCCGTTTACTTCCGAAGTGACGCTGCTGACCGATAAGGATCAGGCGATTCCCGTGCAGCTGCTGCGCAACGGCTTGCGCAGCGTGGCGTATGGACGCGGCAAGGCTGGCAATATGGAACTGCGCTTTACCGCGCCGAATGCCGATATCCAGGTGAACGACATCGTCGTGACCTCGGGCCTGGACGGGATTTACCCAGCCGGCCTGGCGGTGGCGCGTGTGAGCCAGGTGGAGAACAGTGCCGGTGGTTCTTTCGGCGGGGTGATCTGCCAGCCATTGGCGGGCATCCAGAACAATACCCAGCTGCTGGTGCTGATGTCGACGGCGGATATTCCGCCCCGGCCACCAGAAGATGAATTCAAGCCGCTGAAAAAAGTGGGCCGCATGGGGCCTGTGAAAGACGCGCCGCCCGGCGCGGTGCATGAGGGCGGCCATGATGGCGTTCCGGCCGGCGCCACGCCGGGCGCAGCGCCTGGGGCCGCAGCGGGTACGCCAGCAGGCGCGGCTGCCGCTCCGGCCGCAACACCGAACGTCGGCGTCATGCGCGGCACCACGCCGCCTCCGCCGCCAGCACCTGCTCCAGCGCCCGCCGCCGCGACCGCCGGTGGCCAGGCCGCAGCAACTCAGGCGCAAGCAGCCGCGCCGCAGGGCGGTGCCGCCGGCCAGGCTCCCGCGCCCGCAGCGGCCGCACAGCGCGCAGGCACACCTGCCGCCGTTCCTGCCGCGCCGGCCGCCACTAAACCGAAAGAACCTGCACGATGAATCGTCCGCATTACATTCTGCAGCCCGTCAACCCGCTGTTCATCGCGTTCAGCCTGTTCTGCGCTTTCATGCTGAATCTGCTCCCATGGGGCACCTACATCTTCGTGCCCGACTTCGTGGCGCTGGTGCTGGTGTTCTGGGCGATTCACCAGCCGCGCAAAGTGGGCATCGGCACCGCCTTCTTCCTTGGCCTGCTGATGGACGTGCATGACTCGACCCTGCTGGGCGAGAACGCGCTGGCTTACACGCTGCTGTCCTATTTCGCCATCATGGTGCACCGCCGTGTGCTGTGGTTCCCGCGCTGGACCCAGGCCACCCACATCTTCCCGCTGCTGGTGATGGCGCAGGCGGTGCAGCTGGTGGTGCGCTTTCTGGTCACGGGCCGCTTCCCTGGCTGGTTCTTCTTCCTGGAGAGCCTGGTCGCATCGCTGCTGTGGCCACTGACTGCCTGGCTGCTGCTGGCGCCGCAGCGCCGTCCGGTCGACCGCGACCACACCCGCCCGATCTGATATGACTGAGCTGAAGAACACGGAACGCGAACTGCACCTGTTCCGCATGCGCCTGACGGCGCTGGGCGGGCTGGTGTTCGTCTGCTTCGGCATCCTGCTGCTGCGCTTCCTGTGGCTGCAAGTGGTCAAGCACAGCGACTACGCCGCGCAGGCGGAAGAAAACCGCATCGCCATCGTCCCCGTGGTGCCCAATCGCGGCCTGATTTTGGACCGCAACGGCGTGGTCCTGGCGCGTAACTACTCGGCCTATACGCTGGAGATCACGCCGTCCAAGCTGCACATCCCGCTGGACGAGACCATCGATGAACTGGCCAAGCTGGTCACCATCGAACCCAAGGACCGCAAGCGCTTCAAGAAGCTGCTGGAAGAGACAAAGAACTTCACCAGCGTGCCGCTGCGCACCCGCCTGACCGATGAGGAAGTGGCGCGCTTTTCCGCGCAGCGCTTCCGCTTCCCCGGCGTGGAAATCCAGGCGCGCCTGTTCCGCCAGTACCCGCTGGGCGAGCTGGCCTCGCACGTGGTGGGCTATATCGGCCGCATTAGCCAGTCCGAAGCCAAGATCCTCGAGGACGGTGACGATGCCGCCAACTACAACGGCACCGACCATATCGGCAAGGAAGGCCTGGAAAAAAGCTACGAGAAGCAGCTACACGGCGTGACCGGCTACGAGGAAGTGGAGGTCTCGGCCGGTGGCCGCGCCATCCGCACCTTGTCGCGCACCCCTGCGGCGCCGGGCAATAACCTGATCCTGTCGATCGACATCGGCCTGCAGCAGGTGATCGAAGAAGCCTTCGGCCAATGGCGCGGCGCGCTGGTGGCGATCGAACCGGAAACGGGTGATATCCTGGCCTACGTTTCGCGTCCGGGCTACGATCCCAACCTGTTCGTCGACGGTATCGACGCACAAAGCTGGAACGACCTGAATAGCTCGCTGGACAAGCCGATGATCAACCGTCCGCTGTCCGGCACCTATCCGCCTGGCTCCACCTTCAAGCCCTTCATGGCACTGGCCGCGCTGGAGAACAACAAGCGCACGCCGCAGCAGACCATCTTCGACGGCGGCTCGTTCACGCTGGGCGGCCACAAGTTCCGCGACGATAAGCCGGGCGGCCACGGCACGGTGGACATGTACAAATCCATCGTCGAATCCTGCGATACCTATTACTACATGCTCGGCAACGACATGGGCATCGACATGATCCACGACTTCATGAAGCCTTTCGGTTTCGGCCAGCTGACCGGCATCGACCTGGATCACGAAAAGGCCGGCATCCTGCCATCGAAAGAGTGGAAGCGCGAACGTTTCAAGAAGACTGCCGGCATGCAGAAGTGGGTCGGCGGCGACACCATCTCGGTCAGTATCGGCAACGGCTTTAATAGCTACACGCCGTTGCAGATCGCGCACGCGGTGGCCAACCTGGCCAATAACGGCATCGTGATGAAGCCGCACCTGGTCAAGATCATCGAAGACGGCGTGACCCATACCCGCAAGCTGACCGTGCCCAAGGAAAGCTACCGCATCCCGCTCAAGCAGGAGAACATCGACATCGTCAAGAACGCGATGGTGGGTGTGACCCTGAGCGGCACGGCGGCCAGGGCCTTTGCCGGCGCCCAGTACACTTCCGGAGGCAAGACCGGTACCGCGCAGCTGGTCGGCATCAAGAAAAACGAGAAGTACAACGCCAACCTGATCGCCGAACGTCTGCGCGACAACGCGCTGTACACTGCATTCGCTCCGGCCGACAAGCCACGCATCGCCATCGCGGTGGTGGTGGAAAACGGCGGCTTTGGTGCGGGCGTTGCGGCGCCGATCGTGCGCAAGGCGCTCGACTACTACCTGCTGGGCAAGCGCCCGAACGAGAAAGATGCGGTCCAGGTGCCGCGTCCAGACGCCGACCTGCGCCCTGCCGGCGAGCCGCGCCCTGAGCCGGCCGACGACCAGAAGCCCAACGAGTCGCCGGGCAATACGGAATAAGGAGGCAACATGCCCATTAACGAAAGGCGCTCTTTGTGGCGCCGCATGCGCCCCTACTTCACGGTCTTCGACGGTCCGCTGACGCTGATCATCTGCATGCTGCTGTCGGTCGGCCTGGTGACGCTGTACTCGGCAGGCATCGGCATTCCCGGCAAGGTGGAAGACCAGCTGCGTAACATCTTCATGGCCTTTGTGGTGATGTGGCTGGTGGCGAACGTCTCGCCGCAGATGATGATGCGGATTGCCGTTCCGGCCTACGTGGTGGCGGTGGCGCTGCTGGTGGCGGTGGCGGTGGCCGGTACCGTCAAGCTGGGCGCGCGGCGCTGGCTGCACCTGGGCGTGGCCGATATCCAGCCTTCCGAATTCATGAAGATCGCCATGCCGCTGATGCTGGCGTGGTTCTTCCAGATGCGCTCCGGTCACATCGACTGGCGCTCCTACCTGATCGCGGCGGTACTGCTGGCGATTCCCGTCGGCCTGATCGCCAAGCAGCCCGACCTGGGTACGGCGCTGCTGGTGGTGGCGGCCGGTTTCTGCGTGATCTTCCTGGCGGGACTGTCGTGGAAGGCGCTGGCTGCCTTGTTCGCCATGGGCGCGGCTAGCCTGCCGATTGTGTGGTCGGTGATGCACGACTATCAGCGCGAGCGCGTCATGACGCTGATCGATCCGACTTCCGACCCGCTGGGCAAAGGCTTCCACATCATCCAGTCGACCATCGCGGTGGGCTCGGGCGGCATCACCGGCAAGGGCTGGACGCACGGTACGCAGGCCCACCTGGAATTCATCCCTGAACGCACCACCGACTTTATCTTCGCCGTGTTCTCCGAGGAGTTCGGCCTGATGGGCAACCTGGTGCTGATGGTGCTGTACATGCTGCTGATCGGTCGTGGCCTGATGATCGCGGCGAATGCGCCGAACTTCTTTACGCGCCTGCTGGCGGGCGCGATCACCATGATCTACTTTACCTATGCGTTTGTGAACATGGGCATGGTGAGCGGCATCCTGCCGGTGGTGGGTGTGCCGCTGCCGTTCATGAGCTACGGCGGCACCGCGCTGCTGACGCTGGGCCTGGGCGCGGGGATTTTGATGAGCATCCAGCGCCATCGCAAACTGGTGCAGACCTGATGCGCGCGCAAGCCAGTAAACTGCTGTTGCTGCCGCCGCTGCTGGCAGCCATGCTGCTGGTGGGCTGCGGCACCGCGCCCACGGTGCAGCAACCGGCTCCCACACCTGCGCCGAAAGCGCCAACGGCCAAGCCGCCGGTGACGGGAGCGCCTTCCGTGGCGCCTGTCCTGCCGCCAGCCGGCTCGGGACGCGGCGGCTATTACCAGGATGATGGTCCGGGTGATAACCCTCCGCCGAATCTGGACCAGGTGCCGGATGCAGAGGTGCGTAATGAACCACTGAGCACGCGTTCCAACCGTCCGTATGTCGTGTTCGGCAAGACCTATACGCCGATTACCGATAACTCGCCGTTCACGCAGATCGGCGTGGGCAGCTGGTACGGTAAAAAATTCCATGGCCAGCGCACCTCGTCGGGTGAGCTGTACGACATGTACAAGATGACGGCGGCGCATCCGATTCTGCCGATTCCTTCGTACGCTCGGCTGACCAATCTGGTGAGCGGGGCGCAGGTGATTGTGCGGATTAACGACCGCGGCCCGTTCCACGCGAATCGCGCGATCGATGTGTCGTACACGGCCGCGCTGAAACTGGGCTTGCTGGGCAAGGGCAGCCACGAGCTGCAGATTGAACGCATTCTGCCGGAAGAGATTGACCGCATGCTGGCCACCAAGGCTGGAGTGTCGACCACCACCCCGGCGCGCCTGGCAAGCAAGCCTGCCGCTGGCTCGTCCGGACTGGCGCTGAGCAGCCAGCCGCTGGTGCTGACGCCCAAGCCGGTGCAGGGCAGCGCGCCGCAAGACATCCAGGCGCTGATGCTGTCGGACCGCTCGCCGGGCAGCAGCGCTGCAGCTGGCGCGCCTGAGCCGGTAGCGCAAGTCGCGCAGACCGCGGCAGAATCACAAGGCAGCGACGCTGCCGTCAAAGGTGGTTTCTACCTGCAGCTGGGTGCTTTCTCGCGCGCGGATAATGCGGAGGCGGCGCGTGTGCGTCTGGCGCGCGTGAGCGGGATGGGTGCGCTGGAAGTGACGCAGGGCGGCAGCGTATTCCGCATCTTCTGCGGCCCCTACGCCAATCGTCAGGACGCGGTGCAGGCCATGCAGGCGCTGCCTTCGGGGCTGGGACTCAAGCCGATCGTGATCCAGCGGTAGAGTTTATTTGCAGCTGTGCGCTTCCGTTCCCGGGAAGCCTGCGCGGATGGTATCCAGCTTGGTCTTGAGATCCGCATCGACATCGCGGAACTGGAAAGCCAGCTGTTTGCTGCCGCTCATGCGCGGCGCGATGCGGGCGGAACGCACGCCTTGCTTCATCAGCATGGCCAGCTGGTTCTGGGCCGCGCCTTCGGTGCGGAACACGCCCAGCGAAATCCCCCATTTCATCATTGGCGAATCCGACATGACGAAGTAGTTGGTCACGCCCAGCGCGCGCAGTTCGCTGGCTTTCTTGTCGGCGCCTTCCTTGCTGCCTTGTGGCGGAATGTAAACGATCCAGCTCGACACCTCGGTGCCTGGCAGGTTGTGGCGCGACTGGCGGTCGCCCAGCTGCAGCGGTTCCAGCTTGATTTCAAACTTGCGCGCGTCGGCGATCAGGAAGGTACCGACTTCCAGGCAGGCCAGCGTTTCCGCTTTCTTTTCCGTCGGCTCGGCCGCCGCAACAACCGGAGCGGTGGCCTTGTCGGCCGGGATCACCGCCAGCTTGTCCGCGTTGAGCTGATTCTGCATGCGCTGCGGTTCATGCTCGTTGCCGCTGAAATGGCCGAGATAACCCCGGCCATAGGCGAACAGGGCGCCGTTGATGGCGACGAGCGTCCAGAAGATAAATTTCAGCACAGGCAGATCCCTGATCCCAATCACGCGCCGCCAGCGGCAGCGTGCAAACCAATGAGCACAATATTGTCGACCACGCGGTACGGCACCTTCAGCATGGGCGCGATGTAAGGCGCGGCCCCGCCAGAGATGATGCATTCCTGCGCACCGTGCACGGCGCAGGCATGTTCAATCGCGCCGCTCTGCGCGGCCAGACAGCCGCTCAGGATAGCGTCGTCCGTGTTGTCGGCAAAACCAGCGGGCAGCTTACCGTCTTGCGCAATTTGCGGCAACTGGGCGGTGTTGCGCGCCAGCGAAGACGCCATCAGGCCCAGGCCCGGCAGGATCATCCCGCCGAGGAAATGGCCGTCCGGGGTAATGGCATCCACCGTGGTGGCGGTGCCGCAGTTGGCGACGACGATGGCGCGGCCCGGCGCCAGATGATGGCCCGCGATGGCGGCGGCAAAACGGTCGCAGCCCAGCTGCCCCGGCGTACGGTAGCCGTTGACCACGCCCGCCAGCTCGGGCAGGGAAGCGAACCAGCCCACCAGCTCTTCCGGCAGCGGCACGCTGGTGTCGTAGCCCAGCGTCTTTTGCAGTACGTATTCCAGTTTGACCCGCAGCGCGTTGCCCGCCACGTTGGCGATGATGATGCGGTCGATGGACTGGTCCAGCGGCACGGCTTGCAGCCAGTTGTCCTGCAGATCGCCAACGTCGGCGTGCATCACCGCGCCCAGCGAGGACCACTGGCCCAGCGGCGCATCTTCTGCCACCAGCGCCCATTTGATGCGGGTGTTGCCGGCATCGATCAACAGCATCATGGATTCGATCCTTCCGTGGTTGGGGCAAGGCGCAGCGAGACGTCGCCCGACAGCACTTCCACCCGGCCCGCACTGCTGTCCAGCATCAGGCGGCCGATGGTGTCGACACCGGCGGCGCGGCCTTGCTGCAGCACGGCGCCGTTATCGAGAATGGTGACTTCGCGGTCCTTCCAGGCATGCAGCGCGTTCCAGCGCTCCACGAACGGGGCAAAGCCGGTGTCGTCGAATTCGGCCAGCACGGCGGCCAGGCGGCTCAATAGCTGTGCCATCAGGGCATTGCGGTCCATCTGTGCCAGCCAGGGCGCGGAGGCCACTTCGCGGCCGATCTGCGCTTCCATTTCATCCGGCAGGACCAGATTGAGGCCCACGCCGATCACGGTCCAGGTGAAACCATCGCCAGCATCTGCGCCCGTTTCGACCAGGATCCCGGCCAGCTTCTTCCCCTCGCGCAGCAGGTCGTTGGGCCACTTGAGCTGCACCGGCACGCCCAGCGCGGCGATGGTTTCGGCCAGCGCCATGCCCACCGCCAGCGGCAGACCCGCCATCTTGTGCAGCGGACCTTTGAAGCGCCAGGCCAGCGAGAAGGTCAGCGTGGCGCCGGGAGCGGACAGCCAGCTGCGGCCTGCGCGTCCACGCCCGGCGGTCTGGCGTTCGGCGATCAGCAGGGTAGGGCCGGACAGTTTGCCGATCCTGGCAAGCAGGTCGGCATTGGTGGAGCCGGTTTCGGCCACCACTTCCACCGCCACATGCGAGGCGCTTTCGGCGCACAGTTTGAGGATGGCGGCGCTGGAGAGATTGGTACTGCTCATGGTTTTGCGTGTCCTTTGCGCGGCTTGTGCGGCGCCTTGCCGAAGGCCAGATCGTAGATGAAGTTCGGCAGAAGGCGCAGCAGCTTGGCGACAATCCCCATCTGCCACGGGATGACGGCGTAGCTGCGGCCAGCGTTGATGCAGCCCGCTGCGGCGGCGGCAAAACGCGCGGGCGCCATCAGGAAGGGCATGGGGTAGGGATTCTTCTTCGTCATCGGCGTATCGATGTAGCCGGGGCAGATCGTCACCACGCGGATCTTCGAGCGCCTCAGCTCCACCCGTAGCGATTCGCAATAGCTGATCACGGCGGCCTTGGAGGCGCTGTAGGCTTCCGATCCCGGCAGGCCGCGAATGCCCGCTACGCTGCCGATGCCGACCAGCCGCGCGGGCGTGTCCTGCTGGCGCATGGCGGCGATGAAGGGCGTGAAGGTGGCGGCGGTGGCGACCAGATTGGTGGCGATGACCGCTTCAAATTCGGGCAGGTCTTCCGGATATTCGCTCAGCGTGCCCACGGAGATGCCGGCGTTGGCGATCACCACGTCGGCGCCGCCAGCGTAGGCCATGAAGTCCTGCGCGGCGCGGCTGATGGCGGCGTGGTCGCGCACATCGACCGCATAGGCGCGGTGGCGTTCCGGATTGGGGAGGGTGGCGATCAGCTGATGCAGCGCTTCTTCACGCCGCGCCAGCAGGCCCAGGGTCGCGCCCTGTGCGGCATACTGCGCGGCCAGCGCCGCGCCGATGCCGCTGGAGGCGCCGGTGATGAAGACGCGCTGCGGCGTCATGCTACGGCGCCCGAATGCATGCTTATTTCTTTTCCGCTTTGGCCTTGGCGACCAGCGCGTCCATCACCTGTTCCACTTCGCTGTGCAGCTGGGCTTCGGTGGCGGCGGCGTTGACGCCGGAATCAGCCTGGGTCGGGGAAGTGATGTAGCGGCCATCGATGGCGATGGTCGGCCAGGAGTCGATACCGTAGGCGTCCATCATGGCGATCGAGCGGCGTACGCTGCCTGCCACGCCAAAGCCGCGGTAGGTATCGATGAACTTCTGCTTGTCGATGCCTTGCTTGGCGATGAACTCGAACACCTGGTCGTCGCGGTTCAGACGATTGTGGTTGACGTGGATCTCGTTGAAGACCTTGGTCATCAGCGCGTTATTCAGCACGCCCATGGCTTCCAGCGTGAAGTACATGCGTTCCTGCGGCAGATCGGTGCCAGCACGCGAGATGTGCATGCGGCGGAACACGATGTTGTCGCCCTGTTTTTTGACCCAGGCTTCCAGCGACGGCTCGAAAGCGGCGCAGTGCGGGCAGGCGAAATCGAAGAACTCCAGCACTTCCACCTTCTTACCAGCTTCGGTCAGCTGCGGGGTGGGCAGGGTCTTGTATTCGACGCCGTTCTTGGGATCGGCCGGCGATGCGGTGGCGGCCGACAGGACGAAAGCGCTGGCGGCCAGCGCGCTCACTGCGTGTTTCAGGAATCGCATCGTTACTCCTTCTGCTTATTTCTGGTTACGGACCACGGCGACATCGACGCCGTTTTCGGACAGCTTGCTGCGTACACGGTTCATCGCTTCCACCTGCTGGTAAGGGCCGAGGCGCACGCGATGCAGCACGCCGGTGTCGGAAGCGCGGTCGGAGATGTTGGCTTCAAAGCCCAGCAATGCCAGCTTGGCGCGCGCCGCTTCGGCGTCGGCCACTTCGCGGAAGGCGCCAGCCTGCAGGTAGTAGATGAATTTGTCGTCGCCGCTATCGGCTGCTGCCGTTGCAGGCTTGGCGGCGGGCACCGGCGTCACATTGCTGGCGGTCGGTGCGGCCGGCTTGGCCTTGCTGTCCGCAGGCGTACCCTGGATCTTGTTGACCACGGCCTGCAGCGGATCGGCCGCTGGCGGCTGGGTCGCAGCAGGCGCAGGCTGCGCGCCTGCCGGTGCCGGCTGCTGAGGCTCATGCACAAAGTCCTTGGCCGCTTCGCGCGCAGCGTCCTTGTTGCCGTACATTGGCTTGTTCGGATCGGCGATCTGGCCGCTGGCCGGTTCGGCCGCCTTGCCGTTCTTGTTGCCCTTGTCGGTGAACGGCGTCGAGCCTTTGGTGATGGCCAGCGCGACGATCACCGCGATAACCAGGCCAATAACCAGACCAATGATGATGCCAATGAAGGTGTTGCCTTGCTGTGCGCGGAAAGTCATTGTGCGTGAAGTCCTCGGATTACATTTTCTCAGGTGCGGATACGCCGATCAGCGCCAGGCCGTTGCGCAGCACCTGGCGGGTCGCCACCATCAGTGCGATACGGGAGGCCTTGAGCTGTTCGTCGTCCACCAGCACGCGCTCGGCGAAGTAGAAGCTGTGCAGGTTGGCGGCCAGGTCGCGCAGGTAGAAGGCGATCTGGTGCGGGCCCAGTTCTGCCTGGGCGCGCGCCAGCGTTTCCGGATATGCGGCCAGGGTGGCCAGCAGGGCGGCTTCGGTCGGCGCGGTCAGTGGCGACAGGTCGACGCTGGCCAGCGAGGCTTCGTCGCCGGTCCACTGTTCCAGCATGCGGCAGATACGCGCGTGGGCGTACTGCACGTAGTAGACCGGATTCTCGTCCGAAGTCTTGAGCGCGACGTCGACGTCGAAGACGAATTCGGTGTCGGCTTTACGCGAGATCAGGAAGAAGCGTACGGCGTCGCGGCCTTTGGTGATGTCGCCGCCGCCCGACCATTCGATCAGGTCGCGCACGGTGACGTAGGAACCGGCGCGCTTGGAGATCTTGACCTCTTCGCCGTTCTTCATCACGGTGACCATCTTGTGCAGCACGTAGTCAGGGTAGCCTTGCGGGATGCCCATGCCGACAGCCTGCAGGCCGGCGCGCACGCGGGCGATGGTGCCGTGGTGGTCGGAACCCTGCACGTTGATGGCCTGGTCGAAGCCGCGCTGGAATTTGACGATGTGGTAGGCGACGTCCGGCACGAAGTAGGTGTAGGTGCCGTCGGTCTTGCGCATCACGCGGTCTTTGTCGTCACCGTAGTCGGTGGTGCGCAGCCACAGGGCGCCTTCCTGCTCGTAGGTGGTGCCGGATTTGACCAGGGCGTCGACGGCCGCTTCCACCTTGCCGTCCTTGTACAGCGAGGACTCCAGGTAGTAGTTGTCGAACTTGACGCCGAAGGCTTGCAGGTCGATGTCCTGCTCATTGCGCAGGTAGACCACGCCAAAGGCGCGGATCGATTCGATGTCGTTGACGTCGCCGGAGCCGGTGACTGGCACGCCGTCGGAGGCGGAGACGGTCTTCTTGGCCAGGAAGTCGTTGGCGATGTCCTGGATGTAGTCGCCGTTGTAGGCCGATTCAGGCCATTCGGCGTCGCCCGGCTTGAAGCCGCGTGCGCGCGCCTGCACCGAGTTGGCCAGGGTCTGGATCTGCACGCCGGCGTCGTTGTAGTAGAACTCGCGGGTCACGCCCCAGCCCTGCGACTGGAACAGCGAGGACAGGGCGTCGCCCAGTGCCGCCTGGCGGCCGTGGCCCACGTGCAGCGGGCCGGTCGGGTTGGCGGAGACGAATTCGATGATGACGTTCTTGCCAGCGCCGGATTTGTTGGCGCCGTAGCTGGCGCCTTCGGCCAGCACTGCCTTGACCACGGCCTGCTTGGCGGCGGCGCTGACGCGCACGTTGATGAAGCCTGGGCCGGCGATTTCGACGGCT
>Ga0213872_10001326_pt1 | contig 16383 bp, 7 predicted proteins | sample VelepicomBERX_R2_FD_160071 | JGI IMG/M metagenome (GOLD analysis project Ga0213872, IMG submission 160071) | Rhizosphere microbial communities from Vellozia epidendroides in rupestrian grasslands, the National Park of Serra do Cipo, Brazil - RX_R2 | ecosystem: Host-associated > Plants > Roots >...
GCGACCGGAATCGTACTTTCGAGGGGCTGGTCGCGTTTAATTATGCGACTTACGGCTTTGCTCCGAACCCATCGGTATTGCCGGAGATGAAATTCGGGCTGCTGGTCTCCGGCAACTTCTTTCACGTTCTGGGCGTGGAGCCTGCACTCGGCCGCGGATTTCGTGCGGAGGAAGACCGGGTTGCCGGGCGCGATGCGGTAGCAGTGCTCGGCCATGATTTTTGGATGAGCCAGTTCGATAGAAACGCTTCGGCCGTCGGCACGAAGATCCGTCTGAACGGGATCGAATTCACAATCGTGGGTGTGGCTCCGGAACGTTTCACCGGCGTAGACCAGTACCTGAAGCCGTCCCTGTATGTTCCCATGGCGATGGCTTCGCGACTGCGTAATGAGGACGTTCTCAACAAGCGCGACGTTCAAACGGTGCTAGTGAAGGGCCGTCTCAAACCTGGCGTGACCAATGCCGAGGCGCAGGCCGATCTGAACTCGATTGCGGCGGCCTTACAGCACATGTACCCCAAGACGGACGCGAATCTGCGCATGCGGGTGCAAACGGAGCTCGAAGCCAGGATCACGCAGGATCCGCCCGATGCGGGCCTGATCCAGATGCTTCTGCTGCTTGCGTTTTGTGTTCTGCTTGTGGCGTGCGCCAATGTTGCCGGGCTGCTGTTAAGCCGGACGGCGGCACGCGCCCGCGAGATTGCGGTTCGGCTCGCGATCGGCGCGGGGCGATGGCAGTTGCTGCGCCAGCTCTTTGTGGAGAATCTGCTGCTGGCCGCCATGGGCGCAGGTTTGGGCATTGCTGTTGCCTATGCTGGAGTGCGATTGTTCGGAAGTATTCCGGTTCCCACAGATCTCCCGATCGCGTTCAGCGTTCAGTTGGATCATCGCGTTCTGCTGTTTACCCTGGCCGTTGCTGTGGCAAGCACGTTTTTGTTCGGCCTGACTCCTGCGCTTCGCAGTTCGCGTCCCGACGTGGCCGCAGCGTTGAAAGCAAGGGATGCCGAAGTGGGCGGCAAACGGCGATCGTGGGGACGTAATACGTTGGTCTCGGCCCAGGTTGCGGGGTCGCTGGTATTGCTCATAATTTCGGGCATTCTCCTTCAGGGCTTCCGCGATGAGCTTGCGCGAGGGCCCGGTTTCCGTACCGATCATCTGTACTTGATGAGTTTCGATTCCACGCTGGTGCATTACAACGAAGCGCAAAGGGATCGGTTTTACAAGCAGCTCGTGGACAGGTCGCGGTCGACGCCCGGCGTGAAATCAGCGGCGTTGGCAGCCGCGGTTCCAATGTCCATTGGCGTCGGCAGCATTGGAATTGTTCCGGAAGGTTATCACCTCAAGCGCGGCGAGCAAGCGTTGACCGTTTTCAACAACGTTGTTAGCGATGGCTATTTCCAGGCAATGAACGTTCCTCTTTCGCGCGGCCGTGCATTTCTCGATACAGACAAAGCGGATGCTCCGCACGTAGCCGTTGTCAACGAGCACCTTGCACAACATTACTGGCCGAACCAGGATGTAATCGGCAAGCGCTTCCACCTGAAGTCCGCAGACGGTACGCTTGTGCAAATTGTGGGAATTGCGAAGAACACCAAATACATCTGGATCGCGGAGCCTCCTTTCGATTTCCTCTATCTGCCTTATGCACAGAATCAGCAGAGCGATATGACGCTGCTCGCCGAGTCGGAAACGGAGGACGCATCGGTGCTGGCGCCCGCATTGCGAAAGATTGTGCATGACCTCGATCCCGACATGCCGGTTTTCGACGCACGGACGATGCACGATCTTTACACGAAACGGGCTGTGAAGACTCCCAACATCATCGTTGAGGCTGTTTCCGGAATGGGCGCGATGGGATTGCTGCTCGCAGTAGTGGGATTGTATGGATTAGTGGCCTACTCCGTTAGTCGCCGCACGCGGGAGATCGGCATTCGGATGGCGATAGGTGCGGATCGCAGCGAGGTTCTGAGAATGATCTTGATGCAAGGGCTGACCATCGTGCTCGCTGGTACTGCCGTCGGCCTGGTGCTCGGAATCGTCGCTCGGCATCTCGTGGGCTCGATGATCGTGAGTTCGTTCGCATCTACGAACCCGCTGCTGTTGCCTTTGGTTTCGGTTCCGCTCATTATCATTGCCCTGCTTGCGACTTATGCACCGGCTCGTCGTGCCTCGCGGGTCGACCCGATGCGCGCACTGCGGGAAGAGTAAGGTCGATCTGTTCAGCCAGAGGCTGCGCGAGACTTTGCTTCAAGAGCCCGCTGGCTGATCTCCATCTCTCGAATGCGGTACTTCTGGATCTTGCCGCTCAAAGTCGTAGGGAAAGAATCTACGAAACGGATATACTGCGGGATTTTGAAACGCGCGATTTGGTCATGGCAGAAGCCGCGTATTTCCTCGGCGGTTGCTGTTGCTCCGGGTTTGAGGCGAATCCAGGCAAGGACCGCTTCGCCCAGACGCTCGTCCGGTAATCCAGTCACGTGCACTTCGGCGATCTGCGGGTGCGTATACAGAAATTCTTCAATCTCACGCGGATAAACGTTTTCACCTCCGCGAATGATCATGTCTTTGGCGCGCCCCGTTATCTGAAGGTAGCCGTCCTCGCGCATTTTCCCCAAATCGCCCGAGCGGAACCACCCATCAGAATCAATCGCACGCGCGGTTGCCTCCGGTTCGTCGTCATAACCTTTCATGAGCATGTATCCGCGTGCGCAGATTTCGCCCTGGGTGCCTCGCTCCACTATGTCTCCACTCGTAGTGGAAACGACTTTGATCTCCGTACAGGGCATCACCTTTCCAACGGAGCTGACGCGCCGCTCCAAATCGTCGTCGGCCTCAGACATCGTAATGATGGGCGAAGTCTCCGTGAGGCCATAACCGATTGTCAGCTGCGGGCAGTGCAAATCGGAGATGACCTTTCGCATCAGCTCTAAGGGGCAGGGCGCACCCGCCATCACGCCTGTGCGCAGGCTTGTGACATCGAAGCGCGAGAAGTCCGGCAGCGAGAGTTCAGCGATGAACATCGTCGGAACACCATAGAGAGACGTTGCTTTTTCGGCTTGAACTGCGGCAAGAGTGGCTGCGGCATCGAAACACCAATTCGGAAGGATGATACCCGCGCCGCTAGCAAGCGAAGCCATGGTTCCTATCACGTTCCCGAAACAATGCGAGAGCGGCACCGGCAGGCATATACGATCATCTTCCGTATAACGCAGCGTTCGGGCAATCAGCCCGCCGTTATTCACCAGATTCCTGTGTGTCAGAAGTACGCCCTTGGGCGAACCCGTGGTCCCCGATGTGTACTGAATATTGATAACGTCATCCAGCGCAGATCGAGCGGCGGGCTGCGGATGACAGGACAGCAGATCCGTCCACTCTTGCGTCTCGAGACGGATGGTGCACTGAAGAGCCGCGCCGCCCTCCGTCATTGCGTCGCTGAGGATGTGTGCGTAATGTGCCCGTTCATCCTGCTCGCGAAGGAAAAGAACCTTGATGCGCGATCTCATCAAGACGAAAGACAGCTCGCGGGAGCGTAAAGCGGGATTTACACTTACCAGAATTGCGCCCAGCCACGCGCAGGCGAAGTGAACTACAATCCACTCCCAGCAGTTCATCGCCCAGACACCCACACGGTCGCCGCGCGAAACCCCCAGTTCGGACAATCCCGCCGCGAGGCTTGCGGCTGACGCCTGCAGTTCCCGCCACGTGAGCCGCTTGTTCTGATGTGCCGAGACCACCGCAAGGCGATCGGGCCAGCGATTTGCGACGTACTCCAGTTGCTCGCTTGTTGTGCGGTCAAGCAGCGGTAACTCGGGGCCTCGTGAATAGCTCAGCATCGAGCACCTCCGGAAATGGCTGCATTTTACAGCCGCGCAGCCGTTCACTTCAACTGGTCTGTAGGCGGGGTCTATAGGCCGGAGTACGGGGCCGTAAGGCAGCAGGTCGAGTTTGTTGATACAGCGATTCTATGCTTCGCTTTTCTCGAGACGTGCTATGGTCGCTGTTCAGAACGATAATTTCGCACCGATTTGAATGACCCGGGGCGGAAGCCGGTCGCTGCTGATGGTCCCGAAGCCCGAGTTCCCCTGCGTGGTGTTAGGGTTCGCGAAATGCGGATGATTGAAAAGGTTGAAGAAGTCCGCTTCCAGCCTTAGCCGGCTCCCCTCAGACCACAGTCTCGTATCTTTCGCGAGCGAGAAGTCTGAGTTGATGAGGCCTGGTCCGAAAACCTGGCCGGCTGTGGTGTTCCCGAATGTGTAGGCCGGCGGCGGGGCAAAGCAGCCAGTATCGAACCACTCGCCGACCGTGTGCGGCGCCGGCACACTCTTGCAAGTGATGTTCGCCGGATTGCTGCCCCCGTTGTTGTTGAGGAGGTTGTTCTGAACTGTGATAAACAATGGTTGGCCTGACTGGAATACACTGATTCCGTTAATCGACCATCCTCCAACCAACTCGCCTTTGAAACCCGACCAGTTATTTGCGAAAGTCTTGCCCTTCCCAAACGGCAGCTCATAGTTGTAACTGAAAACAAAGTTCTGGGGGACGTCCACCAGCTTGAATCCATTGCTGAGCATGTAGTTCAGCGAATCGTTATATGGATAGACAACGTTCGAGGTGTCGTCCATCGTCTTTGACCACGTGTAAGAGGCCAGGAACGTCAGGCCAAAACTGAGCCTCTTTTCCAGCTTGAGCTGCAGAGAGTTGTAATGCGAATGTCCGTCTCCATTCCGCTGGTCGACTGTCGGGATGTTCGGCGCTACTGGATAGAAGGGCAGGCGTGGCGGTATTGGACCAGGGCCGGGGACAGCTTGATTCAACTGTAGGTCGCGGTAGAGGCGAACGCCGTGTGTTCCGACATAGGCCGCCGAAAACATCATATTGGCAGGCAATTGCCGTTCAACGCTGAAATTCCACACCTGAGCCTCATCCTGGCGGAAATTGCTTGCGACAAAGAAGACGCCGAAGCCGGGTGGAGGTGTCAGCGTCCCTCCGGGCGTGTACGGCACGTTGATGGGCGCCGGCAAGCCTTGATTCAGGCTGTAAAAAGGTGTGAACGCCGTTGGCGACTTGAGATCGGTGATGGTGAAGAAAGGATAATTCCGTTCGAGTGTGCCTCCGGTCGCGCCGAAATTATCGGGGAAGTAGCTGATGCCGAACGCCGCCCGAACTGCGGTCTTGCCGTTATCGGGCGAATATGCGGCGCCTATCCTCGGCGCCCAGTTTCCGTAATAGTTATTCACGTTTGGCGGGCGATTGTTCGAGGAAGCTACGTTAATGAGGCCTGTAGCCGGAACGAAGTTTGATTGCCGGTTGAATTTCTCAACCGGCGTGGTGAAGAGATCCCAGCGTAAGCCCAGGTTCAACGTGAGATTGTGCGTTATCCGGTAGTCATCCTGGATGTAAAAGCCCCAGAATGTCATCCGCACCGCAGGCACAGTGTTGACAAAGTCGCGCAGTACCTCTTCGGGATATCCCAGCAGGAAGCTCGCGTACGGATTGCCGGTGCCGGAGCCGCCCAGGTTGCTCGTGTAGTTACCGTTGAAGTTGAAAATACCGCGCGGATCGTCTTGCGAATTCGTCAGCGTAGATTGAATGCGCTGCACATCGCCGCCGAACTTCAGAGTGTGCGTGCCGTGAATCCAGGTCACGCCGTCCGTCAACTCGTATATGTTGGCAATTCGTTCTGCATTCGTCCATCCGGGGTCGCCTGTTAGTCCAGGGGCGCCGCTATAACCGAATCCTGAGATATTGAACTGCGCGATCCCGGATGTGTATGGAAGCCCTGGAATGTTGCCATTGGGAATACCCAGATTATTGTTCTCCTCTATGCCGTATGCGTTCGCGAAATCTTCCGTGTTGTAGCGGTTGAAGCCGAACCGTGCCTCGTTAACGATCGAAGGGGAAATCGTGCGGTCCCATCCGAGAACGGCGTTCTGCGAAAGCGAATAAGAATAAGGGCCTCCGAACATGAAGACGTTCGCGGGAGATGGGCTGGTGAAGTTCCGGTGAGCGGCTGATTCACGCCCAAAGACATGATCATTCTCGGTGACCTGCCAATCGATCTTGATATCGCCTTGCGGCACGCTCTGCGTATCCAGCGCGTTGGTGATGTAGTTGTTCGCTAAACCCGGCAGAGTGGGCAGAGGAAATATGTTTTCCACTTTTTGAGAAATGGGATTAATGAGATTCGTCGGAATTGTGTTGTTCGGAAACGGCAGGCCGGTTGCCGGGTTATAGATCGTAGGCTGGTTTCCTTCGGTCAGGATGCCCTGGCGCTGCAGGGCCGTCGGGACGGTGAGCACATAGGTCTGGCCTTGATGCTGGATCAGTTGCTGGTAGTCGACGAAGAAGAAAAGTTTGTTCTTGATAATGGGGCCACCGAATGAGCCGCCGAACTGGTTTGAAATGTAGGGTGACTTGCTCTGGGCGAAGAAGTCGCGAGCGTTGAGATCCGTATTCCTCAAGAATTCAAATGCCTCTCCGTGAAACGAGTTTGTACCGGACCTGGTTGCCAGATTGATAATTGCGCCGCCGAACGAGCCATACTCTGCGTTCGGATTGCTCGTTTCGACTTTGAAGGAGTTAATGGAGTCAAGCGGTGGCGTGATGCTGATGAACGCATTCAAGGGTTCCGTGTTGTGAACGCCATCGATCATGTAGTAATTCCCTGACCACGGCAGCCCATTAACTACCGCTTGGGTCGGAGTCTCAGCGCCCGCTGCCGAAGGATTCTCGGCAAAGTCTCCCCACCCGGCTTGTACGGTCCCGGGCACAATCGTGACGAGCTGCTCAAACAGTCGTCCATTTAGCGGGAGAGCTTGAATCTGGCGTGATTCGATGACCTGCCCGAGATCCGAAGTGGTGCTCTGGACTAGAGGAGCCTCGCCGGTCACCGTGATCTGTTGGGTGGTCTGGCCCGGCGAAAGCGAGACATCCACGCGGATGGTTTGCTGTACTTGAACGTTGGCTTCCGGGACGACAGACGTTGCGAAACCCTTCGCCTGCGCAGTGATCTTGTACGTCCCTGGCGCAAGATTGGGAATCGTGTAATCTCCCTCCCCGCCTGACACCGTGGATTGTGAGATGCCCGTTTGTGCGTTCGTGGCTACGACTTGTGCTCCGGGAATGAGCGCGCCCGTAAGGTCACGGATGGTTCCCACTACGGAGCCTGAAACCGCCTGTCCGAACGTCACCCCGGCAGCGATGATAAGTAACACAGCCATGAAAGTTGCGCGAAAGCCGCGCGAGAATGTCGGCGTGGACATAGATCAACTCCTTATTCATGCGGTTCTTGGGATGAAGATGACGCGGGGCGAAGCCATTGCGGAACTGCAGACCCATTCGACACCCTGACTTCCCGTTAGGGAAGGAAGCTTATTTCTGGGTATAGTATGCGCTTGTAAGCCGGTGTTTACAATTTAGTTTTTCTCAATTAACGCTTTATCTTTGCTAAATTAGAGCGCTCGAGTGCCTCAAGAGGTCATGAATGCTCGGGTTATTACCAGCGTTTACCGACTAACGACATCGTGGAAAACGTCCTGATTTCGGATTTCGATGGCACCATCACACGCCGGGACTTCTATTCCCTCGTCCAGGATGCGTACATGCCGGAATCCGCACCCGATTATCTGGAACTCTGTCGAGCAGGACGGTTGAGCCATTTCGACGCCATGGCTTCGTATTTTGCCTTCACGCCCACGGACGATGCCGCCCTCCATGCATTGTTGAGCGCCACGGAGCCCGATCCGGATTTTCAAACGGCCGTCGCGAAGTTGCGAGCCGCCTCGTGGGACTTGATTATCGTATCGGCCGGATCGTGTTGGTACATCGACAAAATCCTGGCTGCCTCCGGCGTGACCGCCGTGGTTCACTCTAACCCTGGCCACATTGAGATCGGCCGCGGGCTCGTAATCAAGAAGCCAACTTCATCCCCGTTTTTCTCGGCCGAAGTCGGTATTGACAAAGCTGCCGTGGTGAGGGACGCAGCAAAGCGATTCAAGCAGGTAGCCTTCGCGGGTGACGGGCCGCCGGATGTCGAGCCCGCGCTGCTCGTGAGGCCGCATCTCCGCTTCGCCCGGGATTTTCTAGCTCACGAACTGCAACGTAGAGGCGAGAAATTCAGGTCGTTTGAGCGCTGGGCAGACATCGTTCGGGGTATCGTATAACAAACCGCGGTATTCAACGCTCACTCTGCGAAAGAGAGGCTTGCAACGCCATTTTGCGCCACTCCTCCATCGACCGTGTCAAAAGCTTTCGCGGGTCTTCCTTAATGCCGTAACACTGGAGACCGATCGGTCCGCGATATCCGATCGACACCAGCGAGCGGAGCAAACCGGCGACATTGAAATCTCCGTGGCCAAGAGGTTGAATTAACGTGCTCCAGTCGTGGCCTTCACGATCCGCACCGTTCACTGTCACCGCGTAGAGACGGGGCAAGGCACTTTGTATCGGCGCGGTACCATCCGGATCGAAGCCGGAACGCAGCTCATGGCATAGGTTAAAGGTGACGCCCAGGTTGCTCCTCTGCGCTTCCTCAGCGACCCGTAGCACATCGCTCAGCCGTGCAAGATAAAAGCCATAGTGAGGATAGAGAGCCACCCGCAGGTTCGCTTCCGATGCAAGATCGGAGACTCGGCGGCTGGCTTCTATTGCGCGCTGTTCGGCGCCGGCCCCGCTGCCCTTTACGGCAAGCCAGACGACCGTGTTGCGGCCCTTGAGCTCACGAATTGCTTCTTCCATCCCCCGCTCGTAAGCGATATGCCCGTCACCGACATCTACGGTGAGCCAAAGAAAGAATAGCTGGACATGCTGGTCGTCGACGGCGCGTAGCCGTTCCGGCAGCAGGTTTGTACCATCGAAGACCGTTCCTTCGAACCCGGTCTCATGGATAAGCTGGGCCTGCTGTTCCGGAGAGATTGCACCGAGCTCGTATGCGAAGATCGGATTCGGCAAATGAGCGGCGCGGGATGAACTCGCCTGGCCGAATGCCAAACAAGCTGCGGTGCACAGAAGGAGCGCGCTGCCGGCCAGGTAACGATTCAGCATAGTTCACAATGTACGTGATGCATCGGGGCGCGCAGTGTAAAATTGTGTGCGGGGCTGATTTGGTCCCATCAAGCCGGCATAGCTCAGTTGGTAGAGCGGCAGTTTTGTAAACTGCGGGTCGGGGGTTCAAGTCCCTCTGCCGGCTCCATCCCCGCCTCTTTGCGAATGAAGCGCAACGTACTCCGAGTCGCTGCGGTGATCGAAGCCACCACCGTCACTGGGCCGGCCAAGAACCTCATTCAATTCTGCAAGACCGCCCGCCAATCTCACGAAAGTGATGCTGGCACTCCTGTCATTGATCCGCTGATCATTACTTATGCGCGCGGATCGAAAGGAACGACGACTGCCTTCCTAGATACCCTTGAGGCAGCGGGCATCCGGTGGCAGGTTATTCCAGAAAGGTTTCGATTTGACCCCTCAGTGTTCGCCGAATTGCGTCGATGCGTGGCCGGATACAGTCCGGATCTTGTTCAAACACATAGCGTTAAGTCGCATTTCTTGGTTCGTTTGGCAGGATTGGACAGGCGTTATCCATGGATTGGCTTCCACCACGGCTATACTTTTACCGATCAAAAGATGGAGCTTTACAACCGGCTCGACCATTGGTCTCTGCCGCACGCCTGCCGGATAGTCACAGTTTGCAAGCCGTTTGCAGAGCAAATGATAGGGCGCGGCATTTCGCCGTCAAAGATCACCATTCTGCACAATTCGGTATGCTTGCCCGGTGTTGTCAATCCGGACGAGGTTACGGCATTGCGGCGGAAGCTGGGCATTGAAAATGGCGAGCCCGTTGTCTTGACGGTCGGCCGTTTCTCGCGCGAGAAGGGCCATATTGACTTGATCGAAGCGATTGCTCATCTGCGTCAAGCGTCGGAGCGGCCGTTCCGGCTCCTGCTGGTCGGCGACGGGCCGGAACGTTCAAACCTGGTTGCGCGTATTGCCTCGCTCGGGTTGCGGGAGACCGTTGTGTTTGCCGGACACGTGCCAAATGTTACTCCCTTCTATGCACTCGCATCAGTGATGGCACTGCCCTCCCACACGGAAGGATCGCCGAATGTCGTGCTCGAAGCCATGGCACATGGCGTGCCCATTGCCGCCACGGCTGTCGGAGGCGTTCCCGAAATTCTGCAGCACCGCGAAAATGGGCTGCTCGCGCCTGCGCGGGATTCGAAAGCGATGGCTGATGCGATCGATCGCCTGCTTGCGGACCGGGCCCTTGCGGAGAGACTGGCGCTCTCTGGGCGGGCTCGCGTACAGCAATTTACACCGGAAGCGTATCGGCGGGCCATGCTACGCGTCTATCAGGCCGCACTCGATTTCTGGCGGACATCAAGAACCTCAACGGCGAATTATTGAATCCCGCCCGCTGAACGCAAGTCGACACGCAGGCCGTCCCTGAAATTCTGCGCTACTCTGGCAACTGCAAGAGACACCTCCAAATAACTGCGGGAACCGTTGAAATGGGTCTGCTAGCGAACCTCAAGATCCGGACAAAGCTGCTGATTTCACTGCTTCCGCTGGCGATTATGGTCATCGCCGGGGCCTTGTACTTCTCGATCGAGATCGTCATGATCGACGGTTGGTACAGTGACCTGATTGCCCGGGATGTCAAAGTGCTTCAGAACCTCACAGACGGACGTGCGCAAGTCACCCGATTCAGTGAGCTTCTTTACAAGGAAATCGCTGAGCGTAATGAAGATCAGAGGCAGGTAAGCGATGCTGATCTGGACAGGTTGACGGCGGAATACCATCGATTTGAGAGAGAAGCGATCGGGCAGAGTCCCAATCGAGCTCCTGAAATCAGGCGGGCCGAGAGTCTGTTTGATCAGGCTGTGGCCGACTCGCATATCGTTCGAGCCGCAGCTTTAGTGGGAAACAGCGATCAGGCTATCGGTGTGATGAGGGGCAGTGTAGACGCTGAACTCCAGCGGGCTCGGCAAAGCATGACCGCGTTGATTGACGAACTACACGAGTCCGTTGACAAACAGTCCGACATCCTTACCGCGAGAACGCACCGGACAGTCCTGATCACTTGGTTCTTCATGGGATTAGGGCTGGCAGCCTCGTTCATCGGCGCCCTTTCCCTCGCCCGTCGCGAAATTGTGGATGTGTTGCTGCTATTTCGCAGTCGCATTTTGGATGTGGCCGAAGGACGCTTAAATAGCCCCATCCCCAATCTTGAGCGCACGAACGAGATCGGCGAGATGAGCCGCGCGCTGCAAGCCCTGCAGCACGCCGCACGAGAACGGGAGATCCAAGGCTGGGTGAAGGCCGAAATTGCTGCAACAACCGAGCGTTTGCAGTCGGCGGAAGATTTTGCGGCCTTCGGTAGAACCCTATTGTCGCGGATTTCAGAATCCATTGAGCTCCTCTACGGAGCCTTCTACCTCGCCGACAAAGATCACGCGCGTTTCACGCGGGTGGGCAGCTTCGCAGCCGACGTTTCAAAAGAGCCGCGGGAATTTGCTCTCGGCGAAGGATTGGTGGGGCAAGCCGCTGTGGAACGGCGCCCCCTGATCGTCGCGACAGATGCGAGCGATCACGTCCAAGTTTCGACGGGAATCGGGATGGTCACACCCAAGTACCTCCATTTCGTGCCGGTGGTCCATCAAGGCGCGGTGCTGGCGGTAATTGAGCTGGCGCCCGCGGCTCTCTTGTCGGAGCGTCAGAACGCATTGCTGGATGCGTTGCTGCCGACGGTGGCCTTAAACGCTGAGATCTTGACGGGCAATTTGGAAACCAAGAAATTACTCGAGCAGACTCAGGTTCAGGCTGCGACGGTGGCGGCTGCTGAGGAGCGTTCCCGCTTGATTCTCGTGTCGGTGGCCGAAGGTATTTTCGGAATAACCACCGAAGGCCTGATTTCATTTGTCAACCCTGCGGGGACGAGAATGCTTGGCTACGAACCGGAGGAACTGGTCGGCCGGGAGATACACTCTCTTGTCCACTACGCATACCCGGACGGGTCGGAGTACCCTTTTCAGCAGTGCGCCATGTACCTGAGCGCGACCGATGGCCAATCTCGGAGTGTTGCCGACGAGGTCCTGTGGCGTAAGGATGGTGCCAGCATTCCGGTCGAATATACGGTTACGCCCATACGCAAGAATGGCGCGGTGGTTGGCAGCGTGGTGGCCTTCCGCGACATAACTGCGCGCCGTGAGGCGGAGAAAAAGCTTGAGTTCACGCAGTACGCAGTCGACAACGCCGCCGATACGGTTTTATGGATCAGGCCCGCCGACGGCGGACTGGAGTACGTAAACGAAGAGGCCTGTCGGAGTGTGGGTATCGAGCGCGAAGAGCTGCTCGGAATGAAGATTGCCGACATTGCCCCTGATTTCACCGTTGAGAAGCTGGGCAAACTAATGGCTGAGCTGCGGGAGAAGAACGTGGTGACGTTTGAAAGCCACCAACGGGCCAGAGACGGTCGCTCCTTTGATGTCGAGGCGACTGTCTATCTCGCGGAATACCTGGGCCGGCAGATGTTGGTAGCCAACGTCAAGGACATCACTGAGCGGAAATGGGCGGAGGCTGAAATACGCCGCGCGAAAGAAGCCGCCGAAGACGCGACCAAGGCGAAATCGGATTTCCTCGCGAACATGAGCCATGAAATTCGTACACCGATGAACGCCATCATCGGGTTGACGCACCTGGCGCTGAAGACACAGTTGTCTCCCAAGCAGGAAGACTATCTGACTAAAGTCAACTCGGCCGCGCAGGCGTTACTGGGGATCATCAACGACATCCTCGACTTCTCGAAGATCGAGGCGGGCAAGCTGGATATGGAAAAAACGGACTTCCGGCTCGAGGATGTATTGGAGAATCTCTCGTCCATCGTCAGCCAGAAGGTTCATGATAAGAACCTTGAGTTTCTCATCGCAGCGCAGCCCGATCTACCGACAAACCTGGTCGGCGACCCCCTGCGGCTGGGGCAAATCCTGATCAACCTGGTGAACAACGCGGTCAAATTTACCGAGCGCGGCGAAGTGGTGGTGAGCATTGCGCAGCAGGAGCAGCTTTCGGACCGCGTCAAGCTCAAGTTCTCAGTCCGCGACAGCGGCATCGGCATGACGCCCGAACAGAGTGCGCGGCTGTTTCAGGCGTTCTCTCAAGCCGATACCTCGACTACGCGAAAGTATGGTGGCACCGGACTTGGGCTTTCTATCTCCAAGCGGCTGGTCGAAATGATGGAGGGGCACATCTGGGCTGAGAGCGAGTATGGCCGGGGCAGCACCTTCCATTTCACGGCCTGGTTCGGCATTGGATCTGGCGAGACGAAAAGGCGCTTTATCCCGGACCTGGCGGGCATCAAGGCTCTGATCGTCGATGACAATGCGCAGGCGCGCGAGATCCTGGCAGAGACACTCCGGGGATTCGCGCTGAGAGCCGAATCTGTTTCATCGGGCGAGGACGCGGTGCGCGAAATAATCGCCGCGGATTTGCAGGATCCCTATCAGTTGGTGCTGATGGACTGGCATATGCCCGGCATGGGCGGGCTGCAAGCGAGCCGCATCATCAAGCGCAAAGAGCATCTGAAACACATCCCCAAAATCGTCGTAGTGACCGCTTTCGGGAGGGATGACATCCGTGCCCAGGCGGAGGATGTTGGTGTTGACGGCTACCTGCTTAAGCCCGTTAATGGATCGCTGCTCTATGACACTCTGATGGCTCTGTTCGGTATCGCCGTCCAGGAGGATCATCGCCTCCGTTCGAAGAAGGACGAAGCCGGCGTGCATGATGCCACCGGCATGAGGATCCTGCTGGTTGAAGACAACGAGATGAACCAGCAGGTTGCGACGGAATTGCTGGAGAGTGCCGGAGCGATTGTAACGGTTGCCAATCATGGCGGCGAGGCTGTCAAAATCCTGACCGAGGGAAGTCAACCGCCGCCGTTTGACGTCGTGCTCATGGACTTGCAGATGCCTGTGATGGACGGGGTCACGGCCACAAAACTGCTTCGTCGCGATCCGCGCTTGCAGAGCTTGCCGATTGTTGCGATGACAGCGCACGCCCTTGTGGAGGAGCGCCAGCGCTGCCTCGATGCCGGCATGAACGACCATGTAACCAAGCCCATCGATCCCGATGCGTTATTTGCGACCTTAGCTCGTTGGGCCAAGCCGCGATTGGACAAGGTCCCCACACCCAAACCGGCACCGCCAGTCGCGGTCGATGACGTAATTCTCCCAAAGGTAGCGGGAATCGACTTCGCAGACGGCCTGAAGCGGGTCGCCGGCAATAAACGTCTCTACCGCGATCTGCTGGTACAGTTTGCGGCAAAACAGGCTGATGCACACGCACAGATTTCAGCCGCACTGGACAGCGGCGATCGGAAGCTGGCCGAACGTATCGCTCACACCGTTAAGGGCGTGGCCGGCAATATTGGAATGGCACAGGTACAGGGCGCCGCCGCGAAGCTTGAGGCGGCAATCCGGGAGGAGAGTAGCCAACTGCCATCGCTACTCGAAGAATTCGCCTCAATACTGGGCTGGCAAGTTGACGCCATCCGGCAAGCGTCAGGCGGTAGTGCAACTTCCCGGCCGGATGAGAAACCGACAAGTGCATTCAATGTAGAAGTGGCCTCAGCCGCAGTTGCACGCCTGCGCGCTTTAGTGGCCGCGAGCGATGGCGATGCCGAAGACGGATTTCTAAATTTGCAGAAGGCGTTAGCGGGAACTATCGAGAAACCGCTCTTGGATGCTTTGAGCGCAGCCATCAACGAGTTTGATTTTGATACAGCGCTCCTGAAACTGGATGAGATTGCGGAACGCTGCGGTCTGAATGGGGACAAGCAAAATGAACGAGGCTAATCAGAAGAAGACCGTGCTGCTTGTGGATGATGCTCCCGCGAATATTCAGATGGTGAATTCGATTCTGAAGGACACCTACAAGATCCGTATCGCAACCAATGGCGCAAAGGCGCTGGAACTGGTGAAAGCTCCGCCTCCGCCGGACTTGATCCTGTTGGACGTTATGATGCCGGAACTGGACGGGTACGAAGTGTGCATGCGATTAAAGGCCTCGGCAGACACACAGGATATCCCGGTCATATTTCTTACGAGTCAGACTGACATCGATGATGAAACGAGAGGTTTCGCGGTCGGTGCAGTGGATTATATTCACAAGCCGTTTTCCCCTGCCGTTGTAAAAGCGAGGGTACACACCCACCTCGTCCTCCGTGGAATAAGGGAACAACTCGCACAACAGTTGCTTGCGATTCAGAAGGAACTGGAAACCGCGCGGCAAATCCAGTTATCCATCCTTCCGGCTGAGTTCCCCCAAATTGATGGTCTGGATATTTCCGCGCGTTACCTCCCTATGGCCTCAGTTGCCGGCGATTTCTATGACTTTATTCCGGTCGATCAGAAACACCTCGGAATTCTGATTGCCGACGTTTCGGGACATGGCATGCCTGCCGCCCTTATCGCCTCGATGCTCAAGATTGCACTTGCAGCTCAAGCGGCTCATGTGACCGACCCGGCACAAGTGCTGTCTGGCCTGAATCAAGCTCTATGCGGGAAATTCCAACAGCATTACGTCACCGCGGCGTACATGTTTGTGGATATGACGAAGGAAACCCTGACTTACGCTGGCGCTGGTCACCCGCCGTTGCTGATCTGGGGCAGTTCGTCCCCGGAGGTGCGCGATGTGATCGAAAACGGCCTGTTTCTGGGGAAATTTCCCCAGGCGGCGTATTCGTCGGTCGAACTACCATTCAAACCCGGTGATTGGAGCCTGCTTTACACCGATGGGATTCCGGAGACAATGAACAGCTTGGAACAAGAGTTCGGTTCGAAGCGCTTCCGCCCGTTTCTGAAAACCGACCAAAGTGCCTCGGCAACCCAGTTTGCCGATCGACTGCTCGAGGAATTATCGCTCTGGTCCGGCCGCCGTGCGGGCGAAGACTTGAGCGACGATATCACGATGGTGGCAATCCATGCGATGAGCAACGAGCGTTCTGATTGAAAGCCTGAATCGTTCAGACGCAGCCCGGATCGCGCTACATGCGTGTGGTATTTCTTGTATAGTGCGTGCCGAAGTAGCTCAGTTGGTAGAGCAACGGTTTCGTAAACCGTAGGTCACGAGTTCAAGTCTCGTCTTCGGCTCCACCCCTCGGCTCCCATTTCCGCCTGACCTTCAATGCCGTCTCTGTTCTCGGCCTCTGCCTCGGGAAATATTCAGTCGTAAACGGCCGTATGGTATTGTTCGAAGAAGAACCTTTCTGAATCGGCGCGGTAGCCAAGTGGTAAGGCAGAGGTCTGCAAAACCTTTATTCAGCGGTTCGAATCCGCTCCGCGCCTCCAACAACTTACCGCCATTTCAATCACTTAGCTGGTAAACAAAAGGG
>Ga0213872_10001327_pt1 | contig 16362 bp, 17 predicted proteins | sample VelepicomBERX_R2_FD_160071 | JGI IMG/M metagenome (GOLD analysis project Ga0213872, IMG submission 160071) | Rhizosphere microbial communities from Vellozia epidendroides in rupestrian grasslands, the National Park of Serra do Cipo, Brazil - RX_R2 | ecosystem: Host-associated > Plants > Roots >...
CGCGACAAGTTCCGCGCCGAGCCTATCCTGGTCGACCGCCTGAACGCCAAGGCCGCCGAAGGCAAGATCGAGATCAAATACAACCACACCCTGCACGAAGTGACCGGCAATGAAGGCGGCGTCACTGGCCTGACCCTGCAATCGACCACCGACGGCAGCCAGTCGCAGATTTCCGTGCACGGCCTGTTCGTGGCGATCGGCCACAAGCCGAACACCGGCATCTTCGAAGGCCAGCTGGAAATGCACAACGGCTACATCAAGACCAAGTCGGGCACCGAAGGCATGGCCACCGCCACCAATATCGAAGGCGTGTTTGCCGCCGGCGACGTGCAGGACCATATCTACCGCCAGGCCATCACCAGCGCCGGCACCGGCTGCATGGCCGCGCTGGACGCCCAGCGCTACCTGGAAGCGCAGGAGTAATCTTGGGCCTGAAAGACTTCGCCGACCTGAAATCCCTGAGCAAGCAGCTCAAGGAACAGGCGGAGACGCGCGCGGCTGCCGAAGCCGAACGCGTCAAACAGGAAAAGGTGCAGGCGGCGGAAGCCAACATCTTCCAGTCCAGCATGGGCGGCATCAAACGCATGCCCGTGTCGGACCGCTATGTGCCCCCTTCGGTGCCCAAGTCGGTCGCCCCGACCCAGCCGGCCAAGCGCAAGCTCAGCCAGGCGGAGGACGACGCGCTGGTGCTGCAGGAGTCGCTGTCCGACCTGTTTGAAGTCGATCATTACCTGGAAGACGATCCGGCGCTGAACTACGTCGCCCCCGGCGTTGGCCCGGACGTCATGAAGAAGCTGCGCAAGGGCCACTGGCAGACCCAGGACGAACTGGACCTGCACGGCATGAACCGCGACCAGGCGCGCGACGCCCTGGGCGCCTTCCTGACCCGCGCCTCGCAACGCAATCACCGCTGCGTGTGCGTGATCCACGGCCGTGGCTTCGGCTCGCGCGGCCAGGAGCCGGTGCTGAAGTCGATGGTGCACAGCTGGCTGGTGCAAAAAAGCGTGGTCGCCTTCTGCCAGGCCCGCAACCACGAAGGCGGCGAAGGCGCGCTGATCGTGCTGCTGCGCGCGGCCTTGCAACCCCAGCGCTAACAATTCCCGCTCAGCAACAATTTTCCCCACATTGTTGCTCTGTCATGTTAACCTACGGAGATTAGCAATTTGCCCATCTCCGTCCCATGAAGCATGTCCCGATACCGCACCTGAACCTGATCACCATCATTGAAGTGACGGCGATTCTGGTGGGCGCGTTTTCGGGTTTCATCGAGGCGCGGCGGCGGCGCATGGACGTGGTGGGTGTGTTCACGGTGGCCTTCATCACCGCGTTCGGTGGCGGTACCCTGCGCGATATTCTGCTGGATAAGCGGCCGCTGTTCTGGGTCATGCACCAGGAATACGCGATTCTCATCTTCGTGCTGGCCCTGGTGGCCGCGCCGCTGATGAAGACCCTCAAGCAGATCCTGTCCGAATGGCTGATCGTGGTGGCCGATGCGATCGGCCTGGGCCTGTTCGCGGTGGCGAGCGTGGCACAGGCGCAGGATGCGCATATGCCGATGTTCATCGCCTCGATGATGGGTGTGATCACCGGCATTTTCGGCGGCGTGCTGCGGGACATCGTCTGCAACGAAGTGCCGATGGTGTTCCGCGACGGGAAGCCCTATGCGATCTGCGCCTTCTTCGGCTGCTGGATGTACATCGGCCTGCAGTACACGGATGTCAGCGACAACTTCGCGCTGTGGTCCAGCGCCGCCTTCATCACCATCCTGCGCCTGATCACCTGGAAATTCGACTTCCGCCTCGGCGCGCATTAATCCTTTGAGTCGAGTAGCACAAAGCTATCAATGCGATCTCTTATGACGTTCCAAAATCGAGCGTCACAATGCTCTAACTTTCGAAAGATTGAATGAGCTACCAGATCGGCCAGCTGAATTAGCCGCGTTGCGCGGGAATCAAGGAACACCGGAACTTCGGCAAAATTGCGGGTCTTTCCGTAAGAATGTCCGTTCTGCTTAAAGTCCCGAGCAAGCGCCTGCAACCGATGCTCAGCTCCAGACTCATCAAAAAGCATCAATCCCCGTTGCGAATCATCATGCACTCTATGGCAGCGCAGAAGAAACAAATCAAAGCAACGCACTAGCTGCTCAAAGCAAGCGTGAACAGGATCTCGCCCCTTCAAGGCCTCTTTTTCTACAGCACAGGCAAAAATTCGTACTCGTGCTGGTTGCCGTAATATCCCGACAGTCAATGCCTCAATAATTAACAGCTCCCGAACGCGGGGGCTAATTTGGCGCCAGATACCTTTACCTGATCGCATTGGCGAGCCGTGAAATTCTATTTTCTCAGGGGAGCCTAAATAAATTTTGCTTGCCACATCATCCATGCTCTTGGCTACCCAATGTGTCATGCGCTCGAAAACACAGACACCAGCCAATACAAAGTACTTTTGAGTGGCATCGGACGCTTCTCCAGACTCATCGACATAGAGCAGATGCACGGCTGCCTCATCGGGAAAAGAAACGGGCTACTCGAAAGTAGCCCGCCATACGCAAGGGGAACAGGTGAAGAAAATCCAACGCGCTGCAAAAAAGGCAGGGCTCCCGCACCCAAAAAAATCTTACATCACTTAGCGGTCTGCGACAGCGACAGTCGCTCCATTCTTTGAGATGGATCAACCCTCAAAACGAGCTGAAATGCTCAACTAATCAACCACGCTGCCAGAAGCCGGGACGCCGTAGCGGTCGGCCTGGATGGGGCCGCTAACACCGTGAGTGCGGACGTCGGCGGTGATGGGGAGCATTTCCTTGTTCCAGGCTTCCCATTGCGCTTTCAGGCGCGCGAACACTTCCGGCTGACGCCTGGACAGGTTGGCCCGCTCGCGCTGGTCTTTGGCCACATCGAACAGGAACTCATTGCGGCCGATTTTCAAATACTTCCAATCGCCGGAACGGATGGCGCGCTGAGCGTTGGCCTTGTAACGCCATAACAGCGTGCGCTCATTGACGGGCGCTTGGCCAAGCAGCAGTGGCAAAAGATTCTGGCCGTCGCTGGGATAGGCAGGATCCGGCGCGCTGCCCGCCGCCGCCAGCAAAGTCGGCAGCCAGTCCATGCTGATCGCCACCTGCTGCGTCACCTGCCCCGCCTTGATGCGCGCTGGCCAGCGCACGATCGCAGGCACGCGGATGCCGCCTTCCAGCAGCTCGGTCTTCTGCCCCGTCAGCGGCCAGGTCTTGGAAAAACGCTCGCCGCCGTTATCGCTGGTGAAGATGACGATAGTATTTTCAGCCAGCCCCTTTTCTTCCAGCGCCTGCAGCACGCGGCCAATCGAGCTGTCCAGCCCCTCGACCATGCGGCCATAAGTCGCCAGATCGCCGCCGTCGTAGTGAAAGATGTTGTCGATGTTGCGCGACACCGCCTCGTCGCCTGGTCCTTCCCATGGCCAGTGCGGCGCGGTGTAGTGCAGCGACAGCAGGAAGGGCTTGCCCGCCTTCTGCTTGCGGATGTAATCGACCGCGCGCTCGCCCAGCAGGTCGGTGTAGTAGCCGATCTGGTGGACCGGCACCTCGCCCTCATACAGATCTTCCTTGACCTGCGGCCCCACGCCCGGTTTGTGCGTGAAGTAGTCGATGGCGCCGCCGTAATTGCCGAAGAAGCTGTCATAGCCGCTCTTCAACGGACCAAACGTGGGCAGATAACCCAGGTGCCATTTGCCCACCAGCGCCGTGCCGTAGCCCGCCTTCTTCAGCAGCGAGGGCAGCGTGGGATGCGACGGCGGCAGGCCGATAGTGTCGGATGCACCCGCAATCGGCTCTTCCAATCCACCGCGCAGGCGATACTGGTAGCGGCCCGTGATCAGGGCAAAGCGCGTGGCCGAGCATACCGCCGAATTGGCATAAGCCTGCGTGAAGCGGATACCCTGCGCGGCCAGCAGATCGAGATGCGGCGTGCGGTAGTCGGTCTGGCCGTACACGCCCAGATCGGCATGGCCCAGGTCATCGGCCAGGATGAAGACGATGTTCGGTTGCTGCTGCGCGGCGGCGGCTTGCGCGGAGCCCTGGCCGGCGAGCGCCAGCACCGGCGTCGCGGACAAGGCTTTCAGCACGCGGCGGCGGCCCGCGCTGGTGAGATGCTTCTTCATACGATCAAACCCTTTCATCAGAATTCTGCACGGGCGCTCAGGCCCACGGTGCGGGGATTGCCGATCACGGCATTGTAGGCGCCGGGATTGGTGTTCCACATGCTGGTGTAATACAGCTTGTCAAAGACGTTCTTGGCCCACAGCGAGATGTCCCACTTGGTCGTACCCTGTTTGATGCGCACACCCGCCGAAACATTGGTCAGGCTGTACGAAGGAATACGCGAGTAAGCCGAAGCATCCAGCGTGCCGTAAGTGCTGGCGCGATAGGCGTAGTTGGTGTTGACGTAGGCTTCCGTGTTGTCCGCCACCGGATGCGCATATTGCGCGCTCAGATTGCCGATCCAGCGCGGTGCATTCACCAGCGCGGCGCGGCCGGACAGGTCGCACGATGCGCCGGTACGCTCCGGCGGGCACGGGGCGTTCTTGTACTCGAGGTATTTGACGTCGTTGAAGGAACCGCTTGCGCCCAGGGTCAGTCCACGCGCTGCAAGCAAAGTGGTCTCCAGTTCGACGCCCCGGCTACGTACATTGCCCGCATTGGTCAGATAAGAAGTCTGGGTGGTGGGGTCATAGGCGTTGTTCTGATAACCGTGCACCACGTTGAAGAACACGCTGGCATTCACCTGCGCGCGATGCTCCAGCAGATTGGACTTCACACCCAGCTCCAGGTTATTGGCCTTCTCGTTGCCGATCTTGAGCGAGGACAGGCCCGCCGCACCCGGCACGCTCAGATTGATGCCGCCCGACTTTTCGCCATGCGACAGGCTGCCAAAGGCCAGCACATCGGGATCGACCTTGTAGGCCAGCGTCACCAGCGCCGAGGGGCTGAGATTATTCAGCTTGACGTCGCCCGAGCTGTAAGCGCCATAGCGCGCGTTACGCGAAGCCAGCGCGGCGCCGCTGACCACCGCTCCGCCTATCGGTGCATCGCGCGACACCTGGGCGATCTTGTCTTCGTAAGTGGCGCGCAGGCCGCCCGTCAGATCCCACTGCGGATCGATATGCCAGATCGACTGGCCGAACAAGGCGTAGCTGTTCACCCGGAGATGGCCGTAGCCATAGCTGGTCACATTACTCCATGCACCCGTAGGCGTGCCATTGAATTTGTCGGCCAGCGGACCGTTCAGGGTAAAGCTGGTGTCGTCCAGATTCTGATAGTAGTAATACGCGCCGACCACCGACTCCACCGGCCGGCCCAGCGGCGTGGCCAGCCGCAGCTCCTGCGTGAACTGGCGATGGCGGGTGGAAGCACCAACGTTGTAAGTCACAGGCACATCAAGGCCGTCATCGTTCCGTGGCGTGAACTTCCAGAAGCGGTACGCGCTGATGGAGGTGATCTTGTAGTCGTTATCCAGCTTCCAGTTGGCCTCACCCGAGACGCCGCCCTGATGTACGCTCACATGCGAGCCGCTGTCCAGATTCACCTCGCGCAGGCTCGGATCGGTGATGGGATGCGCGCCCACCGCCGCAGCCTGGGTCAGGAATTTGCCGCTTGGCCCGGCGTTGTAGAACACCAGGGTGCCGTTGTTGGAATCCTCGCTGTTGTAGTCGGCGATCAGACGCGCGCTGAAGCCACCCTCCGGTTCCAGCAGCACCTGCGCACGCGCGCCTTCGCGATCACCGCCCTGCACCTTCTTGCCGTTGAAGACGTTGGTGATGTAGCCGCCATCATGCGTCTTATAGACCGACAGCCGCCCCGCCGCCGTATCGGAAAACGCGCCGGAGATGGTGGCCTTGCCCTGCAGGTAGCCGAACTGGCCACCCGACAGCTCCGCCGTATTCTCGGTACGGAAGGTGGGCTGCTTGGTCGTGATATTCAATACGCCAGCCGTGGTGTTCTTGCCGAACAGTGTGCCCTGCGGGCCGCGTAGCAGTTCCAGCTGCTGCACGTCGAGCGCATCGAAAGCAGCCATGCCGGGGCGCGCCAGGTAGACGTTGTCCAGGTAGACGCCAACGCTGCCTTCCAACCCGTCGCTGGCGGTATTGTTGCCCAAGCCGCGCACGGCAAAACTCAGCTGGCGCGCGTGGACGTAGTTGACGGTGGTGCTGGGCAGCAGCTGCTGCAGATCCTGCACGCGATAGATGCGCGCGCCCTCCAGTCCCTTGTCGTCGATGACGCTCATCGAAGTGGGCACGTTCTGCGCGCTCTCGTTGCGGCGGCGTGTCGTCACGGTGACGCGGGCGATCACTTGCAGCGAGGCGTCGGCGGCGGCCTCGGTAACGCCCGATGCGGCAGCGACGGTGTCCACATCGGCAGCCGTGCTGGCCGCCACGGAGGCCGCCTCCGCAGTCACGGGTGAGATACCAGCCAGCGCCAGTGCGGCGCCTGCCTGCCCGTACGCTGGCGAAGATACGGCCAGCGCGGCCAGCGTGATCGCCCCTAGCGCACTCCCCTGTCGAGTCAAATCCTGATTCATTTTTATGCTTTCTTTTAGGCGTGTTTGTCCCGCGCGCCCACCTTGCCAGCGGGCGCGCTCTCAGGACGTAAGGAAGATGGTTTAGTTCTGGCCGACGCGGAAGCTGCTCAGATCAGGCGTCGCCACGGCGCGTTCGGAACGAGGCGTCCCTTCAGGCGTCCAGTCATACGGCACCGGCTGCGCGCGATACAGCCAGTTGCTCAGCACCTGACGGCCAGCGCCTGCAACGGGCGTCTGCGCAAAATACGGGCTGACGTATTCCCACACGATGTCGCCTTTGGCGGTGATCTGGAAGATGCGGCCGTTCATGCCTTCGTCGATCAGCGTATTCCCGTTCGGCAGACGGCGCGCGCTGCTGATGAAGGAACTGTAGAAGCCCCATACCGGCGCGTTGGAATCCGAGCCGGTGTACTCCCACACGATCTCTTTTTTCACCGGGTCGATCTCCAGCACGCGCGAGTGTGGCTGCACGCCCACGCTCACGCGCGGGTAGCCCGCCTCGCCCTGGTTATCGAACACCAGCAGATTGCCCGCGCCCGGCAGACCTGGCGGAATGATGTGCGCATCATGCTGGCCGACGATCTGGTCGACCGGCCGTGGCAGCGCGCGCTGACCCGGCGCTTGGGCCGGATAGTCCGGGCCCAGCGACCACACCACCTGGCCGGTCTGCTTATCGAGGATGACGATGAAGTTCGCTTCGCGCGAATCGACCAGGATGTTGTCCGGCTTGAAGCGCTGGTCGCCCGCGTCGTACCAGCGGTTCGGTCCCAGCACGGACATATTATTGATGTGCAGGTAGTCGAACGGCGCGTCCTTCCCGCGCGGCGAGCTGCCCGCCTTGACCAAGGCCAGCGACTTGGCGCTGAAGCCGAATTCGTTCAGGTGTTCCGATGCCACCCACTGCCACACGATGGCGCCGCTGGGCGAGACCTCGTAGATCACATCATCTAGCACCTGCGCCGCGCTAAAGCCTTTGATGGGATGCACCAGGTTGGCCAGCACCAGCGTGTTCCCGCTGGGCAGACGGCGCCAGTCGTGGTGCTGCTTGGCGCTGCCGCCGGGCACAGCATGCTGTGCCCCCTGCGATGGCGCGGCCGCCGAGTAGGCGTCCGTGGCGCCGCCCGCCGCGCCCCACTGCCACACCACGTTGCCATCCCAATCCAGCTCGCCGATCGACTGGTTGCGCAAGCCATTGCCTTCGTTGCTGGTGCCCTTGGCGCTGGACAGCTGCACCAGCACATTGCCACGCTTGCCGCCCGCCAGCTCAGGCTCCAGCAGCACCGGCGGGAAGCCTTCCGCGTCCCAGCGATGCACTTCGTTGCCGTTCATGTCGATCAGGTGAGTCTTCTTGTCCTGCCCGCTGAAGATGGTGTAGCTGTTGTAGGCCTGCGCCGGATCGTAACGCGTGACGCCGGTGGGATAGATGCTAGGCGCGGCGGCCAGGTTGGCGGCGGCCGTCGCCAATGCGAGGAAGGTGAAGCCTTGGAGCTTGTTTGCCATGGTTCGATCTCTCTAGTGAATGGATAGCTGCTGAAAATTTCAGCTTCTATATTACGAATTCACTTAGAAAAATCGAACTAATATAACCAAGCAACCTTATGCAAAAATTTACGTTTTTTGGTATCCCGCCGCCAGCGCATCCAGCAAACGGCGCACGGCGGGCACCATGCCTCGCCGGCTGGGAAAAACGGCGTGGACCAGGTTGGCCCTGGAGGACAGCTGCGGCAGCAGTATCTGCAGCCGGCCCGCCTGCACATCCTCGCCGACCAGCTCGCCAGGCAGCAAGGCCACCCCGACGCCGAGAATGGCAGCCGTCCGCAAGCTGGCCATATCATCGGTTGCCAGGCGCGGCTTGTGTGCCAGCGAGAAGGACTGGCCATCGGCGTCGACCAGATGCCACTCATAGCGTTCGCTGCTGCTGGACATGGCCAGCGTCGGCCACGCTTGCAAGGCATCGAGCGAGAGCGGCGCCGGATAACGCGCCGCCAGGGACGGGCTGGCCACCAGCACCAGCGTCGACAAGCCCAGCTGCCGCACCGCGAGATCGGTATCTTCCAGCGGCGGCCGACGCGCGCGGATGGCGAAGTCCAGGCCCTCCTCGACCACATCCACACGGCGGTTGGTGGCGTCGACCAGAACCTGCACATCGGGGTGCTCGACCATGTACTGCGCGATGATGTCAGCGATGCCCAGGCTCAGCAGCCCGACCGCGCAGCTGATGCGCACGGTGCCTTGCGGCGTGGCGCGGGTCTGCTCGACGATCTGCTTAGCCGCCTTCGATTCCGCCACCAGCGCCAGGCAATGCAGATGAAACTGCCGCCCGGTTTCCGTCAGCGACAAGCTGCGGCTGGTACGGTTGAGCAGCCGCACCCCGAGCTCCTCCTCCAGCGCGCGCACGCGGCGGCTCAATTTTGAAGTCTGCAGGCCAAGATGGCGGGCGGCGGCGGTAAAGCTGCCGCGCTCGACCACTTCGGCAAACAGGCGGAGATCGTTGAGGTCTGAAATCTGGTCCATACCGATCATTCTATGCAGAGCAATTATCCTTTGCAAACAAGGACATATGCAAATGATCGTTGCGATCCTAATATGGTCCTCAGCAAATCAACTTCACCTCTTAAGGAGATTGTCATGGAAAGCAATAAATTCATCCCTGTGTTGGGCCGCATACTGATCGGCGTACCATTTATTCTGACCGGCCTGAGCAAGCTGGGAGCCTATGCCGCCACCACGGCCTACATTTCCGCTATGGGCTTGCCAGCGCCAACGCTGGCCTACATCATGGCCGTGGTGGTCGAACTCGGCGGCGGTGCGCTGCTGCTGGCCGGCTACCAGGTTCGCCTGGTGTCTCTGGTACTGGCAGTATTCAGCGTGGCCACCGCGGTGATCTTCCACAATAACTTCGGCGACCAGAACCAGATGATCCACTTCCTGAAGAACATCATGATGGCCGGTGGCCTGCTGCAGATCACCTACTTTGGCGCCGGCGCCTGGAGTCTGGACGCAAGCGCGCGCAAACCGGCAGCGGGCGTGCGCTGAGGCGCGAGAATCAGGGAGTGCTCTCGGCGAAGGCTTTCAAGCGGCCGAGACGCAGCTCCCATTCGCGTCCGATGATCTCCAGCGCCTGACGCGCTTCATCGATGGCGTGCGGCTCAAGCTGCCACAGGCGCTCGCGGCCCTGTTTGAGATCGCCGACCACGCCCGCCTCGGCCAGCACCTGCAGATGTTTGGTGACGGCCTGGCGGCTGATCTCGGTGCCTGTGGTGAGCTGGGCGATGGAAAACGCCCCGCCCGCACACAGCACCGCCACCAGCTTGAGGCGGGTTGGATCGCCCAAGGCTGCAAACACGGAGGCCAGTTTTTCCGGCGCCAGTGCGGCAGCCCCTTTGGTCTTACTGAGTGACATAGCGTTCAATATTCCGCAGCTGGGCTTCCCAGCCTTTGCCGTTCATGTGGAATGCCTCGGCGCGGCGATGCGCGGGCACCTTGTCGAAACCGGATTCGACTACGGTGAGCAAGGTAGCGCCATTTTCCATCGCCTGCAAGGTGAAGGTGACCAGCGTCGCATCTTCCTTCGAATAGTCCACCGCCGGATCGACAGCATACGGATGCCAGCGGTAAGACATCAGCGACGGCGCTTCCATGCGCTCGATCAGCGCATCGAAGACGATGTGCTCGAAGCCGGCGATGGTAATCGGACCGCGCGCCCGCTGGCCCGGTGCGAACTGCTGGCCTTCCAGGCGGCAGCCGAACCAGGTGCCGAATTCCTGCGGATTGGACAGCGCGCGCCAAACCCGCTCGGGCGCAGCCTTGATCAGGACGCTGCGTTCAATCTGGTCGGTACTGGATGTCTGGCTCATGTCCTTACTCCTCCATTGCGGTAGCGGGTTGATAGGGCGTGCCGCGGCCGGTGACGGCGTACTGGCGCAGGCTTTCGAGGAAGTGATGCCAGCCCTCGTGGCACATATCGTAGCAGGCCATGGTGGGCACCAGGCCGGCGTGTTCGAACCGTACGCGGGTACCCTGCCCTTCGTCCTGCAAGTGGAAGGCAGGCTGCGTATCCAGCCATTCGTCGGATGCGCAGGCGTGGCCGGGCATGCCCTGCACGGCCGAGCAGCGCCAGCGCACTTCGCGCTCCGGCTGCTGGGCTTCGATGCGCAGGTCTTTATGGGTCGCGCCGAAGTGCATGTGGATGGTGTCGCCTTCGATATCGCACTCTTCGCTCCACCAGCCGCGCAGGCCGCGCACGGTGGTCAGGGCGGCGTAGACAGTGGCCGGGCTGGCTTCAATCAGGATGCTGTGCTGGAAATGCTTCATGATGATCTCCTCACGGTTAAATGCAACCAATTGGTTGCAAAACCATCTTAGACCACCAAAATAAAAAGAGCAACCAAATTGTTGCTCTTTTCTTGTTCCGCTTAGACTGCGTCGGGGCCGGTTTCGCCGGTGCGGATACGGATCACCTGCTCCACGTTCTGCACGAAGATCTTGCCGTCGCCGATCTTGCCGGTACGGGCGGCCTTGATGATGCAGTCCACCACCTGCTCGGCGATGCCGTCATCCACCACCACTTCCACTTTCACTTTGGGCAGGAAGTCGACCACGTATTCGGCGCCGCGATACAGCTCGGTATGGCCTTTCTGGCGGCCAAAGCCTTTTACTTCCGTCACGGTCAGGCCGGTGACATTCACTTCGGCCAGTGCTTCACGTACTTCGTCCAGCTTGAACGGCTTGATGACTGCGGTGATTTGCTTCATTGAAGATCTCCTTATTGTGTGAGGGTCATTGTATCCGGGATCGCGCGCAATTCTTCCATCCAGACCACGCTTTGTCCATCGCTGGGCGCGCGCCAGTCGCCGCGCGGCGACAGCGAGCCACCCGTGCCGACCTTGGGCGCGTTCGGCACGCAGCTGCGCTTGAACTGGCTGGTGCGGAAGAAGCGGTCGAGGAAGATGCCGAGATTCTTTTTGATCGCCACCAGCTCGTACTGGTTGCGCGTGACGTGCGTGCCTTCCGGCCAGCGGCCCTGCTCCTTGTCGCGCCAGGCGGTCAACGCCAGGAAAGCAACCTTGGTGGGCGAGAAGCCGAAGCGCAGCGTGTAGTAGAGGTTGAAGTCCTGCAGCTCATACGGGCCGATGGTGCTTTCGGTGCGCTGCTCGGGCTGCCCACCGGCGATGCCGGGCACCAGCTCGGGGCTGATCTCGGTGTCGAGGATGTCCAGCAGTACTTGCGCGTCGCTGCGGCCGATCACGCCTGACTCGGCCACCCAGCGCACCAGGTGCGAGATCAGTGTCTTCGGCACGCTGGCGTTGACGTTGTAGTGCGACATGTGATCGCCCACGCCATAAGTGCACCAGCCCAGCGCCAGCTCGCTCAGGTCGCCAGTGCCGACCACGATGGCATGATGATGGTTCGCCAGGCGGAACAGGTGGTTGGTGCGCTCGCCCGCCTGCACGTTTTCAAAAGTGATGTCGAACTTGTTCTCGCCTTCGGCATACGGGTGCTTGAGGTCTTTCAGCATCTGCAGGCAGCTTGGGCGGATATCGATCTCTTCAATGCTACAGCCAACCAGCTCCATCAGGCGATGCGCCTGCTTCAGCGTGCGCTCGCTGGTGGCAAAACCGGGCATGGTGTAGGCCAGGATATTGGTGCGCGGCAGCTTGAGCTTGTCCATCACGCGCGCGCAGACCAGCAGCGCGTGGGTCGAGTCCAGGCCGCCGGACACGCCAATCACCACTTTCTTGTGGCCGCTGGAGGTCAGGCGCTGGGCCAGTGCCTGCACCTGGATGTTGTAGACCTCGTTGCAGCGCTCGTCGCGGCGGCGCGCATCGGCCGGCACGTAAGGGAAGCGTTCGACGCAGCGCTTGAGCGGCAGCACGCCATCCCGCGCCAGCTTCAGCTCGAAGCGCACGGTGCGGAACTTCGATACCTCATCCGCATGGCGATGCACCGACTGCGCGTAGGTGGTGGTGCGCATGCGCTCGCGCGACAGGCGCTCCAGGTCGATATCGGCGGTAATCAGCTGCGCCTCATCCTGGAAGCGCCGGGATTCGGCCAGCAGCTCACCGTTTTCGCAGATCAGCGCCTGGCCATCCCAGGCCAGGTCGGTGGTCGATTCGCCCGTGCCCGCCGAGGTGTACAGGTAAGCCGCGATGCAGCGCGCCGACTGTTGCGACACCAGCGCATTGCGGTAGCCCGCCTTGCCCACCAGCGCGTTCGAGGCCGACAGGTTGACCAGCACAGTCGCACCGGCCAATGCGGCAAAGGACGACGGCGGAATCGGCACCCAGACGTCTTCGCAGATTTCGACGTGGAATTTGAACAGGTGCACATCGCCCGCCTCGAACAGCAGCGCGGAGCCAAACGGTACGTTCTGGCCCAGCAGCGTGATGCTGCCGGTGGCGGCGTAATCGCCCTGGCTGAACTGGCGCGCTTCGTAGAACTCGCCATAGTTGGGCAGATAGCTCTTGGGCACCACGCCCAGGATTTGGCCGCGCGCGATCACCACGGCGCAGTTGAACAGCTGATGCCCCACCCGCAGCGGCGTGCCGACCACCAGCGCCAGCGCCAGCTGCTGCGAAGCCTCGACCACGCGGGCTAGGGCATGTTCGCAGCCGTCCAGCAAGGCGCGCTGATGGAACAGGTCGTCGCAGGTGTAAGCTGAAAGGCCCAGCTCGGGGAAGGCCGCCAGGGCCGCGCCCTGCTCCTGCGCCAGGCGGGCCATGGCGATGGTCTGGGCGGCGTTGTAGGCCGGATCGGCCACGCGGCAGTCCGGCACCGCGACAGCAACGCGGGCGAAGTCATGCGAATACAGATTGAAGAAATTGGTAGTCATGTGAAATATGGCCGCTCAGCGTGGACGGTGGAATGTGCGTAGAATGCCCGTCTATCGGGTTAGGCAATAATGATGACGAGTCAACATAGCATGAATTATCGCACGGGTATTGTTTCTTCTCTGGCCGAGATTGGTGAAGCGGCGTGGAACGAACTGCTGGCGCGCCATGGCGACGCCAATCCCTTCCTTTCCTATGCGTTTTTGCATGCTTTGCATGAGTCGGGCTCGGCCGCGCCGGATAGCGGCTGGCTGCCGCAATATCTTACCTTGTGGGATGGCGATGAGCTGGCGGCCGCGATGCCGCTGTACGTCAAATCGCACTCCTATGGCGAGTATGTGTTTGACTGGGCCTGGGCCGATGCCTACCATCGCAACGGGCTGGAGTATTACCCCAAGCTGCTGTCGTCGATTCCCTTCACGCCGGTGACTGGCCCGCGCCTGCTGGCGCGCGACGAGCCGGCCCGCGCCGCACTGATCGCTTTGCTGATCGAACAGCAGCAGGAGGCGCGCATGTCGTCCACCCATATCCTGTACCCCACCGATGAGCAGGCGCAGCAGCTGGAAGCGGCAGGATTCATGCTGCGCAGCGGCGTGCAATTCCACTGGCTCAACCAGGGCTACGCCGATTTTGAGCAATTTCTGTCCACGCTGGAACACAAGAAGCGCAAGAACATCCGCGCCGAGCGCCGCAAGGTGCGCGAAGCAGGCGTGACCTTGCGCCAGCTGCGCGGCAACGATGTCACCGAAGAAGACTGGCGCCTATTCCACCGCTGCTACAGCAACACCTACGCCGAGCACCACTCTTCGCCCTATCTGAACCTGGACTTCTTCCAGCGCATCGGCCAGACCATGCCGCAGAACATCCTGCTGGTGGTGGCAGAGCGCGACGGCAAGCCGGTCGCATCCTCACTGGTGATTCACAACCAGGACACCCTGTTCGGCCGCTACTGGGGCGCGCTGGAGCATATCCCCTGCCTGCACTTTGAGACGGCTTACTACCAGCCGCTGGAATTCTGCATCACGCAAAAAATCGCCACCTTTGAAGGTGGCGCTCAAGGGGAACACAAAATGGCGCGCGGCTTCCTGCCGCAGAAAACCTGGTCGGCACACTGGCTGGCCCATCCCGACTTTGCCGACGCCATCGAACGCTTTCTGGAGCGCGAGAGCGGCGGCATCGAAGCCTATATTGACGAGCTCAACGACCGCAATCCCTTCCGCCGCTGACCTGACACTTAACCGGCGCCGGGCAAGCTGAGCGCGCTGCGCAGCTTGATGATGTGGCGCACCTTGTCATTGTCGGTGACCGCCAGGCTGACCAACTGGCCGAATTCCACGTCGACGAAGACGGAAACGGGACGGCGGATCAGGTGGTTCAAGCCTTCCAGCATGACCGATAAAATGTCTTCCCGGGGTTCGTAAGAAATGCCCAGCAAGGTCAGCCATTCGGCCTCGACCTGGCTGCCGATCTCGAGCGACTCCACATCGATTTCCGCGCGCTTGCCCACCAGCCCGCGAGCGATGCGGTCAAAGTATTGCTGCCATTCTGCTTTCTGTAATTCCGAAGTCGTTGCCATGGTTACCTCCCATCAGGTGTGGCTGGGCGCCATGCGGCGTTCGCGCACGCGGCGCTCAGGCTGGCCGGCAGGCGCCTGGCCGGGCACGCGCTGCACATGGGCTGCGCGCCAGGCCTGGCCCAGGTACAGCGCCCCGGCCACCAAGGCGTAGATGCTGACGATCCAGACCAAAGTCAAGGCCCCGACTTCCGGCGCCGCCATGATGAGCGCGCCAAAGATGATCGATACCAGCGCGCCCAGCGCCCACAGCGCGACGCCTTCCTGCGGTGCGTAGCGGCGCACGCGCGCGATGGCAATCAGGTCCAGCACGCCGGTCAGCACCGCGTTAATGCCGATCACCATGACCAGCAACAGCATGGTCAGCAGCGGCCGCATGGTGGCGATGACCCCGGCCGCAATGCTGACAATGCCCAGCGCCAGCAGCAGCCACCAGTCGGCCGCACGGGCGCCGCGCGCATGGCGGATATGGCGCAGCGCGCCGGCAACGGCCACCAGCCCGGCCAGCACGGCGTAGATAGCAAACAGTCCGATCAGGCCCAGCAGGGTTATGCCGGGCATCAGCAAGGCGCACACACCGAACAGCAAGGCGATCAGACCGCGCAGGCCCAGCACCCACCACGATTGCATCAGCGCGGGATTGGCTTCCATTGCACACCTCCTTCTCGTTGGCGACAGACGTCAGAGTCCCAAAACAGCGCTGAGTTCCCGGCGGCGGCAAATAAAAAAAGCGCACCTCCCTTGCGGGACAGTGCGCTTTCGCCGATGCGGCCCACCGGGGACCGCGTCAGGGATGGCTGGGATCAGCCTTCCGGATTTTCTTTCTTGTAGTTGGCCACGCCAGCCAGGATCTCGGCCTTGGCATCATCCACGCCGTACCAGCCGTCGATCTTGACCCATTTGCCTTTTTCCAGATCCTTGTAGTGCTCGAAGAAGTGCTGGATCTGGCGCAGGCGCAGTTCGTTCAGGTCTTCCGGCTTTTGCCAGTGGCTGTAGATCGGCAGCACCTTGTCGACTGGCACGGCCAGGACTTTGGCGTCTTCACCGGATTCGTCGGTCATCTTCAGCACGCCGATCGGGCGGCAACGCACTACTACGCCCGGGATCAGCGGGAATGGGGTGATGACCAGCACGTCGACCGGGTCGCCGTCGTTGGACAGGGTGTTAGGCACGTAGCCGTAGTTGCATGGGTAGTGCATGGCGGTACCCATGAAGCGGTCGACGAAGATCGCGCCGGATTCCTTGTCCACTTCATACTTGATCGGGTCGGCATTCATCGGGATTTCGATGATGACGTTGAAATCGTTCGGCAGGTCGCGGCCGGATGGCACTTTGTTCAGGCTCATGATGTTTCCTTTTATACGAGATGCGGGCAATGTTTAACCTGTCAATTATAGCGGACCCA
>Ga0213872_10001328_pt1 | contig 16339 bp, 16 predicted proteins | sample VelepicomBERX_R2_FD_160071 | JGI IMG/M metagenome (GOLD analysis project Ga0213872, IMG submission 160071) | Rhizosphere microbial communities from Vellozia epidendroides in rupestrian grasslands, the National Park of Serra do Cipo, Brazil - RX_R2 | ecosystem: Host-associated > Plants > Roots >...
CTGTCCACCGGCACCACGCCGCACCGCTGGCGCCAGAAATGCCGCATCGACCAGGCCAAGCGGCTGCTGGCCGAGGGAAATCTCTCGCTAGCCGACGTCGCGCTCGCCTGCGGCTTCGCCGATCAGAGCCATTTCACGCGGGTCTTCAGCCGGATGGTGGGGGAAACGCCGGCCGGCTGGCGCCGGCGGCGGGGGCATTAGCGAAAGCGGGTCTGCTTAAGCGAACCACACTCCCGCGATGCGGTGGGTGCGGGCCACATGCGGCCCGTTCAGATCGACCGGCGCCGTATCCTTATTGGCGACAGCGACGAGACGGTCGCCCTGGCGCTCGACGGAGGCCAGGAACGGCTCGGCGCCGTCCATATGCACTACCGCCATGTCGCCGGCACGCGGGGGCAGGACAGTGTTGACCATCAGCAGCGCCCCGACCGGCACCCTCGGTTCGTAGGACGTATCGGGCATATAGAAGGCATAGGCGCCCGGAACATTGGCTAGCTGCGGCGGCGCCTCGATGGCCATGCCGGGTGTTTCCTGCTCCGACACGGTGACCATCCCGCCCTGGCGGCGGCATTGGCGCACCGGCAGCATCGCCGCGGAAGGGGCGGGAGCGGGCTGCGGAATGTCGCCCAGCATGTCGCGCACGGTGTCGCGATCCATCAGCTCTTCCGGCGGCACTTTCAGGGCTTTGGCCAGAATTACCAGGTGCTCGGCGCGCACGCGGCGGCTGCCATTCTCCAGTTTGCTGATCTCGGATCGGCTCAATCCCACCGTTTCTCCCAGTTCCGCGAGCGACATCCTGCGCCGGGTGCGCCATTCGCGAATGCGGTTGGGTTGGTCGTGAAGGGTCATATCTTCAGTCGAGCCGTCTGGCGGTCCCAAACTATGGGTGGAATGGATGGGCGGTGCCGGAGCGCCTGTAGTAGGCGAACCGCGGTCGCCGCGGAGATAGTCAGCAAGAATCCGCCGATATCCCTTTTTCGTCAAGGGCTTTGCCTGTGGCTAGCGATATGCCGGCGGTCGGATTGCTTTGCGTGTAGACGAATGTATCCAAAATGGATATAAAATGGAAAATCACTAATGGGGAAGCCTTCTGCGATGTTCAATATTCAGGGATGCCATGGCTCTGCAGCTCGCGTTGCGCTGCTTTTTGCGGTTGTCGCCTTTTCGGCGACACTGATGGGTGTGCCTGCCTGGGCTGATACCAGCACCACCGTCTTCAGTTCGGTCCAGAGCAAGACCAGCGACATCTTCACCAACGTCCGGAACATTCTGATGGTCGTGGGGGCGCTCGGCGTTCTCGGTCTCGCCGCGTCAGCGTTCTTCGGCCATTTCAAGTGGAGCTGGGCGGTCAGCCTGCTGGGCGGCCTCGCTCTGGTGGCTTTCGTGAGCCAGGTGATCAGCTACTTCGGCCTGACCGCTCCGACTCAGTGATGCGGTGAATTGTGAGAACGCTCGTGCTCCGTGTCGTGGCTGAACCGCCGCAAGTGTTCTGGGCGCCTCTCATGCCGGCGGCCGGCAACGTGCTGATCAATATCACCGGAATGTTGTTCGGAATCATGGCCTTCAACATCAATCCGCTGCCGTTCTTCGCAAGCCTGCTGGTGGGCCACGTCCTGATTGCCGGTTATGCCGCACGGGATCCTCACATCTCAGGTCTCATTTCGGCTTGGATGGTGTCTCGCCGGAAGACGACGAATCTCGTTCCGACCACGGGAAACAAATATGTACCCTGACCCTTCCCAAGCCGTTGAAATGTCTCAGAGTGCTTTGGCTATGCTGGCTAAGGGCGTGTCTCCAGTGCGCGCAGGGCTTAGCGTGATGGGCATGTTGCTGGGAGGGGGCGCCTTCACGGCGCTTTCAGTCCCCGCCGTCGCTCGGTTCGTGCTGCCGCCCCCTAAAGATACGAGGCTCGCGGACCATCTTCCGTTCGATCGTATTTTGCCCGATCGGAAGACCTTGAGCTGCCGCGACGGCACGTTGGTCCAGTGTGTGCTGGTCGAGGGGCGGGATATTACTTTTCTGAGTCTGGCGGAACGCGACGCGTTGTTCCGCCTGCGCAAGAACTGGCTCGATTCCATGGCCGAGCTTGGCGTTACGATTCGCAGCATGTTGTTGCGCGAGCGGGTGGAGTCGCGGCGCGATGACGCTTTTGAAAATCAGTGGCTCAAGGAAATATCGACTGCCTGGAATGCCTCGTTCCAGACGACGTATCACCATCGCCAGGTAATCGTGCTGTCGATCGGCGGCAAAGGGCGTACGGCCAGAACCCGTCTGCAAGAGGCAGTCGACGCCACACTGCACCTGCTGGCGCCGTATCAACCGAGCATCATGGATGATGACGCGGAGGGAGATGCGAACCTTCTCGCATTTTGGGGATTTCTCGCCAGTCCCATTTCCCGGCCCAGGGCAAAGGTGACCGATACGGAGGTTTCCGAGGCGATCGCCAACGATTGTGTCGAGTTTACCGGTGAACAAGGACTGGTCCGGTTTCGGCGCGGTGACCAGGATTGCTACGTAGCCGCAATCGGGGTGCGCCGGTTCGGCGACTATGTCGACGAACAGCTTTTGGCGGATCTTTCAGGGCTCGATAGCGAGTTTGTGGTGATGAACTTGGTCGAGCCTTGGACCAAGGCGATCGCCGCTCTCAAGATTGCCCAGGAAGGCCGGATGAGTCGCGTTACGCGCTTCAGCGATTCGGCGAACGAACAATACGACTCGGCGATGGAGATCATCGAGGGGCTGGATGAGAATCGAGCTTCTTTGGCGAACTATTCGCTGATCATATTCCTCATCAACGAGAGTCCGCAGAAGATCACCGAGCTTGACGGTGAGATCCGGAAGATCTTCGCAGCTTATGGCGCCAGTTCCGTGCGCGAAGGCGTTGCGGCTCAAGCCAGCTGGTTTTCCCAATTTCCCGGTTACCAGCCATGGCCGAGAAGCTACCGCTTCTTTTCCTCGAATATCGCTTGCAACATGACCCTCGACCGATCACCGCCAGGCTTGCCGCGAAGTGATTGGGGCGAGGGGCCGCTCGCGCTGTTCCGGACTCTGGGCGGCACCAGCTATTCCTTCCAATTTCATGTGTCGGCAGAGAAGGACGCAGTGGCACATGCCGTGTGCATCGGGCCAACGGGCAGCGGCAAGACCACCGTGATGAGCTTTCTCGCGGGCATGGCGCTCAGGCACCAGAAGCTGCGGGCTTACATCTTCGACCGTTATCAAGGTGCTTACGTCTTCACCAATGCTGTCGGTGGACGTTATGTCAACCTGACGCCCGGTGCGGAAAGCCGCGATCAATGCGGTCTCAACCCGTTTCAATGCACCGATACTCCTGAGAACCGCGCCTTCCTTCGCTTATGGCTTAGAGCGATCTCGGGTTGCGAGGACGCCGACTCGCTCGAGGAAATCTCGCTGGCGGTGCAATCGATGTTCGATAGCACCATTCCGATCGATCAGCGGTCGCTCTCCGTTCTTTACGAACCCTGTTTTAGCGCCGCTCTTCCATTGAAGCGGGAGCTCCATAAATGGGTCGATCCTGCGGCCTATGGCTCCATGTTCAATGCGCCTCGGGATACACTCGACATGCGGACGAACCGATTGGTTACGTTCGACATGACGGACATTTTCAAGGACGAATTTCTTACCCAGGCGACGTTGTCCTACCTGATGCATCGCATCCAGGCAACGATCGGAGAAGCTAACGCGCCCGCTTTCATCTTCATCGATGAAACCGAGCCGATGCTCCGCAATCCGCAATTCAGAACCTACTATCTGACCATGCTGCAGGAATATCGGAAGCGCGGAGCGGCTGTCATTTCCGCGTTTCAGCGTCCTGAAGCTATTGCGCAAACCGGGATGAGCGAAGCGATCCGCGGTCAATGCCAGACCATGTTTTTCTTCCCTAATCCTCAAGCCAAACCAGAGGATTACGCTGACTGGTCGTTGACCGATTCCGAGTGGGCTTACGTAAAGGGGGATTTGCCGATTTCCCGACGGCTCAAACGGTCGGTGCTGGTCAAGCGCTCTACCGGCGAGTCGGTCGTGCTCGACACGGATCTCTCTCCGCTCGGTCCCTATATCCGCATTTTTGCGTCCGGCCGTGAATCCGTCGCTTTCGCGTCGGATCTGCAACGTCGTTTTGGTGATGATTGGGTGAGCCACTATGTCGCAGTTCGCTAAATCTGCTCGGTATTTGTCGATAGGTTGCGTGGTAGTCGGAGGGCTGTTGCCCGCTCCAGGGCAAGCGCAGGGCATTCCTGTTGTGGACACTTCGGCAATCGCGGCCGCCCAACAGAATCTTCAGATGTTGCAGCAGCAGCTTAAGCAATTGCAAAACTTAGCTAGTACCGCGCAAAATCTCGCTAAGGCTGTTGGGCAAACCGGGGCACTGTCGGTCGTATTGCCGCAAGTCCTGTCTCAAAGTGGCCTCGATCAGTTCAGTGCTGCAGCCTCTTCGGCGTTGAGCGGCGCTAACGGCAACTCGCAGCTGCAATCGGTGCTGAGTCAGCTGAAAGCTCAGAAGGGGGCGTCCGGCACAGCTTCCTCGGCGCCAGATTTCTCATCGTTTTCGTCGGCGCAGCAGTGGGTCAACTCATCCCTCACGACCCCGCCCTCAGCAAGTTTGACCACGCAGGGGCTTGGCCGCCAGGCGAGGTCCATGGTGGCTGGTGAAGCCGCCGCCGACGGATATGCGCTCTCTCTGTCCGCCCGTCAGCAAATCAGCACAATGTCGGCGCAGACCCAGACGTTAGCCAATCAAGTATCCGCGGCTCAGACACTGCGGGACGATGTTGCCGCCAATACCGCCATCATGCTCGCGGTTCATGACGAAATGGCTGAAATCCAGGCTTTGCTGGCGTCTCTTCTGGCTGTTCAGAGCAGCGGTCAGATGGCTGAAAGCGATATGCAGGCGCCCCCCTCTCAAACAAGCAGCGGGACCGCGCCATGACCGCGTTCTGGAGGAGCCCCGTCTCGATTGCTCTGCTTGTGGCTGGGGCTGTGACATGCCCGGCAGGCGCCCAATTCTGCCCAGATCCGATTCTCCCCCCATGTTGTCCGTCTCCCTGTCCCGTATTTGATGCGAGCAGGGTCCCGAAGCTTCTTGGGGATGTCGAGACGCTGGGGAAAGCCATCGGGGTCGATACGCAGATTATTCAGAGCGCCTCACAGATCGAGCAGTCGATTGGAGGAGCCGCCGCCGCGGCGAGCGCGGTAGCCAAGCAGGTATCTGGTTTTGCGGGAACATTATCCAGCGAGGTCACCGCCGTTCAGGCGGGATTATCGGTGCAGCCTGTCGATGCATTGGTCGGGATCAAGCAAACGCTTTTCGAGCCGGCGAATATGGCGGCTTCGAGTGCTACCCAAGGTTCAAGCCGGCGTTCTGCCCGAAATGCCGCCGCGCAGGGGGAGCAGGTTGCCGCCCTGGCCGTTAGCCTGATGCGAATTCAGGCTCTTCCGGGTATTTCACCCCAGCAATCGCAGCTCGCAGCCGCGACCTCCGGAAGTCAACAGCTGCAGGGAGATCTGGCGGCCAATTCAACCTCGCGATTGGCGGTCTATCAGGATGTCGGTGCATTGCACCAGCTGGTTGCCGCTTGGGTTGCTCAGCGTTCGATGCAGTCCGCCAATGTCCATCCCGTGAGCAGCGGGAGCACATCCGTATCTCCAGCTTCCGCCTCGAACGCCTCGCCCTCTTCGAACCCGACACCGTCGCAAAACATAGCCGATACCCTGGATCAATTGGTGGCATTGCATGATGCGCGGGTGGCGGCGCAAGTGACGCTCTCCACCTATCCGGCTCTCCAGCAGACAATCGCCGCAGCCAATCTGGCTGGCCAGTTTGCCAGCAATGCCGAAGCTGGGCTGCGGCAGGGCCTGTCCGATATAGGCGTTTCAAACTCGGCGAGCCTTCTTGCAATAGAGACGGCGCTGAGGACTGCCGATACTACGGATTGGCTGGATGGCACCAAAACGTTGGCTGCCCAGCAGGCCGTTGCAAAGGTGACCGACGCGCTCATGCAGAGTGGGCAACTACCGGCAAGCCGAACAGCAAGTTTGGACAACGCCCAGACTGCGATGATCGGTTGGCTCGATGCAGATAAGCAAAGCCGCTATTGGACTGGGCAAGCCTCTCAGGCCCAACAAAGTCTGGCGGCGCTCGATGCCAACCTCGGAGCATTAAGCGATCGGGCTGGTGTCGATGTTACCGGAACTTCGGGCAGTTCCCGTGAGAGTGCCCTGATCGCCACCCTGTCGCACAACCCGACGGCTACGCAGTGGAGACCGTTGCTGGTGGCCGCGGCGAAAGATGCGTCGGCGCGGTCTGTCCTTGGGTACTCGGTCGTACCATGAGGGCATTTTCGCGATCGCTCCTCGCTCTGGGCCTGCTCTCGGGGCCGGCATTCGCCGATCCAATATGGGACCCAACCGAAATCGCAAGGTTGTCTCAACAGGCGGCTCAACTGTCGACCAACCTGACGGCAACCATCGATACGTTGAGAACCGTCGATAAGTTGGCAACTCAGATCGGCGCGACCGGAGCTAGGTCATCTTTCAGTTCGGCCGCGCCGGGAGCCTTGGCGCGGTACTCGGCTCTGTCGCCGGATGGCGGTGGGCCGGCGGCGTCGGACGCAGCAGCTCTCTTGTCGGCTCCGCCTTCCAGCACGACCCAAAAGACCCAAAATCGCGCCATTTGGCTGGCAGCTTCCCAAAAAGCTGCGACCGAGGGATTAGCCCTGTCTCAGATCGCAAATCAGGATGCTGGGACGTCGGTAAGCAGAACCAAGTCATTAGCGACCCTTGCGTCGGGTACGCAAGATCTGCGCGGCGATGTCCAAGCCAACAGCGCGGTAGGGTTGGCCGTTCTTTCAGAGCTTGGCGCGGTAGAGGCTGTCTTGGCCCTTCTGCTCGAGCAACAGTCGCTCACTCGGCTTAACGCGGTCGCCACCAAGGGAGCAGGTTCATGAGGCTGTTTCGCTATCTTTTAGTGCTGCTTCCCGTCGGTTTGTCGGGCTGCGGCAGCATTTTCAGTCCTGACCCGATCTCTATCGGTAGGGATCGAGACGAGCTGAAGCAGAGTCCGTGCGCTTGTTTCGAAATACACCAGGACTACGCCGCCTGGATGTTGCCGGGATGAAACTCGGTGTTTTCGGCAAGAGAAGCGCAGGGCCGGGCCCACAAGCGCCCGCTGTTGACGGCGGCATGCAGTCTCCAGTCATGGATCGCCTGGGGGCCTATCCGGCTGAGCGCGATGTCCCGGCACTGGAGGGGCGCCGCTACCTCTGGATTGCCCGTGCATTTGCTATCGGCATGTTCCTCAGCCTTTGCCTCAACGTGGTGCAGGGAGTTGCGATCGGCGCTTTGTCTCCTTTGGTACGGGTCGAGCCGATGCTGGTAACTTTTAAAGATCGCAGCGAACAACTCGTCAAGATCGAGCCGTTCGAACGGGGCACATCCGGCTTCGAACTGATGACCGAATCCCTCGTGCGGGACTACGTGCTGTCGCGGCACGAAATAGTACTGGATGAGGCTGAGCTGCGACGCCGGTGGGGTGGGCGGGGGATTGTGGCTCATCGTTCGTCCCCCGAAGAATATTCCCGCTTCGTATCGGAAACGGCTCCCAAATATGACGACATCAGACAGAAACGTCTGATGCGAACTGTAGCTGTGCATAGAGTCAGTAAAATTGCCGACGGCTATTGGCAGGTAGAGTTTGTTACTCAGGACTTCGTCGGCGGAACGACGAAAATCGGGGAGCAGCGTTGGGTCGCGTCTCTTACGGTTAGCTACGTCCCAAGGGAAGTGAGCTGGGAAGATCGCTATATGAATCCCCTGGGGTTCATCGTGACCGGCTACTCCGTAGCGGCGGAGGAGTGAGCATGCTCCGTCCCCTCATTTCCGTGATGATCGGTGTCCTGGCGGTCGGCCGGCTTGGTTTGGCGCAGGATACTGGGCCGCACCTCTACAACGGCGGAAAACTTGCAAACGCTTCCGTGCCAGGAGGCGGAGCGCTCCCCTCTCAAACGGTGCCGCAATTCCCGGGGTTACCCACTGGCAACGCGGGGGGAAGCATTCCCGCGCCGCTTCTCAACAATACGGAAGCGGCCATAGACCAGGAAAGCCACGGCGATTTTCCCGCAATGGCGCGTAGTCCCTCATTACCGCTTGGAACCCTGCAGCGAAGCTGGGACCGGCCAGTCGCAGCCAGCGGCCAGACCGCGCCCGGGGTAATTCATTACCTATGGCAAACCGATTTCGTCATGGGAGTGCGTACCCGGGATTTCATGGTCACCACGCTGATGCTGCCGACGTGGGAACGTATTACCGAGTTCTACGTCGGCGATCCTGTCGTGTTCGAGGTCAAGAAGGTCAAAGGAAACGTATTTGCAATCCGGTCGCGCAATGCCGGCGCCGACAGCAACCTCGCCCTGCTGGGGGCGAGCGGCAATATCTATAACTTCTATGTGCGGTCCGAGGCCTGGAACTCCAGCCAGGTCAGCGACCTGACAGTATATGTCGACGCGCCGCACGAGGCGGATGATCCGGGCGGTCATGAGGGCTTTGCGCCAACCGACGGCGGAATGCCCGATTACGTCCGGAAGCTCATCAAGCGCCCGGAAGAAGTCCGCTTCGATATGAAGCTGTACGCGCAGCATCCTTCGGACGCGGACATTGCTCCTCTCCGCGTGTTCGAAGATGGGCTTTTTACCTACTTTGACTATGGCGACCGCGCCGAAACCGTGACCCGTCCTGTGGTCCATCAGGTCGTCGATGGTGTCGACAGCGCCATCAATACACGGACTGTCGGGCCACGCGGGTCCATCCTCGTGGCCGAGGCCATCGGAGACTTCACGTTGAGGAGTGGCAACCGGGTTGTTTGCGTAAAGCGTGTGACCGGCACAGAAGGCGAGGGAGGGGGGAGATGACCTGCACTCGAGTCCTTTTGTTTTTCGCTTGCCTTGCACTGCCGTTGGCCGCCGGCGCGGACACCGTCGCGGATGATGTGGCCGAGCGGATAGCCGCCCATTTCGAGGCAGCCTCGAGTCGGCTGCGCTCGGGAGATACCGAATCATTGGAGCGCTTCGTATCCCGGGTCAGAAACACACCCGGCGCCAAACTTGCCGTGCTCATTCCAATCACGACCGAGCCGGCCCGCGCCCGCTTCGTCGCGGCACGCGTCAACGAACTCGAGCGGCGTGTGCAAGCCTTGGCTGAAACCGCGGAATACCGGCGCATCGCCGTAAATTCGAACGCGGATATTCTTTGGCTCGCCTTGGTGTTGGAGCCGCATGGCGAATACGAGGTGAAGCCGCTGGCGGGCGAGATGTCCCCTCCCTTGGTCGATGCGAACTCCGCCAGTCAGCCGCGAGCGCTCACGGCGCCTGCCCCATCTCCGACAACCGAACCTCACATTACGGCTCCTGCGGACCTGCGATTGACGGATTGGGTCGTGCGGGGCGTCAAGCGGAGGGCCGAAGGGGGCGTCTCTGCCTATGTGGCGCGCACGACGTCCGGGGCTGTGCCCCGGGAGGTATTCGAACACCAGGTCGATCGGGATCTCGGTCTTGTAAGGGAGATCAGTTTCTCGGCGGAGACAGGGTGGGTGGTGCGTACCGAAATCGGCTGGATCGGGCAGGGTACCCTGCCGGGCAACTCTTGATGGGGTGGGAAGAATGAGAAGCAAGAGCCGGCTTGAGAAAATAGCGCACCCATTAGGCTTAGCGTTGCTGATCGCTGTGGCGCCGGCGATGGCCGCCTTACCCGATGGCCCGGTGGAAGGGTTTGGAATCGATATTCCGCTTGCCCAAGCCGTCGAAGGAATTGTTCCGGCGGGGCTGCAGGTCGTGATCACCAAGGGAGTCGATCCTGCAATGCCAATTTCGTGGGATGGCGGACCATCTTGGAAAGAGGTGCTGCGTAGCGCCCTGCTCAAGGTCGGACTCATGTCCAGGATCGAAAACGCCGACGTGGTGATTGATCAGGCTCCGCCTCCTGCACAGACGTGGGAAGTCTATGAAGGTGAAACGGTAGCTGAGACTGTTCAGCGCTGGTCTCGCCAAGCTGGCTATACCCCGGTGCCTGTCTTCGCGGCTCAGGACCGATGGCGTCTGTTCGTGTCCGAGCACTTTTCGGGAAGTTTTGAAGAAGCCTTGGAGTGGCTGTCCAAGGGCTTCTCGCGCCAGCCCAGCAAGCCGATCTTCTATCTGGGTGCCAATAAGACGATCGACATTCTGAGTCAGGCGACCGGCACCACGCCAGTCGACGCTGGTGTGGGGAGCTTCTGAGCGTGGTTCGTACGGCGTATTTCGCTCTGGCTTGCGCTATCGGCTTGGCATCCTGTCAGCAGGTTCACCGGGCAGATGAGACTTTCGACAAGCGAACGGAGCAGGTCGACCAGATCATGGCTCGTAAGCCGCAGGCCGCATCGCTTGCGGGAGTCATTCATGGTGCCGATCCCCAACTCGGTATGCTGGAGCACGCGTCGGCACATGGCGACCCGCTTCCATCGCGGTGTTCACGCGCGGTCACTCTACAGGTCGCCGAAGCAAAGACGCTGAGCCAACTCAAGGAGCTGATCACTCAGGAGACGGGAATTCCGGTGGAGGTCGATCCCCGCATCTACAACGATCCGGACGACAAGCCCGCAGCGAATAACGCAGGTCAAAGTCAAGCTGTTCCCGCCACCGGTCCGGCGAATTTTCCGTTCCTGGGTAAGTCACCCATCGGAGCCGCTTCGCCGACGCCTGCCAATGCGACGATTACACCCAACTTCCATGGCTCCTGCGAGGAGGTGTTCGATCAGATCGCGACCAGCTTCGATTTGAGCTGGCGCATCAACGGGCGGACGCTTTCTTTCGACAAATACGTCACCCGCACGATCCTATTCCGTGTCTCGGACGCCAGTTCCAAGACAGAGGCTACCCTGTCGGCCGGCGGGAACAGCGTAAATGGAGGAGGCGGTGGTGGAGGTTCCTCAAATGGCTCCGGAAGTGGGGCGCAGGGAGGAAATACCAGCCAGACCGCCAGTTACGAGATCAAAACCGATGTCTGGGCGGATATCGAAAATGGCATCAAGGCGATATTGCCGAGAGGCTCCAGATACACGATCAGCCGCACGGCTGGAGTCGCCACTATCACGGCGACACCACGAGTCGCCAAAGAGGTGGAGCAGTGGGCCGATCAGATGAACGTGATTCTCGGCGCGACCGTGTCGGTGGAGGTCGCGGCCATCTACATCACGGTGAATGACAACGACAACTACGCCCTCGACCTGGCCGCCTTGTACCAAGCAGGAACACAGGGAGGTCTGTCGGCAGGCCTGAGCGGTCTAGTCCCGAGCCTATCCACCACCGGGGGCAGCGGTAGCGTCGCGATTCTGACGCCCAAGACGGGTGGCAACAACTTCAACACACATTTTGCGGGCTCACAGATCTTTCTCAACGCTGTCAGTACCAACCAGCGCTTGGCCGATTATCGCACGGCAACCGCGACCGGGCGGAACGGCGTCCCCATGCCTATTACCCTGACCACGAACCAGGACATCGTGCGGTCTCTGACCAATGCCGTGGGGCTGCAGACGGGTACGACCTCGATAACCGCACAGACCAGTACGATCAATTACGGTTTCTCCCTGACTGCCCTGCCTCGGATCGTTGCCCCAGGGGTAGTTAATGTCTTCCTGTCGTTCTCGGCCAATGATTTGACCAATCTCGAGAATTTCCAGGTGGGGAATACCGGCACGGTCGAACTGGCTACGATCGACAACCGGACGGTCTGGACGGAAATGCCTTTGAAATCGGGCCAAACTCTTGTTCTTGCCGGAACCGAACAGGAGAAGGTGAACAGGACTGACCAGGGGCTGGGCGACAGCTGGAATTTCCTGCTCGGTGGCCAGAAGGTAGGGGGAGTGATCAAGACCCGGCTGGTCCTGCTCGTCACGCCGACCATCATGGCGGCCCCCAAATGACGGCGACGGATGCGGTTTCCTCGGCGATCTTCTATCGCGTTGACGGGACCAATTTTGCCTTCGGGCTGGATTGGATGACCGCGGCCGCGAATAAGCAATCGATAGCTCAGGCAAAGCTCGCTGCCAAGCGGCAGAAGGCGACTCACTTGGCGTGGCGCTTGGCCAAGGCCCAGGTGGGACTTACGCGGTTGCAGGGGAACCTGCCGGAACGTTCGGTCTTCAGCCCCTGGCGATCTGCAGCGGCCGCGTTTGCCGACCTGCCCTATTCATCTCTCCTGGCAGCCTTCAAGTTTCGGGATGGCAAGACCTGGATTTTGGCGGCGACCAACGGCCGAATTTATGCTGATGGAGATCGCGTTTTCACCGACGAGGAAGCGGCCCGCCGATATTTCGACGCGCTGTTCGCGCAACAATACTGGAACGATATCTTCGCCCCCGCCGATTGGCAGTCGCGGGCCAAGCAGATCGATCCCCTCGCTGTGCTGCGCCGGCGACGTCCCGAAGGCAAAATCGCCGGTATGGTCGAAGGATTGGCGGCGGGGCTCGGCCTGGTGAGGCGTCCAGGGGTTCCGCTGCAGGTCATGTCGGAGTCTGGGGCCAAGCGGTCGTCTTGGCTAGTTGGAGGAGCCGCGATAGCTGCCTTAATGGCGGCGGGGGTTGTCGGCTACGCGAAATGGCATGCGGCCCATATGCGGAAGCCTGTCGCAGCGCCTGTCACGCCCTTCTATCCCGAGCTTGCCGGAGGCGCGAAGACGCTGGCAGCTTGCGTCGAACTCCTGCCCCGTTTGTCCAGTCGGTACCAGACTCCGGGGTGGACCTTGGTCGAGGCGGCGTGTGTGGATCGGCAAGCCTCCGTGACACTGCTCCCCGGGCAGAACACACCACTCACCAGTATGCTCGTCTTCCATCCCGAAGCAGATCTGCGGTCCCGCAAGCAGGCCGTCATTACCGTATCCCTGCCGGCTGCTGAAGAGACGCCGCTTTCACTGCCGTTGGTGACCGAAGAGAGGTACCAAAACGCTTTTGCCGTTATCGACGAGCATGCGAATTCCACCAATGTCATCAGCCCGGCGGCGCCGCCCGCGGGGGCCCCGCCGCTCGCCAACGGGCACCCCCGTCCACGGCCTTACAGAGTGTCGCAATGGAGTTTTGAAACTACGGCGCCTCCCGTCCTGTGGGCGCCGGATTTCTCGGCGATCCCCAATCTGGAGGTGAGCGGGATTTCCCTGAGTATTTCGGAACACGGCCTGACATGGAGGATCAAAGGAAATGCCTATGTCGCCCCGTAAGATTTTCAGAGTGCTCGCCTTGCTCGCGCCACTTCCAATATTCGGGCAAACGCCGGATCTTCCGCCTCAGAATGAGGGAGCTCCCGCAGTTCCGGCGCCCCTTTCCCGCCCGATAGCGGAGCATATCGCGCCGGCGCCGGTCGGTACTGTTCAGAGCGGGTTGCAGTCATTCCTCGATCCCCAGTCGGAAATGGATCGCCGCAGGATGCTGGATAAGCAGCAACGGACCTTTCAGTTGGAGATCGATGGTCGTTACGCCAAGGCTTTGAAGGCCTACTGCGATACGGGGTACGGGGATGAGAGATGCTATCGGCCCGACTTCTCCAAGCCGGTCTCCATTCCGGTAGCTTTGCCCGCGCCGGTGGTGGGGGGGAGCGCGGTGACGAAGACGCCCGCCGTACCAGCCGAGCCGCGCGAACTTCCGACCGTCTCTCAAATTAGCGGATTTGGTGACGATCTCAGCGCGGTGCTGGTTTTCCCGGGCGGAAGACGTCTGCGCGTTATGGGGCCGGGGCCTAATGGCTTTAGATCCCAACTGCCAGGTGGTGAAGCCGTCGTCAGCATTCGACCGGGCGAAGTACTGGTAAGCCGTGCCGGCGATGCCAAGCCCGTGCCGCTGCTTTTCCAAGCGGCAACTAGTTACGGCGCCGCCGAGTGACCGGACGGGGAGAGGGCGATGCTGAAGGTTTTTAAGCGAAACGGAATATCTTCGGGGGCTACCGTCCCCGAGCTGCTGGTGCATGCCGAGACGGTGACCGCATCGTCGTCGCCCGCGAAGGACGCCAAGCCTCAGCGGGCGACACGGAATTCGGATGGTGTGCTGACAGCCCCAGGAGGTGAGCTGTATCACCTCGATCCCTCGCTGGCTGAAAAATGCGCGCTTGTGCGCGAGGATGGCATGCTGACGCTATACGTGTTGGCTTCCTACCAATCGAGTGCGGAAATCGATTCCTTCCGCCGGGCAGCTGGCCTGCATCTGAGTGAAGCGATACCCGCGCCTCAGGTGGCTACGCTCAAGGTTATCCGCGATTTCAACGTAGCGGAGGCTGAAGCGCAGTTGACCTCGAGCACCGGCACCGGCAGCCGGGCCAAGCTCAAGGACATCATACTGTTCGCGGCCACCACCCATACCAACGACGTAAAGATCGACAGCGTCGAGGATCACGCCGTAGTCCGGCTGCAAAAGGACAATGCGCTCTCGGGGAATGTCAGCCGCTATGACATGACAGCGCAGGAAGCGAGTGCGCTGATCACGTCTGCGTTCAACTACGCGGACCAGGGCGATCCGGTCGAAAAGCCGACTCAGGATCAGAAATTCACGATTACCGATCCCAAGAAGCTGCCATCCAATGTGCAGACGATCCGCGGACAAACGGCGGTGCGGGAGGATGGGCGCCGGCTGGATCTTCGCTTTATCTACAAATCCACTGAAGTCGCTGGCCGAAGTCTCGCGGATATCGGGCTTTTGCCGAAGCAGCTCGAGAGTCTCTATTTCGTCCAAAATCTCGGCGCTGGTCTTTTCACCATCACGGCACCGACCGACAACGGTAAAAGCACTACGCTCAATCTGTTCTGCATCGACATGGTGCAGGCGCGTGGGGGACATATCGACGTCATCGGAATCGACGATCCGGTCGAGTTCATGGCTCCTGAGATCTGTCAGTTGGCCATGTATGACGTTGGCGAAGGGGAGGACCCATTCGCGCAGAAGATTCATACCAGCCTGCGTCTGGCGCCTCACGCCATCAAGATCGGCGAGTGCCGTACGTTATCCACTGCAGAGGCGTCGATAGATGCTGCGGTAACCGGCAAGCTGGTCATGACCACACAGCACACCACCGGCGCATTCGGGGTTCCCTTCCGGTACGAGCGCATGGGGGTCAGTCGCCATGTCGCTTACGACTCCAGCGTTCATGTGTGCTGGATGAGCCAGCGCCTGGTGCCCGCATTATGTCCGGTCTGCCGAATTCCGCTTTTCGCGGACCTGTCCGAACTCGATCCCCGGCGTATGGCAACGATCCGCGAATTTCGTGAGCTGCTCGAGAATATTGAGGGGACCTTTTTCGTCAAAGGCCCAGGTTGTGCGAACTGCCAGGGCAACAAACTGTTCTCCAACCCCGGTGTCAAAGGGCGGGCCCTGGCGGCCGAGGTGATATTGCCGGACCGGGAGACCTGCTCGCTTTTGGCCGCCGACAAGGAATTTGAGGCACGCCGCCGCATGATCGTGGACGCGGGAACCCCGACCATCGCGTTGCATGGGTTTCTGCTGCTAAGGGAGGGACGGATAGGTGTCGAGGAATTCATGAATGCAATAGCGCGCCCAAGTGTGCTGCGTGATGACCTTGCCGCTGAAGAAGAGCGCCGTCGCAACCAGGGTGGGCCCAGGGGCATGATGCTTCCCAGCCGAGCGGTGGCGGTATGATCGCGACGGCGGACAGTTTCAGGACGGAACTGGTCTCGATCGAGCAATTGGTTGAGATCGGGCGCAGCGTGCCGGAGTGGAAACTGGCCGTGGCCCGATTGTTCTTCTCTCCCGAAGTGCGCCTTAGCTTCTACAGGGCTTTCTCGATCTATCAAAGCCAGGGAATTCGTGAAGACGTTTCGCTGGCAAATTGGTGGAACGTCATTACGCGTCGTGGGACCAGAAAGCTCTGGCACCCTATGGCCTTGCTCATACCGGTTCTACTTTACCGTATGAACGAGGTGGGGGAGCGTTGGCAATCAGCCATGATTCCCTGGCTTCCTGCCAATGATGCGATGTTGTTCCGGGCGTCACGCCAATCGGGTATTACCGCGAAGCTGATGCGCCGGCTTACCGAGATGTCGGTCGAGGGGCGCAGATGGTCAAAGGAAATACGCAAGGCTCTTGCGCCGGCGCTGATCAATATCGTCTATATCGTGGTGTTGGTCGCGTGCGTTGGGTTGTTCTATTTTCCGGCGCTGCATCGGCAATTACCCAACATGCGGATCACCGGGGGAGCGGCCAAACTTCAAGCGCTTTCCAACTTTGTCACGTCTTACGGCTTGCTGGTTTTGCTGCTGTTGGTGGCTGTTCCCTTCCTAATCAGGCGTTTCCTTAATTCCT
>Ga0213872_10001329_pt1 | contig 16333 bp, 15 predicted proteins | sample VelepicomBERX_R2_FD_160071 | JGI IMG/M metagenome (GOLD analysis project Ga0213872, IMG submission 160071) | Rhizosphere microbial communities from Vellozia epidendroides in rupestrian grasslands, the National Park of Serra do Cipo, Brazil - RX_R2 | ecosystem: Host-associated > Plants > Roots >...
TGGGTCGATGGTATTCATCGCGCATCCTCCCTCAACGCGCCAGCGATCTGCGCCATATCTGCCGGCGTCAAGCCCTGCAGCTCGATGTCGACGCGGCGATTGTTGGCCTGGCCCGCTGGCGTGCTGTTGTCGGCCACGTGGTCGCCGGCCGCCAGAAAGCCGGTGCGGATGGTGGCCGGCGCGATGCCGTGTTCGACCAGGTACTGGCGCGCGTTGACGGCGCGCTGTGCGGCCAGTCGACGGTTGAGCGGATCGGCACGGTCGGCGTCGGTGCGGCCCCGGATCTCGATGCGGGGACTCAGCGCGGCGGCTTTCAACAGCAGGGTGGCCAGTTCGGCGCCTGGTGCAAACGCCGCACGGCCCACGGGCGCGGGAATGCGGAACAGCAGGCCATGGTCCTGGCATTCGACCCGGACGCCAGGGATGGTGGCGGCGCGGCATACGGCGGTGATGGATGGCGCCGGCGCCGGGCGGCCGCGGCCTGGTGGCAGCTGCGCGGGGCTGGCGCTGCGTTGCGCATCGTCCGCGCTGGGCGCCGTGCGCCCGGCTGGCGCCAGGGCCGCGCGGTAGCGCGCGATCGCCTCCGGACGGTTGACTGCGACGCGCTGGCTGCCGTCTGGCAGCGGCGCCTGGGGCGGCGCGCTGCAGCCGCTCACTGCCGGGCCGAGCAGGAGCACTGGCAGAACAGAGAGAAATGTGGCGAGTGGTGTGCGCATGATGGCTCCGGTTAATGGTCGAGTTTGGACAGGTCGAGGCCGTGGCCGGCCGGGTCTTGCCGTGGCGGCGCTGCCGCCGGCGTGCTGCGGTCGGGCGCTGGCGCCGCTGCCTCCTGCGCGGCTACCGCGTGAAACAAGGCCAGCTGGGCGAAGAAGGCGTCGACGACGGCGTCCGCTTCCGCCACGGTGGGCTGGGCGGCGTCCCGAAACGCTGGCAAGCGCAGGCTGGCCCGTGGCGCTTCTGTTGCTGCCGCCGCCGTTGTACAGGCAGCGCTGGACGGTGGTGGCGCAGGATGCGCCTGGCTGGCAGGCCGCTGGCTGGTCGGCGCCGGCGCGATGGCCGGCACCTCGATGCTCAATTCGCGCAGCTCGAAGGCGGCGCGCTGCAGTTCGTGCTGGCGCGGCAGGACGCTGGCCCAGCGCGGGGCGCCCGGCACAAGGCGGCGCCAGCCCTGGTGGTCCAGCCGGGCCAGGGTGGGGCTGAGCGCCTTGAGGCGGGCGATGAAGCGGTAGTCTTCGTAGTAGCGGGCCTTGTCGCACAGGATGGGCCGGCAGTAGCGGGCGAACACGATCTGGCGGTGGCGCGGCATCAGGCGCAGCTCCTGCGGCAGCATCAGCGCGCGCGCATGCTCGGCGCGGCTGACGGTGCGGCTGGCGCCGCCGGCCGCGCTGGACTGGCTGGTGCTGCTGCGCAGCTCGGTCAGATACCCGAGCAGCTTGCTGTATTCCTCCGCCTCGCCCTGGTCGGCCGGCGGATAGACGATCTGCACGGTGTGGTCGATGATCAGGGTGCGTGCCTCGGCCTCGCCATAGCGCGGGATCAGTTGCGCGAGGCTCTGCATGCTGGACAATAAGCGCAGGCCGTAGGCGCGGATGTAGAAGTTTGACTTGGGCAGGATGGCGATCTTGCCGATCGCGGCCAGTTCGTCCAGGAACAGGGCGCACTCATGGCGCAGGGTGGCGTCGCGCTCCGGCAGCTCGCGTGTGTTGAGGTCGATCAGCTGGGAAAAGAAGATATTGGCCAGCACGCCGGCGTCGCTGAGCCGGTGCGGCGGAATGCCCAGATAAATGCTCATGGGCTGGCGCCGCACCTGGCGCAGGTCGAAGTCCGACGCGCTGGTGGCGGCATCGACAATCGGATTGGCGAAGATCAGCAGCGGCGCATTGAAGGTGGAGATGATGTTGCCGACCGCTTCGCTGGAAGCGGACAGGAAGCGGTTGAAGGCGTCCACGCACTCCGGGCTCAGCGGGCGGCTGCCGGCGCGTCGGCTGGCCAGGATGTCTTCGATGTGGTTTCTGATCGGCTTGCCGGCGCCGGACGATTGCCGGTACACCTCGCCGGGCGTGAAGGGCAGCTCGGGGGTCTCCATCACGTACAGCACCAGCGCCAGGAACAGATTGCGCGCATTGTCGTTCCAGTATTTCTCTTTTGGATGGCAGTCGCCGGGCCAGAAGCATTGGGCGATGGCCAGGATGTCGCCGACGCGGCACAGCGCATCGCGCGCCACGGCGTCGAGCATGTTCCAGCGGTGGCTGCGGCCGTCTTCGGCGAACGGCGCCCACAAATACACGGCCTGGCCATGGCGCTGGCGGAACAGCGAGGTGTAATAAAAGTTTTCCAGTTTGAGGTCGAACACCACCACGGAACCGGGGTAGTTGAGCAGATTGGGCAGCACCAGCCCGACGCCCTTGTCGGCGCCGGTCGGCGCGGCCAGCAGCACGAATTGCTGGTCCCTGGCGGCCAGGTAGCGGCCGTGGTAGCGGCCGACAATGATCTCGCTCATAGCAGCCTCGCGGCGCGGATCTCTGCCCGGCTGGCCCAGCGCGCGTCGCCGTACAAGGGCCGCGGCGCGGCGCCCAGCCGCAAGGCCAGCAGGGTGAGCAGCAGGGCGGCCAGCCCGGCGGCCGGCAGCAGGGCGGCCAGCAGCAGGCGCGGACGCTGGGCCGCGTCGTGGCCATAGGCTTGCCAGTACAGCCACCAGGTGTCCAGGCCAACATGGCGGGGCATGGCCCGGTTGAGCAGGAAGTAGCTCAGGCCGGCCAGCCAGGCGCCGGCCAGCCCCACCGGGGCCACGGCCAGCAGGGCGGCGCCGGTCCAGCCCAGCATGCGCCAGCGGCGCGCGCTCATGGCAGCCCCCCCCGCATGCCGCAGGGTGGCGGCGCCAAAGCGGGCCGCCAGCTTGGCCGCCGGGTCGTAGCTTACTTCCGACACGTAGCGCTCCTTGCGCAGCGGCGTACCGTCGGCGCCGTAGATGCGCTCGACCTTGATGTGGACGATGACGTCGATGGTCAGCGCCACCAGCCGCCGCAAGGCGGCGGCGTCGTAGATGCCGGCCTGTGCATGTTCCTTGCACATCAGCACATAGCGCTCGATCGCCAGCGCGCACGATTCGGCGTGGAAGCTCGATAGCGAGCCGCTGTGGCCGGTGGTCAGCAGCTTGAGGAAGTCGAACGCTTCGGCGCCGCGCAGCTCGGCCAGCAGCACGCGGTCCGGCTTCATGCGCAGATTGCAGGCGATCAGCTCGGATGGCGTCACGCTGCCCGTGCCTTGCCCCGGTCGGGTATACAGCATGTGCACCCGGTTGGCGTGCTGCGGCAGGAACAGCTCGCGCACGTCTTCGATGGTGACCAGGCGTTCGTCGGCCGGGATGTGCTGGCAGACGGCCTTCATCAGCGAGGTCTTGCCGCAGCCGGTGTCGCCGACGAACACGATATTGAGCTTGTGGCGCACGGCGGCCTGCAGAAACTCCGCCAGCTGGCCTTGCTCCAGCTGCGCCATCAGCGCGCGCTGTAGGGTGTCCAGGCCGGGCCGCCGGGCCTCCGGCTCGGGCGGACGGGCCCACAGGTAGCGCCGGAAAAAACCTTGCGCCTGGTAGTCGGCCAGGGAGCGGATCACAGCGTCCGGGACCCGGATGGTGATGGCGATGGTGTCCTCTTCGACCGCTGGCGGCACCGCGATCTGGATGCGCTGCAGGCCCGGCAGCCGCGCGTACAGCAGCGGGAACTGGGCGTCGACGCGCTGGCCGGCATAGGTGGCGATGGCGGTGGCCAGGCTGTGGCAGCGCTCCAGGGTGAGCTGGGGCGCCGCATGCCGGCGCCACTGCGGTCCCGCCTCGACGAACACTTCGCCCGGCCGGTTGATGGCGATCTCGGTGACGCCGGCGATGGCCAGGAAGGCGGCCAGCGGCCGCAGCAGCTCGAGCACCGAGGCCTCCAGCGGCAGCGCCTCATTTTGTGCGCAGGACATAGACGCTCCCGAAGTCGAGGTCGCGCGCCACCGTGATGCTGGCGCGGTCGCCTTGCTGTTTGTAGACGGTGGGCTGGATGTTGATCGTGCTGTCGAGGATGCGCTCGGCCAGATGGTCGCCGGCCTGGGCGCTCTGCTGGAACACGGCCACTCCGTTGCCGCCGCTGGCGCGTGCGGTTTCGTAGGCAATGGTGTCCTGCACCACCGACAGCAGCATGGCCGCGCCGATGCGCTCGGGCCAGCGGTTGTCGACATAACCGTCCAGACCCGAGGTCCCCAGGGCGTCGGCGGCGGGCGAGTTGAGGTCGATCACCACCCCTTTGCTGGTTTTCAGGCGGCTCCAGGTGATGAACAGGCGGTGCTGTCCCTGGGCGGCGATGGCGATATAGTCGCCGGTGACGACGGAACCCGGTTCGGCCAGTGCCACCACGCCGCTGTCGCCATACACGTAGCTGGACAGCACGCATACCGCCATGCCGGAGATGTCGCTGACGACGCGCAGCGACAAGTTGCAATCGATGCTGCGCCCTTGCGGCAGAATCAGGTCGCGGTCGCCGACCAAGCGCGCCTTGACGGTGCCGGTCGCTTCGGCACGCAGCAGGGTCTTTAAGCGGCTGCGGGGCGATGGCGCCTCCTCGGGGGCGGGCGTCGGCGCGGCGGGCTGGGAAGGCGCTTCGGCGTATCCGGCTTGGACCAGGTTGGCGCTGCCTTGCACTGTCGCTGCGTGGGCTTGCGGCACGAACAGCTCGCCGTCGTAGCGGCTGGCCGCCGGTGCGGCCTGCGATGGCGCGGACGGTGGGGCCGGGGGCGGTGTCCAGGCAGGCGGCGAGGACGGCCCCGGCGGCGTGGGCCAGCGCGCGGCGTTGTCCGCCCTGGCGGCGCTGTCGACGGGCAGCGGGGGCAGCAGCAGCTGGCCATTGCCGCAGAGGCGCACCGGCTGTCCGGTCGGTGTCAGCACGGGCGCGCCGGCCTGGTCGTTGAACACCGCGCCCGGCAGGCCATCGGGGCAACTGCTCCCCACCAGGGGCGCCGACAGCGCATCCTTACCCGCTGTGGCGGCAGCGCTGGCCGCCGGTGCTGTACTGCCGAACAGCCGTCGCGCGGTTGCCGAGGCACGCGGTGGCGCGGCGCTGGCGGGCGTGACGCCGGCGTGATGGGCGCGCCAGCGCTGGATGGCCATCAGCGCGCCGGTCGCCGCGACGCCGCAGATCAGTACAGTTGCGACCAGCCGGGCCGCGATGCTGCGGGCGGGGCCGCCGATCTCGTTGACCGAGACCATGCGCTCGGGTGCCGGCGCTACGTCGGCTTCGATTTGATTGTTGGCTGTGTCCATGTCGCACCTCATCGCCATTCCCTGACCACGCCATCGACGCTGGTGTTGCCGGCCGGGCGCACGCCCTCGGCGTCGAAAGCCTCATTCCAGATGCCGACCGTCGCAGCGCCCAGCCGCAGCACGAAACGGCGGCCCAGGCGTTCCACCACCACCAGTCCCGGGTCGTGCTGGTCGATGTGGAAGTTGACGCGGGCTTCCTCGCCGGCGGCGGAAACCACATACACGGTCGGCATTTCACGGTTGGCGGCGAACTGGAAATAGGTGAAACGGCCGTCGTCGAAGGCCAGTGCCGGCGTGATGTCGTCGGCGCCGGGCAGGGCCTGCATGGTATAGCGCCAATTGCGCGGCATCGGCTGCGCCGCACGGACAATCTGCGCCGCGTCGGGCTGGGCGACGGCCTCGGTGGTTTGCACAGCCGGCGCGCTGGAAGGATAGCGGAACATCACCCGCAACAGGGGCGGCCCATCGGCATGCTGCCTGGCGCCGCGCGGCATTGTGACAGGCGCCGTCGCGTCGAAGCGGAAACTGTAATCGCGCTTGTCGGTGCGCAGCTCCATATTGTTATCGGTGGCGTCTGCCTTGGGGCGCACCACGATCTGGTTGCCGCCCTGGTCGGCGCGGATGCACCAGGCTTGTTCCGGTTTGCTGCAGTCGGCGGCATAGCCAGTGGCGGCGCCATCGGCCAGAATGTGTTCGTCGGCGGCCAGCACAATGCGGGTGACGGTGCCGCGCCGGACCCGGATCAGGGTGACCTCGTCGACGGCGTAATCGACATAGGCGATCTGTTCATCCATGCCGCCGGACATGGGCTGTCTGACGGCGCCCGCGATCATCGGCCAGGCCAGTGGCCAGCCAAGCAGGGCAAGAGAGAGGAATCTGGGCATGGCGTTCTCACTGGGGCGCTGGGCCGGCGTTGGCGACGTTCGCTTGAGCGGGAGGCAGGTCGCTCACCGCGCGGTAGGCCGAGGTCTTGAATCCCAGCGGATTGCGGATCAGGGCAAGTTCCTGGCCGAACATGCTGGGCGCATAGCGGTAGCCCATGGTGACGATGAAGTATTGCGGCGGATCGGTGAGGTTGGTGTCCAGGTGGTGCGTGCTGGTGGAGAAGCGCACGGTGGCCTGATCACCGGCGCCGTTGCGGGAAAACTGCACGCTGTGGATGGTCGGTGTGATTTCGGTGTGCTCGCCGTAGCGCTTGTCCCGGGGATTGCTGCCCTCGTATTCGCGGGAGAAGTCCCTGGCCACCTGCTCGTCGCTCATTTCCATCACCGTGTCGTAGTCTTCCTGCAGCAGCCGGTAGAAATACGATTCGCGCGCCACCACATACTGTCTGACCCAATGGTTGTCGAGCAGCTCCTGGTAGCCTTTAATGGTGCGCTGATCGACCGCGCCAATGGGCAGCACGTTGCCGTGCGCCTGGTCCATCACCAGCAGATAGGGAATATGGCGGCGGTAAGGTGCCAGCAGGACGATACCGGTGATGGCGGTGATGGCGAGGGCTGCGGCGATGCCGGCGCACCACCAGGCGCGCCGCTCCGAGCGGGCCTGCAACAGATCGAGCATGGTCTCCCAGGGCGGATAGTGCTGGTCGGCGCTGCTGAATGGGGTTGATGGATCCGGCATGGCGTGTCCTCCGCGGTCTAGTGTTCAAACTTCGGCGCATAGTGGAAGGTGTCGCTGCCGTCGCTGTGCAGCGACAGGCTGCGCAGGGCCTTTTCCCGCAGCGCCTGCTCGGCCGCGCGCTCGGCCGCATCGCCCAGGCTGCGCATCAGCAGCAGGCGGTTGGCGTCGTTGCTCACCTGGGTGTTCTCCGCCTGCAGGCGGGCCTGCAGTTCGGCGATCGATTTGGGATCGCTGGTGGCATTGATGTGCTCCTGGAGGGTCTGGATCTGCTGGCGGCGGACGCTGGTCATTGCCAGCGCCGACTGCAGCAGCGCCTGCTGTTGCGCGACATTGTTCAGCAGCCGTTCGCACAGGGTGCGGGCATCGCCCGTGCGGTTCTCGCAGTCGTAGATCTTGCTTTGGGCGCGAATCTGGCGGGCGGCGTCGCTGAGGCCCGCCGCCCCCTTGCTCTGCAGCGCGCCCATGATCTGGAGCAGATCGGCTGGAACGGTGGCTTGCAGCAGTGGATTGCTGGCGAAATTGCCCAGGCCGCGGCTGCCGGTCAGGGCGGCGAATTGCTGCCTCAACTGGGCCTGCTGATCCAGCATTTGCTGATACTGCTTCTTCCAGGCATCGACCTGTTGTACCGCGCGCGCCAGGTTGGCGTTGTCGATGACGGAGAACTGCGCATGCGCCCCGATGGGGAGCCCGGAAAGAATCGTTGTGAGGCAGAGGGTGGTGAGGCGTTTCATGGGATGCTCCTTAACGCTGGGCGTTGAATGTGGTGCTGCAAGTGCCGTTGATACAGCGGTGTGTGATCGGCCTGGGGCGATGGACTGCCGCGCGGCGGCGCGCCGCTGATCGAATTCGACGGACGGGGAGGGGGGCGGCCAGGCCGATTGAGTAGCGACAGCAAGCTATGCATCGCCGCGCGACCGATGCCGGCAACCGACGCCCCGCCGAACAGCGCACTGGACAGATGGGGAAGGAACAGGATGACGATGACGAGCGCGAGCGCGCTCAGAAGCAGCGAGCACGACGCTTCGATAATGTTGGTGCTATCGATATTGGCCGTGATGTGCTCGGCATATCGGCTGACGAATGCGGTGAGCATCACGACCGTCACGCTGACCAGGACCTTGAGAAAAATATAGTTGAGCGTCTGGCCGAGCCAGCTCTCGGCATATTTCTGGGTGATGGGCCAGGCGGCGCAGAGCAGGAAGAGCGGGCCGATGGACATGGTGAGGGCAAGGGCGATCTTTGCTAGCAGATAGAATCCCAGTCCGACCGAAAACAGTACCGACTCCGACAGTGAAGTAATGGCGGCCGCGAACAGTAATCCCAGATGGGGAATGACACCGGTGGTGGCGTCGGCCCAGAATTTGTCACCGAGTAGCACGTAGGGATCGGCCAGCTTGTCCAGCAGCGCGGCAAAGTTGCTTTCTCCGCTTATTGTCTGCAGTACCGCGCCGCCGATCGATTCCAGGCCATCCACGATCACCAGCTGATAAGTCCCTGCCGACAGGGCAAGGCTGAGGACAAGACTGATGCCGTAAATCTTCCATAGCACTTCCCGGGCCGGGGCGTGTAAGCGCCCCGACGCCGTGGCCAGGCCGAGATGGATCAGGTAGATGGTCAGGCCGGAAATCGCGATGGGGATCAGTGCAGAGCACAGGGCCGCGCTTTTTTCCGAGACGAAGTGCAGCAGCAGGTCGTCGATAAATGCGTCAATGTTTTGGGCCGGCTTCATGATGATCTTCCGGAGATTTGGGTTCATTCGCCACGGGGTAAAGATTTAGCGCGCTTGCTCTCTGTGCGGTTGTGCTGGCGGATTTTGTGTAGAGGAGGTGTCCTGTCGTTCTGCTGGCGGCACGTCTTCCGGCCTAATCACTAAGGTGTCTGAACCATCCCCCCTTCTTGCTGTAGCCGTGTCATCACGGCCGCGGCAAGCGGCGCACAGCAACGCTACCGCCACCAACAGGGCAAGCAATTTTTTCAAGTCAGGCATGATGCGCCTCCGTTATGAGTAAGGTCTGCTGACGGCGTTGGAGAATCCTCTGCTGGAGCAGGGGCTCCCACTGTTCCGGGTCATCGCCCACCTGGGCGCGGATCTGGTCGAGCAGCAGGACGTTGTCGAGCGACCCGGACAGGATGTTCAGCATGTCCGGCATGCCGCTCAGGTCGTAGCGCAGGATGGCCGACTGGTGGCCCTGCCTGACCAGGAACAGGCGGCTGTCTTCCCCCATATTGCGGATCAGGCGGAATTCCTGTTCGCTCAGCTTGAAGCCTTCCACGTAGTCGTCATGATCGGCAGCGGGATTGGGCAGGAAGATCTTGGTGACCGACTGCTCGACGATGGTCTTGCTGATCTTGTGGCGCAGCACGTCCGAGGGCGACTGGGTGATGAACACGCCTAGGCCGTTCTGCTTGCGGATGGTCTTCTGCTTGTTGTGGGCAAACTCGGCCAGGTGCTCGCTGTCGAGCGCCTTCCAGAACTCCTCCATCCAGTAGATGAAGGGCTGGCCGTCGATCAGGCTGGTTGTCATGTGCAGCAGCAGCGACACCATGGGGGTGCGGATGACCCCGTCCTCCAGCAGTTCGGTATAGTCGTAGCCGTAGAGCTGCACCGCGGCATCGTCCAGGTGGTGCAGGTGCTGCGGGTTGTCGAAAGCCCAGCCGAGCGGATAGCCGGCGGTCCATTTGCGCAGGCGGTCGCGCAGGCTGTTGCCGCCGGCGCGGACCGGCAGGTTTTGCCACACGGCCGACAGCCGCCGCAAGGGCAATGGCATGGCGTCGCTCATCACGGTGCGCACGGCCCGGCTGATGTCCTGTTCCTCGGCCGCGTGCAGGCCGCTGTCGGCCGGTCCGGCCAGGATGCGCAGCCACTGCTCACAAAATGCGATGTTGGATTCCGATGGCGCCAGCTGGAACGGCGCCAGGCCGCTCGGGATGCCGCGCGGGAAGGCGCAGTATTTGCCGCCCAGCCGGCGGAGGCAGATTTCGGCGCCGCGATCCTTGTCAAAGAACACGCCGCGCAGTCCGCTGTACTTCATGGCCAGCAGCATCAGGCCGTTGACCAGCGCGGTCTTGCCCGAGCCGGTCGGGCCGATCACCGTGGTGTTGCCGGGTTTCTTGTCATCGGTGGAATCCTGCCCGGGCGGCGAGACGTGATGGTTGAAGAAGAAGGGCTGGCCGCTTGGTTGCAGCAGCATGGCCAGCGCCGGCCCCCAGGGGTTGCCATGTTGCTTGCCTTGAGAAAAGTTGTGCAGCGGCGCCAGGTTGGTGAAGTTGCGGCTGGTGATGGCGGCCTGGCGCGGCCGCATGCGCCAGTTGCCGGGCAATTGGGCCAGCCAGGCGCACTCCGGGATGGCGTCCACCACCGCCATCATAAAGCCGGGGCCGTCCTGCAGCGCGCTGCGCGCCGCCGCCATGTGCTTTGCCACCTGCGCCGTGGTCTCGCCGAACACCGCCAGCGAGTAGTGGTATTCGCCCATCTGGACGTCGCCACTGTTGACCTGCGCCATGGCCTCTTCCATCTGCGCGATCTCGGCCGGCGACGGGTCTTCGGTGGCCTGCAAGTGGCCGCGCTGGCGTGCCAGGGCGTCCAGCGCGTCGCGCTTGCCCAGCATGGAAAAGCTCTGCGTCTCGACATATTCGTAGTCGCTGTAGAGCAGGGCATTGTTCATGCCTGGCTCGGAGGTGCGCGGGTAGTCCTGGATGTCGAGCAGGCCGGCAAAGCGCCGGGCCTGCGGATGCCACAGTTCGAGCAGGCCATTCTGGTCGCCGAAGTGCAGGCGCGACACAGGCAGGGACTCGGCCAGCCGGGTGTCGCGGTAGGGCACCGCTTCCCAGACGCCGTTCAGCAGGAAGCCGTAGAACTCGGCCTGCTCATCGTAGCGGCGGCCGTCGCGTTCCACCACGCTCAGGCGGTGGGGGCCGTACACGTGCAGGCTCGATTGCAGACGTTCGCTCAGCTCGTCGAGCGCGGCCAGGCTTTCGCGCTGCCTGGCCAATAGGGCCTGCAGGGAACCGCTGTGCAGCCGCCGCAGCAGGCGCCCATTCAGATGGTGGAGCGGACGGTACACGATGGACAAGTAGAGTTCCGTCACCATCTGGGCGTGCCTGGCCTGGCCGCCTGCCAGGCTGGCGTTGTAGCGTTCGCTGAAGGCGCGCGCGAAGGCCTGCGGCGGCTGGCCGTCGGCGCGTAGCTGGACGGCGCGCCGGACTTTGTGGGCCCAGATCGCGCACTGGCCGCCGGACAGCGAGTTCCAGAAGTTGTGCAGGCTGCGCTTGCGGTCGGCGATATGCTGCGGATCGGCGGTCTCGAAGGACATGCCATCGACGCGCCAGGTGGCCAGCAGGTCGCCGTGATGACGCAGGCGCACTACGTTGTCGGCCACGTGGCTGCCCAACGGGACGTAGGGACTGAGCGGCACTTCGGCGCGCGCGCGCTGGCGCAGGTCGGGATAGGCGTGCATGTCAGCCTCCCAAGGTATAGCGGCAGGGGCTATACGAATAGGCGCCCCAGCGTCGCCGCGCAGCGCCCATGCGTAAGCGCATGCGCGCGCGCAGCAGCAACTGGTGCAGGCGCTGGTCGTCCCGGCGGGTGATGTCGCGCATGGTCAGCAGCAAGGGCAGATAGAGCAGGGTCAGCAGCAGCAACCAATAGGCGCTGAGCAGATAGGCCAGCCAGACGCCGGCCAGGGCGAAGCCGCCGCTGACCAGCACCATCGGCAGCAGCGGGACGCCGAACAGCATGGCCAGCCGGGTGCAGCCGCGGAAGAAGGGATCCTGGAAGATGTCCATGGCTCAGCTCACGAAGAAGGCGGCGGCGGTGCCGGCAATGCCGACCAGGCTGGCGCCGAGGACAATCGGCCAGACATCGATTGGACGCTTGTGTTTGGCTGCAATCTCGATGCCAGCCCAGATCAACAGCACGGTGATCAGCACGGCGCACACGCCCAGGATGCCATCGCGGACATAGGTGATGTTCTTGTTTACTTTGTCGATCTGGGCATGGGCGGCGCACGACATGCCCAGCACAGCCGCGCCCACCAGGGCATGGCGGCAGCGGCGGATGAGGGGTAATAGGTGCATGACGGCTCCTTCCGGTGTCTGGGGCGCAACGGTGGCGCCTGTGTTTCAAGGAAATTGTTGTTACTGTTCGTCCAACCATGTAATCACCCTACGAAGCTCATCTGGCGCTTTCAAGGCGGCCGCTGCGATCGTTTGCGCTGGCGCACAGACTGCGTCAATCGCGCGAGAAAGCGGGCCCGGGTTTGATCTGGCGCAGTATCTGCTCGGAGGCAAGGGCAGCGTCGCTGGCGTGCATTGCGCTTGATGCGGCGCAGAGCCGGCCTGCGGCTTCGGTGTACAAAGGGAGGCAGGGCGAGGGGACAAAGTGCGGGAGGACAGGATGCGGGTGCTGGCTGCGTGTAATCAGAAAGGCGGGGTGGGCAAGACCTTCGTGGCGTGCCAGCTCAGTTTTTATACCGCAGGGCTCGGACTGCCGACCTTGCTGCTGGAGTTCGATCACCAGGGCAATGCGTCGAACAGCCTGCGCCGTGGCGGCCATGCCGTTATGGCCGGATTCAGCATGCTGGACGTGTTCGAGGGGCGCTGGCAGGCGCTGCCGGACGGACCGCTGGTGGTGGTGCCGGCGGAACTGGGGCTTAGCGCGCTGGAGCGCCAGCCGGAAAACCATAACCGCTACGTCAATGCGCTGCAGCAGTTTCTACACGAGGCCGCCAGCCGCTTTGCGCTGTGCGTGATGGATACCAATCCGAGCCCGGATGTGCGCTATGGCGCGGCGCTGGTCACCGCCGACTCCCTGTTGTCGCCGATCGAGCTGAACCAGGAGGCGATCGAAGGTATCGGCGCGCTGCTGCACCGGGGCCGCTACAGCTATCAACGGGTGCGCGAACGCTTGAATCCACGCCTGGAGCTACTGGGCATTTTGCCCAACAAAGTGGAGGCGACCTTGTTCCAGCGCGCCAATTTGCAGCAGCTGGTGCGGCAGTATCCCGGCCTGCTGATTCCGGTGCAGCGCGGCGAGGACGCCGGCTATGCCTATGTGCCGACCCGCACCGCCGTGGCCGAGGCGCAGGCGGCCGGGGTGCCGTTGTGGCAGCTGCGCGCGGCCGGGCCGGCGCAGCAGGAGGGGCGCGGGCCAGTGGCCGCTCCGCCGCTGCGCAGCGCGGCGCGCGAAGCCTGGCGCGAGATCCGCCCGTCCTTCGAGGCGATCGTGGCGCGCCTCGGCCTGGAGCAGGGCGGTGGCGCTTGACCTGTCGCTGCTCGATGGCGGCGCCTCCGTGCCCGTCGCCGTGTCCGGCCTGGCGCTGCTGGCGCCGTTGGCCGCGTTCGAGGAGGATCCCGACAATCCGCGCTTCGAGGACGAGGGACCGGAGTTCGAGCAATTCGTCGGCGATGTACGGCGCCGCGGCATCCTGCAGCCGGTGGTGGTGCGGCGCATGGCAACGGGGATGCTGCGGCTGCGCTTCGGCCGGCGCCGCTACCGCGCGGCCTGCCGGCTGGCGTTACCGACCTTGCCGTATGTGGTGACGGAGGATACGCGCCAGTTTGACGACTATGCCCAGGTGGCGGAGAACGAACAGCGCAAGCCGCTGCAGCCACTGGAACTGGCCACCTTCATTGCCAGGAAGTTGGCGCAGGGCGAGAGCAAGAAGACGGTGGCCGCGCAGCTGGCGATGGACGCCAGCGCCCTGACGCACCTGCTGGCGCTGGTGCAGGAGCCGCCGCCGCCGCTGCTCGAGTTGTACCACAGCCGCCGCTGCCGCTCACCGCAGTATCTGTATCAACTGGCCAAGCTGTACCGGCGGGAACCCGTGCTGGTGGAACAGGCGCTGGTGACGGCGCCGGCGATCGACCATCCCTTTCTGGCCGCATTGCACACGCGCGTCAGGCACGCCGGGGCCGGGCCGGCATCAGACGTAGCGCCGGAAGCGGCGCGGCAGCCGCCCGCCGCTGTTGATGTGACATCTGATTGCCTGCGACATCCGGCCTTGCACGGCCTGTACCAGGGGCGGCGCTTGACCGTGCAGCTGCATCGTCGCCCGACGGCGGCCGGGCGGCTGTGGGTGTGCTTCGACGGCGGGCAGGAGCAGGCTGAAGTGCCGATCGCGCAGGTGCGCCTGACCGGATTGGACGAGGGGATGAAACAGGCCAGGGGCGAGCGGTAGGCCGCAACGGACTCCCCACCGGGCCAGCACATGGCGCGGCTGCCGCAGTTTTCCGAATCCAAAGATGATCCGGCGCTGGCGGCAAAGCAGGGCTGTGGCGAAGGGCGTGCGTGAGTTTTGGGAGAGCCCCGATATGCCTGGCTTGGGACGCGGTGCTGCGGCGGCCACGTTTGCCTGGGCAAGCAGCGCATACCGCGCCTCGCATCGCCAGCATCTCATAGCGGTGGCTGAGGCTGTTTGATGTGGCTCAGCGATCATCCGTGCCGTTGGCGTGGCGCTCTACATTCAGCTACTGGCGTTCACTTGCCGTTGTGGCGGAAGGCGAGGCGGGCATTAAGGTGTACAGCCGCAGCGCAAAGCAGGGATTTTCGCTATAAATCAATAGGGATTCTCCAGACACACGCCCGATACCTCTCAGGTCCCCATCTCCGCCCATCATGACGTAACCCTGTAATTTGCCGCATACCTTGCCGTCGGCGTTATACACAATGCGGCGCTCGATGCGACCGACGACCTTGCTGCCCGATATGATGTCATACGTGCCGTTTAAATTGGCGCTGGTCATACCTCCTCCGTTCGAAGATGTTTAGCTCGTATCCTAACTGACATGTCTTCTGTCAGTTAGTTCATTACGCAGCGATCATTCGCTCACGCCGGGACAGCCAGCCTCGCCACCGTGAGCAACGCAGCGTCCGCAGGGCGGCGGGACCCGGTTTGTCAACCGTCGCGCTGTGCCGCCCAGGCTGGGGCGAGGCCCTGCGGGCCCGTCCTCCTTGCGGGGCGCTGCGCTCCGTCCCTGCGGGACCGGGCCTGCGGCCCGCCTCCAGTCCTCCTCTCGCACCCCCTCGAATAGCCGGGAGCGGCTGCGCCCCTCCCGGAGATAACCCCATGGCGGCGCGCTGCGCGCCCCGCACCCCGCACTGCCTGAAGTGAGGACAGGACGCTTTCAAAGGCCATGCCAGCGATGGCCCCGCTGGCATGGCCTTTGCGCCGCCGCTGACGCTCTGAAGCCGGCCGCGTCCTGTCCTGCCGGCCCCGCCGCCGGCGGGACCCCACGAGGCCAGCACGGGCCGCAGGCCGCCCTGCGCGCCAATCCCCCCACAAGTCCCCCCGGCTGGGGTGAGGGGGACTTGTGGGGGGATAAGCAGCGCGCAGGGCCGGGGGCGGCCCTGCCTTGCTGACAGCCCCCCACCCATCCCAACCCTGCCCGTGAGGGCAGGGCCATCGCCACCCCCCGCCCGCCCCGGCGGGAGCGAGAGAGTCCAAGCAAGAGGATCAGCTTGAACAGCGTCAGCTTGAACAGGGTCAGCTTAACCAGCGACAGCTTGCAAAGCGCGCGCGGTGGGAGCGCCTCGGCCCGGCAACTTTTTTTTAGGAGAACAGCATGCAACAACACCCAACCCGGCCGCATCCGGGCGGCAGCGGCAGCGCGGCGGTCACGGCAGCCCTGGTGGCCCGCACGGATCGCCTGCACTTCCTGCCTGACCATTTCGGCAAATTTTTTGTGGCGGCGGAATCCGGTGTGTTCACCACCATGCGCCGCCTGTGCCCGCAATACGTCGGCGGCCTGTGGGACTTCTATGCCCTGTCCAACGGCGGCGCGCTGTTGGTGCCGACGGCGGCGCCGCACTACCTGCTGCGCTGCGATGGCAATGGCTATGCCGGCAGCCTGCCCGCCTTTGCCGCCGGCATCGGCGTCTGCGCGATGACCTACAACCGCCTGGCATTCCAGTTGCACGGCGCGGTGTTCGCCGAGATGTTTTACCGCTTGCACGATTTTCTGGCGCAGCAGCCGGAGGCGGGCGAGCTGTACGCCCTGCTCGACTGAGCGGGGCAGGGACCGCCGCATGGGGCGGCGGCCCTGACGGGCGCGATGTCCGGCCCGACTTGACCTGAGGAGAATGACATGACGACGCAACAAGACGACAGCCTCGCCAGCGCGGCGGGACAGGCCGCGCTAGCGGTGCAGCAGCAGGCCCAGCAGATATTGGCCCATGCGAGCTTTGGCACGGCGGCCCACACGCAGTTCGTGCGCAGCCCCGCCAACGCCCGCAAGAAGCCGCGCGACCTCGCCAAGCTGCTGGCGCTGGTGCGCACGCAGGGCGTGCTGCAGAATCTGGTCTGCTACCCGCAAGTGGTGGACGGCGTGCCGACCGGGCGGCACATGGTGGCGGCGGGCGATGGCCGCTGGCAGGTGGTCGGCCTCCTGCATGGCGGCGCTGGCGGTCAGCGACGA
>Ga0213872_10001330_pt1 | contig 16330 bp, 10 predicted proteins | sample VelepicomBERX_R2_FD_160071 | JGI IMG/M metagenome (GOLD analysis project Ga0213872, IMG submission 160071) | Rhizosphere microbial communities from Vellozia epidendroides in rupestrian grasslands, the National Park of Serra do Cipo, Brazil - RX_R2 | ecosystem: Host-associated > Plants > Roots >...
CATGCGATCGTTTTCGAGCTTCTTTTTCAGTGCCTCATCGCGGGCGCGAATCTTCTCCTCGCGCGCATTCTTGGCGATACCCTTCACTTCGAGGTCATGCTGCCGGTCTGCGTTGACGTGTTCCTGGTTCAGCACCAGGTTGTGCTCTTTGCTGCTCAGCGGAACGCTCTTGTTGCCGGCGAAGATCTCATGCCGTCCATGCTCTTCGTACCACTTGGTCAGAGTGGCGGTCATGTGCATCTTTTCGATGATGTTGCGCCAGCCCACACCGGTGTTGTACGCGCAGAATGAGATTTCGCCTTCCTGCGTCGCGTATGGAATGATGCACTGCTCGGTGCGGCGGAAATCGTAGTTGAAGAGATCCTGGAACCACATGCCTGCGATGAAAAGGAAGTTCCAGCGGTCTGAGCGCCGCTGTTGAATATCGGCCATAGTGCGGTCGCCGGTGACCTTGCCGTATCCGCCTTCGACCGCCTTCTTGCTCATGCCGAAGCACTTGTCGAACTTCGCGACCAGGTCGGAGAGTTTGAAATGCGTCGGAGCCTTGAACGGGTCGTAGTTGCGCAGCAGTGCGAGCGTTACGCCCAGCACCGAGAGGAAGCGCCCACGCGCGCCGTCATTGATGCGCGCAATGTCCTTAGCCAACTGGTCGGCATGCAGGAACGCGGTGACGGGAACGTATTCTTTCGTTTCCTTGTCGCACATCACGGCCATACCGATACCGCAGTTCGGGTGGCAGCCGCAGCTCAACTGACCCCAGTCCGCATTCGGCCCGTGTACCAGGTCCGCGAAGTCGGAGAAGGTGCTCATGAAGCTGATAGGGAACCAGTCGCGAACCGGCTCGCCGATACCCGTTTGGTTTTTCACGTCGTGCGCCAGGTGCGAGAGCGTGTAACGCTGCGCCTGGCGGCGCTCGTCGGTAACCGCTTCGTCGCGGCCGGTGAAGGAGACCGGCTGGAACGAGAGGAACGGGATCTTCTTGGGATTTTCGAGCGCGAACTGAACCACGTGCCCGACCTGCTCATTGTTGATGCCGTTGACGATCGTAATGACCGGCACGATATCGACGCCGGCCGTCCAGAGATTCTCGATGGCGCGCAGCTTTACGTCGAACAGGTTGCCGACCGCGCGATGGGAATTGGCTGCATTGCCGATGCCGTCAAATTGCAGATAGGCGTAGCGCAAACCGGCTTCCGCCGCCTCGCGGGCGAACTCCGGCCGTTTCGCGAATTCGATGCCGTTGGTCGCCGCCTGGACGCTGTTGTAGCCGACCTTGCGGGCATAGCGCACAGCATCAAGGAAATAAGGAGAAAGAGTCGGCTCGCCGCCCGAGAACTGTACTGACATCTGGCGCCGCGGCTTGATCGAAATTGCATTGTCGAGCAGCGTCTTGATGTCTTCCCAGCTCAGCTCGTGCACGAAACCAACCTGGTTGGCGTCCATGAAGCACGGGTCGCACATCATGTTGCAGCGGTTGGTGAGATCGATCGTCAGAACCGAGCCGCGTCCATGGGTAATGGTGCTGCTGCCGTGGTTGTGCAGTTTGCTGTCATTATGCGCGCGGATATCGCGGCCCGGAAACACATCTTCGAGGTGCTTCGAAAAGGCCGGATCGATCGACATCAGGTCTTCGAACTGTCCGTGTTTCGGACATTCCTTCACCATCAGGATCTTGCCATCGCGCTCGATGATCTTGGCTTTGATCTCGCCGACGGGCTCATTCAGCAGAATCTTGTAATCGACCTCGCCGTCGACAATCTTGTTGCGGATCTCGGGAATGCACTTCGGGCAGAGAGAGTCGGTTTCACGCGGCCAGCCGAGTGGCGGCTTAACTTTCTGATAGCTCTTCAACAGCGGCTTATCCGACCACTTCGGGGTGAAGGAGGGATTCTGGCTGATCTGATTGAGGCGATCGAAAATTTGCCAGGCTGCGTTGGCGCCGACCGTTACCGCTTTCTCGAAATATTTGACTGGTTTGTGCATGCTGCTCTTGAACTTTGCGTTCTTTTCTCCTCCCAAATATCCGAGCGGACGAAGCCCTTTCCCGGACTAACGCCAGTATAGGGGCGCCTCCCGGCTTGACAAACGGATTGAAAGCGAACAGCGCCGATTAGCGGTTGTATGGAGATTAGAGAAATTAAACGAACACCGAAGAATTCTGAAACTTCTTCGCTTTCAGCGATTTAAACCTGCAACCGCTACCAGGCGTGATAAAACCCGTCGCGTCGGATTACTTCGACGGGTACGCCAAAAAGCGTTGAAAGCTGTTCCGACGTGAGGATCTCCTCTTTGGGCCCGTCGACGAGGACTTTGCCCTGCCGCAAAAGAATCACCCGGTCAATTTCCGGGACGATGTCGTCGAGATGATGCGTTACGAGCAGCAGTCCGACCCCGTGGTCTGCCAGATCGCGCATGCGCGAGCGAACCTCATGCAGTGCCGGCAGGTCGAGGCTCGTGGTGGGCTCATCGAGGAGCAGCGTGTCCGGATTGTGGATGAGGGCCCGTGCGATCAGCAGCCGCCGCCCTTCACCCGACGAAAGTTCGTCTACCCAGCGGTCGGCAAGGTGTGCGACGCCGAGTCTCTCCATCGCGCCGCGGGCCGCCGCTTCCATTTCAGGAAGAACGTGATGATTCGGCCAGATGCCGATGGATCCGAAGAATCCGGAGAGCACCAGTTCGCGGCCGGTGATGTCCCGGCTGCACTGCGCCATGAGATCGTTACTGACCACGCCAAGATGCGCCCGAAGGTCGAATATATTCCAGTTTGCCTGGCCGAGGATCCGCAGCTTCGTTTCCGGCTGCAAAAGCGGATAGCACTCCCGTGTGATGGTCTTGATCAGGGTAGACTTGCCGCTGCCGTTCGGGCCAAGGATGGCAACGTGTTCGCCTGACCGGATCGTCAAATTGAGTCCGTTCAAGGCAAGGCGGCCGCCACGCCGGACAAAAACGTTTTCCAGTTCGAGTAAAGGTGTGGACAAAATAAAAACAGAGAGTAGCAGGACAGGAATTTGGCCATTACCGCTGCGGAAGTAAAGCAACTGGCACAAGGCTGCGGCTTTGAGCTGGCCGGTGTCGCCGCTGCCGTGTCTTCGGAAGATTTCGAGCGCTTCGAGACCTGGCGGACCGCCGGCATGGCGGGGCAAATGTCCTATCTGACGGACCGGCGCGGCGACCTTCGCGCTGACCCGAAAAATCTGCTGCCTGAGGCCCGCAGCATCATTTGCGTGGGCAAGCTTTACAACACGGATGCGCCGCATACCAGCGACATCGAAGATTCTGCCCGGGGCTGGATCTCAAGATATGCCTGGGGCTCCGATTATCACCACGTCGTGCGCAAGGGTCTCGAAAGGCTTGTCGAGCAGATCAAAGAACGGTGCCCGGAGCCCTTCCAGTTTCGGATCTGCGTCGACACCGCCCCCTTGCTGGAGCGTTCCTATGCGCAGGCTGCGGGCCTCGGCTGGATCGGTAAAAACACGTGCCTTATCAACCAGCGGCAGGGGTCCTGGTTCTTCCTCGGCGAGTTGTTGCTTTCTATTCCCTTTGATCCCGACAGTCCTGCGCCGTTTCGCTGCGGAAGCTGCACGCGTTGTATCGACGCGTGCCCGACCCAGGCAATCGTGCCGAATAGCAAGGCAATCGTGCCGAATAGCAAGGGAGGATGGGCGCTGGACGGGCGGCTCTGTATCTCGTACTTAACAATTGAAAATCGGGGAGAGATTCCGGGCCAAATTGCGCCACGAATGGCGAATCATCTTTTCGGCTGCGACATCTGTCAAGATGTATGCCCTTGGAACCGGCGGGGGCCGATTACCTCGGAGCCGGCGTTCGCAGCGGGGCAAATGGCGCCGGAGCTGACGCTGTTCGCGGACCTCAGCGAAGAAGAGTTTCGAACAATGTTCCGACATTCGCCCGTATGGCGAGCGAAATATCGCGGTTTCCTTCGGAACGTTGCAGTTGCGTTAGGGAATTCGAGCGAACCAGAGTCGGCGCGGGTGCTCGAAAAGCTTGCCGCTCACCCCGATCCGTTGGTCGCGACCACCGCCTCACAAGCCCTATTCCGGTTCAAACAGAGGCAAACCGCATTAGAGGATGTCTCAGTGGTGCCATGCGGTTCCGGCGAGTGAGTTTGATCGCGTTAGCCCTGTCGTGGGGTTTGCTTTCGTTTGCTTCCACGCCAATGCGGCTGGAGGACCCGGCTGAGAACCCGGGATTCGTGCATTTTTACAATCTTGAATTCGATGAAGCGCTTGCCGACTTCAGCGCCCAGTTGAAGGCGCACCCGGACGACCCGGATGCGTACAACCACGTTGCGCAGACGATCCTCTATCGCGAGATGTACCGCGACGGCGCACTCGAAAGCCAGTTGGTGAGCGGCACCAATCCGTTCCTGCGCCGGGCAAAGATGGAGGTCAGCGCGGCGGACAAGAAACAGTTCAATCAAAACATCGACGAATCGATTCGGCTCAGCGACGCAATATTAAAGCGGGATCCGCGCGACGCTCAGGCCCTTTATGCGTCGTCGGTTGCGCACGGTTTGCGCGCGAACTATTACTTTCTCGTGGAAAAAAAGTGGATGGCGGCGCTGCACGAATCGATAGCCGGCCGCCGTGCCAATGATGAGCTGCTGGCAATCGATTCGAACTTCGTCGATGCACACCTGATTTCGGGGGTAAGCCACTACATTGTGGGCTGCCTGCCGTTTTACCTTCGCGCCCTCGGGAGCGTGAACGGCTTTCACGGAGACAAAGAGGGCGGCGTACGGGAACTTCAGCTGGTGGCGAAACAGGGAGTGCTCAACCGCTACGACGCAGAGGTGCTGCTGGCCGCAATTTATCGCCGCGAGCGCCGTCCCAAGGACGCAATTCCCATTTTGCAGGACGTTGCCGGCAGATTCCCGCGGAATTATATCTTCCGGTTTGAGCAAGTCCAGATGTATAGCGACATGGGTGATAAGCGCGCCGCTCTGGACGTGATCGGGCAGATTGAAGATTTACGGCGCAGCGGGGCGCCTGGATATAGAGAAATCTGTCCCGAAAAGATCCGGTACCTGGAGGGCAATCTGCTGTTTTGGTACGGCGATTTAGATCCCGCGCTAGTGGCTTTCAAGCAGGTAACGCAGAAGGCGAACTCGCTCGACCTCAGTACAGCGGTCATGGCATGGCTGCGTCTGGGACAGGTATACGATCTGCAGGGGCGCCGCAGTGACGCAATCGAAGCCTACCGCAAGACGGTCGAGACCGCCCCGCAATCCGAACCTGCGCAGGAGGCTCAGGGCTACATCTCGAATCCATATCGCCGCAAGCGGGTTTCGGGTTGACTATTGTTAAAAACCCGGGAATAAAGATAAACTAGCTCAACATGCAAGGCCTGACCAGTATCGATGCCGCTGATTCGAAGACCGCCCTGTACCAGCAGATATGTGAACAGTTGCAAGAACTGCTGGGAAATGAGACAAATCCGATCGCGAATGCAGCCAATACCGCTGCTCTGCTGTTCCATCAAATACCGGATGTGAACTGGGTCGGCTTCTATCTTGCGGACGGCGACGAGCTTGTGCTGGGGCCATTCCAGGGCAAACCCGCTTGCGTCCGGATCGCATTTGGCAAGGGTGTTTGCGGGACAGCGGCGGCGGAGCAGCGCACCGTGGTTGTGTCCGACGTCAATCAATTCCCCGGCCATATCGCGTGCGACACGGCGTCACGGTCAGAGATTGTGGTTCCGCTGCTGAATTGGGGACGCCTGCTGGGCGTTCTGGATATCGACAGCGCCAGCCTGAACCGTTTCGATGAAGACGATCGTGAAGGGATCGAATCTATCGCTTCGGTTTTTCTCGCGTCTCAGATGACAGACGATCTCCCTGATTTGAGCGAAGAGGCCGCCGAAGGCTAGACTGAATCTTGGCAGCATACTCTTCACCGCACAGCCAATACTGCGCCAACTGCGGGACCTCTCTCGACCCGGGCGCGCTCATTTGCAGCAACTGCCGGCGGTTTACACACGCCGACCAGATGGAGCAGCTTGCCAACCGGGCGCGGCAGCTTACGGCATTGGGCCAGCTTCCCGCCGCGCGCCAGCACTGGCAGGCGATTCTGACGCTCCTGCCGCCTGACGCGGCGCAGCGGCAGGGCGTGCTGCGCGAGATCGAAAAGCTCGACAAGCGCATGTCGCCGCCGCCCAAAAAGGCGGATTGGGCAAAGCGGTTGGGCCCCCTTGGGGTGGTTGCGGCCTTCATTGCCAAGTTCAAAACCGCGCTGCTTCTGCTGATCACCAAGGGCAAGTTTCTCTTCAGCATCCTGGCATTCCTGGGAGTGTATTGGAGTCTGTTCGGCTGGTGGTTTGCGGTGGGTCTGTCGGCTTCCGTGCTGCTGCACGAGATGGGGCATTACATTGCGGTGAAGCGGTTTGGGTTTAAAGCGGAGCTGCCGATGTTTCTTCCCGGGCTGGGTGCATATGTGAAATGGAACGGCGCGAATGTGGATCCCGGTGTGCGAGCACAGATCTCACTTGCCGGTCCATTGTTCGGCTTTGTCTCGGGACTGCTGGCTTATTCGTTGTATTCGACTACGCACCAGATGGTCTGGCTTGCGGTAGCGCAGTTCGCCGGATGGCTGAACCTGATCAATCTCATTCCCGTCGGCATCTTTGATGGCGGCGCGGCGATAAGTGCGCTGGGCAGGCAGCAGCGGCTCATGATCCTGGTTACCTGCCTCGCGCTGGCATTCATCCTGCACGAGTGGGCGTTCGGCTTTGTCGCGCTCGGGGCAGGATACCGTATCTGGAAGCGCGACTTCTCCCTGGAACCGCGGCAGGGCATCGCGTTCGCGTATATAGCGATTGCAGCGGCCAACGGACTGCTGAGCTGGTACTGCTTCAACATGACGCGACTGCTTTTGCACCGGGCGGTCTAAGCGTCTTTCCAGAACAGCTCGGCATCTGAGCGGCGAACGTAGTTGGCATCCAACAGCGCCGGATCAAGCCAGCCGTTACGACACCGATCCAGTCCGGCGCAAAGGGCAATGGCAGGAGCCAATGCCTGCGGAGCTTCAATGACGTGCGGCCCAGGCAGCTCAATCGAACTCCCGCTTTGCCGAATGAACTCATATTCATGAGCAGGGTCGAGCCGTTCGAGCCAAGCCTGTAGGGGCAGCACCGTTTCCGGTAGAACGGGCTCAAGGGTTGCGTTGTACACACCGGCGTAGACTTCGCCGCGGCGGGCGTCGAGGATGGCGGCCCGGAAGGGCGATTTCCCAAACGAACTGAGGGCGCGCAGATTGGAGACGCCGACGGCGGGTTTATGCGTCGCCTCGGCAAGTCCTTTAACGGCGGACAAGCCGACGCGGACACCAGTGAAGGAGCCCGGACCGCTCGCGGCGGCGAAGCAATCAATTTCTGCCAAACGAACTTTCCCCTCTGCCAGAATGCGCTCGATTGCTGGAAAGAGGAGATGGGCGAAGCCGTCGCTGGAGTGGAGTGTAGTTTCGGCTACGGTTTTGCCGTTCCGGTGAATGGCAAGGCTACCGAGCTGCGAAGTTGTATCGAGGGCGAGGATGGTCACGGGGTCAGGCGGTACACCTTGTCGACTTCGTATGCCTTGCCGTTGGCGTTAATGGCAAGGACGCGGAGATTGAGATTGGCACCGGGTTGACTCAGCAGTTCCTTTGGAATTGTAAGATTGCCAGACGGACCCAGACCGAGCAGGCGCGCGCCCTGACCTCCAGCAACGACCTCGCCCCACCAGACGTATTGCATGGTGCGGCTGGCCCGGTTGGCGCGGGTAATCTTGAGGCGATAGGGTTCCGGAATAGCTGAATTGATTGTATCTCCTGCGGGTTCAATGACTTCGAACGGGATTCTGGCGTCATTAAGCTCAACTTCCTGTACCGGTGGATCCTGCGATTCGAAGTAGTAGTACTTCAGCATCGATTCCTTGTGCCCTTCGCGCGGAACGGTGAGGATCCAATCGCGGCTGTTATCAGGAGTTTGCCGGGAAAAAACCTCGCCTTTGTAATCCTTTAGCGGGATCTCCTCGCCTGTAGCCGGGTTCACCCAAACGGGGTTGTACTTGTGCTTGGGGAGGTTGATTTCGACGATGCCGGGCTTGTCCGCGTAGGCGAGATATTCGACCTCGGTGAGGCCAATCGCCCTGGCGCCGTCGACATCGAAGTAGGGTTCGAGCTCCCAATGCCGGGTGTTGGACAGCACCTGATACCAGGTGTGCACGGCACGGGCGTTGGCTTCGTTCTTTAAACTTTCGTAGGAGATGCTGGGGTACTCGCCGTTGGTGGTGCAGTTCCACAGCTCGTGACGGAAGGCATCCGGATCGGTTGCGTTGACGAGGTGAATCTCGGGCTGCTGAGTGAACTGGTGTTCGACGGCGCCGAGCTGCGGATTGGGGCTGGCCTCGATCAGATAGTTCATCCAGCCGTCCGGCAGGAGCGGCGAGGAGGAGTCACGAGCATCGGTGGACCTGGGATGACGGAAGCCGTCGTATTTTTGCAGCAACGAAGCCAGGTCTTGCAGCAGGGCGCGGGAGTTCGGGATGTCCTCGAAGCGTTCGATGCCTTGCCAAGTTGCATTGAGTCCGCCGTAGCGGGCAACGATGTAGCGCATTACCAGATCGCGGCTGTCGTGCTCATTGAGAGCTCCGGAGCGGACGAACGACTGATCAGCCAGGAGGAGATCGAGTGTGAAGCCGCGATTGGCGGCGGCCAGAATGCGATCGTCCAGTGCGGCGAAATACGCGAGATTGGGCTGCAATTCCTGGTTGAACGGCTTTTCCGCGGCGTTAAGTGTAAGGATGACGCCGCGGATATGAGTGAAGCCGTCGTGTTTTCGCCGGTCGAGCCACGTTTCGAAAGCCGCCTCGTCCATGGCGAGGAAAGGGGCGCCGGCGGCGAGCCAGAGATGCGGCTGCTTGTTGGTTGTCCGCCAATGCCGAAGGTTCGCCACACTGACCATCCCGGGGTTGCCGCTGTCGGCTACCGAAAAAGTTGACTCCTGGTTGTCGTATTGCTTCAGCAGCGAGCTCGAGAGGCGATAGGTCCACGTTCCGGGTTCGGTGGGCGAGAAGCGCACATGCAGAGTCTGACCGCCCGACCAAAAGGCGTGGGCGGCATATGTTGCATGCTCCGGGGACCTGAATTCGACCGTGAGCAGATCGTCCTTGTAGGGAGAGACACCTGGCGAAAGATCGCTGTTCTGATAACTCAGAGTAAGCTCACACGGCAAAAACGTGCGAGCTCCCTGTGAACAGGCAGGTACAGAAGCGGCACTTAAGGGAGTGGCAAGGACAAGGCTAGCGCAAAGCACACACAGGGCACCGAAACAGTGGCCCACGAGACGCATAGCCCCAGAATATCGTGCAGCTTCGAGAACATTGTGACTAGCATTCAGAGCCGACTGCTGCCAAGCTGCATCACAGTAAAACGAACATGAAAGTTTTGTAACTAAAAGTACGAGAATTGGTGGTTCAGCAACTTGTTACATGCGACGAACGTCTTTACAATCGAGGGAATACCAAGAATCCCAACTGCACACGGCGGGAAATAAGCCGGGTGGGGAAGTGAGTCGACCGGGTTGTCGATAGGGACAGCGAGGCTGCTTATGGACATCGTTGGTGATCGCAAGTTTGTTGAGGTACCGGGGGGTAAAAGGCACGAGTTACCGCCGCTTCTTGTAAAGACCGTAGTCGGAGTGAAACGTCTCGACAAGATGGTTTGCATCGCAGGAGAGATTATCGAGCAGGAGGACTTGATTCCCTCTCTTCCGGAAGACACGCTGGCAGCCGAGGAGATGGTGGAGCGGCGAAAGATGGATCTGGCGATCAATCTGGTCGATCAATACCTGGGGCTGCTGAGTCACTGGCACTGGGGCGATGCGGTTGTCGAGTGGATCCGGCAATGCCAAATCACGTTCGGGACCCGCGTGGAACTGAGAAACCTGTTGCGCAGCGATGTCTGGCCGCACGCCGGGCGCAGCAGTTTCGTGACGCTGCTTGAAGATAAAGCCGTGGAAACGTCCGGGGTGCAACTCGAGAAGGCCGTGGGGCTGAGACTGGCATTCCGGCAAATGCCGCCGATTCGCTGCTGCTCGGACCAGTTTCTGTTCTATCTCAACAACACAGTGGCGCAGAGTGCCTACCAGACGTGGCACAACATGACGCCGAGCCCTATCTCTTCGCTGCCACCCGAACGCTTCGAGTTTGAAGTGGTGAATATGTCGCTAGACATGCACTAGGGGATGGCGAAATTGCAGCAATAGGGAAAGGCCCGCTTACCAAACGCTGCCACACACCAATCGCCGGCTCCGCCTCTCCGCAGCGCCGGCCGCATGATTCGATGTATGAGAATCGCCTGTGGCGACGTCTTCTCTCCGATGAGCGTCCGACGAAACTTTTGGGAAGTCACCCGGAATATCACCTGTATTCTCTTATTGCCGGTCGGGGTACATGCCTACGGGAACAGCGGGCTGATCAATAACGGCGAAGCACTCACGTGCCCCGTCGGGAAGACGTGCAAGTGGGCGGTGAAGCCGGGGACCAGCGTTCACTTCGTGGGTAACAGCGGCTCGCTCACGTGCTCTCCGAACTGCGATTCCGCCGAATCGGTTACGTACACAGCGCCTGTAACGTACACGCCACAAAATGTCTCTGTAGGCGGATGTCCGGTGCTGCCCAACGACACCGTTTGGAACACGCCGATCGACAAGCTTCCGGTACATCCGAACAGCGCCACGTGGATAGACAATCTGCACAAGACCACACCAGCCACTGTCTATGGGACCGCGGCGTGGGGGGTAACCGTAACTACTTTTTCCGGCCCGACCAAGGCGCTGACGATGCACTACGCGCCTGCTAACACGCCTACCGTCCATTACCCGTTTTCGCAAGTGGGCAATCTGGATGGAACGATGATGAAGCGCGAAAACGGAAATTTTCTGCCGGCCGGGATGGTTGATCAACATGTCATGGCGGTGCTTCGGGACAAGTGCTGGTTCTACGAAAGCTATAACGACTTGCTGGACGATGTAACGGACAAGTGCCACAGCGATGGCCGGACTATCTGCAATGCCAGCAGCGGGATTTCGTACACCTGGAGCAACTATCAGCGAGTAGATCCAGTGACGCGCGAAGTGGGGACCGACGCGGCCGGGTTTCCGCTCGCGCCGCTGATTCCTCATCTGTCGGAATTCAAGTCCGGCGCAATCCATCACGCGATGCGCTTCACGGGCTGCGTAGGCTGCAACAGCGGCGCCATCTGGCCGAGCTACAATCCTGCTCCCGGAACCGATCCGAAGAGCTGGGGACGCGTGCCGCCTTACGGCGCGAGACTCCGGCTGAACGCGGACTGGTACGCCAAAAATAAGGCAAACTTCTCACCAGGTGCACAGGTGTTCCTGACCGCGCTCGCAGACTACGGGATGTTCCTTTCCGACATCGGGAGTAATTTCGAAATCCCTATGGATACGGATCTGAATCTTGACCCGGTTGCGATGGCAGCCCTGAAGGAATTGCATGTGCCCACGACCGCTTTCGACGTTGTGGACGAATCTTCGCTCATCATGCCGAACTCGGGCGGTCAAAGCATCGAGGTGAATCCGGCGAACGAGTACAACCCGCCGGTGAATTACGCGGTGCTGGCGCTGACACAGGGCAAAAGCAACGCCGTGATGGTACCGATTGCGGTGCAACCGGTCACGATTGGGGTCCTGACCGGCCCGAGGCTCATCATTCAGGCCGGCATGAGCGCCTATCAACTGGTGTGGTGGGTGAACGGCACGAGCAACCAGAAGGTGAACTGGTCGCTGGTCTCAGGCGTAGGGAGCGTGAGTACAAACGGTGCGTATCGGCCCCCGGCGACGACGGACGGCGGCACGGCGGCCGTGCTCAAGGGCACAAGCGCAGCGGATCCACACCAGTCGGTGGACGTATACGTGAGTGTCATTCCGGGCGGGACGATCCGGATCGATACAGGTTCAAAGGTTCCGACGAAGGACGGCAACGGAAACGCATGGCTTGCGGACGCCGGGCTGATAGAGGCAGCCTATTACCAGCAGTTAGGCGATTATCCGAACTGGCCATGGTTTGATATGCCGGGCCACAGTGCCGTGGAGCGAGCGCAGTATCAGACGATGGGGTACGACTACGGCTATGATTTGGTCTACAAGCTGATTGTGCCGAACGGCAATTACTCGATCCGGCTGATGTTCGGTCAAAACAGAGGCAACTGCGGACAGAACTGCACCAAGCACGAATACCATTCGCCGACGGAATTGGAGTCGAACGGGCAGATTTTCATTCACGATTTCAGCTTTGAAGCCGCGGCAAATTACATGCCCGGCATTCCGCAGGATGCTCACATCGCGGCGCGGGTGACGAACAACATCCTATACGTGGCATTGCGAAGCCATCGAAGCCAAGGAGACAAAACGCGGGATGATCCGATGCTTTCGGGCGTGGTGATCAGTCCGGATACGTCGACGGCGCCCCATTGGGTGATTGATGCCGCGTTTACCAAGCTGCCGTTCGGCCAATTTCAGACTGCTGCATACAACACGACCGGCACGCCGGGAGGTTTAAACACGGTGCCGCCGGGCGGTTCGTTGAATCTGTACGTGGTGGATGTGTTCACCGGCGACGCAGACGTGACGACGCCGAACTGGACGATTGTGAAAGGCCCTGGCTCGTTAAAACCGGGAAAGGGCTTTGAAACTTACATTCCGCCGGCAAAGCAAGACTCGGGTGAGGAAACTGCGGTCATCCGTGCGAAAGGAGCGCGCCACAGTGCGGAAATTACGATCCATATCAAAGACGTCAGCGGCAGCAACTCCCAATGACGACGCTTTCTGCACGAGACTTGCGGGCAATGCTGCCGGTAACCGGGCCGGGGCGTGATTTTCAAAGTAGGAAGGGCGCCGTTGATGCGGCGCTTTTCGCCGCCCTGGTGGCTCTTCTGCTGGTTCCCGTCTGGGCTTTCCCGTATTTCCCATCGCAGGATGGGCCCTCGCACCTGTTCAACTCGCACGTGTTTCTGGCTTATTCGCAGGTACCCGCTTTTCAGCAGGCCTTTAGCCCGCAGATTCCGCCGGCCGGGAATCTCACCGGCCACGCGCTGGCGATCTTCCTTCTCAAGATCGGCGTGCCGGCCGCGGACTGCGAAAAGATTCTGGCCAGTATCTGTATCGCCGGACTGGCGGCCGCTTTCTACTACGCGCTTACTGGCGTGACGACCGCTCCGAGAGCCAATGCGCTTCTCATTCTGCCGTTCCTGTATAACTGGCCGCTACAGATGGGTTTCTGGAGTTTCAGCCTGGGCGTTCCTCTTGTGCTGGTATGCGCAGGATTGTGCCTGCGGTATGCAGGCCGTTGGGACGCGAAGCACACGTGGCAACTGCTCTTGGCGGCGGCCGCGGTATACGCCTGTCATCCGATTTCGTGGGCGGCGTCGGCGCTGGTGACCGGGCTGATTGTGCTTGCCCATGACGCGCCCAGGCTGGCGGCAGGGCCGAGTCGCCGGCGCGCGGTCATGCAGATCGCACTGCCGATGGCCGTGTTTGTACCGTTCATCGTGCCGAACCTGTTGTTTGCAGCACACAACGAGAACCTGCGTTGGGATCACATCAGCTCTTTGCGCGAACGGTTCTGGCCGGTTTACAACATGACGGCGCTGCAACTGTTCGAGGGTGATGTGTGGCCGGTGAAGATTCTGTTCCTGGTACTGATGGCTGTATCGGCGGCCAATCTGCTGCTGCGTGTGCGGGGGCGAAGAATCGGATGGATCGATACGCTACTTGCGAGTGCAGCCGTTTTCATTGTGATGGGCATGTGGAGTCCGGCGCGCGTAGGAGAAGGAACATATCTGCAAGTCAGGCTTTTTTTGTTTGCGTATCTGCTGTGGATGCTTTGGCTGGCGGCTACAGTTCCGGCGCGTGCGGCTGGAATTTCACTTGCGGCATTGGCGGTCGGCTTCACGGGTTGGCTTATGGCGGCACGCCTTCCTTACTGGCAGATGTTCAATCGAGATCTTGTACAGTTCGTGAAAGCCACCGAACAGGTGGCTGCAGGCAGCACTATCTGCCAGCTCGACTTTTCGGAACCGAGCCGGTTTGTGTATCCAATGGAGCACGCGGTCGACCTGCTGGCCGCAAAGAATGTCGTGGATGTGCGGGACTACGAGGCAGGCAGAAAGGCGTTCTGGACGCACTTTCGCCCGGGCTATTTTCTGGACGAGAACTACCTTGCACCCTCTTCCCTAAGAGACTTCGAAGGTGCGCTGGAGCGCTTTGAAGCTCGTACAGGGAAGAGGCTCGATTACATCGTGCTGACAGATATGAAGGCAACTCCCGGTGACAGTTTGCGGCGGGAATTGCCGGTGCGGTGGACGGATTACGAGTTAGCGGAGGTGAGTCAACCGCCGTCAATCGCGGCAGTATTCGTGCGGAAGGCACATTCCCGGGAGTAATTTACTGGCGGGTTCAGCTAGACCATTTCACCAGACGATTTCAACCAGACCATCCGCGATCGATTAGGCACCGCCACACGATCAGCGCCCACGCATACGCCAGCACGGAGACGAGGACGAAGGCGGCGGTCCATTGCCGAACTGCTTTCAGTCTTCCACTTTCCGGAGACTCTTGGGTGGCCCGCTCGTGAGCAGCGCAGACGGGTTCAAGCGCGTTTTTCACATTCCGAGTTACCGGTGCGAAAGTATTACTCCTCTCGTACTACGGATTGTGGACTAATAGCTTAAAACGGTAAAGAGAACTGAAGCTCTAGCGACGGTACTTGCCGTACTACTTGTGTATGACAGCGGTAAGACGCTAGCCGAAGTCCATTCGATTACGAAGGGGTTATCGGCAGGGCCGGCTACTGACTTAGTGGCGGTGAGCGCGGCGTCCTCTCAACGGGTCGCCGCGGGCGAGGCATGCCTGGCCTAAAGCGGTTCGTTTTTGTCTGCGCCGCTATCGCTGGACTGCTGATTCTGGTTTTCCTGGCTTTTGACGAATTCGAGAATGTCGAAGCGCTTGACGTCACGCTCGGGGAAGAAGCTGTTGATTGCCGCCTGCTCGTCATCGAAGATTTCGAAGACAGTGGAAAGCTTGGTCAGGACCAGGAGTTGTGCGCTGCGCTGGGAGAGATTGAGCAACTTGAACGCGCCGCCGGCGGCTTTCATGATGGAGTGGCCTCTGACAAGAAGGCCGAGGCCGGTGCTATCGATGTGAGAGACATCGGCAAGGTCGCCAATGAGATTGCGAACGCCCTCCGCAAGCAGCGCGTCGAAACGTTCGCTAACCTCCGCGGACGAGCCGGCAACGAGCCGTCCGCGCAAACTGAGAATCGTTATTCCTTCCACTTCTCGCTGGTGTAATTCCAGTGGCATATGGTGCTTTCACTGTAACGCTCCGGGCGAATAAAATGAACCGCTTTGGACGGATAATGACTCTAAACGGGTGCGCTCCATAGCACATCGCAAGTTCGGGTTTCCGTGCAGAAGTGGTACCTCTGCTCACGTTAAAGTGGAAAGTAAACGCTCATGGGGAAGCCGTTGTTTATCAATGCTGTAACCGCATTACTTCAGGCTCACACTGCGGGCCTTTCCGAGCACAGAGGGGTCGATAGTTTCAGGTCGCTCGCGACGTCAGCAGAAGCAGACAGAAGCGTAGCGCTTTCAAGCCTCGCGATCATCATCGCGATTTTCGCGGTGATTGCGGGGCCGACCTTGTACACGATCGGGCAATGCCGGCAGGCGGATCAGTGCAGGCGGAGCTGGTGTGGAGGGGACGCCGTTGTTTATTAATGCTGTAATCGCATTGCTTCTACAGGCTCAGACTTCGAATCTTCCTGAGCACCCGGTGGCGAATACCTTCAAACCGCTTGCGTCACCCGGACAGCAAGAGAAAGACATAGCGATTCTAACCCTGGCGATTACAGGCGCGATTTTCGTGGTGGTCGGCGGGCTGATCGTCTACGGGATCTGGCGATACAGGCGGCGTCCGGGAGATGTCTCCACGCAGGAGCCGGCGCAGGTTTATGGGAGCAATCAGATTGAAGCGGCGTGGACGGTGATTCCGATTCTGATCGTGTTCGTGCTGATCGGCGTTACCGCCCGTGTAATCGGCTCCATAGAAAACGCCAGCCCGCCGCCGTCCACGGTGAAGGTAAGACTCATCGGCCATCAATGGTGGTGGACAGTGGAATACCCGCAGTTCGGCGTAACCTCGGCAAATGAAATTCATGTGCCGGTTGCGACAAACGGGAGCCCCGCCACTTACCTGCAACTGGAAAGCGTGGACGTCATTCATAGCTTCTGGATTCCGCAGTTGGCCGGGAAAA
>Ga0213872_10001331_pt1 | contig 16329 bp, 36 predicted proteins | sample VelepicomBERX_R2_FD_160071 | JGI IMG/M metagenome (GOLD analysis project Ga0213872, IMG submission 160071) | Rhizosphere microbial communities from Vellozia epidendroides in rupestrian grasslands, the National Park of Serra do Cipo, Brazil - RX_R2 | ecosystem: Host-associated > Plants > Roots >...
CGCGCTCCATGGCCTGTAGGTGGCGTCAAGCCAGAGCGGCGTTTTTACCCTTCTTGAGGACCGCGCCGAGGCCCCCCAAATCGTTTCCACTTCCGAACATCCACAATCCGACCCCAATGATAACGATGGCCAGCAGAAACAGCAACCCCCGCTTGACGGCGGGTACTACAGGGATTGCCTCTCCGACAGCGGCGCCCGCCGCGTCACCGGGCGTGTTCTGCCCGGACCCGAGAAAGTTCGGTGTCTTGAAGTCCCACGGATAGCTCATGCTGGCGTTCTGAACCCCGCCCATATTCTCCCCCAGGGTCGCCAGCGCGCTCTGCACGCCAGAAGACCCAGGGTAAGCACTCCCCCCACTTGATCCCGAATAGGCCCTCAGCGCACCGCCCCAGCTACCCGTCTGCCCATACAGCGCCTTGTCATAAGCCGCAGCCGCGTTCAGGCTAGCTTCCGGGTCAGCAGGATCGAACGGCGCAATCCCATACCCTGCCTGCTGCGCCGTGCTGGGCAAAAACTGCGCGATCCCCGTCGCCCCGCTCTTCGGATTATACGCCCCCGGATCGAACCCGCTTTCGGCACCTATCTGCTGAACGAATAGGTTCGGCGGCACGCCCCACGTTTGAGCCGCCTGGACCGCTTGCGCGTAATATGGCGATGTCGAGTAGTCAGGGCTGGAACCCACTCATTGCCCCCGAACCTTGATAAAGCTGGGGAACGAGTTGTGAAGGCTCATATCCGGCTTGATCGCTGGTTCCTTCGGGTTCGGATGCTTGATCGGATTATCCACCGTCCGCTCGCCATTGTAATGCGTCCGGAGCGGCGCGTGGACTTGAACGACATTCTTCTGTTTCCTCGCCATGGCCCTACTCCAGCACGCTCACATAATTTGACCACGCCCCATAGCTCTGGCCACTCGCCGCTTTCTCCAGCGCCATCGGCCCCGACAGAACCTCTGGGCTATCCGACGACCCTCCCGGCGCGATGATGTCGTTTCGCCCATTGGTCAGATTGTAGTTCAGATAGCTCACGGTCGGCGTCAACGTCGGATCGGCGGCGGGTGTCTCTACTTGAGCGGGCGTATCCCCCTGCCCAGGTTTCAGCGCGAACAGCTTATTCCGCCCTTCCGCGAAATTGAACACCGCATAAGCCGCCCCCGCGACAGCCGCCAATTCGATCAACGATTTCCAGTTCATGATCACTTGCCCCTATTTATGGCTTCGGAGGAGTTGCTGATCTGTTTGGCGATATCGTTGTAGGTCAGGCCGTGCTGCAACTCATTCTCGTAATACGCCTGATCCGTGCTGGTCGCACCTCGTCCCAATTGGCTTTGGAACAGTCCCGAAATGAACCCGGCATCAGGCGTCTGCGCCTCGGGAGGCGGCGTCGGTTTCAGCGTATTGATCAGGCTCGTTTCAATCGCCGCCGCCTGATTGGTGCTATTGTTCTGAACACTGGCCTGCAGTGCGGCAATCGCTTGGCTTGTCGCGTTGTTGCTGGCATTGATGGCGGTCTGCGTTTGCAACGCCTCCTGCTGAACCGCGCCTTGCACGCTCGCGAGGATTTGCGCCTGGGCGGTCGCCGCCGTGGTGTTGTTGGTGTTCGCCGCCGTCGCCGCGTCGGCCTGCAACTTCGCGATGGCGACCGCCGCCTGATCGTTCTGGCTCAGGGCCGACACCTGTGCATTGATCTGCGCCAGCTGGCTGGCCGACTGCTGTTGAGCGATATACTGCGCCGCCGAAGCCTGAGCCGCGCCGGAATTATCGACCGTCGCTCCACCGCCCCCACCCGACCGCGCGTTGCGAACGAGCAAGATGATCGTCACGACGGCCAAGACGACGCCGAGGCTTTCGTAAGGATGACCTTTGACCCATTCGACAAACTTGATCATGTCTACCTCAGAACTGGCTCAAATCTTCGGTGCCGACTTCCTGGTTCAGTTCGGGGTTCGCCAGGGACTGCCCGACAAACTGACCGGTCTGCAACCCGCCGAAGCCGGTTGGCGTGGTGATCGGACCCAGGATGTAGACCAGCGGCTCGGCCCACCGCCACTGTTTCGCGGTGAACAGCCCGTCGCCCTGGCTTGTGGTCTGCGGCGGCAGATCCTCATGCACATAGGCGAAGTTGCCGACACCGCCCGGTTGAGGCAGGGACTTCGGCTCGTACTCGATCAGTTCGGTCAGATCGCGGTTTTGCATGACATCGCCTTCCTTAGTAGGTCAGGGACGGCGCCATGGTCGAGACACCGAAACCGCTCCCGAAGGCGCCCGTCGAGCCGCCAGTGATGGGCGACAGGGCCACGCCGAGACCACCCGAGAAAGCCTGACTACCGGCGCCGATCACGGCGGTGGTGTTGCTGTTCTTCGAGAGGATGACGGACAGGGTCGCCACACCGAGGATCGCCAGAGCGATGGTGACGATGGAATTCATGAGGGAGTTGTCAAAGTTCATTTCAGGCTCCGAGGATATCCGTTACCGAATTATTCAAGTTTCCGAGATTAGACAGACCGCCGAGATTATTCACGATCCCGCCGAGACTGCCGCTTCCACCGGTAACGGGCGACAAGGCCGTATTCAGGATATTGCTGAAACCGCTCGTCGCGGATTTCAGGACATTGCTCGTCTGCGCCGAGGGCGACAGGATCAGCGCCAGGATGGCAACGCCGACGACGGCGGTCAGAACCTTGAGGATGATATTGCCGGCGTCGTCCATGTTACCTCACGTGAAGAGCGCGGCGACCGATGCCGCCGTTTCGATGTTCCCGCCGCCAGAGCCATTCGTGATAAAGGACGCGTCCTGAGCGACCGGCGCCGCATTCGCATCACCACTCGCTAGTGCCCCTTGGAACTGCGAGAAGAACCCCTTGTTGCTCAATACAATCGCCAGCACGATCAGGATCAGCAATGAGTTCGCCAGCGTCTTCAACGCCGGAATGTACCCGATGGCGCCAACCGCGAAGATCGACACCAGCCACCACAAAAAGCTATGCGCGCCGGTAAAGTCGCCCACCAGCAACTGCCACAACTGCGAACCGGTGCCGTTGTAGGCGGTAATAGCGATGACAACGCCGATCAGCACGAGAACGAAGGGCATCATGGCCCCCCATTGCCGACGGCGTCAATTGTCCCGGTGACACCACCAATCCCCTGACCGATGCTGGGAAGCGAGCCAGCAATCGAACCGGTTCCGGCCGGCGCGCTACCGCCCGACTTCGGAAACAGCGCCTGCAGATATTTCGGCAGTTCGCCGCGCACTGTGATGTACACAATGAACGCGGCGAACAGCGCCCCGAAGATGATCGACGACTGGCGCAAGGCTCAGCCGCCAGTCCCGACGACGGGCACGAGACCGGGCTTCCGGGCACCGATGGCATAGCCGATCAGCACGAGGACGACGGCGATGATGATGTGACGAAAATCCATATCAGACCTCTTCGGTGATGTGCCTCAGCACATGGAGCCACAACACTGCGATCGTGGCAATCAAGATGGTGAACAGAGCCCAGTTGCCCCATCCCATGTCCTCGGAAAAGGGCCGCTTCAAAAAAGCGGCCACGTTCCCGAACAGGCCGGATACGGCATTCATGTTCAACCGCCCGGCAGGGAGCCAGCGGACATCACCGTATTGACATAGGCGAAGTCCTCATAGCCGATCAGGGCCACGGCGCCCGCGTTCACCGTCGAGAAATTCCCGATAATGCTCTGATTGCCGTATTGGAGCGTGCTGATCGGCTTGCCCCGATGGTTGAAATAATAGGTCGCGGCGGGGAAATCCACGCCGAGTTCGTTCCGGGTCGAGAGAACCTGAATGGTCGGATCGACCTTGTAATAGTTGACCTGATTGGCCGCCTGCAGCGCCCAATAGTTCACGTCGGTTCCCGCGTTGTTCGATCCGCCGTTGTCGTAGATGATGGTGGTCGAGAGGAAATCGCGGAAGTTCGCGAACGGCATCGGGAAGTCCTGGCCGACGGTCATGCCGGTAAGATTGGTGTTCTTGAGCTCGTAAATCGTCGAGATGTCCAGCGGCGGCAGGATCACGCCCTGAGTGCCGCTGGGCAACTGGTCGAGATAGTGCTGATAGACGTTGACGGTGACACTGGTCAGCGTCGCCAGGGTGGTACCGGCCGCGTTCTGATAGATCGCCAGCGTCGGATCACCGACATTGGTAGCACCGGGCGACAGGTTGATCGTAAGCTGCAACTGGGCCGTCGCGTTGACCACGCCCATATAGAGCGAGCCACGCAGATCATGATCGCTGTAGGCCAGCGGCACATAGTACAGCATGTTCAAGGTGCCCGTCGTGGGCGAACCCTTGGCGATGGTGGCGGGCGCCTGGATCAGCGTGGAGTAGTTGTTGCCGTACTTGATCGGCATCGACGACAGCGTCGTCACGCCCGCATAAGGGCGGCGCCGCTTGGCCGAGTTGATGGCATGAAGGTGCCAGCCCGACGTGTTGATGCGCGTGTTGTTCGACGTGTCGGTAAGCACGATCTGAGACAGCAGATTCGCCACGTTCCAATTCGTCGCGTTCTGCGCATTGGCGGCGTCAGTGTTCGACGCGGTCGCGGTCATCTCGACCAGCAGGCCCTTGACGAGGCCGACATTGCGGAGCGGAACGTTGATCACGTTCTGGTTCGACGGCGTGACCGTCAAACTGAAAATCTGCTGCATCATGTTCTGCGCCTGATCGAGGATCAGCGAACGGGCGGCGGCATTGATCTGCTTCGGGGAGGGTTTGGCGGGCTGGCTTGCAGCCTGGGCAGCGGTGGTGGCCATGGGCGTGGTATATCCCTGTTACTGCGGAGTGGAAGGATCGGAAACGCTGGGTTCCGCAACCACAGCGTTAACTTTTGCGAAGGGAGCCGGCAGTTTCGGATTGAGATTGTTCGTCGCCCATTGGGCCACCATTTCGACAACGAACAGACCGAAGACCGTCATGAGAATGACGATCAGCCAGTTGCTGGGATGCTTGATCAGATCCCAGTTGATCGGCACCCAATCAGGCATTTTCGCCCCGCCATTTGTGCCAGGACTGCCCGACGAAGCCGATCAGGAAGAAGCCGACGCCGACCATCAAAAGGACGGTAATCCAGTTCGGCACATTCCACGTGATGATGCTATCTTCCATTTCGATCCTCAAATGATCTTGCGCCGGCCTCTTAGCCGATCAGAGAACGTATCGAGAATTCTATCAGCATTCGGTACTGGCAACAAGGGCTTTGCCTCATTCCTTTTGACATCGTACCAAAGGGAGTGATAGGCCGGCAGGCGGCGGGTAGCCGAGGGACCGATGATCGTTTTGACTGGGTAATTGACGAAACCCTTGATACGGTCGATATCCTCGTTGTCGTTTAGGTCGAATATCTGAAATCGATCCGCCTCGGAAAAGGCGAAACGGTCGAGAAAGTAAGGCCGTTGCGTAAGCGTAATGATAGGCACGCGACGACTACGGCCCTGGGTAAGCACGGCGCGATACCAACGGTATTTCATGCGCGCCTGGGGCATCATGAACCCTTCGTCGATATAGATGCCCGTCTTGCCGTTCTCCCAGCACTTCCTCAAAAACTCGTCGATCTTATCGTCGCTGTCCGGGAGGATGTCCGCGACATAGACGCCCGGCCGCTTCGGGGGAGCCTTGGCGATGTCGATTTCCTTGGCACCCAGGTTCAACAATTCCCCGATGTTCTCGTCATCTTTGAAATTGAAGATCACCCACGGCATTTTGTCGAACGAGCGCATCGACAAATGCCAAAGACCGGCAACGGTTTTACCGCTACCGGTCCTGCCGATGATGGTCATACGCTCGCTATCGTCGGGAAGGATCAACCTACGCTCCTAGCTTCGGTTGACAGGTCACGATACGACTTGGAAGTCACGCGGCGGGTTGGCCTCTGCCTTAAGGCGAAGGCGATAGGCGGCGATGCGGGTGCCGTAGATGGTGACCGCGCAGATCGCCAGATTGGTCCAGTCCACCGCCTTGGGGGCGATATTGACCGGGTAGTGGCGCGATACCTTTTCGATAGCGCCGGCCAGTTTCGCCGCCTCGTCCCTTTCGAGCGCGAGCTCGGGAACCTGAACCACGCTCGCTAGCATGGCATGGCACGACAGCAGAATGCTTTCAACACCGCTCAGATCAAGCGATGCCGCTTTCGTTTTCGTTCCGGTTCCGGGCTGGCGACCGCGCCGCTTTCGGGGTTCTCCGCTTCCGTCTGCGGGACTTCCTCCGGTTCCGGTTGCTCCTGCGGGGTCGACGAATTCAGCGCTTCCGATATCGCCAGGACTTGCGAGCCCAGCGTCGTCAACAGGCTCGTCGCTTCCGCCAGTATCGCCCCCTGCCGGGTTACCTCGTTTCGCAGCCATTCGATATCTCCTTGTGTTCCGGCGACCACCTGGGCCGCCTGGGCATGTGCGAGCGCCGCGCCCGCCTGGGCAGCGGCGACCGCGCTTTCTGCGGTTTCGGCCAGGACTTCCGTCCGATGCGTTTCGGCTTCCGCGACCGCGTCTTCAGCGCGGTTGGCAGCACCATCCGCCGCGCCCGCCATGACAGCGGCGTCGCCTGCGGCAGCTTGCGCCGAGGCGGATGCGGCAAGCGCTGCCGCCTCGGCCTCGTTGCTCATTCCGGCTTCCGCAGTCCAAGAGTGGCGTAGAGGTTGTTCACCTCGCGATAGGTCCGTTCCAGCGCCGGCCTCAACGCCGCGACCACGGCGGCGACGATATCGTCAGTGGAGCCGTAAGTCTCCGGGTTTCGCAGCGGATGTTCCGTGTCGGCGGCGGGAACCGTATCGTTCGGCTGTTCGGTGGGGATCGGCGTGGCGATGCCATCGACCGCGCCAATATTTTCGTCGCTCATTCGGCGGCGTCCTTATGCTGTTCGATCATCGGCAGCTGATCGGGGAGAATGCCGAAATGGCGATGCAGTTTCGCCATGCCTTCTTCCAGGGCGACAAGGCGCGCGTCGAAATGCCTCATGGCACCATTGACACGCCCATTGACATTCGCCACGGCCTCGTTGGCAATTTCCGGCTTGATGCCGAGAACGCGCACCAACGATGCAATCATCATTTCAGGCCCTGTCATAATTTCTCCTAGCAGTGAGTGACGATGCCGCCGAGGCTGGCGAAAGACGAGCTCGGCGTGCCGGAACAGGTTACACCGGAAACGCCACCGGTGCCCTTGAACAGCACACTATCATATGCCCCGCCCAAATCGCCAATATTCAGTACACCCTTGGTGCCGGTGTTGTCGGGCTGGATAACGTAGCCATTCGCGCCAAGCTTGTTGGTACCGACAAAACCACCAAGATTGCCAATCTGATAGGTCGAGGTCGCGGGCGCCAAAGTGCTGCCGGGCAAGAAGTTATTGAGGTTTCCGGCGAACTTAGAATTGATCATGGTGCGCGACTGCTGCGAGGCATTGTTTTCGTTCAGCGCCCCCAGAAACGAGACATCATGAATGGACATCGGAGCGCCCGATACCGGCTGATAATTCACGTAGAAATCAGGCGTCGAGCTCCCAGTTGCCACGAAGGGGCCGAAGGAAATCCCCTGGGCTGTCTCACTCGTCCAGGTCGAGCGACTGTCAAACAACTGCACCAGATGACCGGTAATGTTCGGCACATTGGCCGCCACGCCGGATATGCGAACATTATTGATGACATCGCCGGTCGGATTGGCGGCTGTCTTATAGATCGATACGGCAGCAGGAATGGTGGCATCCGCGACGTTGGTGAAGTCCTCGAAGAACGTGATATCGATGTTTTGCAGCAGTCCGTTGTTTTGGTTGTGATCGATCATAATGAAGGCGTCCGATTGCGACGCGCTAGAAACCGACCTCGGCAGAACGACAAACATTCCGCTGATGTTCATCGCATACGGGAAGACGCTGCTATCGTCGCTGATAAGTAGCCACTCGGCTCCAACATTGTCTTGGGCCGTGCAGGAGAACTTGACGTTTCGGACGCCGTAAATGAAACAAGTACGTTCGGCGGCCACGCTGAAAATATTCGTCAAAGAACTGTCATCACCGCTGCGGCTAAGAGTGGCAGCGTATTGGGCGCCTATGCTCTTGACGTTCTGAAAGTTCAGGTTCTGGTCTTTGGTGTTGGAGCCGGCAAGGCCCCAATTGGAAATGGCGCACGTGGCGCAATATCCATTAGTTGAGGTGATGTTCGTCACGCTTACATTGACATTGCCGCCGATGCTCTGAAAGCATGCCATACCGGGGATCGGATTTGCCTGCGGCAAGGAGATCGCAGTGGAAGTCTGCACGCAATTAATATTGTTGATAGAGATGTTCGCCGAATTCAGCGCGCTGATGACCAAGGCGTAGTCATTCGGAAACGAAAGCGACGGAATGAAGCCGCTCGTGATCTTCGCCCCGTTACCATTGACGATGACACCATTGACACCATTGATACCGATGGCCGATTGAACATTAAGTGATCCAGCCGCGACGGTGGAGAACACAAGATAATTTGCGCCGGTCTTTAAATTGACCGTACCGCCCCCGGCATTATTGAGGGCGACGGTCATATTTTGCAGCGCTACGGTATCATCCGCGATACCATTGCCGACTGCGCCGAACTGCTCAGGCGTGAAGACTTGGTTATTGGTGATGGGCGCGCGGTCGAATTGAATTCTTCCGGTATACTCGATGTCGCCAGTAATGACTTGGCCGCCATAACACTCGACGGAAACGAGGCCCATTAGACACGCAACTAGTCTGGCGATTTTATTCATGATCGATCCTCAGTTAAAGAAGAAAGCACCCTGCAACCCCGTCGCGGGTGCAGTATTACCCGTCGCCGTCGTGGTCGCCGCGACGGTGATTTGCGTATTGAACTGGACGTTGATATCGGTGAAGACGATATCGCGAACGCCCGCCGCCGACACGGCAATCACGAATTTCGGCACCGTCGTGCCCAGGACCACGGCGCCCGGCGCTAGGTCGAAGAATTGAAGGAACGTCACCGCCGCCGCCGCGTTGTAGAGCGAGGCGCCCGCCAGCTTGCCGGCGGCGCCTTTGACGGCAACCGCCGCATTGGTCAACAGCGCATTGCCGGTCCCACCGACCGCCGAATAGGTAGAGAGACCGTTCGCGGTGGACCCGACCACCGTGACCGACGCGACACCGCCCGAAACGATGCTTTCCAGCGTGGCATCGGAAACGGGCAGTTTTCCGCCCGAAATGATGGCGTCCAGTCCCTGATCCTTGGTGGCGAGCGCCCCGCCCGAAATAATGGCATCGATCGCCGCATCGGACACCAGGGCATAGCCCGAACCGTTGAAGATCAGGTTGTTCAGACCCGCCGTGTTCCACACCTGATAGGGAACCTCGAAGTCCAGCAGGATCACCGTGGACTTGGCGGTTCCGCCCGTCATGGAAACAGTGAACTGCGCGGGCGTCGGCGCCAGGACCGGGAAAAAACCTTGACAAGAGGCCGGGCATTTGAGCATCTGCCCCGCCACGCTGGGGGAGATGGTCAGAACTTGATTGTTGGCGCTGTTGTCAACATAAATCGTTTTGATGCCGCCGATAGTCCCCGCCGCCTGGACTTGGGACATATCGATGAAATAGGACAGTGTGCCGCCCGCCGAGAAATCGCAGACCGCCGCCATGGAGCGCGGATCGCCCATGTTCTTCTGGCCGAGGGCAGGCTTGTAGGCCGCGAATTGCTGGGTATTGAGCGGGGTGGTCATCCTGTGTCTTTCCTGTAACGGCGCCATTGACTTTCGAGCGCGTCAGGTGGATGATTGGGGATGTCGGCGGCTCAAACCGACATCCCCTACCATAGAAGGTAAGCACCACCTGCCATGGCATCCAAGAAAAATAATAAACCATTATGGACACCGGAACAACGCAAAAAGTTCCGGCATGACATCTCACAATTAAAGCGCAAGGGCCTCGTATCGAAACAAATCGATGCGAGAAAGGCCGTTCCAACCAGGGCGCTCAAAGCCGCGTTGAAACAATTCGACGATGTGCTTACCAAAGAAGCTCGCGTCTATAAACTCCCCAAGCAATTCGTTACTGGATACAAAGAGGCTGGATACCGTGTCAAAGGCGGTCGCGTGGTCTTGCGCGAGGGCGAGTATGTCGTCAACGCCGGCAAGGAGAAGGGCATCATCAAGTCGGTCGCCCAAAAGGGTCATGGGCCAACGATCACGATACGGTCTTTCCCCTATGCGCCGCACACGGTCGATGAATTCGTCGAGTTGGTACAGGGCGACCCGCAGAGATTTCATTTACAAAATAATGAGCAATGGGGATTTCGTTTCTTTGGATGGAACAGCCGGAAGTATTTCAACAATTTTGAGGACATGATCCTAGAGCTTCATAAGTACAATCAGATAGAAGCCGCTTACGACAATCCCGATCACATGAGCGAACTGGTCGCCAACTTCGAGATTGTCAGGATAGATCCCTCCCAGCCCTGGCACGCGCTCAATGCGAAGCGCAAGATAGCCGAGCGGAAGAAGCGGATTAAAATCGAGAAACTCCCCACGAAAAAGCGCAAGACGCGTGCGGAAATGAACCCGGTATCGGCGCAGCTTGATCGCGAGCGCGCGGCGAAGTGGCAACGCGATCATTACGATAGCGCAAAGAATACTGAGAAGAGTAGGAAGAGGCGCGCCAAGGAAAAGGCGAAATATGTGGAGTGGTGGAAGAAATGAAAATTGCCGTCTTCGATTTTGAAACCGATCCCTTCAAGCATAAGCGCGTCCCGCGCCCGTTCGCTTGTGGTTTCTATGATGGCGAAATCTATCAGGAATTTTGGGGAGATGATGTAAATGAGCAAATCGTGGAGCATATCAAGTCCCTGGAAGAACCTCACCTTATCTATGCCCATAACGGCGGAAAGTTCGACTTTATATTTCTCATGCGCCACTTGGTCGGCGACATCAAAATTGTCAATGGACGAGTGCTATCGGCTCTACTTGGAAACTGTGAACTCCGCGATAGCTGGGGGATCATCCCTAAACCGCTACGTTCCGCGAACAAGAAAGACGACATCAAATATTGGAAGATGGAGCGCGAACATCGCGAGCGCTATAAGAACGAAATCCTCCGCTATATGAAGACAGATTGCGTGAGCCTGTTTGAACTCGTGTCGGCGTTTCACCGCGAGTTTGGTAATCGCCTGACTATCGGCGGAACGGCCATGAAGGAAATGAAGAAGCGCCATGAATTCGACGTGGCGGATGGTGTTTTCGATGATACGTTCCGCCAGTTCTATTATGGCGGGCGCTGTCAGGTCATCGATCCCGGTATCCATCACGGCAAATTCATCATGTACGACATCAACTCGGCCTACGCCTATGCCATGGCCGAAGTGGAGCATCCACTCGGCACTACATGGTCCGAGGGCAAGACGATCACGAAGAACACCTTCTTCGCCATCGTCAAGGCGCGGAACTATGGCGCGCTTCCCTTCCGAAGGGAAACCGGGATTTCTTTCGACAAGGAAGAAGGCGAGTTCTTCGCGACAATCCACGAAATCAATGCCGGCCTCGATACCGGGACGCTCGAAATAATCTCAGTTGAGAAGACTTTCGATTTCGCCCGCAAGGGCAACTTCAAGGAGTTCATCTATCACTTCCAAGAAGAGCAACTAGCGGCCGAATTGGAGGGGCGCACAATCGAGCGCGGGCTCTATAAGGATGTGAAGAATAGCGGCTACGGCAAGCTGGCGCAGGATGGGAAGGATTTCAAAGACTACATCCTGACCGCCATGGACGAGGAAGCGCCTAGACCTCAACCGGACCCCAACAGGGAGATGAACGATGAAGAGCTTGCGGAATGCTGGCGACATGCCGGAACAGAAGGGGATTACATCATCTGGCAGAGACCCTCGAAAATCAAAACGTTCTACAATGTCGCCGCCGCCGCATCGATTACCGGAACAACTAGATCTATTCTACTCCGAGGCCTTGCCGCCGCAAGGCGACCCATGTACTGCGACACCGACAGCATTATCTGCGAAGCCTTCGACGGCGACATACACCCCACCCGCCTGGGCGCGTGGAAACAGGAAAAGTTGGGCGCGGATAAGGAGTTTGATTATGCGGATGTATGCGCCATAGCCGGTAAGAAGCTATATGCGCTGTTCCGCGATGGTCAGGGCATCAAGAAAGCGTGCAAGGGCGGTCGCCTGGCCGAGGCGCAGATATTGAAGATCGCGGGCGGCGAGAGTGTGACGCATAAAAGTGACGCGCCGACGTTCAATGCGATCACCGGGAAGTGCGAGTTCATTACCCGCACCTTCCGGGCGACCGCGACGAAGGGACGGTTTGGTCAGGACGGCGCTAGCGCGGACTGAACCGCCAGGACAACATCGTCACGAGAGAACGGCAAGACGAAGACGCCGTTCTCCTGGCGACACATCGCCATGATGCCGTCCGGGAGATTGTCATCGTTGACGAGTGTGTCGGGCGTGAGACTGGCCCAATTGCACACATTGGTGAGATAGGCTTCGGTGGGGTTGTCGTCGCCAGGAGGAGCCCAGCGATAGATGGCATCGCGCCATGTGCGGACGCCGTCCCTTGCGACATAGTTGACGAGGATCTTCGCCATGGCGTGCAAGCCATGTTGCATGGTATCGAAGATGCAGAACCCGCCCGTCGAACCGCCGAGACCCTGCCAGGGAATGCCATTGGCGCGAATGTTGCCGGGGTTGTTTATGTCAAGCATGTCATGATCTCCAAATGAAAGCGCCCGCGCCGTGGGGGTCCGGCGCGGGCGTGTCAGTCACGTTTGGTTCGATTAGGGCGCCGGGGAAGGGGCGACCGGAACCGGCGTGACGGACGAGGAGGACTTCGACAGACCGTTCGCCAGCGAAGACAGACCGTTGACGACACCGGAGACGACACTGTCGATCACGTTGGACGGCTGGCCCGTGGAGTAGGTCTGCGCCACAGCGGAGCCCGCGCCTTCGACGGCGGTGGCAACCGAGGCGATGGCGCCGCCGGTGGGGGCGACGGTTTCGACGGCGCCCGCCGTGTCGGACACCGCTTGGGCGATGCCGGTGACAGACGGGTGGTTGATCAGGGTGGTGACTTCGTTGGCGACCTTGATGACCTGTTCCCAGAGGGACGGGTTCAGCAGAAGGGCCAGGATCGAGAAATTCATTTGTGATCGCCTCCGAATTTGGCGTGGAAGAGGGTTTGCAGGGTAGTCATGCGAATATCCAGAGCCCAAAGCTTGCGAACGATGAAAACGCCGAACGCCACTAGGGGAGGAAGGCAGATGTCCGCAATATGGAGGGATGTGTCAATCGTCATAAGTCGACCCTGCGTTTGTGAACAGGTTCTAGTATAAAGCGAAAAAGGCCGGGACGCAATGCCCGGCCTTTCTACCCACGCGACGGCAAGGTCACTTGAGGGGCGGAAGCCCCTCGACGACGATTTCCTTCACCATGTATTCGCGGATCTGTTTCTTGCCGCCGTCATGCGGACGCAGGCGCGAGGCGATGGCGAAACACAGGCCGATGTAGCTGTCGTTCTTGTAGCTGTCGGTCAGGCCGCTTTCCAGCGCGGCGTTGACGATGATCTGCTGTTCTTCGCCGGTCATGAGGTTCAGGACATTGCAGACATTGGCAGGCTCCATCGCCGGCTTCTCTTCGCCCTTCTTGCGGCGCCCTTCGATTTGGGACTTGTGGATCGCGCTTTCGATACGAACGTAGATCGGCGCGTCGCCGGTCTGCGACAGGATCGGACGAGTGACGGTCTTCACGTCTTTGATGACGAGACCACCGCCGAGCTTGACGCCGAGGAGGGCGGCGGTGGAATTGCCGAAGTTGGTGGCCGGGGCGACAGGGAGATTGTCGCCGGAGGTCTCAACAGGTTTGATCGCCATTTGGTGTTCCTTTCGAGTTATATCGGGTTACGCCGATTTGTTGAGTTTAACAGGGATGCAGGCACATTCAACGATTTTCTCGTAGATGATGTAGGTTAGGGCGTTGATTTCTTGCGAGCGCTTGGCGGCGTGGCGAATGGCGGAAATACCGTCGGAGTAGGAGACTTCTTCCGTGAAGCCGGTGCCGTCGTATTGTGGGAAGGCGGAGGGGATGGTGTAGCGAATTAGATATGACCTCATTTTAAATCCTCCCGCAATTTGAGAACGGTTTCGCAAAGCGGGACCGTAAGGTCCATATTGCACGCTTGTTGAAGCGCCGCGTTGATTGCATTCTTATAACTTTCATGCAGATGGAAATCCCTTTTGGCCTGGACCGCGTCATGCCATCCTTGGCCACGAGAGACGATGCCTTTTGGGCGTTCGCGCATTATCTATCTCACTTTCTTGAAACAGAGCGCCATCACCAAGCGAACCGCCGAGACCTTGCTCAAGCTGATCTGCGAGGAAAGATGGTCGCTGACTTCGGGATCCTGGACGGCGAGGGTAATGGAGCCGTCGTCGAAGATGGTGACCACGAGGGAGGATGAACCGCCGTCGTCGTCATGGAGGACGAGGGAGGTCATGCGAATATTGCCGATATTACAATAAAGACCGGCCAACCGATGACCCGCATAAGATTGGATAGCGTGTGGGGAACTTCCTTAAGACCTCTTCTTTTATAAAATTCGAGAAGAAAGGCGTACATTAATGGCATTCCGGAAATCCACAGCCATACAGATAAAAGTGTCATGTGGTCCTCCTGGCGAAGTCGGCGCGGACTTTGTCGAGTTCGGCGCATTTGGGGATGGGGCCGAGGAATTGGACGCGAATGTCCGCGATGCCGGGATGGTATATGTGGTCAAACCAGAATTGGCGACAGCGGATGAGGAGGGAAGGGAGGAAGGTCATGGCTCTTCTCCCGGATGATCGTTGACGGATTGTCCGAGGTCGATCTTGGACAGATTAACGATGTGATCGGGAAGCACAAGGCGCGAGTGGATTTGTCGAAGGTGCTCCGACATGACCGATAAGCGCCTGTCGTAAATAGTGTGCCACTCGTCGTTAGTTTTCTGCGCCATCTTCGCATGATAAACGAATTGGCGCATGTCCTCGATAAACTCGTCGGTTCGGCGCTCGACGCGGAAGATGTAGATTTCCAGAGCCATGAGAAGGGAACCGAAGACGAATAAACCCAGTATGAATATGACGTGTGTCATTCTTCATGCTCCTCTCGCTTCATGGCGCGGCGAAGCATGGTCGCCGCGTCCCACCACGCGTTCGCGATGGCGTAGTGGATTTTCTGTTGTGGCTTGGATTTCAGCTTGCGCGCCGTGTTGCGGGCGGCGATGGCGTTGGCCTCGTATTCGGAGGCGAGGGTGGAGAGGATCATTCCATCGCATCCTCAATTTGACCGATAAGATCGTCCAGCGTCGATTGAACGTCGTCAAGAGAAGAGGCCACCTCTTCCATGCGCTGGCCGCGCTCGGTCTGTTGAAGACCCTCAGTCATGTTGTCATAGCCTTCCTGTTCGCCTTCGGCGGCTTCTTGTATCAGCGATTGCGCATCCTGAAGCATCTGAAGGGCTGCGGAAAGAGCGGTGCGACGAGCTTTGTTCATTTGAGCCACCTATGTTTGAATTTCGATGATGCAGTTTGGCATGTCTGCTATAATCGCGAAAGTAGGGTAAATCGAGAACAAGGAGAAAATCATGTTGGAGAACAAATGTGGAACGTGTTCGTTGTGCTGCAAGCTGCCGCCCGTTCATTCGCTGAAAAAGCCGAGGAACAAGTGGTGTCAGTTTTGTGCGAAGGGCTCGTGCGGGATTTACGATACGCGTCCGGAAGAGTGCCATACGTTCGAGTGCCTGTGGCTGGCGAGCCAGAAAAGCCCGTATCCAATGCGGGAGGATGATAGGCCGGATCGGGCGCATGTTTATCTCGAAGCCAAGGAGAAGGATGGGTGCGTGGTGGCGATGTGCGATCCGGATTACTGGAACGAGAGGACTATGCAGAGGGTGACGGAATGGGCGGGGAAGATCGCGGCGCCGATGTTCGTGGTGGTGGCGAACAGGATGTATGGGCCGGATGGACGGGTGTATATGGTGATGGATGATGGGCGGGTGGTCACGACGGTGGATATGGAGCAGAAGGTGGAGTTGGGGTCGGTTAAGCCGGAAGATATCAATTAATTGTTGGTGTTCTCTATTTGGACTAGTTGGCGAGAATAGGGAATGCCGATATTATAATGGCATCAAGTGATGGAGGCTCATTATGGAAAACGAGATGTTTGACTTTGGGTATGGATTGGTGAAGGCACATCGACATGTGAATGGTGGTGGATGGGTGGCCGATACGGCGCGGGTCGAAAAGACGGCGTTTGTTGGTCGCGAGGCGTGGGTGGGCGGCGAGGCGTGGGTGGGCGGCGAGGCGCGGGTGAGCG
>Ga0213872_10001332_pt1 | contig 16316 bp, 15 predicted proteins | sample VelepicomBERX_R2_FD_160071 | JGI IMG/M metagenome (GOLD analysis project Ga0213872, IMG submission 160071) | Rhizosphere microbial communities from Vellozia epidendroides in rupestrian grasslands, the National Park of Serra do Cipo, Brazil - RX_R2 | ecosystem: Host-associated > Plants > Roots >...
TGGCGATTCCGCATCGTGTAAGCTCAGGTGCGCGGTGGTATTGGCGTTTTCGTAACAGCGCCCACGCAGCCTACAAACATCCTGCCTACAATGCATTTATCGTAACTACCCCCGGCCTCATGAGTCGTTCTATGGTGCAATCCTTTCGCTTCGGTATCGGTTGCGGCTGTGTTGTTGCGACCTGTGCAACATTGCTCGCGCTTTGCTCGCCGGTGTATGCGGCCGATTCGGCGGCTGCGGTTGATCGTTTCAGCCCCATCCCGGTTTTTGCGATTTCTCGCCCAGTTCCGCCCGGCAAAACAGCAGACGAAGCGCTGGATATCGCGCACGTCGCCGCCAGCACCTACCCGATGGCCGAGCGCGCTAGCAAACCCTGGCGCATTGCCTTTCTGTTCCCACATATCAAAGACCCCTATTGGGTGGGCTGCAGCTATGGCGTGATCAACGAAGCCAAGCGCCTGCATGTGGCGGTCGATATCTTCCCGGCCGATGGGTACAACGACCTGATTGGCCAACTGCGCAAGATGGACGAGGCGGTTGCAGCGCATTACGACGCCATCGTCATCTCGCCCGTCAGCCTGACGGCGAACAATGCTTCGATTACCAAGGCCCGTGCCGCAGGCGTACCGGTGTTCGAATTGGCGAACGACAGCACCAGCGATGACCTGACCATCAAGGTCACGACCTCGCTACGCGCCATGGGGCTCGATGCGACCAACTGGGTGATCCGCGATGCGCAGCAGCGTGGGTTGAGCAGCATCAATATCGGCCTTTTGCCCGGCCCAGCCGACGCCGGCTGGGTAAAGGGCGAGGTGCAGGGCAGCTACCTGGCCGCCAAGTCCGCGCCGATCAAGGTCAATATCATCGACGTGCGCTACGGCGACAGCGATCGCATCGAGCAGACCCAACTGGCGGCGCAGATGCTGGCCGAGCATGGCAACAAGCTCGATTACCTGATCGGCTGCACCGGCTGCGCACCGGCAGCCCGTCTACCGGTGCACGAGGCAGGGCTTGATAAGAAAGTACGTATCGTTGCCTACGACCTGACGCGCGAGATCGCCAGTGAGGTTCGGGCGGGTGAGATTTACGCGGCGGCAGATACGAAAGGCGTCAGCCAGGCGCGCGTGGTGATTGACGCGGTGGTGGAATATCTGGAGCATCGGTCGAAGACCCCTCCGCATACCCTGCTCATCAAGCTGGGCTTGCTCGATCGCGGCAACATGGGCAGCTACCCGCTCGACGCCTCGATCGCCCCCGAAGGCTATACCCCTGTGCTGTCCTATCATCCGTAGGGCGGTTCCCGACCTGCTGCCGTATTGTGCCGATTGCCTGCTCGATGAGAATCACCAAGATACGCGACAAGTTTTTGCTGACGGCCGCCACGGTCAGCGTGCTGACGGCCTTGGCCTATATGGTCTCGGTGTCGTGGATGATTCGCCAGCAGTATCTCGATCAATCGGGCGCTGTGCTGAACAAAGCGGCTGCGGTGGTGACCGACGACCTTGCGAAGCGCAAGGACGCGCTACAAAAGGCCGCGTCGCAACTGGTCAGTGCACACAATGTCGGCTCCACCGTGTGGTACCTCGCGCAATACGCGCATTCCAACCTCGACCGCGAAACGCTGTTCCAGACCTATCTGCAGCTCGCACGCTTGGTCCGCTCGACGGGGCTCGCTGCCGGGGCCTCGAAGATTCAGGTGTACGACGCCGCGGGCAATCTGATGGCTTTCACCACCTATGAGGAAGGCGGTTGCCATGTCGGCTTCGTCGACCGTCTCTCCGACACGCGTTTCTACGTGGCCAAGATGCGCCGGGGCGAAGAAATCACCGAGACCAGCCTCAAGCTTGTCGACAGCGTACCCAAGGTTGCGCCGAGCTACACCGCGCCGTTGCCGCACGAGCGCCGCGCAAGCTATGCGGTGGTCGATGGGCGCGCCAGCATCGAAGTGGCTGTGCCGATCATCGACGAAGCCACAGACCCCACGCTCGCCACGCCAGGCCAAAAGCTGGTCGGCCTGGTGGTGCTGGACCAGACGCTGGGCCAATCGTTTGCCGAATCACTGGCGCGATTGACCGATACCGATATCGACGTCTTTACCGGCGACCGGCTTGGTTTCGGCACCTTGCCCGCGTATCAGAGCCTGATGCTGAATACGCCGCTGAACTTGACCGCGCCCGCCAAGGACAAGATCTGGATCGACGAGATCAAGGTCGGCGCTGTTGGCTACTATCAGGGGGTGGTGCCGTTGTATGCGCACGACCAACTGGTCGGCGGCGTGGCGATCCTGCATTCCAAGGCGCCGGTCGAGCAGGCCATCTGGCAGACCATCCATATCCTGGGCCTTATCGCGGTGGCGACGCTGGTGTTTGTGCTGCCGATCACCTGGTACTTCGCGTACTCGATCTCTCGGCCGCTCAGCGTACTGGGCGCCATCTTCCGGGGCGAGGCGAATACGCCAGCGCCCGATGCATCCAACGACGCCGAGCGCCGGCTTGAGTCGGAAGCCCGCAACCAGGATGAAATGGGCGCGCTGGTGCGCAGCTTCATCGCCATGCGGGCTGCCGTGCAGCAGAAGATCCGGCAGATTCACGAGATCAATGCGTCGCTTGAAGACACCGTTTCCATGCGTACCGCCGCCTTGGTGGTCAAGGAGCGCGAATCGCGTTCGTTGAGCGAAAATTCGCCGGATTCCATCGCCCGCTACGATCATGACTGCCGCCGCATCTATGCCAACCCAGCCTTCCTCAGCATGGCTGGGCAGCCCTTGGATGCACTGCTGGGCAAGACGCCGTCGCAAAACCCGGGTGGGCCACATGCGGCAGTCTACGAAGAAAAGATCAGGCGGGTATTCGCGACCGGCGACAATGCGCAGTTTGACCTGAAATGGATGGGCAAGGATGGCCGCGAGCTGTGCAGCCATATCCGACTTACGGCAGAGGTCGATCATGACGGCAAGGTCGCGACCGTGCTCGCCATTGGCCGCGATATCTCCGACCGGTTGGAATACGAAGAGACCATCTGGCGTCAGGCTAATTTCGACACGCTGACCAGCCTGCCCAATCGCCGCATGTTCAACGACCGACTTGAGCACGCCGCCCGATATTCGCATCGCACCGGGCGCCGCATGGTGCTGATGCTGATCGACCTCGACCATTTCAAGGAAGTGAACGATACACTGGGGCACGACCAGGGGGATCAGCTCTTGGCGGAAGCCGCGCGGCGCATTGTGGCCTGCGTACGCGGGACGGATACCGTCGCCCGCCTTGGGGGGGACGAATTCGCCGTGATTCTGTCTGACGTCGAAAGCCGCGAGAGCACTGAACAAATTGCGGAAAGTATCCTGGCTCGCTTGATCGAGCCGTTCAAGATCGGCGGCGAAGAAGCCTATATCTCGGCCAGTATCGGCGTCACCGTCTACCCCGACGACGCGAGCGACCTGAACCTGCTGTTCAAATTTGCCGACCAGGCCATGTATGCCTCGAAAAACGCTGGTCGCAGCAGTTACAGCTTCTACACGCAAAACCTGCACATCTCCGCGCAGCGGCGACTGCGCCTCAGCAATGATCTGCGCCGTGCCTTGGCGGGCGAAGAGTTCGAGGTGTACTACCAACCCATCGTCGACCTTGGCAGCGGCCATATCTGCAAAGCCGAAGCGCTCTTGCGCTGGCGCCACCCCGAACACGGCCTCGTCAGTCCGGCCGACTTCATCCCGCTGGCCGAAGAAACCGGGCTTATCGTCCCCATCAGCGACTGGGTATTCCGCCAGGTAGTGCAGCAAGTCAAATACTGGCGAGACCGCGATACGGCATTCCAGGTCACCATCAACCTCTCACCGGTACAAGTGCGCCGCAAGGAAGCCGTGCTGGCCGAATGGATGGCCTACCTGAGTGCCGAAGGCGTCAGCGGCCGGTCGGTTGCGCTGGAAATCACCGAAGGCGTGCTGCTCAATGCCGATAGCAGCATCAACGACAAGCTGCTCGCATTGCGCGACGAAGGCATCCAGGTTGCCATCGACGACTTCGGCACCGGCTACTCATCGCTCGCCTACCTCAAGCGCCTCGACATCGACTACCTGAAGATCGACCAGGCCTTCGTCCAGAATCTCGCCACCGACGCCGATAACCAAGCCATGTGCGAAGCCATCATCGTCATGGCGCACAAACTGTCGCTACGCGTAGTGGCAGAGGGCGTCGAGACCGCCGAGCAACGTGACTTCCTGAAAGCTGCGGGGTGCGACTACGCGCAAGGTTATCTGTACGCCAAGCCGATGCCGGCACATGAGTTCGAGCGCTATGCGTGGTCGGTGGATGTGGGGCTGTAGGGGTGCGTCGCGCCTACCGCGATGCGGTCTTACCCGTGTGATTGCTTGGTGCGGTCAGGTGTTCCATCTCACTGAGCCATCGTATTGCCTGCTCCCGGCTCGTGCCGCACATTTCTTCTGATGGTTGCAGGCCCGAGCAGCAAGCCGGCCGCTCCGGCTGGCCAAATGTCTTGCAGCGCAGGTTTTCATCAAGCTGCACACAGGGCACGCCCGCTGGCTTGCCATTGAGCATAGTTAAACCCCTGTAGCCCTTGGTAGACAGCTATCTCAAGCTGTGGCCTACCCGTAAAAACAGGCAAGGATTTGCCACAGTATGAGAAGCATGGCCATTCGAGCCTTGCAAGGGACCGGAAGACCTACTGACGCTGGGCCAGATCGACGTTTATGCGATTCGCCAATTGAACATGTTGGCAAACGTCATCAAGCGTATGCCAGTTGAGCGACCGGAAGGGCTAGATTCTGCCGTACTTGCAGACATGACCCAGAAAATCGAACATGGTGAAGCAGTAAGCGAAGATCAGGTTGTCGCAGTTCAGGGGTGGTTGGAAGCTTGCGCGCAATGGTTGCGCTTGGTTCGTCGATCAGATTTCCAACATGCATTGAATAGTTTGATATCTGAACTGGAAGGCTTGGCCGCGCCTAGCTATCCTGACGTTAGTTGAAGTCTCGCTTTCAAGTTGAAGAATCATCGTTCAAGTAGCATGTGCACGTCTCGATAAGATGTTGTATAGCGAAAGGAGGGATAAATGGATGCGAGCCCGATTCGAATGAACCGGCTGATCAAGGTCGGGATGTATCTGCTATCGCTCTGGCTGTTGTTTGTTCTAATTTTCGTGAACAAGATCGATATCAATCTGTGCTTTGGATGTAAGTTCGCCACGTGGGCCGAGCTACGCACAATCGTCACCAAGAACTACTTACCTCTGTTTTGTGTGGTCGCTCTGGTTATATCGCTTGCATTTTACGCTGCATTTGCTCGAATCATTCGTGGGGCGAAGGATGGCCCATACGCAGTCGTTGAAATCGAGGATAAGAGCGCGGACCATCTAGTCTTCCTTGCGACTTATGTCATTCCTCTATTAAGTTTTGGACTGGAAACGCCACGCCAAGTAATCAGCCTAGTGATCACGCTTTCACTGATCGGCGCAATTTATGTTCGGACAAATCTGTTTTATGCAAACCCTACGTTGTCGCTGCTTGGGTTCAAGATTTGCACGGTCAAGTTCAAACAATGCGGCACAGGAGAGCCAACGGGAAGCGCAGTATTGATCGCACGAGAGGATATCGAGTTGGGCGCCAACGTGAACATGCTCGGGCTCGACAAAAACATTTTCTTCGCACGGAAGGCAATCGCCATCAAACCATGAAGACAATTGAAGAGTTGAGACAGGAGTTGGCGGCAATCATGCACGCCGGTGGTATCAATCTAAAGCTATATTTAGGTATGGGCGAAAGTGATACTCGAACATACAAAGTGGCAGATTTTGACGATGGAGCGACTGAGGCGATATGTCTGCAGTTCGTGCAGAGCGTCGATCAGTTCCTGTCAAACGAGGATTTAGAGACGAAATCGCTGACTCAGCTAGATCATCGAGCGGATACGCTATTCAAGTATGACCTCGATGAGAGGCCGGTCGAATTTGATGCGCTTGATGCCCTTGCTGCTAGCAACGAGCAAGAAACGTTTTCCTTCGCCAACCATGAGCTTTCTGTAATATCCAGCCTTGCGATAAAAATCTCTTCAGCACAGGCATCGGTAGTGTTTTTCAAAAAATTCTACCCAGTTTCACTTGTGAAGCGCGACCAAATCTTGCTAGTCGTGAAGGACAACACACGATTCGAACTCCTTGATAAGGATATTCTGAAAGTTACCGGAGGCTTCGAGGTCTTGCTGCTCAATGGCGAGTTTTACATCAATGACTTCGGAAAATTCGAAAAATCATTTGCATTCGATAAAATCGCAAAGAACATTATGCAGCAGGTGACAAACAAGGTCGTAGCCCTTGATTTGGTAAACGATGCCAAGGGCTATTTGGCCGCCGGCTTGGCGTCGAAAAAGGATATTATTCGTGCCGAAAGGAGTCGGGTCTTGGATATGCCAGTCGCAACAATTATCGAGTTTGTCCAGACTAGGCAACAACAAATAGGAATCAAGATCGCTGACGGGAAACTACTACTTTCGTCGAAGGCTAGTATCAAGAAGCTGTTCAAACTCTTGAATGACGACTACCTAACATCTGAACTAACGCATGTCGAATACGAAACACTGGCTAAGAACGAGCTTGAAGCTGCACCGGTTGCCAACTAGCTGGGAAAATGGCAAAGAAGGTAGCAACGGGGACAACTTGAGGGCTGGAATTGAGCCAGCTAGCTATGGCATTTCGTGTCATTCGCCGACATTAATCTTGCGGTTTAGTTGCCTTCTCAAGTTGGCCCAACCAACGTATGGCGTGTTCACGATTGGCTCCGCACATCTCTTCTGATGGCTGTAATCCAATACAAAAGCTCGGTCGCTCCGGTTTACCAAAAATTCGGCAACGGTTGTCGTCGTCAAGCTGAACGCATCTGACACCAGCCGGTTTTCCATCAGGCATTCCGGGAATCGGGCTTGTGATGGAGGGCGCGATACAGCATGCCCCGCAATGGTCACGGCAGTTCACTGGACGCTCGTATTGGCGGTGTTCGTGGCTGGACAAATACCGGCGAGGCCGGCCATATTCAGGGGTCTAACTATGCCGGACATCTTGCCATTGGGCATGCCCGGGATAGGGGAGCTGATCGACGGCGCCGTACAGCAGGCGCCACAGTGCGGGCGGCATTCCATGGGGTAGCGTTCTCCTAGTCAGTCAGCTCGAAGACCATTTCAATGGGGCTGGGTCGGTGAACCAGGTTTTCGCATTTCCCTTTGGTCTGCACGAGCTGCCGAACGTCTTCTTCCAATACCGCGACTTGCTCCGACGTGACGGGCTGCGCGAGCGGAGGGGCATCCTTGCGGTCAACGTCCACGGTGAGGCTTTCATAACGGACAAGCTTGACTGGGCTCACGACATTGTCTGGGCCCACGCTGAACCGAGCGGCAAAGGTCCCATTCAAGCGATGGCGACTGAAGAACAGGGAGACCATATTGGGGAAGGTGCTGCCTGCGCCAGTGTCGCATCGTATGGGGAGCGCGCGCATCGGGGCAGATTGGACGGGTGCGGATGCCGGCGTCGGCAAAGGCGCAACGACCAGCGGTCGTGAATACTGTACGTAGGATGCCGCAAGTACGTTGCGCCGCAAGGTATTGTCGGCGCTGCTGTTGCCTGCGTGGAGCACCCAACGCGCCGCGTCGACCTGGCACTTATGTTCCGCCGTAGCGCCCGGGGCATCATGCCACTCGTGTTGGTTGGCAATGGCACGCGCCTCTTGCGGCTTGAGCGTTGCCAATGCGGCTTGGTACTCTGGCGTGTTTTCTTCTTTATCTTGCGCGGACGGCCGCGGCGCGTTGTCGACACCGCTCACGTAGGCAAGCAGTTGAATATCGAAATACCGCTTCAGGTCGGGCTTGAAGTCGTGAATGACTTGCCGCTCGCGCGGGGTAAAGAGCCTGGGTGAGAGTGTGTCGCAGGCATCGGCCACGAAGTCACTCGACGCGGCCTGCTGCGTCAAAAATCGAATGTCCTCATCGGACGCCATCTGCATGCCGCTGGCGAGGCGCGGGTAGTAGATATCGGCCTCCCACGCGTCGAGCCGGTTACCCTGGGTACGCGTGTGTGCGTACCACGCATTGGTTGGAGCCTTGAATTCCTGGCGATCAACCAGCGTATGGAGGTATTCGAGGCCCGCTGCTTTGACCTCGGGCGTGAAGTGCAAATTGCTCAACTCGGCTGTATCGGACGGGCCCGAGGGGTGAATGTACTCGTTGTACAAATCCGCACTGATCAAATCCGTCCCGTTAGGTGGCGACCCGACGTAGGGCACCAATGGCAAGGCGGGCCTGTTCTTGGTCACAGGTACGCCATCGGCGCGGGCCGCGCTGGCCAGGGCAATGATTGCGAGGGCGATAAGCAAACGCGTCAGAGAGGGCATATGGATGTACGGTAAGTGAACTGCGGTGCGCACAGGTGGGCGGACTTTATCCGCATCCGATGACCAAGCCAATGTATGGCCCCGCGAGGACAACAGCACGTTGTTTTCTCATCACGAACGCCCCTTGCATCGCAACAGGTGCAATGACACATTGCGCCACGAGAGGGCGATGATGACCGACTCCGTCTTGCTGGGGTGTTGCGACCCCTCAGCTGGCGTTAGCCAGCCAACCCCTCTGCCTGCAAGGTACGCTGCACCGCTGGCCGCTCGGCTACGCGGGCCATATAGGCTTCGACAGCTGGCCAGTCGGTGAGCGGGCGCTTGAGGAAGGTGGTCCAGTTCAGCACGGTGTAGAGGTAGGCATCGGCGACCGAAAAGTCGTTGCCCATCACAAAGCGGTGGGTGGCGAAGCGGCCTTCGAGCAGGCCGAGCCATTTGGTGAGGCGTTCCCAGGCGGCGATCTTGGTTTCTTCGGGCGTCTTGGCGTTCCAGAGCGGCGAAAAGCCCTTATGCAGCTCGGTGCTGATGAAATTCAGCCATTCCTGCAACTGCACGCGCTCGAAGCTACCTGCTGCCGGTGCCAGCTTGTGCTCCGGCGCGCGGTCGGCGAGGAACTGCACGATGGCTGGGCCCTCGGTGAGGATGGCGCCGTCATCGAGCTCCAGTACCGGCACCTGGCCCTTGGGGTTGATCGTGAAGTAATCCTTGCCGCTCGCGGTGCGGTGGGTTTTCAGGTCAACCTGCTCAAGGGTAAACGTCAGGCCACTCTCTTGCAGCACGATATGTGGCGACATGGAGCAGGCGCCGGGCGAGAAGTAGAGTTTCATAGCGAATCCCCTGAGCGATAGGTTGGGTCAGTCTTTCAACCAGGCAGCGACTTGCGGTGCGAAATAGGTCAGCACGCCATCGGCACCGGCGCGCTTCATCGACACCAGGGCTTCGAGCGGCGCGGCGCGGCCATCCAGCCAGCCATTTTGCACGGCCGCCTGGATCATCGCGTACTCGCCCGACACCTGGTAGACGAAGGTTGGCACCTTGAATTCATCCTTCACGCGGCGAACGATGTCGAGGTAGGGCATGCCGGGCTTCACCATCACCATATCGGCGCCTTCGGCGAGGTCCATCGCGACTTCGTGCAGGGCTTCGTCGGTATTGGCCGGGTCGAGCTGGTAGCTCTTCTTGTCGCTCTTGCCGAGGTTGGCCGCCGAGCCGATCGCATCGCGGAAGGGGCCGTAGTAGGCCGATGCGTACTTGGCCGAATAGGCCATGATGCGGGTATGGATGTGCTTGTTCGCATCGAGCGCATTGCGGATGGCGCCAATGCGGCCGTCCATCATGTCCGACGGGGCCACCGTGTCGGCCCCGGCTTCGGCGTGGCAAAGGGCCTGTTTGACCAGCACTTCGACGGTTTCGTCATTCAGCACATAGCCCAAGGCGTCGATCAGGCCATCCTGGCCGTGGCTGGTATACGGGTCGAGCGCGATATCGGTGATCACGCCGAGTTGCGGGAAGCGGTCTTTCAGTGCGCGGACCACTTGCGGTACGAGGCCGGTCGGGTCGTAGGCGGCTTCGGCCGTCGGGGTCTTGTTGCCGGTGATCACCGGGAACAGGGCGATGGCGGGGATGCCGAGCTTTACGGCGGCCTCTGCCTGCGGCAGCAGCGATTCTAGGCTCATGCGCGAGACGCCCGGCATCGAGTGGATCGGCTCTTCGCGCTTGCCCGCGCCTTCCAGTACAAACACCGGCCAGATCAGGTCATTGGCGGTCAAGATCGACTCGCGCATCAAACGGCGGCTGAATTCGTCGTGACGCATGCGGCGGGCTCGGTAGGTCGGGTAGGCGCGGTTGCTGTGCATGAGAGATCCTTGAAGAGTTCGGCACGCATCGCGCGTTGCCGTACGGATGGACACTATTCTACGCCGAGGCGGGCAGCTTGCCTGTGCCGCTTGGGTAGCCAACTGTGTGGCTAGACTGTGGTCGGTTGGCCAAGTTCCTCATGCAGCAAAGGTTTCGGCCAATCAATGAACTGATGAAGGAGCGTTTTGCCGCCTCTCCCCCAACCGCTCTCCCGCAAAGGGCGAGGGGAGTGGATTCCAGCTCTATCGCGGTGGAGCGACGATTTGAGCTTCCAATGAGTTCAATTGCTCATTTCGCCCAACGCATGTCGATATGCTGGATGCCGTCTTCGTCGTAGGGCTCACTGATCGTCTCGAAGCCCACGCTTTGGTAGAAGGCTTCCAACCGGGCTTGTGCGCCGATGGTGTTGGCGAGGCCGGGATATCGACGCTGGTGCTCGGCCAAGCCTTCCAGCAGCAAGGGGCGGCCGATACCGGTGCCGCGTGCGGTGGGCGCCGTGACGATGCGACCGAGCGAGGCTTCGGGGTATTTGATGCCAGGTGGCACCAGGCGCAGATAGGCCAGCAACTGGCCCGACTCGTCGCGGCCGAGCAGGTGCATGCAATCGGGGTCGGCGGCGTCGAGGTCGGGGAAGGGGCAGGTCTGCTCGACAATGAACACCGACTGGCGCAGGCAGCCTACTTCATGCCACTCACGCGCAGTCAGGTCGTCCAGCCGATACCAGCCCCAGGTGATCGCCATCGATCAGGCTTGCGCGAGGCGTGCACGGGCGCGCGCAATGGCCGCGCGCACCTGGTTTGGCGCGGTACCGCCGATATGATTGCGGCTTGCCAGCGAGCCTTCCGGCGTCAGCACATCGAACACATCGGGCCCGATCAAGGGCGAGAAGGTACCCAGTTCCACCAGGCTCAGCTCGGCCAGATCCTTGCGTTGGTCGCTCGCGTAACGCACCGCTTGGGCGACGGCTTCGTGCGCATCGCGGAAAGGCAGGCCCTTCTTGACCAGGTAGTCGGCGAGGTCGGTCGCCGTCGCATAGCCCTGCTTCACGGCACGGCGCATGGCTTCGGGCTTTACCGTGACGCCGCGCATCATGTCGGCGACTACGCGCAGCGTGGCGGTCAGGGTGTCGACCGTGTCGAACAAGGGTTCCTTGTCTTCCTGGTTGTCCTTGTTGTAGGCCAGGGGCTGGGCTTTCATCAGCGTCAGCAGCGCCATCAGGTGGCCGTTGATGCGGCCGGTCTTGCCGCGCACCAGTTCGGGCACGTCGGGGTTCTTCTTCTGCGGCATGATGCTGGAGCCGGTGCAGTAGCGATCTGCCATATCGATGAAGCCAAAGCGTGGGTTCATCCACAGGATCAGCTCTTCCGACAGGCGCGAGAGGTGCGTCATGATCAGCGCGCCTGCAGCGGTGAATTCGATGGCGAAATCACGGTCCGATACGGCGTCGAGCGAGTTTTCGCAGACGGCGTCGAAGCCCAGCTGGCGGGCGACGAATTCGCGGTCGATGGGGTAGCTGGTGCCGGCGAGGGCGGCAGCGCCGAGCGGCAGGCGGTTGACCCGCTTGCGGGCGTCGCGCAGACGCTCTACATCGCGTGCGATCATTTCCACATAGGCGAGCAGGTGGTGGCCGAAGGTAATCGGCTGCGCCACTTGCAGGTGGGTGAAGCCCGGCATCACGGTTTCGGCATTGCGCTCAGCCAAATCGAGCAGCGAGGTCTGCAAATCTTGCGCCAGATGCACCAGTGCGTCGATCTCGGCACGCAGCCACAGGCGGATATCGGTGGCAACCTGGTCGTTGCGGCTGCGGCCGGTGTGCAGGCGCTTGCCGGCGTCGCCGATGCGGTCGGTCAGGCGCTTTTCGATATTCATGTGCACGTCTTCAAGGTCGAGCGACCATTCGAAGCGCCCCGCACGGATATCGTTGAGAATGTCGGCCATGCCTTCGGTGATGGCGGTCAGGTCGGCGTCGGACAACACGCCGACGCGCGCCAGCATTTGGGCGTGCGCAAGCGAGCCCTGGATATCGTACTCTGCGAGGCGATGATCGAAGGAAACCGACGCCGTATAGCGTTTGACCAGCTCCGACACCGGCTCCGAGAAGCGGCCAGACCAGGTTTTCTGGGTATCGTCTTGCATGCGGCGCAATTCCGAATCTTTAATAATAGGTTGATTATAGAGGATCGTGAATTTTGCCGCATCGCCGCAATTCACGACATTCCAACTATTTGATAAGTCATAGGTGTACGAATCGATGCGATCACGTGGTTATAATGCACCGGTTCGCACGATCTGCCCGTGCAGCATCCCGGCCTTCAGGACACATGAGCAAAGATTACAAGCAGAGCAATAGGAAACCAAAAAGCAGCGGAAAAAGCAGTGGCGGCGGCAGCTCGGTATTTGCCGGCCTGCTGATTGGTCTTTGCCTCGGGGTGGCCATCGCGGTCGCAGCTGCGCTCTATCTGAATAAAGTGCCCAACCCGTTTGCCAAGCACGCGCCGACGCCGCCTGTTGCCGGCCAAACACCGCCGGCTACGCCTGCGGCCGCTGCACAGCAGCCGCCCGCGACGGCGCCAACAGGCTTGCCGACCAATAATGTACCTGCCGCGCAAGCCGGCCAGACGCCTGCTGCAAACGGTCAACCGGCCCAGCCGAACGGCCAGCAAACGGGTGATCGCTTCGATTTTTACACCATGCTGCCCGGTTTGGCCGAACCAAAATCGGGTACGCCTGCCAAACCCGAGTCCACGCCGCCAACCACGGTCGAGCCCCCCAAGGGTATGTACCTGCAGGCCGGCTCGTTCCAGAATGAAAGCGATGCCGACAACCTGAAGGCCAAGCTCGCCCTGATGGGGGTTGAAGCGACGATCCAGACTATCGACGTGGCCGGCAAGGGTGTCGTGCACCGTGTGCGCGTGGGCCCGCTGGCGAGTGCGGATGATGTGGATAGGGTGCGCGCGCAGCTGCGCGTCAACGGAGTCGAGCCGACGGTCGTTAAGAACTGAACGTCAGAACTGATTGAATCAAGGAGTCACGATGCGGGTTTCCCAGCTGTTTACCAAGTTCATTGCCGTTGCCGCCATCGCGCTCGGTGCCCTGTCGGCCCATGCGATCGAACCGCGCGCCGGCGTCGAATACGACTATATGCCAACGGCTCTGCCGACCGACACCCCCGGCAAGATCGAAGTCATCGAATTCTTCTGGTTTGGCTGCCCGCACTGCTACAAGGCCGAGCCCGCGGTAGAAGCCTGGGCCAAGACGCTGCCCAAGGATGTGGTCTTCCGCCGCGAACACGTGATGTGGGAGGGGCGTAGCGATATGGAAGGCCATGTGCGCATCTTCCTGGCGCTCAAGTCCATGGGCTTGCTCGACAGCATGACGCAAAAAGTGTTCGACGCGATTCAGCGTGACCATATCGAATTGCGCCGCGAAGATGTGCTCTTCGATTGGATCGCCAAGCAAGGCATCGACCGCGCCAAGTTCGAAGCGAACTACAAATCTGCCTTTAGCGTCAACGCAGGCATTGCCCGTGCGACGCAGCTCGCCGGCACCTATCATATCGACGGTGTGCCGATGTTCATCGTGAACGGCAAGTACAAGACTTCGCCGACCAGTGTGCAGCGCGGCTCGTCCACACCGATGGATGAAGTCAAGGGCTCGCAAGTGACGCTCGACGTGGTCAACGCGCTGATCGCCAAGGAACGGGCGGCGGCCAAGAAGTAAGGCCGCTGGCCGTAAATCAAAAAGCGCCCCGAGGGGCGCTTTTTTATTGTGCCGCTACGGGCCGACTGACGCGGTGCAGGACCAGATAGCCTGCCAGGGCCGATGCGACCGAGCCCAGCAAAATGCCTAGCCGCGCCGTATTGGCGAGCTGCCCATCACTCTTGCCGAATGCTAGGTCGGCAATGAAGAGACTCATGGTAAAGCCGATGCCGCACAGGAGTGCCGCACCGTACACTTGCCGCCAGCTCACGTGCGCCGGCAGGCGTGCGAAGCCCGATTTGACCGCGAGCCAGGCAAAGCCAAACACGCCCAGCTGCTTGCCCAGCAGCAGGCCCAGCGCGATACCGAGCGGTGCGGGCTCCAATGCGCTGCGCAAGGTCATTCCCGCTAGCGGGATGCCGGCATTGCAAAAGGCAAAGATCGGCAGCACGCCAAATGCCACCACCGTATGCAGCGCGTGCTCCATCTCGCGCAGCGGTGAGCGGCCATTCGGCCCCTTGAGGGGGATAAAGCAGGCTGCCAACACCCCCGCCAGCGTGGCATGAATGCCTGATTTCAGCACCGCGCACCACAGCAGCATGCTGACGATGAGGTACGGCAGCCAATGCGTCACACCGCGCCAGTTGAACGTCGCCAGCAGCAACGCGCACCCGCCCGCGACGGCTAATGCCGCCCACTCCAGGCCCTGCGTGTAAAACATCGCAATGATGGCCACGGCGCCCAAGTCATCGATGATGGCGAGCGAGACCAGAAACACTTTGAGGCCCAAGGGAATCCGCTTCCCAAGTACCGTCAGCACGCCCAGCGCAAACGCGATATCTGTCGCCGCCGGAATCGCCCAGCCGTTGCGCAAGACCGGGTCGGCGCCGGCGCACGCGAGATAGATCAGTGCAGGCAGCGCCATGCCACCCAGGGCTGCCAAGGCCGGCAATACCGCCTGCCGCAGGTCCGACAGTTCGCCTTCCACCAGCTCGCGTTTCAGCTCCAGCCCCACAACGAAGAAGAAGATGGCCATCAAGCCATCGTTCACCCAATGCGAGAGCGGCAGCGACGCCGCGCCGATGCCGATGGATTCATGCAAGCCATGCAGATAGGCATCCGACAAGGGGCTGTTGGCGACGACAAGCGCGAGTAAGGTCGCAGCAGACAGCACAATGCTGCCCGCCGACTCACTCTGGATGAATTTCTGGATGGTGCTGAGCAAATCGATACTCCTGCTGCTGGATGCGTCTGCGGGTGATTACTCCCGTGGTGCCTGCGGGAACCCCCTCTCCCCAGCCCTCTCCCGCGAGGGGAGAGGGGGCAAGCATCGGGGCATTCGTTTCAGCATCCAGCGCCCCTCCCTCATAGGAGGATGAATGAGGCATACGAATCAAGTAGGCGCATTACGCACTCCCTCTCCCCTCGCGGGAGAGGGCTGGGGAGAGGGGGCGCCTGCCCGTAGCTGCGACCTACCAACTGCCAATATTCGGCATCGATACCCACGGCTCGGCTGGCGGCAACGCCTCGCCTGCCTGCAAGAGCTCAATGGAGATGTTGTCGGGCGAACGCACAAAAGCCATGCGGCCATCGCGCGGGGGGCGCACTACCGTCACGCCATGGTCGAGCAGGCGTTGGCACGTTGCGTAGATATCGTCCACTGTATAGGCAAGGTGCCCAAAGTTTCGGCCGCCGGTATATACCTCCGGGTCCCAGTTATGGGTCAGCTCCACTTCGGCAGCCGGGTCGCCCGGTGCGCTGAGGTAGACCAGTGTAAAGCGACCTTGCTCGTAGTCGCGCCGGCGTACTTCTTCGAGGCCCAGGGCATCGCGGTAAAATTTGAGGGAGGCTTCCAGATCGGTGACGCGCACCATGGTGTGCAGGTATTTCATGCGTGTTCCTCAGAATTGGGCACAGGAAGATCGAAATATTTTCGATTTCCGCATGGCCGATGTGTACATCCGGCGGGCCGGTGGTTGACCATTCGCACTGATCTTACGATGCGTACCCATCGCTCGCCAATCGAAACCGCGTAATGGCAACAGAAGCCTTGCCACGCAACAGGGTGAGGCATTTGCACAACCCTAGCCAGATAGGCGACGAACGGGCCGGCTACCCTCGCCCTCTTGCCGAATGAAATATTCCTGTGCAAAATAGCGTTTCGCCGGGATTCGACCCGATCAGCAGCACGATCGGTCAACCAGTGGCAGCGGTAAATGAGTACGCTTTACACCGCGAGGTATTGACAGGGTTTGCAAATGCGCTATAATGCGTGGCTTTCCCGGGTCGTTAGCTCAGTCGGTAGAGCAGCGGACTTTTAATCCGTTGGTCGCAGGTTCGAGTCCCGCACGACCCACCATGGGACTCTTGG
>Ga0213872_10001333_pt1 | contig 16310 bp, 10 predicted proteins | sample VelepicomBERX_R2_FD_160071 | JGI IMG/M metagenome (GOLD analysis project Ga0213872, IMG submission 160071) | Rhizosphere microbial communities from Vellozia epidendroides in rupestrian grasslands, the National Park of Serra do Cipo, Brazil - RX_R2 | ecosystem: Host-associated > Plants > Roots >...
GCGCGGATTGGCAGAGTGTGCTGACATAAATCTGTCAGGTCAATTCAAACTTGAAATCGCTAACGTTATTTGGCCAATTAGGACTAATGGTAAGGCCAATTGCTCACCGTCGCCTATTTATTTTTCCAATAAAAATCAATGATATAGGAAAGTTCGACATTTTTGCCGCAAGAGAGAAAAATTTGCGTTACCGATTACGCCTCGGATGGAAAACAGGGCGATCAAACGCCCCAATCGACAGCGAAGTTGGTTAATGGTATCTGATAGGTATGCAGGTGGAATCGCTGAATAGGGGTCAGGAAGCGGAGCGGCACTACCGGCATTTGCTGCGCCATGCGCCGGCCAATGCCGAACTCCACGACCTGCTCGGCCTGGTTCTGGCCGCCCAAGGCAGGATGGAGGATGCCTCCGCTGCCTTTCGACGGGCGATCGTCTGCGCACCGTCTTTTGCCGACCCCTATAATAATTTCGGCCTCGCCGAGCGCGAACTCGGCCGGTCCCGGCCCGCTCCCCTGCGCCGCGCCGCGACCCTGCGGCCCGACTATGCCGAGGCTCACAACAATCTCGGCCTGCTGCTGGGGGGGGCGGGCCAGACCTCCTTTCGCCATGCCATCGCCGCCAACCCGGCGATGGCGCCGGCCTATGGCAATCTCGGCGCGCTTCGGATGGATCCGGTCGCGCTCGGGCGGGCGGCGATTCTGCATCCGGACTCGGCGGCTTCCCATTACAACCTCGCCAATGCCGCCATGGATTCGGCGTCCGATGCGGCCGGGGACTCGTGCCGGCGCGCCCTCGTCTGCAGCCCCTTCTATGGCCAGGCCCACAATCTGCTCGGCCTGATGCTGATGCGGCGCGGCGCTCCGGCCGAGGCGGCCCGCCGTTTCCGCCGCGCCTTGATCTGCGAGCCCCTGCCGGCCTTTTACAATAACCTCGCCATGGTCGCCCGCTTCAGCCCCGGTGACCGCGAGATCGCCGCCATGGAGCGGCTGGCCGCCATTCTTCCGGAGGAGGGGCGCATCGAACTCCATTTCGCGCTGGGCAAAGCCTATGACGATTGCGGCGAGTGGGACCGCGCCTTCGGCCATTATCTCGCCGGGAATGCGGGCCAGCGCCGCCGCATCACCTATGACGAGGCGGCGGCGCTGGGCGGCATGGAGCGGATGCGCCAGACCTTCGACGCCAAGTTGATCGCGCGCCTGTCCGGCTGCGGCGACCCGACGGCGGCGCCGATCTTCATCCTCGGCATGCCGCGCTCGGGCAGCACCTTGATCGAGCAGATCCTCGCCAGCCAGGGCGAAGTGCGAGGCGGGGGCGAGCGGACGGATTTTGCCGAACTGGCCGAGACCGCGTCCCTGACGGAAAAGGGGGTGCGCGCGCTGGGTGCCGCCTATCTCGGCCGGTTGCGGGCCACCTTGCCCGAGGCGGAGCGCTTCACCGACAAGCTGCCGCTCAATTTTCTTTATGCCGGCTTCATCCATCTGGCTTTCCCCAACGCCCGCATCATTCACAGCCGGCGCAACCCTGCCGATACCTGCCTGTCCTGCTACACCAAGCTTTTCTCGACGCCTCAGGCCCACACCTACGATCTCGGCGAGTTGGGACGCTATTACCGCGCCTATGAAAAACTGATGGATCATTGGCGCGCGATGCTGCCTGCCCGAATCTTCCTCGACGTCGATTACGAGGCGCTGGTCGCCGATCCCGAATCCCAGACCCGGCGCCTGCTGGACCATTGCGGACTGGCTTGGAACCCTGCCTGCCTTGCCTTTCACCGGACTGAACGCGAAATCCGTACCGCCAGCGCCGTTCAGGTAAGGCGGCCGGTTTATCGGGATTCTGTCGGGCGGTGGCGCCATTATGGCGCTTTTCTGAATCCCTTGCTCAAGGAACTGGAGGGCGCGTGAGGATCATCCCCCTGCTTGGACTGCTGGCCGCCGCCCTGACCGGACCGACTTTGGCCGCCGATATCGAGCTGTATGACGGCCATTCCCTGGCAGCGATCCTCCATGAGGAGAGTCCGACCGCCGGCTTGGCCGCCAAGCTCCTCGCGCGCGATCTCAAATCGCTGACCGACGGCGAGGCCGCGATCTCCACCGACGCCTCGCGCTGCGGCGCGGTCTGCATCGTCTTCGGGCGCTATGATTCGGCGCTGGTGGCGGGCATCGCCCGCGAGAACGGGGTCGATCTGTCCGAACTTGCCGGCCAGTGGGAGAGATATCGCCGCGTCGCCTTGCGCCGCGGCGGCCGGACCATGCTGCTGATCGCCGGTTCGGATGCGCGCGGCGCGGTGTGGGGAGTGATCGACCTCACCCGTGAAATGGGAATCTCGGCTTGGGAATGGTGGGCCGACGTCGCGCCGCGGCGGGTCTCCCGGCTGGCGGTGGCGGGCGAGGACCGGATTTCGGCGGAACCGTCGGTGCGCTATCGCGGCATCTTCCTCAATGACGAAGATTGGGGGCTGGAGCCTTGGTCGGCAAAGACCTATGACCCGGCGACCGGCAATATCGGGCCGAAGACCTATGCCCGCATCTTCGAGCTGATGTGGCGGCTCAAGGCCAACACGCTGTGGCCGGCCATGCACAGCGTTTCCAATCCCTTTTTCGGCGACCCCGGCAATCCTCGCGCCGCCGCCGATTATTCCGTCGTCATCGGCACCTCGCATGCCGAGCCGATGATGCGCAACAATCTGCGCGAATGGGACGAGGCCAAGCGCGGCCCCTTCAATTTCCTCACCAACCGGGACCAAATGGCCGATTATTGGCGGAGCCGCGCCGAACAGAGCAAAAATTTCGAGGGGCTCTACACGGTGGGGCTGCGCGGCATCCATGACGGGCCGATGCAGGGAGCGGACACGCCGGAGGCGCGGCGCGACGTGCTGCGCGACGCCATCGCCCTGCAGCGCGAGATTCTGGCGCAAGCGCTGGGCCGTCCGGCCGAGACCATCCCCCAGGCCATCACCATCTACAAGGAGGTCGAGGACGCCTATAATCGCGGCCTGACCCTGCCGGGCGACATCACCCTGGTGTGGTCGGACGACAATTACGGCTATCTCGGCCGGCTCGGCACGGCGGAAGAGGCCAAGCGTCCGGGCGGCGAGGGGGTCTATTACCACATCTCCTATTGGGGCCGGCCGCATGATTATCTGTGGCTGGCCACGACCTCGCCGGGCCTGATCCGCGAAGAGATGGGGCGGGCCTACGATCTCGGTGCGCGGCGCGAATGGATCGTCAATGTCGGCGACATCAAGCCGGGAGAATATCTGACGCAATATTTCCTCGATCTCGCCTTCGATGCGGGCCTTTTCCGCCAGCTGCCCGGCGATCATCTAAAGGCGTGGCTGGCCGTCCAGTTCGGTCCCGACCGGGCCGGCGAAATGGCCGACATATTGATGCGCTATTATGCCTTGGCCTACGAGCGGAAGCCTGAATTCATGGGGTGGGGGCAGGTCGAGCCGGTCACGCCCAACCAGCGCTCTGCCTATGTCCAATCGGACGGAGAGGAGGCGCAAAGGCGAATCCGCGCCTATCGCGATCTCAAGACGCGGGCGGAAAAGCTGGCCGCTCAGATCCCCGGCGACCGGCGCGACGCCTATTTCCAGCTTTTGCTCTATCCGGTTCGCGCCGCCGCCGATCTCAATGACCGGGTGCTGTCGCTCGATCTGGCCGATCTCTATGCGCGGCAGGGACGGGCCAGCGCCAATTTCCATGCCGACCAAGCGCGGCGCGCCCAGGAGGAGATCGATGCAGACACGGCCCGCTACAACGCTTTGGGGGGCGGCAAATGGCGCTTCATGATGGATGCGGCGCCGCGCCGCCTCCCTGTCTTTGACAAGCCGGTCTATCCGCGCTGGGCGGTCGGCGACAAAGCCGATTGCGACGCCGCCTTCGAGGCTCAATGGTGGGACGAGGCCAACAGCCTGACTTTCACCGAGGGACGGGCGGCGAAACGGACCATTACCTTGTTCGGGCGTGGCGCCAAGGATATGTCCTGGCGGAGCGCTTCGCCCGGACTCTCGGCAAATGAGGGCGAGCTGACCGCCGCCAATGGCTATGAGCAACGCCTGACCCTGTCCTATGACGGCGGAGTGCCGAGCGGCGACCTGGCTTTCGCCTGCGGCGGACGGTCCATCCCGGTCCATGTCAAATTCCTGCCGCCGCTGGCGGGGGGCAGTTCTGCCGAGGATCAGCGGATCGCCACCATACTTGTTGCCGGCGCGGCGCCCAATCCTGACTGGGAGATCGTGCCGCAACTCGGCAGCCAGGGATCGAGCCTGCGCTCGAAGCTCTCCGGGCCTTTGCAGGCGACGCCTCTGACCTACCGCTTCGCCACGGCGACGCGATCGGACGCCAAGATCGTGATTACCGCCTTGCCGACCCACCCGCTTACCCCGGCCAACGGCCTCAAGCTGGAGGTCGGCCTGGACGAGTTCCCGTCAAAGGTGCTGGACTATGCCGCTATCGGCCGCAGCGACGAGTGGCGCGAGAATGTCTTGTCCAACACGGCGGTGCGGACGATCGACCTCCGCCAGCTGCCGCCTGGCCAGCATCTCTTGCGCATCAAGGCGCTCGATCCCGGTTTCATTTTGGATCGCATCGAAATCGATCTCGACGGAGCGGTGCCTCACTATGGCGGCCTTACGGCAACCGCCGATTGATACCAATTGGCCCTTATGGTATTCAAAGTCTCTACAGCGGGGCCCCATTTTCGAAGGTAATTTGATGTCTTTCTCCGATGTCGTCGGAAAGTTGACCCCGGATGATCCGGCCCCTCTCTACATCCAATTGCAGACGGTCCTGCGCGAGGCGATCAAGCGGCGCGTGCTGCCGCCCAACAGCGCCATCCTGCCCGAACGCGAACTGGCCGAGGAATATTCGGTGTCGCGCATCACCGTCCGCAAAGCCCTTGAAGGCCTGGCGGAAGAAGGGCTGCTGACTCGCCGGCGCGGCGCCGGCTCCTTCGTGGCGGGCAGCCGGGTCGAGAAGAATTTCTCCATGCTGTCCTCCTTCTCCGAGGACATGGCCTCGCGCGGACGTAAGCCGCACAGCGTGTGGGTCAACCGCTCCGTCGGCGCCGTGACGCCGACGGAATCCCTGTCTCTCGGCCTGTCTCCCGGCGCCGAAGTCTATCGGTTCCACCGCATCCGCTACGCCGACGGCACGCCGATGGCGCTCGAATACGCCACCATCCCCGGCTTCTGCCTGCCCTCGCTCGACGCGGTCGATCAGTCGCTCTATGAAGCGCTGAGCAAGGCCGGGCACCGTCCCGCCCGCGCCCTGCAGCGGCTGCGCGCCGTGGTTTTCACCCCCGAACAGGCGGAAACGCTGGGCGTTCCCTTCGGCCAAGCCGGCCTGCTTATCGAGCGGCGCGGCTTCCTGCGCGACGGCCGCCCCTGTGAATTCACCACCTCCTATTACCGCGGCGACGCCTATGACGTGGTGGCCGAACTCAGCGATCTGGGCTGATTTCACCCTATAGCCAAAACATTATTGTTTAAGACCAATCAGCCGGCCAACCCCGGCTGATTTCGGTTGTTTTGCCGAGCAGGATTGACAAAAGACCGATAAAACCATTTAAATACCAAATCCGCATTGGTCAGGTCAGAAAGGGGTTTCCGGTATGGTCACCGGCTTGCAAAGGTCCGCCGTCAAACAAGTGTCGGCTCATGAGCAGACGAAGATGTTTCAGGAGGCCGGCTCATCCGGGCTTCTGGCGGCGCAGCAGCTGGCGGGGAACCGGGAACTGGCGGCGGAGCTCGGATCTGTGCTCAGGGCCAAAAAGCCGCGGGCGGTGATTACCATCGCGCGGGGATCGTCCGATCACGCGGCGACCTATGCGCGCTATCTGATCGAGACGCGGCTCGGCATCCTGACCTCCTCGCTGGCTCCCTCGATCAGCTCAGTCTATGAGGCGTCGCTCGATCTCGAGGGGGTTCTTTGCATCGCCATATCGCAGTCGGGCAAGAGCCCCGACCTGATCAAATCGGTCGAACGGGCCAAGGCGGCCGGCGCTTTCGTGATCGCTTTGGTCAATGCTCCGGGCTCGCCGCTCGAGGCGGTGGCGGACCGCACCCTGCCGATCCTGGCCGGCCCGGAATTGTCCGTGGCGGCCACCAAATCTTTCATCCTGACCCTGACCGTGGTGCTGCAGCTGGTCGCCGAATGGAGCGCCGACAAGGAGCTGGCCGATGCGGTGAGCACTCTTCCCGGAAAGCTGGCCGAAGCCTGGCGCCAGGACTGGTCGCAGGCCGTCAAAGCCTTGCGCCCGGCGCGCAATCTGTTTGTGGTCGGGCGCGGCCTGGGTTTCGGGCTGGCCTGCGAGGCGGCGCTGAAATTCAAGGAAACCTGCGGTCTGCACGCCGAGGCCTTCAGCAGCGCGGAAGTGCAGCATGGGCCGATGGCGCTGGTCAATCAGGGCTTCCCCGTGCTGGCCTTGGCCCAGCATGACGAGACCTATCCCGGCCTGATCGAACTGGCAGGGCGCTTCGCCGAACGCGGCGCTACCGTGCTTCTGGCCGGCGGCGAGGCCGTGGGCGCCACCCTATTGCCGGCCGTTTCCTGTCACCCCGCCATCGAGCCGGTGCTGCTGATCCAATCCTTCTACCGCATGGCGGCCGAGCTTTCGGTCGCGCGCGGCTTCGATCCCGACAGCCCGCCCCATCTCAACAAGGTCACCAGTACGATCTGATGCTTACTGCCTTTACCAATGGCCGGGTCCTTGTTGACACCGGTTTCATCGACGATCGCGCCGTCCTGGCGGAGGCGGGCCGCATCGTCGCGCTGGCCGAGTTTTCCGATCCCCGGGTCGCGGCAGCCGACCGCAGGATTGATCTGGGCGGCGACATGCTGGTTCCCGGTTTCATCGACACCCAGGTCAATGGCGGCGGCGGCGTGCTGTTCAACGACGAGACCAGCGTGGAGGCCATCCGCGCCATCGGCGCCGCCCATCGCCGCTTTGGCACCACCGGTTTCCTGCCGACTCTGATCAGCGACGATCTCGACCGCATCGAGGCCGCCGTGTCCGCCGCGGGCGTCGCCGTGCGGGAGGTTCCGGGGGTCTTGGGCGTGCATATCGAGGGGCCCTTCATCAATCATGAGCGGAAGGGCGTCCATGATTCGTCGAAATTCCGCCGGATCGACGAGCGTGCCTTCCAGCTTCTGACCGGCCTGAAGCAAGGCCGCCTGCTGGTGACCCTGGCGCCCGAAATCACCACACCGGCGATGATCAGCCGGCTGGCGGCGGCCGGAGTGGTCGTGGCGGCGGGGCATACGAACGGCAGCTTCGAGCAGATCCAGGAAGCGCTGAAATCCGGCCTGACCGGCTTCACCCATCTGTTCAACGCCATGTCGCCCCTGACCAGCCGTCAGCCCGGCGTGGTGGGGGCGGCGCTGGACGATGCCGGCAGCTGGTGCGGCATCATCGTCGACGGCCATCATGTGGCGGCGGCGTCCTTGCGCATCGCGCTCAAGGCCAAGGGAGCCGACAGGCTGATGCTGGTCACCGACGCCATGCCGAGCGTCGGGGTGGAGAACAAGTCCTTCCTGCTGCAAGGCCGCCGGATCAGCGCGTCGGGCGGAATCTGCGTCGATGAGAATGGCGTACTGGCCGGCTCGGATCTCGACATGGCGAGCGCGGTGCGCAATGCGGTGGCGTTGATGGGAGTGGATCTCCCGACCGCGATCCGCATGGCGTCGCGCGTTCCCGCCGAATTCCTGGGCTTAGCGAGTGAGTTGGGCCGAATCGCCCCAGGGTACCGCGCCGATCTGGTGCGGCTGACCGACGCGATCGAGGTCGCCGGCAGCTGGATCGGTGGAGAGGCCTGATCGCCGTCAGGCGATCTGAGCCTTTCGCCGATAGGGCCCGAAGAACGAGTCGGCGTCGCCGAAGCGGAACAGCGTGTTGCCGGTCAGCCGTCCTTTGCGCGGATCGGAAGACAGGGCATAACCCGGCGGTATGGCGGCGGCATGCAGCGTGTTGCTGCGATAGAGAATGGCGCGGTTGAATTTCGCCGGATAGCGCGCGATTTGCTCGAAGATCGGCGAATGGCCGCAGATATACTCATCCTGCGGATGGGCCGCGATCTCGTCTTTCAGGACCTCTTCATAGAGTTTGCGCCGCTCGAGATCCATCGCTTCGAAGCCGGTCTTCCTGTGCCGGTAGAAGGCGGTTCCCCCGTCCGGATCGTCGAACAGGTAATGCAACAGCACGATATTGTCGGGGTCCGCCACGTCCATATGCGGGATGCGCTGGCGGATTCCCACTTTGTCGGCCGGGACGGTCATCATCGAGAAGGTTGACCGGCAATCGATGACGTCCTTGGTCCCGAGGCTGAAGGCTTCGGGGATCAGGGCTTGCGTGAAGAAATGGGCATAGAGCGGATAGGGGGCGGGCATGGGCGCCTGCACCCCGGGATAGAGCATGCCGGCCGGCAGGAAATAGGCGCCCTTGGCCGCGTACTCGACCATCTGCTCGGCGTCGAGCAGGAAATTGTCGATGGTGACGACGACGCCACCCTCGTTACCGATCTGCTCCGCCTTGACCTGGATGTTTGGGTGGAGGAAAGGCCTTATGTTCATGGGGAAGGGCCGCCGCAGAAAAAGAAAATCCCGGCGGAAAGGCTAGCTTTCCGCCGGGACCGATTTCAACCCTTACAGCTTGGCGTTCAGAGTGAAGAAGAGGGTGCGGCCATAATCGTATGTGCCGCGGGTCAGATGCTGCCCATTGGCGAGGGCATAGTTGCTCTCGGTATTGTCGAGGATGTTCAGGGCGTCGACGCTGAGACCGAAATTCTTGGTCAGCTTGAAGTTGATCGCCCCGTCCAGCGTGCCGCCGGTGTCCAGGAAATATTTGGTGCCGCGGTCGATGCCTTCATAGATGGACGAATGCAACGTGTAGGACAGGTGGGCGTTCACCCAGTCATTTTCATAGTAGCCGGTGAAGTTGGCGGTGTGCTTGGAGGCGCCCAGCAGCTGACGGCCGCCGATTCCGGGGGTCGGGCTGTCCTGGCTGGAATCCGCGTAGGTATAGTTCATCACCACACCCGTGCCATACATCAAGGGCTGCTGCCAGGAGAGTTCGAAGCCCTGGGAATAGCCGCTATTGTTGGTCGGCAGCGTCATCAGATAGTTGCTGTAGATCGGGTTGGACAATCCGCCCGGATTGCTGGCCGATTGGGTCTTCTGCAGATTGATGAAGGACTGGGTGGTGGTGCCGGCATCCAGCGTGTTCTTCATCTGCATGTCGAACAGGCCGAAGGTCAGCGAGGATTGCGGCGCGTAATACCACTCGATCGACCCGTCGAAATTGGTCGAGGTGGTGGCTTTCACGTTCGGATTGCCTTCGCTGCCCGACAGAACCGTGTCGTTGAGCGAAGCCGGACCGGCCAGCGCGTAATAATCGGGGCGGGTCACGGTCTCGGAGGCCGAGAAGCGGACCAGCAGATTCTTATTGACGTCGTATTGCAGGCTCAGGCTCGGCAGGATGTTGTTGTAGTTCTGCTTGTGCTTGTTGATGTAGTAGTTGCCGAAATCGGACCCGGTAACCAGCACGGCGGCCGAGGTGAGCGGGTTCGAATCATAGGTGTTCATATCGTCATTGGTATTGACCACGCGCACGCCGACATTGCCGTGCCAATTGTCGCCACCAATCAAAGCCATCACATAGCCGCCATAGGTGTCCTCCGTGATGTCGAACAGCGCGCCCGGATAGACGCGGGCGGCGCCGGGGCGGCCCGAACTCTCGATGAAGCTGTTGACCATGGACTGCAGGCCGGCTTCGTTGACCGACAGGGTGAACGGCGTGCTGAACCCGCCGCCCGAGCCGAAATTGCTCGGGAAGGTGCCGTTGGAAATGCTGGTCAGCGGCTGAGTGGTGCAGAAGGTCGAATAGCAGCCATAATCCGTGTCGAAGGATTCATGGCGGTTGTGCGAGGTGATACGGATGCCGGCCTTGATCTGGCTGACCAGCGGATTGCCGAGATCGTAGCTCAGGTCGGCCTGGCCGTATTTCTCGCTATCGACCTGGGCGAACTGGTCATAGCCGATCCATTCCTGATTGCCGTCGCCGCCGACCGGCGTGTAGTTGGCCGGGTTGTTCAGCCCGTTGGCGCCCGGGAAGCTGATCGTCATCGGCTTGGTGCCGTTCATCGAATAGGCGAATCCGGCCCCGGTGCCCGAGGTGGTGCCCAGCGCGAACTGGTCGGTGAAACCCGTGCCCTTGGTGTAGCCGCCTTGCAGGTGCAGCTTGGCCGCGTCGGTGACTTTGTAGGAAATGTCGCCATTGATGAAGTAGGAGGACGATTTGGCGCCCGGACGGTCGATATCGTTAATGCCCGGATTGCCGAGGCTGGTCGAGCCGGGGAAGGTGGCCGAGGTGACCACGCCGTTCGAGGTCGTGTAGGAGCTTGGGACCACGCCATTATTGACGAAGTCGTTCAAATTGACCAGGTCGCCCTGATTGTAATTGCCGGCCAGAAGCAGGCTGTAGAAGCCGTCGACCTTGACGTCGAGCTTGGAGGAGGGCGACCATTCGAGGGCGACGTCGCCGCCCGAACGTTTGCGTTCTTGCACGAAATAGGCATTGTTGATGACGCCCGGCACCAGTTCGCCCTGCAGAGCCGTCGGCCATGGGGCCTTGCTCGGAATGGCGGTATAGCCGAGGATTTCCTGGCCGTCGCGGCGGAACGGGCGGTCTTCATAGAAGGCCTGAACCATCACGCCGAAGGTGTTGCTGTCATTCTTCCAGTTGAACAGGGCGTTCGACTGAACGCCGGCCTTGGCGGCGAGGTCCGAATAGGCGCCGCCGATGGCGGCCTGGGCGGTGTACTGATCCTTGAAGCCCAGCGGCGTGCGGGTGGCGATGTCGACGGTGCCGGCGGCGCCGCCTTCCGGCAGATCGGCTTCCGAGCTCTTATGGACGACCGCATGGTCGACGATCTCGGAGGGGAACATGGAGTAGGAAACGGAGCGGCTGGCGGCGGAAAGCTGGTCGAGAATGAACCAGTCGCCGGTACCGACCGCGTGGCCATTGATCAGGGTGAGGGTCAGGCTCGGCGCGGTGCCGCGCACCGCGACACGGTCATTTTCGCCGAAACCGCCCGAGCCGGCGGCGGCCGAGGTGATGGTGGTGATGCCGGGCAGGCGCTGCAGCGCGTCGGCGATGTTCTTGTCGGGCAGCTGGCCGATATCCTCGGCGCTGACGGCCTCGACGACGCCGTCGGCGTCGCGCTTCAAGGCCATCGAGTTCTGCAGCGACATGCGGAAGCCGCTGACGACGATTTCTTCCGGTGCGGCAGAGGTGGCCGCCTGTTGCGCAAAAGCCGGCGCCGTGCAAACGACCGCGAGGCCGCTAACGGTTCCGAGCCACAATAGTTTTCTCAAGCCCATTATTGTTCTCCCCTGAAGAGCCCAGTTAAAGACCAGTTGCGGCAACCGAGCCGTTTAAAAGTGCCGAAATCCCAGCCGGCAGGATGCCCAAGCCGGCATGACACATAAAACTGTCATCAAACTTAGACGAATTGCAACACCAATCTAGCTCCAAAGAAAAACCGGTATGAAAGTGGGCTCCAACTGTGGCATAAACAACTCAGCACTCGCCATCGGCGGCTGCTTCTTGAGGAGATAAAAGGTGCCCCCGTTCGCGGAAATGATCGGAATTCTGGATGAAAACGCCCCCGGGCCGCTCTATCGGCAGCTGGAACGCAAGATGCGGGACGCCATCGTGCTGAAGAAACTGGCCGCGGGTGATCCACTGCCAGCTGAACGGGAATTGGCCGAACAATTCGCCGTGTCGCGCATCACCGTCCGCAAAGCGCTCGACGCCTTGGTCGAAGAGGGGCTGCTGAACCGCCGCCACGGCACCGGCACTTTCGTCGCCAATCCCCGCGAAAAGGTCGAGAAGAACGTCGCCAAGCTGGCCTCCTTCACCGAGGAGATGCAGGCGCGCGGGCGCGTTGCCAGCAGCGTCTGGCTGCATCGGGCGCGGGGGGAAGTGACTCCCGAGGAAAGCCTGATCCTGTCCATGGGGCCGGGTACGCCGGTCTATCGCTTCCACCGTATCCGCTATGCCGACGGCGCGCCGATGGCACTCGATTATTCCACCATCCCGGCCTTTTGCCTGCCTTCGCCGGAAGCGGTGGAAAGCTCTCTCTATACGGCGCTGGAGGCCACCGGCCACCGGCCGACACGCGCCTTGCAGCGTCTGCGCGCCGTGCTGTTCACCGACAAGCAGGCGGAATTGCTGGAAGTGGCGCCGCGCGACGCCGGTCTTCTGATCGAGCGCCGCGGCTTCCTGAAGGACGGCAGAATGGTCGAGGTCACCCAATCCTATTTCCGGGGCGACGCCTATGATTTCGTCGCCGAACTGAACATGCTCGGGTGATCGACCGCATCGATGCTTACCGCCTTCATCAATGGTCGGGTGCTGACCGACGCCGGGTTTGCCGACAAGGCCGTTCTGGTTGAAAATGGCCGGATCTCGGCCGTGACCGGCGCCGAGGACCCGGCCGTGGCGCGGGCCGGGCACAAGATCGATCTGTGCGGCCAGATGCTCCTGCCGGGCTTCATCGATATCCAGGTCAATGGCGGTGGCGGCGTCCTGTTCAACGACCAACCGACGGTCGAGGCAATCCGCGCCATCGGCGCGGCGCACCGGCGTTTCGGCACCACCGGCTTCCTGCCCACCTTGATCAGCGACGATCTCGAGCGGATCGGCGAGGCGATCGCCGCGGCCGGACGGGCGGCGGCGGAGGTTCCCGGCGCGCTCGGCGTCCATATCGAGGGGCCCTTTCTCAATCAGGAACGCAAGGGCATCCACGATCCGGCGAAATTCCGCCGGCTCGACGAGCGCGCCTTGCAACTTTTGACCTCGCTGGAGCGCGGCCGGCTTCTGGTGACCCTGGCGCCGGAAATGACCACGCCCGAGATGATTGCCCGCCTCGCGGGCGCCGGGGTGATCGTTGCGGCCGGCCATACGGACGGCACCTATGAGGAGATCGTCGCGGCGCTGAAGGCGGGCCTGACCGGATTTACCCACCTGTTCAACGCCATGTCGCCGCTCGCCACCCGCCGCCCCGGGGTGGTCGGGGCGGCGCTCGACGACACGAAAAGCTGGTGCGGCATCATCGTCGATGGAAGCCATGTGGCGCCGGCGGCACTCCGGGTGGCGCTCAAGACGCGGGGCGCGGACAAGCTGATGCTGGTGACCGACGGCATGCCAAGCGTCGGCAGCGAGACCAAGACCTTCCTGCTGCAAGGGCGGGCCATCAGCGTGGTGGACGGCATCTGTGTCGATGAAAACGGTGTTCTGGCCGGCACCGATCTCGACATGGCGGGCGCGGTGCGCAACGCCACGACCATGCTGGGAGTCGATCTGCCGACCGCCGTGCGCATGGCGTCCCGGGTTCCCGCCGAATTTCTCGGCCTCGGCCATGAATTGGGCCGCATCGCCCCAGGCTATCGCGCCGATCTGGTGAGGGCGACCGACACCATGGAAATTCTCGAAAGCTGGATCGGCGGCGAGCCGAACTGATTCTTTACCCCGAGTGTCCCCGCACGGACCTTGACCGGACCCACGGATTACCGTGGGTCCGGTCCTCTTTACGATTGCTTACAATTTATAAGAGAGAGTGGCAGAAAGCCTACTTGCCGCTGGTTATATATTGTAACTATGTACATATCGATTGCAGATGCGAAAAGCGTGAATCTAATTCAATTAAAATTGATACTGTCAAAAAAATGTCATGATATTTCGAATATCAGCGTGTTTCCGTAAAGGAAACATCGAAGTTTTCCCAGGATAACTCGGCCCTCGGCGCATGACACCTATGAGCGTTCACCCTCTTCACTTGAAAAAAATACCATTTATATTTAATCCGCCTTGAAGGAACTGGGAAGAGGGAGAAAGGCTTTGTTTTCGAGACTGTCAATTTCGGCGCGTCTGATGCTGTTCGTGCCGCTGTTGCTGGTGCCTCTGGCCATCGTCATGGCCGTCGGGCTGACCGAGCTGCGCAGCAATCTGATGTCGGAACGCGAACAAGCGGTCAAAGAGCTGGTCGATACGGCGCGCGCCATCATCGATGGCTGGCATGACAAGGAGGTCGCCGGCACCCTCACGCGTGACCAGGCCCAGACCGAGGCGCGCAACCAGCTGGCGCGCGTGCGTTACGGCGAGAACGCCTATTTCTTCATCCAGTCCTTCGACGGCACCTCGGTTCTCGCCCTCGACCGCTCGACCGAGGGCAGGAAGCGCATCGACGCCACCGACCCGCGCGGCGTCCCCATGATCAGGCTGCAGATCGATGCGGCGCGCCGGGGCGGCGGATTTGTCCGTTATTCCCAGCCGCGCACGCTAAATGGCGAGCCGATCGACAAGGTGTCTTACGCCGCTTCCTACGACCCCTGGGAATGGGTGATCGGCACCGGCATCTATACCGACGATGTCGATCGGATCTTCCGCCAGGAATTGCTGGTGAATGGGGGCATCGCCCTGGTCCTTCTCATTCTCGTCCTGCTCTCCATCCGCAGCGTGTCCTCCAGTGTCTCGAAGCCGCTTGGCGCCATCACCGGCTTGATGGGGCGCCTGGCCGACGGCGATCTTTCCTTCGAGACTCCGTCGCTCGAAGATGGGCACGAAATCGGCCGGCTGGCCCGCGCCCTGGAAATTTTCCGCATCAACCGCCGGCGCGCCGACGAGCTGGCCGCGGCCCAGGAGGCCGAGCAGCAGGCCAAGCTGCGCCGCCAAGAGCGGGTCGAGGCGCTGATCGCCGGCTTCTCGGATCAGGCCTCCAAGGCGCTGCAGACCGTGGTCAGCGCCGCCACCCAGGTCCAGCATAATGCCGGCGAGCTGTCGCAGATGGCCGACACCAGCCTGGGCCGGGTGGCCGGCGCCAATCGGGCGGCGGACGATACAACCGGCAATGTGGCCACCATCGCCGGCGCGGCAGAAGAGCTTTCGGCGGCGGTGCGCGAAGTGAACACGCAGGTCAGCGAATCGACCTCGGTCGCGGAAAGGGCGGTGAGCGAGGCCGAGCAGACCAGCGCGACCATCCATCAACTGACCCAGGCCGCGCAGCGGATCGGCTCGATCGTCACCGTCATTCAGGACATCGCCAGCCAGACCAATCTTCTGGCGCTCAACGCCACCATCGAGGCGGCCCGCGCCGGCGACGCCGGCAAGGGCTTCGCGGTGGTGGCCGGCGAGGTCAAGACGCTGGCCAATCAGACTACCCGGGCCACCGAGGAGATCCAGGCCCAGGTCATTAGCATCCAGGGCGAGACCGAACGCGCCGTTTCCGCGATCGAGACGATCGCCAGGACCGTGTCCGACATGCGCGCCATCGCCTCTACCATAGCTTCGGCCATGGAGGAGCAGGGCGCCACCACGCTCGAGATCGCCCGCAACATCAACGAAGCCGCCTCGGGCACCAAGACCGTGTCGGATAATATCGCCGGCGTCGCTCAAGCGGCCGAGAAGACCAGCCGTGCAGCGACCGAATTGCGGGCGGCCTCCGACGGGCTGCAGCGCGAAGCCGGGGGGCTCAGCAGCGAAATGAATGAATTTTTCGCGGCCTTGCGTTCAGCGTGATCTAGATCCCGTTGTAAAAGTATTAACCATGGATATATAAGGAGTAATACAGAAGAACTCGCAATCTCTCCTCCGAGAGGAAGGGTCAACGGTACGTAAAAGAAAGATAAAATTTTACGAAATCTTGCTGACCAGAGAACGTCATTTGGCTTCCTTTCTGTTTCTTGGAGAGATGAGATGAATATTATTCCGTTCGTCCATGGAATCTCATGGGGCAACCTTTCTCGTCTGGCCGATGTGCTGAATCGCACCGAGATCGACACCCTGTTCCGGACCGACCAGGCCTCGTTCGGCCGGGAGCTCGGCCGGCAATTCCCCGAGTTGGCCGAAATCGGCGCCCATATCCTCCATGAGCTCAATGGGCCGGCCGGGCTGTGCGTGATCGACGATCTGCAGCGGCTGGACATCCAGCCCGAGGCTCTGCCGGCGGCCTTTGTGGCGTTGTGCCATCAGGTCGGCGTCCCGACCAGCCATAATGACGATCATCAGGTGGTCTGGCATGTCCGCGACCGCGCCGACAGTCTGAGCCGGGAGGTGACCTTCTCCGAACGCGCCGGCGAGGCGCCTTTCCATACCGACAGCGCCTTCGCCATTCAGCCCGAGGCATATTTCGGCCTCTACACCGTGACGCCGGCCGAATGCGGCGGCGGGGTCAGCCGCATCATCCCCGCGACGCGCCTGCTCGCGGCAATGAACGCCACTGAGGAGGGTCGCTATTTCCGGCAGATTCT
>Ga0213872_10001334_pt1 | contig 16286 bp, 10 predicted proteins | sample VelepicomBERX_R2_FD_160071 | JGI IMG/M metagenome (GOLD analysis project Ga0213872, IMG submission 160071) | Rhizosphere microbial communities from Vellozia epidendroides in rupestrian grasslands, the National Park of Serra do Cipo, Brazil - RX_R2 | ecosystem: Host-associated > Plants > Roots >...
GACCTTGTAGAACAGGCTCGCGTCCATCTGGCCGTAGGCATCGGCCCAGGTCGGCAGGCCCCAGGCGATGTTGTGCTGGCCGTAGGTCGCGCTGTTCGGGTTGGTGTCGGTGCCGTCCGTGCCCTGCGTGCCGTTGACGTTGACGGCCTGCAGATACTTGGAGCGCCAGCTGTAGGCCACGCGCGCCGAGAACGGGCCGCGGTCGTACAGCAGGCCGAGGTTGTAGGCGTTCTTCGAGAGCTGCATCAGCGGCAGGTTGTTGAACGCGCGGCCGTCGACGTCGCAGCCGCTCAGGTTCAGCCCGATGTTGGCGGCGCTGCTGTCGCTGCCCGAACAGTAGGTCTGGTTGACCGGGTTGTAGAGCGACTGGTGGCTGTTGACGTAGGTGTAGTTGGCCTGCACGCCGAAGCCCGAGAGCCAGCCAGGCAGGTGGTCGAAGTAGGTCTGGAACGCGACCTCGAGGCCCTTGGCGATGCCCTTGGCGCCGTTGACCGGGGCCGTGACGTTGAAGTCCTGCGCCTTGCCGCTGGCGTCGTTCAGCGCCACCTGGGTCGTCTGGTTGATGATGACGTCGGAGAGCTGCTTGTAGAAGGCCGCGAAGGTCAGCGAGCCGGTCTTGCTGAAGTACCACTCGGCCGTGGCGTCGGCCTGGTTGGACTTGGTCGGCTTGAGCATGGGGTTGCCCGAGGCCGTGCCGGTCTGGCTGACGCTGTCGATGTTGGAGGTGGTCACGCTGCCGGCCGTCGTCGTCGTGATGGTGGCCGACTGGTTCAGGATCGTGTAGGCCTGCATCTGCGAGAAGTCGGGCCGCGCCATCGCCTTGCCCAGCGCGAAGCGGTACTGCCACTCGGGGCCGGCGCGCATGCGCAGGATCAGGCTCGGCAGCACGTCGGTGTAGCTGTTGTCGAAGTTCTCGGCCTTGGAGAACGCCGCGATGCTCGGGATCGTCACGCCGGTGACGGTGGCACCGCTCGGGATGCTGCTGATCGAGGCCGGCGTGAACACGGTGTAGCCGTTGGCCACGGAATCCGTGTGGACCACGCGCATGCCGACATTGCCGTCGACCGGGTACTTGAGGTCGTCGAAGGCGAAGCGCAGCTGCGCGTAGCCGGCCTGGGTGCGCTCATGCTGGTCGTTCGCACCGGCAGGGTTGGTGCCGAAGCTGGCCGGCGTCCACGCGCCGCAGGTGTTCCCGGATTCGCACAGGTCGTTGGTGTAGTTGTGCAACATCTGGTAGCTGGCCGGGTAGTTGGTCGCCAGCGAGACGTTGGGGAAGACCAGCGGCGGGACGTTGGCCTTGCCGCCGAAGAAGTTGTTGAACGAGTACGTGGAGGTCTGCGCCGAGAAGCGCGGGTCGCTCAGGTAGGCCAGGCCGGTGATGTCCCAGCCCTGCTGCCAGGGCTGCGTGATCGCGGCCCAGTTGTAGCTCGGGTTCGAGTTGACGGTGTTGGCCTCGCGGTCGGTGAGGCGCACGCCGAAACGCAGGTCCTGCAGGATCGGGCTGTCGAAGGTGTAGCGGGCGTCGCCCTTCCAGGCTTTTTCCGTGGCGACGCTCTTGTCGAAGTGCTCCATGGTGTAGGCCCAGTAGTAGTTCGCTGGGTTGGCCAGGTAGGCACGGTCGGCGGAGGTGAAGCTCAGGCTCGGCACGCTGCCGCTGAGGTTGATGGTCTCCTCGGGCATCAGGACGCCCAGGCCGATGGTGGAGTCGAAGCTGCTCGTCGTGGCGTGGATGTACTGCAGGTCGGAGCTGAAGTTCCAGTGGTCGTTGGCGCGCCAGTTGAGCTTCCACGAGACATCGCGCGTGTCGGAGTCGCGCGTGGCGACGCGGCGGTCGTCGCCGAAGTTGATGCCGCCGTCGGTGGCGTCGCGCAGCGTGCCGCTGACGAAGGCGCCCTGGGCGTTGTAGGTCGCGCCCGGATCGACGGTGATGTTGTAGGGGCTGGACTGCGCGAACAGGGCGTCCTCGTTCCAGGTCATGCGGTACTTCGAGTTGAAGTAGGTCAGCGTGGAGTCGACCGAGTCCTTCTTCCACTGCAGCGCGGCGTACTGGCCCTGGCGGTCGCGATCGAAGTCCAACGTGCGCCATTCGGCGCCCTTGGGCAGCCAGACGGTCTGGCCGGCGGTGATGTCGGTGCGCGGGTAGTAGGGCTCGACCTGGAAGGCGTCGGTGCGCGTGCTGGAGAGCGACTGCGCCAGGCTGACGAGCACGCCGAACTCGCCGGCATCGGTCTTCCAGCGGTCCGACAGCAGGGCCGACGACGACGGCGCGGAGTTGCCGCGCAGCTACTGCCGGGTGGTCGAGAGCGAGACCGCGCCCTTGAAGCCGGTGAAGTCGAAGGGGGTGGCCGTGCGCAGGTTGACGAGGCCGCCGATGGCGCCTTCGATCTGCTCCGCCGACGGATTCTTGTAGACGTCGACGGCGGCCATCAGCTCGGGCGGCACGTCTTCGAAGTTCAGCGCGCGGCCGCCGTTGGCCGAGAAGGAGTCGCCGCCGTTGAGCTCGGAGCGCACATAGCTCAGGCCGCGGATGGTGACGCTCGAGCCTTCGATCGAGAAGTGCTCGGGGTCGCTCTGCGCCATGGTGCGGTCCATGGTCACGCCGACGATGCGCTGCAGCACTTCGGTGACGGAGCGGTCGGGCAGGGCGCCGATGTCATCGGCCACGATGGAGTCGACGATCTCGTCGGCGTTGCGCTTGATGTTCTGCGCCGAGCCCAGCGCCGCGCGCTTGCCGCTGACGATGACGATGACGGTCTCGAGCTGCTGCGGCTGGTCCTTGCGGCTCGCCTCGGGCTGGTCCGCGGGAGCGGTCTGGGCCCATGCTGCGCCACCGATCAGCAGGGCGGCCTGCGCCACGGCGATCGACACGGCAGTGCGCTGGTATCTCTTGTTCATCTCGTCTCCTCGTTGTTGATGGCTGTGCCTGGTTCTTGCTGCGCTGGACACCGGGTTCAGCGTCGCCCTGGCATGGACAACGCTGTCTGCGACGGTTCAAAAAAAGGGGCGCACGGCGGTTCTTGGCGATGTGCGATGGCGTGTGCAGCGCAGCATGGCGCCGCCTGCCTTGTCTCATTTTTTTTGACGTGTACGGCAGCGCCTTGTTGCAAGGCATTGCCGTGATTAAACGTTAAACTATTGGAGAATAGTAGTTTGGGCGACGGACGAAATAAACCGGGTGCAAACACCTACGCGGTCGCGCGGCGTGCTGTCGACATGTGTATCGACAGGGCTTTGGCGTGCCTGCGAGAACGAGGAGATGAGCGAATGTCAGGGACCGGAATGGATCGCGCGATTCGCAGGATCGTCATCGTCGGCGGCGGCACCGCGGGCTGGATGACGGCGGCGCCGCTGGCGCAACGACTCGGCAATGCATGCGAGCTCGTGCTCGTCGAATCGCCGGACATCGGCACCATCGGCGTGGGCGAAGCCACGCTGCCGCCGCTGCGCCACTACAACCGTTCGCTCGGCATCGACGGTGCCGACTTCGTGCGGCGCACGCAGGGCAGCTTCAAGCTCGACATCGAGTTCGTCGACTGGGGCTGGCAGGGAAATCGCTTCTTCCATGGCTTTGGCGACTTCGGCCCGGCCATCGACAACCGCTCTTCGTTCGCGTATTGGCTGCGCCTGGCACACGAAGGCGAGACCGCGCCGCTGGATCTCTTGTCGATGGCCACGCAGATGGCGCGTGCCGACCGCTTCACGCCGCCGCAGGGCGAGCAGCCCTCGGCGCACAACGCCTTCGCCTTCGCCTATCACTTCGACGCCGGGCTTTACGCGGCCTACCTGCGCGAGTACGCGACGCAGCGCGGCGCGCAGCGCATCGAGGGCCTGATCGTGGACGTCGAGCTGCGCGGCGAGGACGGCTTCGTCGCGGCCATCAAGCTCGCGGACGGGCGGCGCATCGAGGGCGATCTCTTCATCGACTGCTCGGGCTTTCGCGCGCTGCTCATCGGCGAGGCGCTGGGCACGCCCTTCGAGGACTGGCGCCACCTGCTGCCCTGCGACCGCGCGCTGGCCGTGCCGTCCAAGCGCGCCGGCAAGCTCACGCCCTACACGCGCTCGACCGCCAAGCCCTGCGGCTGGCAGTGGCGCATTCCGCTCCAGCACCGCACCGGCAATGGCCACGTCTATTGCAGCGCCCACATGAGCGACGAGCAGGCCGCGCAGACGCTGCTCGAAGGGCTCGACACCGAGGCGCTCGACACGCCGCGGCCGCTACGCTTCACGACCGGACGGCGACGCGCGGCCTGGGTGCGCAACGTCGTCGCCATCGGCCTGGCCGCGGGTTTCCTGGAGCCGCTGGAGTCGACCAGCATCCAGCTCATCATCGACGGCGTGGGGCGGCTGATCGAGTGCTTTCCGGACCGCGATTTCGCGCCGGCGCTGGCCCTTGAATACAACCTGCGCATGGCGCGGCAGTTCGAGTCCATCCGCGACTTCATCGTCCTGCACTACAAGCTCAATCGGCGCGACGACAGCGAGTTCTGGCGCTATCTCAGGGCCATGCCGATCCCCGACACCCTGCAGCACCAGATCGAGCTGTTTCGCAGCAGCGGGCGCGTGGCGATCCACGACCCGGGCAGCTTTGCCGAGCCCTCGTGGATCTCGCTGCTGATGGGCCTGGGCGCGATGCCGCAAGGGCATGACCCGCTGACCGATCGGCTCGACGGCGCCAAGCTGCGCACGCACTTCGCGAACCTGCGCCAGGCGATCGCGCAGACCGCGGCGGCCATGCCCGATCACGCGGCCTATATCGAGCGTTTTGCGAAGGCGCCGCCCGTGGCGGCGCACCCGGCTCAGAAGCCCTTCGTGTCGTAGCGCAGGTAGACCCACGCCTGGCGGCCGAGGCCCTGGTAGTAGCGCACCGGCTGGATGTCGCGGTCGGCGGCGTTGAGCACCTTGAAGTCCAGGCGCCACATCGGCTTGAAGCGCCAGCTCGCGCGCAGGTCCAGCACGGCGTAGTCGCCCAGGTTGCCGTTGCCGTCCGGCCGCGCGCCGACGTCGAGCAGCGAGGCGCCTGCGCTCCAGGCGCCGGCGTCGTAGTCGACCGCCACGCTTTCCTGGTGGTCGGCGCGGCGCGACAGGCGCACGCCGGTGGTGGCGTCCTTGGCGTCCAGGAAGTCGGCCGTGGCGTGCACGTTCCAGCCGCCCCATCGCTGCGCGGCCGTCAGCGTCGCGCCCTGCAGGCGGGCCTTGGACGTGTTGGCGGCGCAGCCGTAGTAGCCGGCCGGGCAGTCGGTGCCGTTCGGGTCCGGGTCGTAGCCGATCAGGTTGCTCACGTTGTTGCGGTAGACCGTGGCGCTGGCGCTGCTGCCGCCGGACTGCCAGGCCAGGCCGATCTCGGCGCTGCGGCCTTCCTCGGGCTTGATCGTGCTGACACCGTATTGCGGGTAGTACAGGTCGTTGAAGGTCGGTGCGCGGAAGGTCTTGCCGACCAGGGCGCGCAGCTTCAGCGTGTCGGTCAGCGCGTAGCTGGCGCCGAGGCTGCCGGTGGTGACGCCGCCGTAGGCCGAGTTTTCATCGCGGCGCGCACTGGCTTCGAGCGAGGTCGCGCCGAACGTGCCCGAGTAGCCCAGGATGTAGGCGTTGTTGCTGCGCACCGGCTTGTCGGTGAACACGTCGCCCGAGACCTGCTCGCGCAGGTGCTCGTAGGCCGCGACGAGATGCTGGCCCGTGCCCAGGCTCAGTGCGTTCTGCCAGGTGAACTGGTCGCGATCGGTCTTGTAGCGGCTCAGCGTCGTGCCGCCGCTCTTGCTGTCGTCGACGTTGTTGGCGTATTGCAGCGTGGTCGTCCACAGGTCGGAGAGGCGGCCGCGGTAGTCGACCGCCATCATGCTGGTGCGCAGGTGGTTGCGGAAGTCCGGCGAGGGGTCGGGCAGGTAGTCGGGCGGGTTGTACTCGGCGCTGTCGTACTGGGCGTTGAGCTGGCTGGCGTTGACGTTGATGCCGATGCGGTGGCCCTCGGCTGGCGTGAAGCCGAGCCGCAGGCTGCCGGCCGTGCGCTGGAAGCCGTCGTCGTCGGGGTTGTAGAAGCCGTTGGCGGCACCGGGGCGGACGGAGGAGACGCCCTGGCTCGTCTCGCGGCTGACGCTGGCGGCGTAGTCGAAACCGTTCTGGCCGCCAGTCACCGACGCGTCGCCTTCGCCCGACTCGTAGCCGCCGGCGCCCACGCTGGCCGTCACTTGCGGCTTGCCGCTGCCGTGGCGCGTGATGATGTTGATGACGCCGCCGACGGCGTCGGCACCGTACAGGCCGGAGGCAGGGCCGCGCAGCACCTCGATGTGGTCGATCTGCGCGAGGCTCATCGACTCGAACTCGGCCTGGCCCAGCGTCGCCGAGCCGACCCGCACGCCGTCGATCAGCACGACCGTGCCGGTGGTGTTCGCGCCGCGCATGAAATAGCCGGAACTCTGGCCCGGCCCGCCGGTGCGGGTGACTTGCAGGCCGGCGTAGCGGCGCAGCGCTTCCTCGACGGTGTCGACGCCGCTGTCGCGCAGCGTGTCGCTGTCGATCACGACGACGTCGGCGACGCTGGCGTGCAGCGGCTGCGCCTCGCGCGTGCCGGTGACGATCACGGGATCGAGCTGGTTGTTTTGTTGGGCGAGGGCGGCGAGCGGGAACAGCGTCGCCACGGCGGCGGCACAGGCCGACAGACGGCCGAACGAGCCCGAGCGGGGCAGATGGAAGGACATGGGAGACACCAACGATGAGACCTTGCACGGCTGCCGCTTCCCCGCGGCTGCGTGCGATATGGGCCTGCACGGCTTCGAACACGAAGCTGGCAGGTCCGCCTGTTGGCCGGTATCCGGGCTGACGAAAGTGTTGAGCGCCTGTTGCCTTCCCAGGCGCTTGCGCGTCCAGTGGCTGCTGACAGGAGCCGCGGGCCAGGGCCTGGATCGGCCGATGGTCCGCCTTCCGCTTACCGTTGCGGGGGCAGCTCAGGTTGGGGCCTGGCCGGCGATTCGGCCCGGCCCTTCCTGATTCCCGTTGAACTGCGCCGGCCAGAGAGCCGGGCGCGAGCACCAACGGGCGGCATCATAGTCGCTCGCGTGGCACTGCCGGCATCGCGATGGCGCCAGGCAACACGGGCTTGTACTGCTGAAGGCCTGCCGACTATCGCGAGCCCCCGGGAACGCGCAGAATCAGGCGCGGCCGCACACCGGGCGAGGCGTGCGCCGACTGATGTTTCGCTGTTCGACAAGACACGAGGAATCCGTGGACAAGCCAGTCCTTCGCTGCTCGCCCTGGCGGGCATGGCTCGGCATCATGCTGATGGCCTGGGCGCTCGATGCGGGCGCGGCCTGCGGCCCCTATCGGGTCGGCTATCACGCGCTCGGCCAGCTGTACGGCGTCGACGCCATGGGCCGACCGCAGGGCATCGACAAGGACGTGCTGGAAACGCTCGCCAAGCGCAGTGGCTGCAGCTTCGTGACTGAGGTCGATTCACGCGTCCGGATCTGGGAGGCGATCCGCAACGGCCGGCTCGACCTGACGACCTCCGTCGTGCCGTCTCCGGAGCGCGAGGCGCTCGGCGACATCGTCGTCTACAAGACCTCGCGCAACCGCCTGCTGGTGCGGGCCGCGCGCGCAGACGAGCTGAACAGCCTCGCCGCCTTCCTCGCGAAGGACGGCGTGCGCGTGGTGGCCGTGCGCAGCTTCATCTACTCCGAACCCTTCGACGACTGGCTCGCCGCGCTGCGCGCGCAGCACAAGCTCGACGAGGTGGTTGACTTCAATACCGCGCTGCGCGTGTTCGCCGCGGGCCGGGTCGACGCCATGATTGCCCATTCGGCCGCCGACGACGACGTCAACCACGCCATGGCCGAGAACGGCGGCTACCGGGTGGTCAAGGTCGATGGCGTGCGCGCCTTTCCGTCGGGGCTCTTCATCTCCAAGCGCACGGTCAGCGCCGCGGACCGGCAACTGCTGCGCCGCACGCTGACGGAGATGGTGCGCGACGGCACCGTCGACCGGATCGTCAAGCGCTACCAGGACCATGGCGAGGGCGAGGCACGGCCCGCGCCCTGAGTTCAGCTCGCAGCGCCGGCGCGGCTGATGTCGCCGGCGTTCCTGAGGTTCCAGGCATCCCAGCACAGCGCCATCAGGCGCCGGCTTTGCGCGATGGGCAGGATGTCTTCGGTCTGGCCGCTGAACTTGTCTTCGAGCTGCTGGTCCGACATCGGATGCAGCTGGCTGCCCACCGCGTGCTCGATGAACTGGTGCAGCTGCCGGCCGTCGACGAGCGTGATGGTCATGTCGACCTGGTCGGCCTTGATCGCCGGGTCGACGACGACCTCGACCTTCCTGCGCACGCCGACGACGACCGGGTCCTGCACGGCCTTGTCGCTGAAGGCCTGGTCACCGCCGCGGCCGGTCACCAGCGCCACGGCGACGGCGTGGTAGACGCTGAACTTGCCCTCCAGGCCGATGCCGGGCTCGGTCTTGCCCATCAGGTTGAGCACGAGCGGATGGACCTTGAGCGCCACCGCCTTGATCTGCTCGGGGCGCAGGTGGTTGGCTTCGCGCAGCTGGATCGCCGCGTCGATGGCCGGGTGCGCGACGATGCCGCAAGCGAAGGGCTTGTAGGTGTTGAGCGCGGTCTCGTAGCGCTGGCCCAGGCCCTGCGTGACCTCGTCCCAGTTGTGGCGCGTGCTGGCCGCCTGGCCCCAGCCGTCAAAGCCTTCGAGCGCGACCTTGGACGCAGTGAAGCCCTGTTCGGCCAGCAGCGCTGCAAGCAGGCCGTTCTGCGCCGCCTTGCCCGGATGGAAGCTCTTGGTGTCGGAGCCGAACTGCACCTTCAGGCCGACCGGCTGCGAGGCGGCGATGCCGATGGCGCAGACCATGCGTTCCTCGTCGAGGCCGAGCAGGCGGCCGACCGCCGCGGCGGCGCCGAACACGCCGGTCGTGCCGGTGATGTGCCAGCCCTTGGCGTAGTGCTCGGGAAAGACGGCGTTGCCCATGCGGCATTCGATCTCGCAGCCGATCACGAGCGCGTTCATGAAGTCGATGCCCGACACCGGCCGGTATTCGGAAAATGCCGTCAGCGCCGAGGCGACCGGCCCGGCCGGATGGATGATGGTCTTGAGGTGCGTGTCGTCGAAGTCCAGCACGTGCGAGCTGATGCCGTTGATCAGCGCGGCGTTGAGGATGTCGAAGCGCTCGTGCCGGCCGAACAGCCCCGCCTGCGCCGGCCCCGAGAAGGCCTTGAGCGCGGCGACCGCCCGCGTCGGCGCATCCTGGCGCGAACCGCCAACCGAGCAGCCGACCCAGTTCAGCAGCGTGCGCGCGGCCTCCTTGCGAACGGCCTCGGGGACTTGCGAGGCCGGCGCCGTCGCCGCGTAGCGCGCGACGATGCGGGTGACGGGCTCGGGCGGCGGCTCCTTGGGCGCCGACGCGGCCGGGGGCTGCGCCTGCACCTGGCTCGTACCGAGGCTCGCGACCAGCGCGCCGGCAGAGGTCTTGAGCATCAGGCGGCGATCGATGTCGGTCATGCTGTCTCCTTCGGTCTGGTCGGCGGCCGCTTGCACGGACGGCGAATCAGCCTAGCACCTGGCCCCGGCGGCGGGACGCCGGATTTGCCATACTCCGGCCGCACCGGAACCTGCGAGGAGGCGTCCCATGACGACGAAGTTTCCGAACCGGCTGATGTCGCTCGGCATCGCCCTGGCGGCGCTGGTTCTGCCGGCCGCAGCCCAGACCGTCAAGGTCACGCCGCTGGGCGGCATCGACGGCGAGTTCTGCCCGCAGGACCGTGCCCTGGTCTTCGAGGACCCGAACGGCACGCGCATCCTCTACGACCCGGGTCGCACCGTGGCCGGCGCCACCGACCTGCGGCTCGGCCGGATCGACATCATCCTGGTCAGCCACATGCACGGCGACCACCTCGGCAACGCGCACAACCAGGCGCCGAGCTCGGGCAGCTGCGCGCAGCCGGACGTGTCGGTGTCGGCGCTGCCCAACTCGAACGCGGTGGACATCGCGCTGGCCAAGCATTCCAAGATCGTCACCGGCAGCGAGATGCCGCCGTTCTTCGCGGCCCGGCTCAAGGCCAATGGCGGCAATCCCGACGACGCCATGCTCGCGCGCTTCGGCGGCAGCGTGCTGGTGGGCGGCGTGCGCATCGCCACGGTGTCGGCGCTGCACAGCAACGGGCTCGATCCCGACTACATCGGCGGCGAGCTCGGCCGCGCCATGAAGGCGGCCGGCATCGCCGGCGATGTCGGCCCGGCCACGGGCTACGTGCTGCGCTTCAGCAATGGACTGGTGGCCTGGCTGTCGGGCGACACGGGCATCCTGGCGGACCAGCGCGTCGTCGTGCGCGACTACTACCACGCTCGCCTGGCCGTGATGAACATGGGCGACGGCTTCACCACCGGCCCGGCCGAGGCGGCCTACGTGATCAACGAACTGGTCCAGCCGACGTCGGTCATCGTCTCGCATGCCAACGAGGTCGGCACGGTCGGCGGCCAGGTGCGGCCGGGCAGCAAGACCGAGGCCTTCATCAAGGCCTCGAAGGTGCCGGTCTACGTGCCGCTGTCGGGCCGCACGATGGAGTTCGACGCGGGCGGTGCCTGTACGGCGGGCTGCTGAATCGGCGCCTGGATCGGGCGTTTCAGCGCGCGCAGTTCTGCGCGATCTTGCCGACGGTGAGCACCGCCTGCTCGAGCTCCGGCGACCACGGCGTGCTGAAGTTCAGCCGGATGAAATTCCGGTAGCGGTTCGAGACCGAGAACATGTGGCCCGGGCCGATGGTGATGCCGCGCTCCAGCGCCAGCTGGTAGAGCACCATCGCGTCGACCTTGGGCGGCAGCTCGATCCACAGCACGTAGCCGCCGACCGGGCTCGACACCCGCGTGCCTTCCGGAAAGAAGCGCATCACCACGTTGCGCATCAGGCTGGCCTGCTGGGCGTAGACCTTGCGGATGCGGCGCAGCTGGTGGTCGTAGCCTTCACGTTCGAGGAACTCGGCGATGGCAGCCTGCGGGATCGGCGGCGTGGTCAGCGTGTTCAGGAACTTGAGCTTCTCGACCTGGTCGCGGTAGCGGCCGGGCAGGGCCCAGCCGATGCGGTAGGCCGAGGTCAGCGTCTTGGAGAACGAGGAGCAGTGCAGCACCAGGCCGCTGCGGTCGAAGGACTTCAGCGTGCTCGGGAAGCGCTCGCCGTGGTGCAGCTCGTTGTAGACGCCGTTCTCGATGATGGGTATGTTCAGGCGCTCGGCCAGCTCGACGAGCGCCTGCTTGCGGTCGTCGGGCATCTGGTAGCCGAGCGGGTTCTGGAAGTTCGGCATCACCATGCAGGCGGCGATGGGCTGCTCCTGCGCGATCGCGGCCAGCGCGTCGACGTCCATGCCGAGCTCGGGATGCGTGGGCACTTCCACGACCTTCATGCCCATGCGCTCGACGGCCATGAGCATGGCGTAGAAGGTCGGCGACTCGACCGCGATCACATCGCCCGGCTTGGCCACGGCCTGCAGCGAGAGGTTGATGGCTTCCGTTGCGCCGACCGTGATGATGATTTCGGCCGGATCGACGGCCAGGCCCTTGTCGAGGTAGCGCCGCGCGATCTGGCGGATCAGCTTGGGGTCGCCCGGCGGCAGCGCATGCATCATCCCGCGCCCCGAGACCTCGCGTCCGGCGGCGTGTGCGTTGCGGTTGAGCTTGTCGAACGGGAAGGTGCCGGGGTCAGGGTAGGGCGAGCCGAGCGGCACGGCATCGTCGTTGGAGATCGAGCGCAGCGTCGAGAGCACCAGCCGGCCCACGTCGACGGCCGAAGAGACAAAGACCGGCTTGGCGGCCGGCTCGGCCTTGGCTTCGGCGTCGCGGCCGCCCTTGCGCAGGTTCACGAAGAAGCCCGACTGCGGCCGGCTCACGATCAGGCCGCGGCTTTCGAGCAGCAGGTAGGCCCGCACGACCGTGGTGATGCTGATCTTGCGCTGCTGGCTGGTCTCCCGTACCGACTGCAGCCGGTCACCGTGCCGGAAGACGCCGCGCCGGATCTGGCGCTCGATGTCGTCGGCCAACTGTTCGTAGAGCTTCAAGCGGGGCCTCGCCGGTTCAGGCGCCCGGCGCCGTGCCGGCCGCGGCATCTGCGAGGCAGTCGGCCGAGAAGCACAGTCTGGGCGGGAGCGCTCGACTGTACTCTTGCTCCGCGCGCGGGCCATCAGGCCGGCTTGCCGCTGCGCTGGGTGAGCAGCAGGGCGAGACCCAGTGCCGAAGCGGCGGCGATCACCAGCATCAGGCGCGACTGCGCGCTCAACGCGCCAACCTGGCTCGCGCTCGCGTCGCGCTGGCGCTGCTGTTGCTGCCTTGCCAGCACCTGGTCGATGTCCATGCATGCCTGGGACGCGAGCCCGAAGTTCTGCGCGCACTCGCCCGGCACGGCAGGCGCGCCGTCGGCGGACCCGTGGCGGAACACCGGGCCCTGCATGACGAGCTCGAGATGGCGCCGACGGGCGATGCGTTCAAGCAGCGCGTCCTGATCGGTACGGGGCATCAAGGCATCGGCCCGCCGCTGCGGACCCGTGGCGCGCTGCTGAACCACCAGGCGCTGCACCTCGGCGCTCATCCTGCGCAGCTGCGCGATGGCGAACAGGCTGCTGGCGAAGCACAGCAGCAGGAGGGTGCCGAGCGCCAGGGCCAGGCGTTTGCCGATGGAGATGTTCTTGAGCGTCATGTCATTCAGCCTTCGTCGGACGGGGGGGCAGGGCGCTGAATGAACATGGACTGCCGGGCGGCTCGGGCCCTGATGTCAACGGCGCTGGACTGAATGATGGGGATGCCGCGCCGATTCTGAAGAGCACAGTTGGTGAATTGATCCTTGAATACAGATGATCCGACGCGGTCGTCGATGCTTAGATATATCAGTAGGCAAGGCGTTTTCTCGGCATGGTCGGGATTTTTTGGCGTGTCTTCTGTGCTTGGTGATGATGGCGATAACTGTGCTCTTTCAGTGGCGGGCTTCGTCCCCATCATCGAAGCCCATGAGCTTGCCGATTCGACTGCCATCCGTGCGAGGACTGCCATGCTGACCACCGAAGAAAGCCTGTTGTGCGCGATGCCGCGTTGCATCGAAAGCGCGTCCCAGCTGCGCCGGGTCCAGCATTTGTTCGCGCGGCCCGAGGGCCGGGCGCTGGCGGTGCAGAACGTGCCCGTCACGGCCGCGGCCAATCTGGTGCTGGCGCGTGAAGTCGAACTCGAAGCCGCCGTGCTGCCGGCTGGCGCGAAGCTGGACTGGCGCCAGCTGCCGATGCTGCTCGAGGCCGGTTGCCGCACGGTGCCTGTGCTGGCGCCGCTGCGCTGCGGCCTGCTGACCGTGCTGCCGCAGGGCGAGGCGGACGCGCGGGCGGCCGAAGCGGCAACCGTGGTGATCCAGGTGGCGCTGGAGCGGCTGGGCGCACGCGTGTTCCAGGCGCGCGGCAACGCGCCTTCGTGGCGCGATGCCAGCGCCATCGACATGTTTGCGGCCTTTTGCGACCTGACCCTCGTCATCGGCGGCGCGGCGCAGGGCGGCGACCCGAGCTGCTGCGGCATCGACGTGCCGGAGCTGGCCGAGATCGGCGGCAAGTCCTGCGTGTTGCTGCCGGGCGATCCGGAAGGCGCGCTGGGCCAATTCATCGCTTTCGTCGTACCGCTGTTGCGCGGCATGCAGGGCGGTGCCGCGCTGCTGCCGTCCTTGCGTTGCGCCGTGGACGTGGGTGAGGCGTCAGCACGCGTCGGCGTGCGCGAACTGGCCTGGGTCCGCACCGACGGGCTGGGCGACTCGGCCCGCGTGCTGGCCTGCCGCCCGGAGGCCGAGCGCCCCATGCGCGCGCTGGCGGCGGCGTCCGGCATCGCCTGGCGCGCGCCGGACTTCGCGGCGCGCCACGAGCGCGCGATCGTCTACCTGCCGTTCGACGAGTGGCTGTAGGGCGCTGCGTCGCTGGCCTGTTGTCCCTGTAATTTGCCCGTTAGGATCCGCAGGCAAGGTGCGGGCCGCACAACACAAGGAGACGCTCATGTTCCTCGGCAACCGTTCCATCCGCTACCGGCTCGCCGTCGTCCTGGGCGCCATGCTGGCGCTGGTCGTGGCCGGCAGCGTCTTCGCGCTGATGAAGCTGCAGCAGCTTGGCGTCGAGATCAATCACATGGTCGAGGACAACGTCAAGATCGAGCGGGCCGGCGCCGACTGGATGCGCAACACGGTGGCCGGCATCCAGCGCGCCTCCGCCATCGCAAAGAGCAGCGATGCCTCGCTGGTGGCTTACTTCGCGCCGTTCACGGCCGAGGCGGTCAAGCAGGCCAACGTGCTGCAGAGCTTCATCGAGTCCAAGATCCAGACGCCGCAGGAGCGCGAGGTCTTCGACAAGGTGGCCAAGCTGCGCGCGCGCTACCTGGCGTCGCGCGAGCAGGTCAGCAAGCTCAAGGCGGCCGGCGACGTCGACGGCGCCAGCAGCTTCTTCACCGCGACCTTCGAGCCGACCGCGCGCGAGTACGTGGCCGGCATGCAGGAAATGATCGACGCGCAGCGCGCCGAGCTCGACGCCGCCACGGTGCGCACGCAGGAGCTGCGGGCGCAGGCGCGCATGGTGCTGTATTCCAGCGCGCTGCTGACGCTGTGCATCGGCGCGGTGCTGGCCTTCTGGCTTGCGCGCAGCATCACGCAGCCGCTGCAGCGCGCCGAGCGCATTGCGTCCGAGATCGCCGCGATGGACCTGACCGGCTCGGCCCAGGATGCGTACGCGAGCGACGAGACCGGCAGCCTGCTGCGCGCGCTGGACGCGATGCGCCGCGCGCTGCAGCAGTCGCTGGCGCAGGTGCGCGGCGTGGTCGACGGCGTCTCCACCGCCAGCGCCGAGATCGCCGGGGGCAACCGCGACCTCAGCGCGCGCACCGAGCAGGCGGCCAGCAACCTGGAGGAGACGGCCAGCTCGATGGAGGAACTCACCGGCACGGTGCGGCAGAGCGCGGACTCGGCCAAGCTGGCCAGCCAGCTGGCGGCCTCGGCCGCACAGGTCGCGCGCGACGGCGGGCAGGTGGTGTCGCGCGTGGTCGCGTCGATGGAGGAGATCAGCACGAGCAGCCGCAAGATCGCCGACATCATCGGCGTCATCGACGGCATCGCCTTCCAGACCAATATCCTCGCGCTGAACGCTGCCGTCGAGGCGGCGCGGGCGGGCGAGCAGGGCCGCGGCTTTGCCGTCGTGGCCGGCGAGGTGCGCACGCTGGCGCAGCGCAGCGCCCAGGCAGCCAAGGAGATCAAGGCGCTGATCGTGGCCAGCGCGGGCAGCGTCGAGACGGGCTCGGGGCATGTGCAGGCGGCGGGTACGACGATGGCCGAGATCGTCTCCAACGTGAACCGCGTCGCCGACATCATCGGCGAGATCAGCGCCGCGGCAAACGAGCAGAGCCAGGGCATTGCGCAGGTCAATGCGGCGGTCAACCAGCTCGACCACATGACGCAGCAGAACGCGGCGCTCGTCGAGGAATCGACCGCGGCGGCGGACCAGTTGCGAGACCAGGCCGAGACGCTGGCCCGCACGCTGAGCAGGTTCAGGCTGCCGGGCGCCTAGTTCGCTATCCTTTCGCGATGCCCGGCCCCAAACCCGCCGCCATCGACTGGCAGGACGTCCGCGTCTTCCTCGCGCTCGGCCGCTACCGCAGCCTCTCCGCTGCGGCGCGCGCGCTGCAGGTCAATCACGCGACGGTGGCGCGTCGCATCCAGTCGCTCGAAGACAGCCTCGGCGAGAAGCTCGTCGATCGCCGCCCCGACGGCTACGTGCTGACGCCCGCCGGCGAGCGTGCGCTCGAGGCGGCGGTGGAGATGGAGGCCGCGGTACAGGCGCTTGGGCGGCCCGCTGCGGCCGCGGACGACGGGCCACGCGGGCTCGTCCGGATCAACGCGCCGCCTGCGCTCGCCCTGGGCTTCCTGATGCCCCAGCTGGCGCGCATGACGGCCGCGCATCCGCAGCTCGACGTCGACGTGGCCACGGACCTCCGTTCCGTCAGCCTCGACCGGCACAAGGCCGACATCGCCGTGCGCGTCGGGCGCCTGCTGGACGTCGACCTGATCGCCCGCAAGGTGGGCCATATGGCCTTCGGTTTCTACGGCACGCATGAGGCCTGCCGGGCCGTCGAGGGCGGCGAAACGCCCACCTTCGTCGGCTACGACGAGGAAAGCGCCCGCATTCCGGAGGCCAGCTGGCTGTCGCAGCAGTTTCCGCGGGCGCGCGTGGCGTTGCGGGCCGAAAACCAGATGCTGCAGGCCGTGGCCGTGCAGAACGGTGCGGGGCTGGCGCTGCTGCCGCACTA
>Ga0213872_10001335_pt1 | contig 16279 bp, 7 predicted proteins | sample VelepicomBERX_R2_FD_160071 | JGI IMG/M metagenome (GOLD analysis project Ga0213872, IMG submission 160071) | Rhizosphere microbial communities from Vellozia epidendroides in rupestrian grasslands, the National Park of Serra do Cipo, Brazil - RX_R2 | ecosystem: Host-associated > Plants > Roots >...
CGAAGTCACAGTGTCGAAGGTACGCCGTGAGCGTCTGGGCCACATCGAGCTGGCTTCGCCCTGCTCGCACGTGTGGTTCTTCAAGGGACTGCCTTCGCGAATCGGCCACCTGCTCGACATCTCGCTCCGCGACCTCGAAAGCGTGCTTTATTTCGAGAGCTACGTTGTCGTCGACCCGGGCGACGCTCCCGTTCGCGAGCGCGAAATCATTAAGGACGAGAACCGCTTCCGCGAGCTCGACGCCCAGTATCGCCCCACCGGCTTCAAGGGCATGATGGGTGCTGAGGCAATCAAGGAACTGCTCAAGCGGGTGAACGTGGACGAACTCGCGACTGAGCTGCGCGAGCGCATGAAGGCCGAAACCTCGCTGCAGAAGCGACTGAAATATGCCAAGCGCCTGAAGGTCGTTGAAGCGTTTCGCAAGTCGGGCAACAAGCCGCAGTGGATGATTCTGGACGTGATTCCGGTCATTCCGCCGGAACTGCGCCCGCTCGTGCCTCTCGACGGCGGCCGCTTCGCGACCTCGGACCTCAACGATCTCTATCGCCGCGTGATCAACCGTAACAACCGCCTCAAGAAGCTCATGGACCTCCATGCGCCTGAGGTGATCGTCCGCAACGAAAAGCGCATGCTCCAGGAAGCCGTCGATGCGCTCTTCGACAACGGCCGCCGCGGCCGCGTTTTGCGCGGAGCGAACAACCGTCCACTGAAGTCGCTTTCCGACACCCTTAAGGGCAAGCAGGGCCGCTTTCGCCAGAACCTGCTCGGCAAGCGCGTCGACTATTCTGGCCGTTCGGTGATCGTCGTTGGGCCTGAGTTGAAGCTGCACCAGTGCGGCCTTCCCAAGAAGATGGCCCTTGAGCTCTTCAAACCCTTCATCTATCACCGGCTCGAACAGACCGGCCATTGCACGACCATCAAGCAGGCCAAGGAAATGGTCGAGCTGCAGGAACCGATCGTGTGGGACATCCTTGAGGAAGTCATCAAGGATCACCCGGTGTTGCTGAACCGCGCTCCAACGTTGCACCGCCTCGGCATCCAGGCGTTCGAGCCTGTACTTGTCGAGGGCAAGGCTATCAAGATTCACCCGCTCGTCTGCACCGCGTTCAACGCGGATTTCGACGGTGACCAGATGGCCGTCCACATTCCGCTGTCGCCGGAGGCGCAAGTGGAAGCGAGCGTGCTCATGCTCGCCTCGCACAACATCCTGTCGCCGGCGTCAGGCCAGCCAATCACCGTTCCTACGCAGGACATGGTTCTCGGCCTCTACTACCTGACCAAGGCACGCAAGGGAGCCAAGGGTGAAGGCCGCGTCTTCGCGAATGTCGAAGAGGTGCTGATGGCGCTCGAAGCCAGAGAAGTTGAAACGCTGTCGCCGATCCGTCTGCGCTACAGCGGTCCTGTCCTTGATATGACCACAGCGTATGACGATCAGGATCTAACGCACACTGAGCCGGTGGTGTACGACAAGCAATACATCTCGACTACTGTGGGACGAGCCATCCTGAACGACGCACTTCCCGAAGGCATGCCGTACGTCAATGGCCTGCTCAAGAAGAAGGGGATCGGACAGCTCGTCAACTACTGCTACCTCAACCTCGGTCTTGAGGTTACGGTCAAGATGCTCGACCGGATCAAGGAACTGGGCTTCCAGTTCGCGACGCGCTCGGGTCTCTCTGTCGGCTTGGATGACATGGTCATTCCTGAGACCAAGTACCCCGTTGTGCGCGATGCTGAGAAGCAGCGCTTTGCGGTGCAGCAGCAGTATCTCGACGGTGCCATCACCAACGGCGAGCGCAATAACAAGGTCATCCAGTTGTGGTCGACGGTGACCGAGAAGGTCGCCGACGAGATGTTCAACAACATGAAGGAGGCCGATAAGGCCGGCGCCATGAACCCGATCTACATCATGGCCGACTCCGGCGCTCGCGGATCGAAGCAGCAGATTCGTCAGCTCTCCGGCATGCGCGGATTGATGGCCAAGCCTTCGGGCGAAATCATCGAGACCCCGATCACGGCGAACTTCCGTGAAGGACTCACCGTGCTTGAGTACTTCATCTCCACGCACGGCGCACGTAAGGGTCTTGCCGATACCGCTCTCAAAACCGCTGACTCCGGCTACCTGACCCGCCGACTCGTCGACGTGGCCCAGGACGTTATCGTCAGCGAGAAGGACTGCGGTACCGTCGAAGGCATTTACGTGATGCCGATCGTCGAGTCCGGCGAGATCATCGAGCCGCTGAGAGACCGCATTATCGGCCGCGTTTCCCTTGAGAAATTAAAGGACTTCGAAGGCAATGTCATCGTTGACGTCAACCAGGAGATCAATGAAGAGATCGCCTCGGCGATTCAGGCCGCTGGTATCGAGCGCGTCAAGATTCGTTCCGTCCTCACCTGCGAATCGCGGCGCGGCGTCTGCGTCCTCTGCTATGGCCGGAACCTCGGCTCCGGTCGCATGGTTGAGCTCGGCGAAGCTGTCGGTGTAATCGGGGCGCAGTCGATCGGTGAGCCGGGAACGCAACTCACGATGCGTACCTTCCATATCGGAGGTACGGCGTCGCGAGTCTCCGAGCAGTCGCGCCTTGATGCAAAGAACAACGGCACGATTCGCTTCATCAATCTGGTCACCGTGCGCTCGAAGCAGGGTGGCCTGGTTGCCATGAACCGCTCGGGCGCCGTTGCCGTCCTCGACGAGCGTGGCCGCGAGAAGGAGCGCTACCAGATCGTCTACGGCGCCCGCCTCAAGGTCGAGGAGGGCCAGCCGGTCGAGCTCGGGCAGGTGCTGGCCGAGTGGGATCCGTACACCTTCGCCATCCTGACCGAGATCGGCGGGACCGTGCAGTTCAAGGACCTGCAGGAAGGCATCACGCTGAACGAAGAAGTGGACGAAGTCACCGGTCTCTCGCGCCTGGTTGTGTCGGAGTCTTCGGATGAGAAGCGCCAGCCTGCGATCGTGGTCAAGGGAGCCAAGGGCAACAAGCGCTACCTGATGCCTTCACGCGCTCACCTGATGATCCAGGACGGAGACGAGGTTTTCCCCGGCGATATCCTTGCCAAGATCCCGCGCGAAACCACGCGCACCAAGGACATCACCGGCGGTCTGCCCCGTGTCGTCGAGCTCTTCGAAGCTCGCAAGCCGCGCGAAACCGCCATCATCAGCGAGATTGATGGTGTGGTGAAGTTCGGAGAGGTATCGAAGGGACAGCGCAAGATCTACGTTACCGCCGACAACGGAGAAGAGAAAGAATACTCCGTGCCGCGCGGCATCCACGTCAACGTGCAGGAGGGCGAGCGTCTGAAAGCCGGCGAACCGCTCATGGATGGTCCGCTCAACCCGCACGACATTCTAGCCGTTCTCGGCGAGAAGGAGCTGCAGAGCTACCTGGTCAACGAAATCCAGGAAGTCTACCGGCTCCAGGGCGTGGCCATCTCTGATAAGCATATCGAAACCATCGTCCGGCAAATGCTTCGCTGGGTGAAGATCGAGGAAGTCGGCGACACCAGCTTCCTGCTCGAACAGCAGGTCGACAAGTTCCGCTTCCGTGAAGAAAACGAGCGCGTGATCGCCAACGGAGGTCGCCCAGCTATCGGCCGTCCGCTGCTGCTCGGCATCACGAAGGCTTCGCTCTCGACCGATAGCTTCATCTCCGCGGCGTCCTTCCAGGAGACTACGCGCGTGCTGACGGAGGCGTCCATCAACGGCGCCGTCGACAACCTGCGTGGCCTCAAGGAGAACGTCATCGTTGGCCGTCTCATTCCCGCCGGAACGGGCATGGAGTACTACCGCAACATCCAGCTCTCCCCGGAGCTCGAGGAGGCGGCACAGCGCGTCCAGCAGGAGGTGTCCGAAGCTCACGAAGCGTACGAGCGCGAACTCGAGCTCATGCGTCAGGAAGGCGAGGCCGAAGAGATGGCTGCGTCAGAATAAGGACTGGCCGTCCAGGAAGACACCCTTAGGCGCAATACCAATTTTCAAGCCCGGCCGCGCGCCGGGCTTTTCTTTTGCTAGCTCCCGACTTCAATCCCAAACGACCATTCGGAATTTGGCGCGAACCACGATTTTCAACAGGCCTACACTAGACGTATGCAGCGCGGCCATTGGCCTACGGCATCTTCGGAAAAGAGGTGTCCCGGCGGCAATGCCTTCAAGTTGATGCGACGATCGCGTGATCTTTACCGATCCTCCAACAAGTTCCATTATTGCCGAAAATGCCTTAGTCAGCTGGTCCTCTTTTGCAGTCTTATCTACAGTGTGGTGGTTGCGTTCGCTCAGACGCCGCAAATCGAGCTTAGTGTGACGGACGAAAACGGAGTTGCTGTGCCGGGAGCAGAGGTGGTCCTGTCAGAACCCGGCCGTCCGGATCAACGATTGACCACCAACTATGGCGGTCGCTGCAAGTACAATATTCGCGGTAATTCGCCCTATGGACTCGATGTGCAAAAGCAGGGCTTTTACCAAACCAAACTTTCTCAGGTCGACCTGCGAGAGAAGGCAGTTGAGGTTACTCTCGCGCATCAGCAGATAGTGCAGCAGCAGGTCAATGTAGTCGCATCGAGTACAGGGATCGATCCGGACCAGATCGCCGACGTGAGCAATATGAGCACGCCAGAGATCGCAAATATCCCGTATCAACCCTCTCGTGACATCAGTTACATCCTGCCATTCAATCCGGGAGTAGTGCAGGATAACAGTGGGCAGATTCATGTCGCTGGTTCGCAGACCTATGCAACGTTGGATTTGTTGGATGGCTTCGATATTCGCTCTCCGGTGAGCGGAACATTCTCCATGCGTGTGAGTGCCGATGCTGTCCGTTCGATCGACGTTGAGACAACCCGCTATCCCGTTCAATATGGCAGGGCTACCGGCGGTGTCATCGCGTTTCGTGCTGGAATGGGGGACGACCGGTTTCGTTTCAATGCTACAGACTTCTTACCATCCTTTCGCCAGGTCAACGGAGGGATACACTTCGACAAATTTGTGCCTCGGGTAGCTTTCTCGGGCCCGATCGTTCGGAACAAAGCGTGGTTCTTCGATGGACTCGATCTCGAATACGACAACATCATCATTGCGGGACTGCCGAGTAATGCCAACAGCAATCAACTCTGGCGGGGAAGTAATCTGGCCAAGGCGCAGGTCAACATTACTCCCAGCGACATCCTTATCGGCGGCTTCCTCTTCAACGACTATCACTCTCCCTACGAGGGACTCTCCACTCTCACGCCGCAACAAAGCACAATAGACCGGGACATCCTCGCGTGGTTTCCTTATCTGCGCGAACAGCACAGCTTTTCCGGCGGCGCGTTACTTGATGTTGGGGCTGCGCTCGTACACTTTCGGGACGGATATGAGCCTCACGGGGATACTCCATTCGAGGTCACCCCGGAGACTTACCTGGGCAGCTTCTTTGAAAATGCCACAACCACCTCGCGTCGTGTACAGGAAAACGGTTTGCTCTATTTGCCGCCGCTTACCTGGCTGGGAAAGCACGATCTGAGGTTCGGTGCCGATCTTGATCAGATCAATTTCGGCGAGAGAGTGACTCGTTCCCCGATTCGCTACCTGCGCGAGGATGGCACGCTCCTGCGGTTGAGCACGTTTCCCGAGGTAGATCCGTTCAGCCGAAACAACTTTGACGTTGGCGCCTATATACAGGACCGTTGGGTGCCGCGGAAGGGATTGTTACTGGAGACAGGACTGCGCTTTGACTGGGATGAGATTGTGCGGCGTCCCCTGTTTTCTCCCAGGATCGCGGCGACTTACGCGCCGGACTCGAGCGCGAACACAAAGCTCGCGGGAGGAATCGGCCTCTACTATGAACATACCCAGCTTCAGTATCTGGAAGAGTCACTGGCCGGGATGCGGTATGACACGTACTACGCGCCCGATGGCACCACCCCGATCAGCCCGCCGCTACTGAGCAGCTTTGTAGCCAACGATGCGACGCTGCGCGAAGCTCGCGCGCTGAACTGGAGCATCAGTATCGAACAGAAATTGCCGGCCTCCATCTACTCTTCGGTCAGCTATCTCGACAAACACAGCAGCGATTTCTTCGTTTACAGCAATCCAAGCCCGCCGCCGGCGTTATTCGGGACGTATTCGCTCGTTAATTCAAGGGTGCAGGATTATCGCTCGGTCACCATAAGTGGCCGGCACATATTTGAAGACGGACATGCTCTCTTCGGAGCGTATACCTGGTCCTATGCGCATACCAATGCCGCGCTTGAATATATTCCGACGCTATCGGTGCTTGGTCCGCAGGCGGGTGGGCCTCTGCCTTGGGATACGCCGAACAGGGTTATCTCCTGGGCGTGGCTGCCGGTGCCCAGACGAAAGAGCTGGGATTTTGTTTACACGGTCGACTGGCGCACTGGGTTTCCATTCAGCTCGGTAAACGCCAATCAACAGGTGATCGGACAGCCCGGCTCGCGTAGGTTCCCAGACTATTTCTCATTCAGTCCCGGTCTGGAGTGGAAGTTTCATTTTCGGGGCGCTTACTTCGGCTTGCGAGGCGTGATCGAGAACATAACCGATCATCAGAATCTCGCCATAGTGAATAAGGTTGTGGACTCTCCGGAATACGGGACCTTTAGCGTGCCTGAGGGACGAGCTTTTACAGCACGCCTCCGCTTGATCGGGTCGAAGTAAGCCCAGACTTCACAAAACTCGCTTATGAGCTGGACCTGACCGCCACGTTCGCTGTCAGTTCGGCAAGTGAGTTGTTCCAGCTTTTCTCCGAATAGGCGAGGGTCCGGCGCGATCTACTGTTTCGTGTCCAGCGGATGCTCCGCTTCCCGATAGAACTGGTTCTGTAACACCAGACTGACCTGGTCGGCCTTGACCGCACGGATTACGTCGGCAATTCCATCTGTCCAGGCTTTCATATCGAACTCGCCCAACTCTTTTGTTGCGAGGCTTCCGTCCCCGGAATAGTGATTCGGAAATCGCGCATACCACCAGATACCCGTATAGACTCCCTCGGGCAGATGCTGCCGGGCCTGATCCTCACCGGATTCCTGATTCGCCCGATCCAGGTGCACGAGGTCGGGCCTCGATGCCATCGTGTGCGCCGTCTCCGATTCACCAGCGTGCATGTCCACCTTCGAATGCAGGGGAGGACGTCCGGGCGGGTTCCCCGGAGACCAGCGGTATACATAGACGACGTAATCATGCGATGTTTGTAACTGTGACTGTGAGAAATAAGGAAGCAGATGCTCATTGCCGCCATGACCATTTACGATCACGATCTTCTTGCATCCATTGCGTGCCATTTCATCAGTTGTTTCCTGTAGCAGATCGAGCTGCATATGCATGCTGTAGGACACGGTCCCCGGCTGCTGCCGTGCTTCCGCGATTTGTCCGAAATAGTATGCAGGAAAGATCACCGCATACTCCTGTTGGGTTGCATGCTCGACCGCATAGCGAACGTTGATCAGGTCGGTGCCAAGCGGCAAATGCGGACCATGCTTCTCAAGAATGCCGAAGGGCAGGAGGCAGACGCCCTGCGACTGTTGTATGGCCTTGATGAAATCGGGCCCCGTCAGCTCTTCCCATTTTGTTGATAATCCCGTCTGGCCCCAGGTCGAAGCCGTAACCACAACCATCAAATATGCAATCCACCTGTGCAAAATAGCCTCCTAAATTTCATGCCATGATAAATGCGTCTCGGGCCGCAGCTGTATCCTATATGCATCCCTTGAGGTAGAGTCTATGGCGACCGTTACTGCCGCACGACCCTCTGCCACCACCACTGGCCGCGTCCCCTGGTACCTCTGGTGTGCCGCTCTCGCCGTCACCTCCGTTACGATTGGCGCCCACTGGGATGTATCATGGCACCGCTCCATCGGCCGGGACAGCTTCTGGACCCCTGCGCACATGGCCATCTATCTATGCGGGGTGCTAGCGGGCATCTACAGCGGCTACCTGATCCTTGCGACGACATTCCTGCGACCGCCGCAGTTGTTCGCTTCGTCGATTCGCGTCTTCGGCTTTCGCGGGCCTCTCGGGGCATTCCTTGCCGCCTGGGGAGGCATCGCGATGCTGACCTCAGCCCCCTTTGACAACTGGTGGCACAACGCCTACGGCCTCGACGTAAAAATCGTCTCGCCCCCGCATACGCTACTCATGTTGGGCATCTGGGCCGTCTGCCTTGGCTCACTATTCCTGATCGTGGCGGCCATGAACCGAGCGGAAGCCACAACCGGCCAAGCGAGCCCTGAATTCAAGCATCTCCAATGGCTCATGCTCTACATCTCCGGACTGCTACTCGTTCTCTCCATGTTCTTCCGCATGGAATACACGTGGGATATCTACTTGCACAGCGCGAGCGCCTATGTCGCCTGCGCGCTGGGCACGCCGATGTATTTCTCCGCTATCCATATCTGTTCTCGGAACCGCTGGGCCGCCACGTGGATGACCATTCTCTACACAGCTTTTCTGTGTGCGCTGATTCTCATCCTTCCGCTCTTTCCGGCCGAGCCGAAGCTGGGTCCCGTTTATCAGCATGTAACACAGTTCATTCCACCGAAATTCCCGCTCCTGTTGATCGTTCCGGCTGTTGCCGTCGATCTACTGCTTACGTATGCGAAAAACTGGAGGCCATGGCTGGTCTCACTTGTAGCGGGCCCTGTTTTCATCCTCTCTCTCGTTGCGGTCGAATGGCCGTTTGCGAATTTCCTCATGAGTAAGGCGGCGGAGAACCGATTCTTCGGCAGCGGATATCACGACTACAACATGCCGTCCACTTCGGTCGATTTCCTTCGCCAGTTTTGGCATCCAGATCAGAGTGCGGCTCTCTGGCTGGGTTTGGGCAAGGCCATGTTTCTGGCTGCCGCTTTCACGTGGCTCGGCTTTGCACTCGGCAATTGGATGAAAAAGATTCAGCGATGATGATTCGGATTCGCTCGTCAGTTCACACTCTGCTTGTTTGCGTGTGTCTTGCCATTTCTGCTCTGCCTGCCCGGGCCCACGTCGGCAGCCCCGACGTCTACGTCGAAGGCAATGCCGGCGCTTACAAGCTCTCGGTGGTGGTGCGCCCACCGCTTGTCATTCCCGGAGTTGCCGACATCGAGCTCCGCTCGCAAACTCCGGGCATAGACCGCATCGAAATCACGCCGATCCCGCTCACCGGCGAGGCCTCAAAATATCCCCCAGTTCCCGATTTCATGCAGCGGCCCTTTGCTGACCCACAGTACTTCACAGGGCATCTCTGGATCATGGCCACTGGCTCCTGGCAGATCCGCTTCACTGTTCACGGCAGCCAGGGATCAGGAGTCTTCTCGGCTCCGGTACCCGCGACCGCCATTGCAACCCGCGCGATGCAGCCCGGCCTGGGGATCATGCTGGCCTTTCTCGGCATCCTTCTGGTCGCCGGCCTGGTGAGCATTGTGGGCGCGGCAGCCCGCGAAGCCCAGCTTGCTCCGGGTGCCGAGGCCCCCCCCAGAGGACGCCGCCGCGCATTCGTAGCCATGACGATTACATTTGTTCTATTGATCGGCGCTGTGGTCTTTGGAAATCGCTGGTGGGAAGCGGAGGCCGCGGATTATAGCCGCTACATCTACAAGCCGCTTGAGATGCAGGCGCAGCTTCAGCCCGGCAACGTGCTCGATCTGAAGCTTTCAGATCCCGGATGGCTCAAGCAGCGCAAGCTCGACGACTTCATCCCCGACCACGACCACCTGATGCATCTCTACATGCTGCGCTGGCCGGCGATGGATATCGTCTTCCACCTTCACCCGCAGCCTGCGGGAACCGGCGATTTTCGGCTTGCGCTGCCGTCAGTTCCAGCCGCCGAATATCGCCTCTACGCTGATGTAGTACACGAAAATGGCTTTCCCGAGACGATCGTCTCCTCCGTCAGATTGCCTGACATCTCCGGCCGCGCTCTTGCTGGTGATGATGCCGAGGGCACTTCCACCGCCTTGAACCAGAAAGATGGCCCAGCGCAGACCAGCACCAATTACAAGCTCCCCGACGGCTACACCATGGTCTGGAAGCGACCTGAGACCCTTGCCGCGAAGACCCCCTACGACTTTACCTTTGTGCTCCTCGACCCGGAAGGCCAACCAGCCTCTGACATGTCCCTGTACATGGGCATGCCCGGTCACGCAGCCTTCGTTAAGGAGGACGGTTCTGTCTTCGCACACGTCCATCCGTCAGGTACGGCTTCGATGGCCGCTCTGATGATCGCCCAGGCACAGAATCATCAAACACCAGAGCCGGATCCAGCGACGCAGAACGATCCGATGCAAATGCCAGGAATGAACATGAGCCGGCCTGGCTTACTCAGCACTGTGAGTTTTCCTTATGGATTCCCCGGCGGTGGAATCTATCGAATCATCGTGCAGATGAAACACGGCAGCATCATCGAGACGGGCTTCTTCGACGCGGAGGTTGGTCCGGCCAAACAGATCCAATAGCCGGCTGGGTGTCCCTATTTTCCGCCATGCGGCTGCTGGCTGCTCGTCGTCGTACTTGTCCCGGTTGGTATGTAGTTTTTGTATTGCGTATCGACAATGCCCAGATTACGTGCAAACCCGAGCTTCGCCTGGTTGAACTGGTAGACGTTGCGAACGTACTGCGTCTGGGCCTGCGCCAGTGTGGATTGCGCCTGAGTAACAGGAAGATTGTCATCCACACCCGCCTGGAAGCGGTCGGTGGTCTGTTCAAGAGTCTTTGTCGCTAAATCTACGTTGCTGCGCGAAACGCGAACGAGTTCTGCCGCAGTCTGCAGGTCCAGCAGGCTGTCGCGTAGCTGCTGGTCGATCTTGTTCGTCAGGTCATTGAGTTGGGAGCGCAGTTCCTCGAGTTGGGCCTCAGCCACGTCGCGATCGCCGCGAAATTTCGCCTCCTCAAATATGGGAACGCTCATCTCTCCTGTCGCAGTGAATGTCCCGTGATAGATGCCCCCGGTGACGCCTGTTACCCCGTAGTTGCCATTGAAGGTAATACTAGGAAACCGCTCATGCTTTGCGGCCCTGCGTTCCAGTCGCGCAGCCTCAATCTGCTGCTTGATCTGCTGATAATCCTGTCGACTCGCGTAGGCCTCTCGCCTAGCTTCCTCAATGGTCATTGCGGCCAGATCGGCGTAGGGAGCGGCATCCGTCAGCTGAATTTCCTGCTCCGGCGCCAATCCGATCTCCCGATTCAAGGCAATTTTTGCCTTCTTGAAGTCGTTTTGATTCTGAATCAGCGTCAGCTGTTGCGTTTGATACTGCACCCGTGCGCGCAGCTCATCCAGATTCGCCGCCGTCCCGGCCTTATGCTTCTCACGCGCCTGAAAGAGCAGCGTTTCGTCCGTCTTGAGCAAGGCGGCGGCGTAATCCACCTGTGCAGAAGCGGCCAATGCCTGCAGGTAGGCCGTTCCGACGTTCAGGACCACCAGTCCTCGCGAAGATTGAGTAGCGTAGTAGGCGGCTCGCTCATTTGCCTTCGCCGCCTTCCACACATCCCAGCCCGCCAAAGTGAAAAGCGCCTGCGATAGGTTTACCTGTCCTACAGTTGATGTGACTCTAACGATATAAGGAAAGTGCGCAGCTTCCGCCGGGGGAATGCCAAACTGCGGGAGGAGCGCCGTGCTGAAACCTGCCGCTCTCAGGTTGATCTCGTGTACACCGTTCTCGGCATGGGCCGACAGGTTGGGAAGCAGCGCGTTTGCCAACTGCAGCTTTTGAGCGGTGGCGGAGTCCTGGTTCAAATGCGCGAGTGTCAGAGCCAGGTTGTTCTCAATCCCCAGACGAATGGCGTCATCGAGCGATAGCGGCTTCACACCGGGAGTAGCGGCTACAGCCTGTACGCTTCCCGCGTAAGGGTTTTGTGCGGAATTATTGGGATTGGACTGTGCCGAAGCAAGACGGCTAAGGAGAATCGCTGACAGCCCAAGGGATACCAAAACGGAGGGCTTTCGGACTGTCATTTCGCGGCGGAATCCTCGTAAATTGAACTCCTTCATTAGAGTGTAACGAAGCCCAGAGGTTGCTAAAAGATTAACCGCGTCGGAGGCCTTACGCTTAGGCGATCGAATGTCTTCCGTGGACACTGGGGGCAAGCAACAAGCCATATAGCGCCATCATCGTACTGCTACGTGCTGTTCCTACTCATCCTCTTCCTCCTGCACGGGTCGCTTCGCGTTGGCGACGATCTTGTCAGCGATCGGTTGCGGCACCAGATCATAGTGATCCATCTCCATATGGAAGCTGCCGCGTCCTTGTGTCATTGCAGTCAGGCTTGAACCATAGCTGAGCATTTCGGCCATCGGAACTTCGGCGCGGATCGACGTCATGGAGCCTCGGCCCTCCATTCCCTGAACGCGGCCGCGCCGCTGATTGAGGTCGCCCATCAAACTGCCCGCAAACTCTTCGGGAGCCTCAATTTCCACCCGCATGATCGGCTCGAGAAGCGCCGGCTTCGCTTGTTCCATGCACTTGCGAAATGCAAGTCGTCCGGCCAATTTGAAGGACAATTCGTTCGAGTCAACGTCATGGTAGGCGCCGTCATGGAGGGTGACCCTGAAATCAACCACCGGATAGCCGGCAAGATAACCGCGCGCTGCCGCCTCCTGAATTCCCTTTTCTACTGCCGGAATGAAGTTCCGTGGGATCGCTCCGCCGAAGATGTCGTTGACGAACTCAAAGCCGCCGCCTCTTTGAAGCGGTTCCATCCGGATCTTGCAGTCGCCGAACTGACCGTGCCCACCAGTCTGTTTTTTGTGGCGCCCGTGCCCTTCGGCTCGTCCGCGGATCGTTTCCCTGTAAGGAACCTTCGGTGCTTTCAGCGTGACCTCGGTGTGATACCGTCGCCGTAGCTTGGATACGATTGCTTCGATATGCGGTTGGCCGGCGCCTGCAATCAGGAACTCGTTCGTCTGCGGATCGCGAAAGAAGCGCACCAGAAGATCCTCTTCCATCAGCTTGTGTACAGCGGGTGCCAGTTTGTCTTCATCAGCCCGAGTCTTCGGCTCAATGGCGTAAGTCATCGCAGGCTCGGGCAGGGCGACGGGTTCGAAGAATATCTCGTGCCCTTTGTCACCGAGAGTGTCACCGGTGAGCGTGTCACGCAACTTGGCTACTGCGCCCAGGTCGCCCGCATGGAGTTCCGTGACAGGAACGGCACTATTGCCCTGCATGATCGAAAGATGGGCAAGTTTCTCGACGCCACGGCGTGCATAATTCGTAATCGTCGCGTCATTCTTTACGATTCCGGAGAAAATTTTGAAAAAGGTGATGCGTCCGGCGAACGGGTCGGTCATCGTCTTGAACGCGTAGAGAGACACGGGCTCACGATCGTCTACCTTTCGCATCACGATCTCCGGCGAGCCTTCCCCTCCAGCAGTGGTCTCCTGGGTTGCAGGGCCATTGCCGGCATGACCATTTGCCGAAACCGGAGTCAGCACCGCCCTCGCCGCAACAGGAGTACGTTCAATCGGCGCCGGCGCATAGACCTTTAGAAAATCGAGCAGATGATCTGTGGCGATATTCGTTAGTCCGCTGGAAAAAAGGACGGGGAAAATACGGTCCTCCCGGATCGCCTCGTGGAGTGCTGTGATGAGGTGCTGCTCGGCAATCGTGCCTTCTGCGAAAAACTCCTCCATCAGCTCGTCCTTGCCTTCCGCCACCAACTCAACGAGCGCCTCATGCGCTGCCTTTGCTGGCGCCCGCATATCTCCCGGAATCTCCCCGATCTTGCCCTGGCCGTCGCCATTGGGCGAGTAGTAAAACGCTTCCATCGTGACGAGGTCGATCACGCCCTCAAAGCCTTTGCTGTTGGCTATGGGCAATTGAACGGGGATCACTTGGCGACCATAGCGGGAGCGCAGTGCTTCGAGGGCCGGCTCGACCGCAGTGGCAGCTCGCGGATGATCCATTTGATTGAGTACGACTACACGGGGCAAGTTGAACTCATCGGCGTACTTCCAGACGCGGTCCGTCATGGCCTCGACGCCGCAAGGAGCGTTAATCACGATTAATGCCGCCTCGACCGGAAGCATGGCAGCCTTTGCCTCATGTACGAACATATGGAACCCGGGCGTATCGACGAGGTTGACCTTGACTCCGTTCCATTCCGCGAATGCGACGGCGTTCTGCATTGTCGTGCGGCGCGAAATTTCCTCTTCGTCATAGGCGGTAACGGCTGAGCCGTCTTCCACGTATCCGAGTTTTGGAGTCATTTTTGCGGCATGCAGCAGAGCGGAAATTAACGTGGTTTTGCCGCTGTGCGCATGCCCAACTACAGCTACGTTGCGTATCTCACTTCCCTGATAAGACTTCATGAACTGCTCCTGAAAATAAATTTGCCCCAGGCATCCGGGGTGATCGATGCAGAACGATAGATCGAGGGAGAAGTTGTGCGGCTTACCGAGGACGCGGTCGCGAAGATCGAAATGCAGAGGAGTCGCGAAGGCGTCGTTTGCGGCGTCTTAAGTGCGGTGCATCCGAATCTTCCGTCCTCATCCTTCATGCGAGGCGCAAGCCGGAGATCCGGATTTCGTGACGGTGAAAGTCCGACCTCTCCAAGAGCTATGGATGCTAGCACAGCGGTTTGGATAACCTCAAACCGATCGACGAGATTTATCGGGGAAGGCACAAATTCCTGCCTGTCAGTTCAGAAGCGGTTGTAGGGAGAAGCGCGGGCAGAGATGGGTTTGTCCTCCTTATACTAGTGGGAGCGATGCCAAGTCCTCTTTCCGCTATGAACTTTTTGCCCGTCGATGAGCAGATGGATCTGCTCGAAAAAGGCGCAGCTGAAATCATCCGCACAACGGAACTGCGCGATCGCCTCGAGAAATCGCGCCAGACCGGTGTGCCCCTGCGAGTAAAGGCCGGTTTCGATCCTACCGCGCCGGATCTGCATCTTGGCCACACGGTCCTGATGCGCAAGCTGAAGCACTTTCAGGACCTCGGTCATCAGGTGATTTTTCTCGTCGGAGATTTCACGTCACTGATCGGTGATCCGAGCGGCCGCTCGACCACCCGCAAGGTGCTCACTCGGGAAGAAATCAATGAAAATGCAAAGACCTACACGGACCAGGTCTTCCGCATACTCGACCGCGACAAGACAGAGGTGCGATTCAACTCCGAGTGGCTCAGCACACTTGGATTCGACGGCATGATCCGCCTCGCCCAGAAGTTCACCGTCTCCCAGATGCTCGAAAGAGATGAATTCCACACCCGATTCCAGAACGAGCAGCCAATCGCGCTGCACGAAATCCTGTACCCGCTGGCGATGGCGTACGATTCAGTCGCGCTAAAGGCAGATGTCGAGCTGGGTGGTACCGACCAGAAATTCAACCTGCTTACTGGACGCGAACTCCAACGCGACTACGGACAGGAACCGCAGGTCGTCCTGATGACGCCGATCCTCGAAGGGCTCGACGGCGTGCAGAAGATGTCGAAGTCTCTGAATAACGCGATCGGCATCCATGAATCTGCGCCTGAGATGTACGGCAAGCTGATGTCCATCAACGACGAGCTCATGTGGCGCTACTGGACGCTGCTTACCGACCTGCGCCAGAGCGAAATCGGTCAGATGCAGGCCGACGTAGCAGTGGGCAAGCTGCATCCGATGGATGCCAAGAAACACCTCGCCCGTACGATCGTGGGTGAATTCCATTCCGAACAAGCAACGCAATCCGCCGATGATAACTGGGCAAAGCAGTTTCAGCAAAAGAGTGACGATGTCGAAGGCCTGGACGAAGTACGCGTGACCTCGGCCGATCTGGCTCGCGACATCGACGGCCGAATTCGCTTATCTAAATTGTTGATGCTCGTCGGCCTTGCAACGTCGGCAACTGAGGCCGACCGCAAGGTGAAGGAAGGCGCAGTGCGAATTGATGGCGAAGTAGTCAGGCAGACGCACATCTTGCTGAACGGGACGACACGCTGGACGATTCGCGTTGGGAAGCGCGCCAAGGTTGCGATAATCGAATAGATGCCACTCTGGCTTCAGAATCGCATTTCCTCAACCCGTCCTGTATCGAAGTCGCTGTAGCGCAACCAGGTCGGACGAATCAGGAAATAGGCGATCCCCGGCCACTGCTGGCGCTCGACGCCGCTGGGCCATGCTCCGAAGTAGACAGCCTTGGCACGCAACAGCGCTCCATCTTCGGGCTCGACGGCGACGCCTTCGTACTGCACAGTCTGCTCGCCTTCCCACCCGATCACAACGGCTATCCGGGGGGCAGCCTTTAGGTTTGGATATTTCCTCGACGTCTTGACCGTATCGAACACAATCTCAAGTTGTGGCGAAACGGCAATGCCCACGAGAGCCGACTGCGGCTCGCCTCCC
>Ga0213872_10001336_pt1 | contig 16270 bp, 13 predicted proteins | sample VelepicomBERX_R2_FD_160071 | JGI IMG/M metagenome (GOLD analysis project Ga0213872, IMG submission 160071) | Rhizosphere microbial communities from Vellozia epidendroides in rupestrian grasslands, the National Park of Serra do Cipo, Brazil - RX_R2 | ecosystem: Host-associated > Plants > Roots >...
TGTGCTCAAAGACACCCCCTTTTCCCCCATCAATCCCGCTGCCATGAGCAGCCTGTGCGAAACCAACCTGCCTTACTTCAACCTCTTCATCACGGGGAACAAGCATGCTCTCTGAGCATGCCATCCTACTCATGAAAAAAATCACTACTCATCTCACTCATCCTGACCGCCGTCCCTGCCTCCCTCGCCAATGGCTACGGCCACTTGCACTGATGGTGGTCTGCCTTCCCGTCTATGCCCAGCCGGCGGCAGAACCCAATCCCGACGGAGCGATGGTCCCGGCCCCGGTCGTCAGTCCCCGCGCCTCGGCCTGGCAACCCAAGGGCGCATCAAGCTCGCCTGAACTGTCCGACGGCATCGGCATTTCCGCGATGGGCCAGCAACCCGATCCGGGCGTGCAGCAATGGCAGGTGCGCCGCGCCGATGTAACAGTGCGGCGCATGTTGCAGCGTTGGGGCCAAGAGGCCGGCTGGCAGCTGGTGTGGGATGCCCCACGGGATTTTCCCATCGAGACCGAGCTGCAGCTGTCGGGCCGTATCGAACAAGTCGTCAGTGCGGTGGTGGAGTCGCTCGCCGTCACCGACTATCCAGTGCAAGCCCGCATCAACAGCGAGCTGCGCATTATCCGCATCGGCCGCTATCTGGAAGGCAAGGCCCGCTGAGGCCCCAAAGAGATAAGTCATGAACATCGAACAAATTACCGCGCCCCTGAATCCATCCCATTTGGCGACTGTACCGCGTCCTCTGTCAGCTCGCCGTTACCCTCACTCCCTGCCCCTGGTCCTGGCGACCAGTATGCTGTGCACGGCCTGCAGCACCTGGTGGAAGGCCGATCGGACGCTGGACGACGTCGTCAGCAGTACTGAGCGCTCACGCGCCGAGCTGACCACCTCCCAGCCGCGCCCGGCCTATGCGGTCAAGGACACGCGCCTGATCATCTCCACCCGTTCCATGCCGCTGTCGCGCGAGGCGGCGCTGCCGGATGCGATGCGCCAGGTAGCCTTCCGCTTCCCGGGACGCTATTCCGTGGCCACCATCGTCGAACGTATCGCCAGCGAGACTGGCGTGCCCATGCTGCTCACACCCGACGCCCTGATGCCGGCCTCGCGCTTTGCCGTCGGTGGCACCGCAGGCGCGGCGCTGGCTGCCGTAGCGCTGCCGCTCCCGGGCGCGACCGCGCAGGGCGCATCCGGCGAAAAAAGCGCTTTCGGCGAAAAAGGCCTGAGCGACCTGAGCTTCACCAACCAGAACTACGGCAACAGCTTTGAACTGAACTACGCCGGCTCGTTTGCAGGGCTGCTGGATTACGTCGCCGTGCGCGCAGGATTGCAGTGGAAATACGAGGACGACCGCATCCTCTTCTATCGCCTCAGTACCCGTACCTTCTTCATCAAGACCCTGAGCACCTCGTTCAAGTACACCGCTACCTTGTCGGCCTCGACCGATAGCGGAGGCGGTGGGGGCGGAGGTGGTGGGGGCGGCGGCGGCAGTTCGGCCAGCATGGATTTCGAATCCGACTTCTGGGGCGGGATCGAGAAGACCCTGGGCTCGCTGATCTCCGGCGGCGGCAAATACTCGGTGGACTCCAAATCGGGTGTGATCACGGTGACCGACGCCGCCGAACCGATGAAGGTGGTGGAAAACTACATCGAGCAGGTCAACAAGGGGCTGATGCGCCAGGTCAGCCTGGAAATCCAGGTGCTGTCGGTGCAGTTGAACGACGAATTCTCGGCCGGCATCGACTGGAATGTGGTGCGTAACAATTTCACCGCCACCACCCCGGCAGCACTGTTGCCCAGCCAGTCCGGCAGCCCCTTCACCATCGGCTACCAGAACGGCAACGGCAATGCCGCGCTGATCAAGCTGCTCAAGACCTTTGGCCGGGTCTCGACCGCCTATTCCGGGGTGGCGGTAACCTCCAACCGGGTGTCGGTGCCCTTGATGGTGGTTAACCAGCAGGCGTATCTGAAGCAGACCCAGGCGGCGGTGGTCACCGGGGCGCAGGTGGGCAGCGTCACGACAACCGGACCCAGCCTGACGCCAGGGCAGATCAATACCGGCATGTCCATGGCCTTCCTGCCGGTGGTCCTCGACTCCAATCAGGTGCTGCTGCAGACCTACATCAACATCTCCAGCCTCAAGGGCCTGCCCTCTTTCAGCTCTTCCGGGCAAACCATCCAATTGCCCAACGTGAGCGCCTTCACCGTGGGCCAGCGCATGGTGGTCCCGTCGGGGGAAACACTGGTCATGCTCGGTTATGACCAGGCCCAGGCCAATTCCAGCAACAGCGGTAGCGCCGATGGCCTGTCGGCCAGCAAGACCGCCTCCAATATCCGGCAATCCTTCGTGATCCTGATTACCCCACGGCTGACCGATGTTTAAGACATTACTCAACAAGACGCCGACCACCAAAGCCCGCCCGGTGGTGGACCAAAGCCGCATCTTCCAGAAGGGCAAGCTGGGTATCGTGGCCGGCCTGCGCTGGGTGCCGTTGTCCAAGGGCGAGCGCAGCAAACTCCTCAATGCGGCCCGGGACGAGGGCGAGCAGAGCTATTGCATCACGCCCGACGGCGCACAGATCGGCTTCTTCTCTTCCAATCCGGGCGGACACGGCAAGGGGCGCGGCGCGCTGGCCTCGCTGGCGCTGCTGCTGGGCCAGAACTATTCGCATGGAGGCGAGGAAATCTACGCCTTCCATGTCGATGCCGAACGCAGTTGCCTGGTCGTCCTACGCGACGGGCAACCGGTGCCAGGTTTCGATGTCATCGGCCGCGCCGACATGGTGGCCGAGCGCATCAATACCTTCTTGCAGCTGTCCGACGCGACCTCGGTGCGACGGCTGGGCGCGATCGATCTGCTGGGCAATGTGGAAGAGATCGACTGGGATCTGGTACTGGACGAAGTCAATGCCAAGGTGCGCCTGAAGAAGATTCCCGACATCCGGCGAGTCCTCATGGGGCTGGCGGTGTCCGCTGTGCTGTGCGCGAGCGTATTCGGCGCAATTACCTACAAGCTGGCGCGGGACAAAAGGATCGCCGATGAGCTGGCACGCATCGCCGACGATCCCAATATCGTCTATGAAAGCAAGATCGACGGCGATCTGGCCGCTGTCACAGGCACCGGCCAGGCCAGCCTGCAACGGATGATCGGCGGCCTCAAGCAGATTCCGCTGCAGATCAAGGGCTGGCGGCTAAGCAAGGTGGAATGTACTCCCGTCCTGTGCAACGCCTCCTGGAGCCGCAGCTATGGCAACTTCGCCGAGTTCGGACACGCACTGCCGCCCTCGGCGATGGGTCAGCCGCAATACGACGTCTTCAAGCCCGACGACCTGACTAGCGCCCGCCTGGTGACGCAACATCGCCTGGAAGATAAAGCAGCCGGCAACACCGCCCCGGCAGCGCCAGCACCGAAGCTGATGCGCACGGCGCTGCCGCTGCGCAGCGCCGTGGCCTCGAAGTTCTTCAGCTCCCTGCAGGACATGTCGATGGTAGACGTCAAGGTCAAGGTAGAGCCGGCGCAGCTGTTCGCCGGACAAGGTGATGTCAACCAGTTGGTCCGCCCGGTGGTCCACGCAGCCTGGACCATCGAGGGGCCGCTGTGGACCCTGGAAGACATCGTGCTGGAAGACTACGTGGCCGTCGATACATTCGCCGTCGAACTCGAGACGGACAAGGCCGCCACGCCCATGGAACAGACCCGTTACAAGCTCTCTGGAAAATATTATGCAAAAGGAAAAGACTTCTAAATTGCCGCTGGCAGCCGCGCTGACGGCCTTGCTACTGGCCACGGCACCAGCCTCCTACGCCGAGGATGCGGCGGTGGCCTACGCATCTGCCAGCGGCATGGATCAGAGCGTGACCATGGGCGACATGATCAAGCTCGCCAAACAGGCTGGTGAGCGGGAGTTCGCCGCCAAGCTCAATCCGGCCAGCAAGAAATCCACCAAAGACACCCCCACCGATCCAGTGGTGTTGGTGGAGAAGAACCCGGTACTGCTGGCCCTGTATGGCATCGACCGCAATTACAAGGCAGAACTCGATGTCAACGGCCAGTCGCGCGTGGTGCAGGTACCCGGCCCGCTCAGCAAGCTGGGGCCGTGGAAATACATCGCACTCATGGAAGATGGTGTGCTCCTGACCAGGACTGCGCCGGACAGCAATCCACCTGCCAGCACCAGGCCCGCCAGCGCGACACGTGGCACGGCGGTGCTGGCGTGCCAGCAAAAGGAGACTTGCCTGTTCCTGTCGGTGCCCAAGGGTGGCGGCGATTCACGCTCGCTGGTCACCCCCGATGCCCAGGCCCGCCTGCTGGCCAGCCAGCTGCCGGGCGGCAGCCGCACGCCGGCGCTCGAATTCGGCGGCAAGCCCCAGCCTCAGGACGATCGCATCAATATGGGTACTACGAGAGCGAATCCTCGTTGATGACCAGCATGAACAAGCTCCCTGACAAAATCCAGCCGCCGGATCTGGAAATGGGCCATCTCCGGCGTGCCGAAGATCTGCCGCAATTCCTGACCGTGCTGGAAATGTGGCCACCGGCAAAAAACCGGTCCTTCAATCGGGAGCGCATTGCCGTGCTGAACATGGAAGGGGGCATGATTGCGGTCGTCTCCACCAAGGGGGTGAACCTGTCACCGGAGTGGTTCCATATCCTCGACCGGCTCAGGCGCGATGGCAAGACGCCGCGCAGGTTCTTCACGGCCGAACCTATCGTCTTCGAGATTCTCGAGTATCACGTCACCGCCACGCATGAGGAAGCGACGACCAGGGCAGTATCGGGCATCGACCTGATTATCGCGGAATCCAAGCCGTTGAATTACTTCGCCGATATGGTCGGGCGCACCATCGAGATCGGCGCCAGCGACGCCCACCTCGAGGTGCGCGGTGAATATGCCCTTCTCAATGCCCCCGTGGGTGGCATCATGCGCCGCATCGGAAATTATCCTGCACAGATCGTCATCGATGCCGTCAGCGCGGCCTTTACCGTGCAGGCAGAGGAATTGTCGCGCTCCGATGCGGCCTTCAATGCCCGCTTGCCGCAACAGGCCATGATTCCCATCCGCAACAGGGACAGGGACTACACGCTGCGCTACCAGAGCCACCCCTCGGTAGGCGGCTTCGATGTCGTGCTGCGGATCCTGCGTTCCAGCGCCAGTTCCTCCGGCAAGGTCAAGACGCTCCCTGAACTGGGCTACTTGCCCAGCCAGGTGGAGCAACTGGATCTGGCCATGCAGTCGGCCTGGGGCGGGGTATTCGTGGCCGGAATAACCGGATCGGGAAAGACCACCACGCTCAATTCCATGCTCTCGATGATGGCCGTGGGGGGCGAGCGCAAGATCATTTCCATCGAAGACCCGGTCGAGTACATCGTGCCAGGTGTGACCCACCTGTCGGTGCAGCGAACCAATGCGGGGGGCGCGGAGAATCCCTTCCTCAACGCCATGCGCGCCTTCCTGCGGCTTGACCCTGATATCGGCATGTTCGGCGAGGTACGCGACCAGCTCTCGGGTGAGATCGCCCAGGCCGCCATCGAGACCGGCCACAAGATCTTCACCACCGTACACGCCACGTCGGCACTGGGCATCGTCTCGCGGCTGACTTCCAAGATGGTAGGACTGGACCGGCATGCGGTCTGCAATCCCGAGTTTCTTTCCATCCTGGTCTATCAGGCCCTGCTGCCGAAGAACTGCCCCCACTGCAAGACGCCCGCCAAGCTGCACCTTCCCGCCGCGGAACTGGCCGACTACGAAATCCTCTTCGGCCTCGATGTCGACCGGATCATGTGCGCCAGCGATGGCGGCTGTGCGCATTGCCGCATCCCCGGTGTGGACTACAGCTCGGTGGTACACGCCGGCACTAGAGGGGTATGCGTGTCGGCCGAGGTGATCACGCCCGACAGCAGCCTGCTTCGCCTCCTGCTGGCAGGGCGCGACCTGGATGCGCGCGAGCACTACCACGCCACCCGCGTAGCCCCCTTCGATGCGCCGGACATGCAAGGCAAGGCGGCCTGGGGCCATGCCCTCTACAGCGTGGCGCAGGGGCAAATCGATCCTTATTACTTCAAGAGCACCTTCGGCCATCCCAAGGGCTTCCGCCAAATCGTGCAAAAGGAGACGTCATGAATTTTTTCGAACGCCTGCAACTGAGCATGGCCAAGCGCCAGCTGCGCGCACGCCGGGCAGAGTTCTATTTCGACCTGGCCATGTCGCTGGAAGATCGGATACCGCTCTTTTCGACCTTCAAGAAATATGAGCAGCGCGCCCGCAAGCGCGACCGCGGCATGGCCCTGCTCTACCGCCACATCCTCAAGAACGCCATCAACGGCTCCCTGGCCACGGCATTGAAGGGGGTAGCGCCGCCGTCGGAACTGATGATGCTCGATGCCGCCCAGACGGCGGGTGACGCGAGCGTGGCCGAGGGCCTGCGCTTTCTGTCCGGCACCGTGGAAAAGACCGAACGCATGACCGCCGCCATCAAGGGCGCGGTGATGTATCCGCTGTTCCTTATCGTGCTGTTCTACGCCATCCTGCTGGGCTTTTCGTTCTACGCCATTCCGGTGCTGGAATCGATCATGCCCGTGAGCGAATGGCCGGCCTCGGGCAGGGCCCTGGCCTTGGTTGCCAACGGCGTGCGTCAGTATGGATTGATGATGATCATGATCAACGTGATCCTGTTCATCGTCTTCCTGTATTCGCTGTCTCATTGGGCCGGTGCAAGTCGCCGGCCTTTCGACAAGTACCTGCCCTATAGCGTCTACCGCGACTATTCCGGCGCCATGCTGATCGTCTCGCTGGCCTCCCTGATGCGCTCGGGTATTTCGCTGCGCTCGTCGCTGGAGCAGGCCGTGCGCTACTCGACCCCGTGGATGCGGTGGCACCTGCGCAGCATCCTCCGGGGCATCAGCTCAGCCAATGCCCAGAACTTCGGCGCTGCCTTTGGCACCGGGGTGCTCAACCAGGATCTGGAGGATCGCATCATGGACGCCTCTGAACGCCGCGATCCGGTGGAAGCCTTCGTCAAGATCGGTACAGGCTCCATCGATCGCATCGCCACCTCCATCGAAAAATCGTCCTCCCGTCTCAACAGCGTGATGCTCCTGGCCTGCGGCGTCGCGCTGGCGTCCATGCTGCTTGGATTCATGGCCACCACGCAACAGCTTCAAAGTGCCGTTCAAAAGAAAACTCAACAAACTTCGCAGAGGAAATGATGATTACCCTAATTCATCGCATCTCACAGCGCCTCTTGTCCTCCCCCTGGCGCAGCATGTCCCTTGATCCGCAGCGGCGCGATACCCGTCGTCGACAGCGCGGCTTCGCGCTCGGCCAGGCGTTGATGACAACGGCAGTCCTGGGCGGCCTCGGTGCTGTCGGCACCGACTGGGCTTCGCAGCAGCGCCAGGCCGCCGTGCTGGAGTCGCAGAACGCGGTCTATGCCCGCATCAACAATAGCGTAGGCGTGTATATGACGCTGTACTATCCGCAGATCATCGACCGCCGCACCTATCCGGACAGCTGCGCCAAGGCGAGCTATTCCACCTCCGGCAGCGGCACCGCGTCATGCGCCTTCACGGTCACCTACACTGATGCCGCCGGCGTCTCCCGGAAACGCGAGATCAACAACATCCTGCAGCCGACGCTGCGCGACCTGCAGGCCATCGGCCTGCTGGATGCGCAGACTCCCGCCGCGCCACTGCTGCCGGTCAACGCCACGGTAGCCACCAACACGGCTACAGGCACCGCGCCTGCCGCGCATGACAACATCTACGGCATCATCATCAAACGCACACCCGCCGGCACGGACGTCAATCTCGATTCACTGGTCTTCAACGTGCAGCCCTATACGCTAGTGACCGCCGACATGTCGGCGCTGCTGCGCATGTCCAACGGCGCCGGCGCGACCTCGGGGCTGCCCGATCGCGATTCCCTCAACAGCAGCATCAATCCCACGTTCGACCTGAAAGCCTACGCGGGTGCCTGGAGCGTTCCCAACCCGGTACTGCAGAAGGTGGACGGTGTCGTCAAGGGTATGCCCGGCATCCTGGCCTGGCGCAATGGCTACGATGCCACTGCATCGCTGGAGCTGATTCGACGCGATGGCTCGCTCAAACCGACGGCGGACTGGGACTTTGCCAACCGCTCCATCACCAATCTCAATCAGGTGGCGGCCCAGGACGTGAGCACCAAAAACCTGACCGCCAAAACCCTGACCACCACCGCTTTCACTACCGACACCCTGACCGCCAATGACGCCGCCAAGCTCAACAGCACGCTGGATGTCAAAGGTACGTTGACGGCGCTGGGCCGCATGGTGGTCCAAGGCGCATCGGATATCCAGTCGCTGGTGGTCAACGGCGAGGCCACCTTCAAGGCGCCGGTGAAGATGGAGAAGTCGCTCGATGTAGCCGGCCAGTTGAACGCCAGTGGCGGTGTGCGCACCACCCTCCTGAACGTCGAAAACGGCAGCCAGCTCACTCGCGACGGCGCCCGTCTCCTGGCCAATGGCGACTTCGTCAAGCCTGGTACGAAATGCGCTCAGAATCTCGCGCTGGCGCAAGACAACACCGGTCGCCTGATGATGTGTGCCACTGACAGCTGGCAGACCGCCAACAGCAATTATGGCCTGAGCAAGGTCAATGCCGGCGACAGCTGTAGCCCGGATGGCTCAGCCGCCTATCTGCCCAACGGCCTGATGGCGATCTGCAGGAGCAGCAAATGGCAAGCCGCCGCCATGGGTAACCAGGTAGCGGGTCAATCCTGCACCACCAAAGGCATGATGGCTGCTGAAATCACGGCGCAAGGCGTGGCCAACCTGCTGGTCTGCCAGACCAGGAGCGACGGTGGCCTGGCCTGGTCGACCAGTATCTATGCGCGCCCGAAGGCGGAGGTTGCCCGGGAAGGCGACAGCTGCACCACCGACCAGATCAATGCAGTGGCAAGCAACAGCAATGGCGATCAGGCGGGTATCCTGCGGTGTACATCCAATGGCAGCGGCGGCGCGCAATGGAGGATGCCGTTCAAGAAATATACCGAAGAGATCATCGACCCCAACGAGTACCTGGCCGTCGACTTTTCTTGGAAGGACTGGCACCGCAACCAGCTCGGCTCGTGGTGGTGGGGCCAGACGATCCCCGGACCGGTCAGCCTGAAACACTGGAGAAATGGCGTCCTCGTCAAGAGCTGGAATAACCTCACGAACGGGTATGGTGACGACAATGGGCTGTATGTCAGGAACAATGCTGCAGGGGGCGACTACCCGAATGAGAACTACAGCCGCGTAAGGTTCGAGTTCAGCGACACTCCCTTCAACCCGTCGGAATGGACCAAACCAATGATCAGAAGGCCGGCCTTCACCTGCATGAATTGCTATCTCGATGATGATGGTAGTAGCGGCGGCCCGGATAGGCGAGATATCTTTTTCCTGCCGAACTTCCTCGAGTTCTACTTCTATAACAAAGGAGGTACCGACAATGGTACCGTCCACTACTACCAGCTCGTCATGTTCAAGAAAAAACGCTGGACCTACTTGGCGACGGAATAAGCGATGCGCGCTGCCGACCTGACGTTGATCCTGCTGTTCCTGATTGTGGCCTATGGCGGCCCGTTCTTGCTGGGCTACCTGTACTTCCGGCTGCGGTGCTTGTGCCGAGGTACGGTGCCGGTCGCCGCGCACAGCCGGATGCGCTCAATCACGCTGCATCTGCTCGGTGCCGTCAGCTTGTTGCTGGCCTATGCGCTGGGCCACTTCAAGGTGCTGAGCTACCCCGGTGCCATCATGTTGTCGATGGTGCTGGGGGCACCGGTGTTTTTCCTCAGTGCCGCACTCGTGGTCAAGGCCCGCCCGCCGGCGTCAGAGGAAGGACACTGAATGCGCTGGTCCGGCAATACCCTGGCACTGGTCGCCGTGCTGGCAGGCACCTGGTGTGCCGGTCCGGCACGGGCGGCCGATCTGTGCTTCGAACAGGCGGGGACACGCTATGGTGTGTCCCCGCTGATCCTGCAGGCCATTGCCCAGCAAGAGTCGGGCATGAACCCCAGGGCGATGAACCGCAATCGCAACGGCACGCGCGACATTGGCATCATGCAGATCAATTCCAACTGGCTGGGTTTTCTGGCGCGCTACCACATCCACGAAGCGGACCTCCTCGATGCCTGCACCAACATCCATGTCGGCGCCTGGATACTCGGCTCCAACTTCCAGCGCATGGGCGTGAGCTGGGAGGCCGTTGGCGCCTACAACGCCGTCAGCCCGGACAAACGCGCCCGCTACGCCACCCAGGTCATCCGCCGCCTGCGCCATCTGCTCAAAGACGCCAGGTAGTCAGCGGCGCGCTCGCGCCGCTCTTTCTCCTCCCCTCAAGGAATACCGCATGTTTGCATCAGCCCACGCGCTTTTCGCCGACGCCGGGTTCGTCATCGCCGCTGCGGCGCTGGCCGGACTCTGCATCGGCAGTTTTCTGAATGTACTGATCTATCGTCTGCCGTTGATGCTGGAAGCAGCCTATGCCGATCCTGATGCGCCTGAGACCCACGACGTCGCGCAGCCTCCCCTGACACTGGCGACACCTGCCTCACACTGCCCCGCCTGCAAACGCCCGGTACGCCCGATCGAGAATATTCCGCTCCTGAGTTACCTGTTCCTGCGCGGCCGCTGCGCCGGTTGCCAGGTTCGCATCCCGTTGCGCTATCCGCTGATCGAGCTGGGCAGCGCCCTGCTCGCCGCCGGCGCTGCCTGGCACTTCGGCCCGACGCTGCAACTGGCGGGCGCATTGCTGCTGCTATGGACACTGACCGCCCTCTTCTTCATCGACATCGATCACCAAATCCTGCCCGACAGCCTCACCCTCCCCTTGCTCTGGCTGGGTCTGTTATTCAACTCGTCTACAACATTCATCCCCCTGCGCGATGCCGTCTGGGGAGCAGCCGCCGGCTATACGGCGCTGTGGAGCATTTTCTGGATATTCCGCTTGATCACCGGCAAGGACGGCATGGGCTATGGCGACTTCAAACTGCTGGCCGCACTCGGCGCCTGGCTGGGCTGGGCACCGCTGCTACCGATCATCGTGCTGGCGTCAACTGGCGCATCGTTGTTCGGGATGTTGCAGATGCGCCTGCACCGCACCGACCAACAACACACCTTGGCCTTCGGCCCCTACCTTGCTGTCGCGGGCGCAGTGGCACTGTTTTGGGAGATGGGACGGTGGGTAATTTGATATTGCGCTGTGCTTGGCACACGCTTGCGTGACCGTTCGAGTGCTTCTGGCCCGCGGGCTTCAACGCGAAGAGGTCGACTATCTGGGTCGAGATAAGCCGCTTGCATAGTGGGAGGTCCGCGTTGCGGACAACGGCCCGCTCAGGCCGTCGTCGACATGTCTTCAGCCCGGCAACTCAGGACTGGCCGGCGTAACATCAATCTCCCGTCGCACCACCTGCTCCCCCGCGTTAAGGCGGAACACGCTGACCATCTGCATCAGGTTGCTGGCCTGGTTCTGCATTGAGGCTGCCGCCGCTGCGGCTTGCTCCACCAGCGCCGCATTCTGCTGGGTGACCTGATCCATCTGGGTGATGGCCAGGTTGATCTGTTCGATACCGTTGGTCTGCTCGGTGCTGGCGGCGCTGATCTCGGCCACGATATCGGTCACCCTGCGTACGCTGCTGACCACTTCCTGCATCGTATTGCCCGCCTGCTCGACCAGGCGGCTGCCGTCGCCGACCTTCTCTACCGAGTCGTTGATCAGTTCCTTGATCTCCTTGGCCGCCGAGGCCGAACGCTGGGCCAGCGAACGTACCTCCGAGGCCACCACCGCAAAGCCTCGTCCCTGTTCGCCGGCACGCGCTGCTTCCACGGCGGCATTCAGGGCCAGGATATTGGTCTGGAAGGCGATACCGTCGATGACGCTGATGATTTCCACGATCTTGCGCGAGGAGGCGTTGATGGCGCCCATCGTATCGACCACCTGGTTGACCACGCCACCGCCCTGTTCGGCCACCGCCGAGGCGGAATTGGCCAGCTGGCTGGCCTGGCGGGCGTTGTCGGCATTCTGGCGCACGGTGGAGATCAGTTCTTCCATGGCCGAGGCGGTCTCTTCCAGGGAACTGGCCTGCTCTTCGGTGCGCGAGGACAGGTCCAGGTTGCCCGCGGCAATCTCGGACGAGGCCGTGCTGATGGTGTCGGTGCCGGAACGCACATTGCTGACAATGCTGCGCAGGCTGTTGTTCATGTCCTTGAGCGACTGCAGCAGCTGCCCGGTCTCGTCCTTGCTGGTCACCTGCACTTGCGCCGACAGGTCACCCTCGGCCACCTTGCGCGACACGCTTACCGCGGTCTGCAGCGGCTTGGTGATGCCCAGCGTCAGGTAGCGCGCCAGCACTACGCCCAGCAGAAGGATCAGGCCTTCCAGCACCAGGATCAGCAAGCGGCTCTGCTCCGCGATGCTGTCGATGCGCTGGGCGGTGTCGTCGATGTCCTTGCGTTGCATGTCCACCAGCTGGCGCATCAGCTGCTGATAGGCGTTCGAGGTCGGTATGAAGGTCTTCTCCAGGATGTTCATAGCCTCTTCCACGTTGCCAGCGGCCTTGGCCTTGGTAATGGCGTCACGCGAAGAGAGGTAGACCTTGCGCTGCTCGCCGATCTTCTGGAACAGCGCCTTTTCTTCGGGCGTGTTGATCAGGCTTTCGACCTGCTTCTGGTACTCGGTGGAGCTCTTGGTCGAGGCGGCCGCTTCGTCGGCGAAGAAAGCCGACAGCGAATTGTCGCTGCTCTTGGCAATGGCGATGGTACGGCGAATGCCTGCGGTCAGGTTGGTGTACCAGTCGCCGATGAGGCGCTCGGTCTTGAGGGGCTCTCTCATCATCTCGCGTGTGGCAGCGGCTACCTGCTCCAGACGCCACAGGCTGATGCCCGCGATGATGACGGAAAAAGCCAGGATAAGTGCAAAGCCCAGCGTCAGTCGTTTGCCAATGTTCATATTGCCGAAGATGTTCATGGTGGATCTGTCCCTATCAGGCCGCCAAGGAGGGAGCGCGCCTGGTGTCGTTAGCGTTCTTTCATTGTTCTTTTCATGCGCCAGGCAGTGCTGACACATATTGACACTATGGCAGGCCAGCGATGTGCGGACAACCATGCTAAACGCGGAATACAAGGCGATTGCCCGCTTACTTCCGATTGCCGTCAATCAGCATGCAAAAAACGCCTCAGCTGCCGGGAATTGCTAACTTCCTGGCAAGTATTTCCTGCATGGCGGTGGCAAAGCGGGGATCGGCCAGCAAACCCACATTGAAGCGCGACCAGGGGACGACCTGCTCGGTGTCGACGTGAAAGATGCTGCCCGGTGCCAGCACGATGCGACGTTCCATGAGCGCCTGCGCCAGCTGCTTGGCATCGTCGAAGGCCGGGAACCTGGCCCACAGGTACATCGACTGCTGCGGCGCACAGAACAATTCGGCACCGAGATGATCCAGCTGATGCCGGGCCTGCTCGGTGGCCTGGGCAAGGCGGTCGCGCAGCCGCGCCGTGTGACGACTGAAATGGCCGTCGGAGAGGATCACATCCAGGGTGCGCTCGCAGTATTCCGAACTGCTCATGTGCACCAGCATCTTGATATCGGCCAGGTCGCTGGCCAGGTCGCGATGACAGGCGATAAAGCCCACCCGCAAGGCCGCCGAGACCGACTTCGAAAAGCTGCCGATATAGACGGTGCGTCGTAGCTGGTCCAGCGTGGCGATGCGGGCCGCAGTGGCCGGCTTGAAATCGGCAAAGGCATCGTTCTCGACGATCAGGGCATCGTAGCGATCGGCCAGTTGCAGGATCTGGTGAGCCTTGTGCGGCGCGGTATCGGAAGCCGTGGGATTGTGCGCCAGCGATTGCGTGAAGAACAGCGGCGGCTTGCCCGGCTGCTTCAGCTCGCGCTCCAGCGCCTCCAGGTCGGGGCCGTCCGGCAGGCGCGGGATACCGACGATGCGGGCGCCAGAAAGCTTGAGCTTGCCATACAACATGTAATAGCCCGGCTCATCGACCAATACCCGATCACCGGGGCGAATGAAGTTGCGGATCACGATATCGAGCGCTTGGTTGGCACCATGGGTCAGCACGATCTGCCCGGTCCCGGCCTCGATGCCGTGCTGGGCCAGCTTGTGCACCAGGTGCTGCCGCAACGGCAGGTAGCCAAAACGGCTGCCGTAGCCGAACAGCGCGCCAATGCCCGTGCGCACCACCTTCTGGTGGAACTTGTCCAACCGCACATCATGCAGCCACTCCACCGGTGGGAAACCGTCGCCCAGGCGCAGGTGGCTGGCGTCGTGCTTGAGCTGCTCGCGCATGAGCCAGACCACGTCCATGGCACGGCTGAGACTGCCCTCCTCGTCTTCCTTGGGGCGCGGCGGCGTGGTGCAGACGAAGAATCCGGAACCCCGGCGCGGCTCGGCCACGCCCAGCGCCGTCAACTCCTCGAAGACATTGACGATGGTGTTCTTGGCACAACCATGGCGGGCCGCCAGTTCACGTATCGAGGGCAGCCGGCTGCCGGGCGGATACAGGCCCTCGGCAATCTGGCGCCGTAGCAGTTGGACCAGGGTGCTGGTGAGGGTGCGCGGCTCGGTCACGGCGGGTCTCCATGGTGCTTGTCAGCAGGGCTCGCCGGCCCTGTCTTGTTGCGATGCAAATCGATTGTCCTGGGTACAGTTGTCGCACTGTTGGTTCCAACTGTACCCATATCCATTGGTACAGCCTTGCTATCCTGCCTGCGCCTGCCCTGCAGTGCAAGCCAAGATCAACAACATATCGAGAGACAAGCGCATGCCCAACGCTACCCATCCTGGCACTCCGCCAGACTCCCGCCTGCCCGGCTTCCGAAGCCTCACGCCCGCACAGCGGCTGGCCGAGCTGGGCCGCCTGGCGCAACTGGACACCGGCGAACTGGCCCTGCTGGGCCAGCCCGGCGCCCTGCCGCTGGCCACTGCCGATGGCATGATCGAAAACGTGGTCGGCAGCTTCCAGCTACCGCTGGGCGTGGCCGGCTATTTCCAGTTGAATGGCCGCGACGTGCTGGTGCCGATGGCGGTCGAGGAACCGTCGGTGGTGGCGGCGGCCTCCTTCATGGCCAAGCTGGTGCGCGAATGCGGTGGCTTCCAGACCTCCAGCAGCGCGCCGCTCATGCGTGCCCAGATCCAGTTGCTGGGTATCAGCGACCCGCACGGCGCGCGCCTGGCCATCCTCAGGGAACGCCAGGCCATCATCGACATCGCCAATAGCCGCGACCAGTTGCTCAACCAGCTGGGGGGCGGTTGCCGCGACATCGAAGTCCATGTCTTCCCAGATACCCGCCGTGGCGCCATGGTGGTGACCCACCTGATCGTGGACGTGCGCGACGCCATGGGGGCCAATACCGTCAACACCATGGCCGAAGCCGTGGCCGGCCACATCGAGCAGGTCACCGGCGGCAAGGTGCGGCTGCGCATCCTCTCCAACCTGGCCGACCTGCGCCTGGCACGGGCCCGGGTCAAGGTCTCGGCCCAGGTCCTGGGCACGGCGCAGTACAGCGGCGAGGAAGTCATCAACGGCATCGTCGACGCCTATGAATTGGCCGCCGTCGATCCCTACCGGGCCGCCACCCACAACAAGGGCATCATGAACGGCATCGACCCGGTCATCGTCGCCACCGGCAATGACTGGCGCGCCGTGGAGGCCGGCGCGCATGCCTATGCCTGCCGCCAGGGACGCTACACTTCGCTCACCCACTGGGAGATCGCCGCCGATGGCGACCTGGTGGGAACCCTGGAAATCCCCATGCCGGTGGGCCTGGTGGGCGGCGCCACCAAGACCCATCCGGCGGCACGAATGGCCCTGAAGATCCTGCGGGTCGAATCCGCCCAGGAGCTGGCCGAGATCGCGGTGGCCGTCGGCCTGGCGCAGAACATGGCCGCCCTGCGGGCCTTGGCCACCGAGGGCATCCAGCGCGGCCACATGGCGCTGCACGCCCGCAATATCGCCCTGGCGGCCGGTGCCGAGCCCACCGAGATGGACTGGCTGGTGCAACAGATGGTGGCGCACCACGATGTGCGCGTGGACTATGCGCGCGAACTGCTGGCGCAGCGCCGCCAGCGCTGAGGCTAGCCCCCGATCACGAACCAGACACACGCGCCGCCTCGATGCGGCCGACAAACAACAAGGAGACAAGAGCATGAACCCATCCCTGACCCTGCGCCTGCTGGCCGTGGCCTGTGCCGTGGGCGGCGCCTGCGCCGGCCCGGCGGCGCACGCCCAGATTTCCAATGACG
>Ga0213872_10001337_pt1 | contig 16270 bp, 17 predicted proteins | sample VelepicomBERX_R2_FD_160071 | JGI IMG/M metagenome (GOLD analysis project Ga0213872, IMG submission 160071) | Rhizosphere microbial communities from Vellozia epidendroides in rupestrian grasslands, the National Park of Serra do Cipo, Brazil - RX_R2 | ecosystem: Host-associated > Plants > Roots >...
CGGCACGTCGACGCCTTTCAAGGGGCCGTGACGCAGCACCAGATCGGCCACCGGTTCGCCGGCCTGATCGCGCGGATCGGCGAAGGTGAGATCGGCGCCCATTTCCCGCAGGGTTTCATAGAGACCGGCGCGCAGCGGGTTGATGCCGACCGCCGGCAGAGTGATCTCGGAACCCGGCACCAGCAAGGCGGCGATGGCGGGGAAGGCGGCCGAGGAAGGATCGGCGGGCACCAGGACGGTCTGGCCCTTGAGCTCGGGCTGGCCCTTCAAGCTGACGGCGCGGCCGCCATTGGCGAGGCTCTCGACCTTGAGGGTGGCGCCGAAGCCGGCCAGCATCTTCTCGGTATGGTCGCGGGTGGCCTGTTGCTCGATCACCGTGATGGTGCCGGGCGTGTTGAGGCCGGCCAGCAGAATGGCCGACTTCACCTGGGCCGAGGCGACCGGCAGATCATAGGCGATCGGCAACGGATCACCGGTGCCCACCACCGTCATCGGCAGGCGGCCGCCGGAGCGGCCGTAGAAGGAGGCGCCCATGCGCGAAAGCGGCTCGGTGACGCGGCGCATCGGACGCGAGCGCAAGGACGCATCTCCGGTGAAAGTGCTGGCGAAGGGGTGCGAGGCGACCAGACCCATGACCAGGCGGGCGCCGGTGCCGGCATTGCCCATGTCGAGCACGTCTTCCGGCTCGACCAGCCCGCCGACGCCGCGGCCGTGGAGTTCCCAGGTGCCATCTTCATGGCGGGTCACTTCGGCGCCGAGCGCCCGCATGGCGGCGGCGGTGCGCAGCACATCCTCGCCTTCCAGCAGGCCAGTCACGGTGGTGCGGCCCAGCGCGACGGCGCCGAACATCAGCGAACGGTGCGATATGGATTTGTCACCGGGAACTTTGGCGCGACCTTGCAGGGCTGAGGCACGGCGCGAAATGAGCGGCCGTGGAGCGGCGTTCGACATGCTGGCAGACTCGATATTTTAAAGGCTGGGCACGCTTCCTAGCACGGCCCGGGCGCGCGCGGAAGACGCCGATAAGTTTTTTGACTTTGACAGGGGCGGTCGAACGTGGCAAATGGCGCTTTCAAGCAAATTGTCGTCGACTATCCAGGAGGTTTGGGGTGGCGAAACCCGAATGGGGCACCAAGCGCGTCTGCCAGAGCTGTGGCACGCGTTTCTATGATCTGATGCGCACGCCCTGCACTTGCCCGAAATGCGGCTCCGTGGTCGAGGCCGAAGTGGTGTTCAAGCCGCGCCGCCAGTCGGCCGAAGCGCGCGCCGCAGCCAAGCTGGCTCCCGCCGCCGATCTGAGCGCGACCGCCGCCGAGGCGGGCGACGAGCTCGAAATCATCGAGGATGAGGACGCCGAAGGCGCCGTCGACGCCAAGGAAGAGGACGACGCGCTGATGGAAGACGTCGCCGATCTCGGCGAGGATGATGACGACATGGCCGAGGTCATGGAGCATCTCGACGACGAGGACATGCAGGGCGAAGTCTGATCCGGCAAAAAAGATTCGTGCGAGGTGATTTTTCCCTTGCACGACGGCCGGCTCTTTCCTATTTTCCCGCTCCACGCCGCGACCGACCGTCGCGAGCGCCCAGGTTTCAAGGGGCCATAGCTCAGCTGGGAGAGCGCTACAATGGCATTGTAGAGGTCAGCGGTTCGATCCCGCTTGGCTCCACCATTTGAAAGAGGCCGATCCTTTGCGGGATCGGCCTCTTCTCATTTCGATCGGCCATTGGCGCTTCCTCCGCCATGATTTTGGCGCGCAAAGCGCGGGACTCGTTCTTCCTTCAACCTATGCGTAGCCGGTCTATTCGGCCAGCGTCAACCTATGCGGGATCACCGCCGGACAGACAAGCCGTTATTTGAGACGCCTCCGGGCCTTTCGGCGGAGGGTCACCAACCAGGGGTAGAGCCTTTCGAAAAATCCGCTACACTCGCCCTCCATCCCACCTTCGAGGGCGATCTTGGCGATACGGGCGAGTGTTCTAGTTTTTTGTCTCTGTCTTTGCGGAGTTGCCCGAGCCGAGACGGTGATGCTGACCACCGGCCAGGACAATCCGCCTTTCACCGACAGCCGGCGCATTGATGGCGGCATCGTGACCCGCCAGGTTCTGGCCGTGTTCCATGCCATGGGATATCAGACCAGGCTCGACTGGCTGCCCTGGCGTCGGGGCTACGGCCTGACCAGGAAAGGGGTCTATCAGGCCAGCTTCCCCTATCTCAAAACCCCGGAGCGCGAGAAGGACTTCATCTTCTCCGACGTGATCTTCTCGGACGCCACCTATCTTTGGACACGCCGTGGCGAGACGCTGTCGGCCGACGACCCGGCCGGCTTCAAGCATAAGACGATCTGCGTGCCGCAGGACTTCCACTCGCCGCTGCTGACACTGTTGGATGGCTCGATCACGCGGAACGAAGTGCGGGTGGAGCGGCCCGACTCGCCCGAGAAATGCGTCCAGATGCTGGCCGCCGGCCGTGTCGACGCCCTGTCCGGCGAGGAGGAGGAAATCGCCCTGCCTTTGAAGGCCAACAATTTGGAAGGCGCCATCAAGCATGGGCCTACGCCGCTGGCAACGCTCGATTTCCATGTCATCTTCAATAAGGGGAATCCCACCCTGGCGCGCTATTTCAACGAGACGATGCGACAGATGAAGCTGGATGGTCGCTACGCCGGACGGATGACGGAGTAGGGGCTTGGACCGTCTGGAGGCCATGTCGATCCTGGTGGCGATCGCCGAGACCGGCAGCCTGTCCGCCGCAGGGCGAAGGCTGAACCTGCCGCTGAGTTCGGTCAGCCGCAAGATCTCCGATCTCGAAATCCATCTCGGCACCCGCCTTCTGACCCGCACCAGCCGGCGCACCGCCCTGACCGATGCGGGCGCCGCCTATCTGCCCGCCTGCCGCCGTATTCTGGAAGATGTCGCCGAAGCCGAACGGGCGGCGGCGGGAGAATACAGGACCCCGCGCGGCGAGCTCACGATCACCGCCCCGATCGTGTTCGGCCGCCTGCATATGCTGCCCATCGTGCTGGATTTCCTCGCCGCCTATCCCGAGGTCGATATTCGCCTCACTCTGACCGACCGCCGCCTCTCGCTGGTCGAGGATCATATCGATCTGGCCTTGCGGATCGGGCCATTGGCCGATTCCTCGCTGGTGGCGCTGAAACTCGGCACGATGCGCCGGGTGGTGGTGGCCTCGCCGGCTTATCTCGAACGGCGGGGCCGGCCCGAAATCCCCGCCGACCTGGCCGGACATGACTGCATCGATTCGAGCGGACGGCCGACCTCGGATTGGAGCTTCGACGCGTTTCTGCCGCCGCGCCCTCGCCTTGACGTCAACACCGCCGAGGCCTCGATCGACGCCGCCATCGCCGGAGCCGGCCTGGCGCGCGTGCTGTTCTATCAAGCAGCGCAGGCGGTCCGGGAGGGAAAGCTGGTCCTGCTGCTGGAAGAGTTCGAACATGAACCCTGGCCGGTCAGCCTGGTCCATGCCGGACAGGACCTGCTGCCGCTGAAATTGCGCGCTTTCATCGATTTCGCCGCTCCCGCCCTGCGCACCCGTCTCGCTCGGATCGGCTGATCCTTCCAAAATCAGCAAGGATGTCTCGCGTTATTCCTGTCTATCGCTCGTGAATGGGAGGTCTATCTTCTGCCCGACTTTCTTTCCAGCGGGAGACCGACCATGAAGCTCCATTATTTTCCCCTATCCGGCCACGCCCATCGCGCCCAGCTGTTCCTCGGGCTGTTGGGGGTCGAGCATGAGCTGGTCCATGTCGATTTGAAAAGCGGCGCCCACAAAAGCGACGCGTTCCTGGCGTTGAACCCGTTCGGCCAAGTGCCGGTGCTGGAGGATGGCGATGCCGTCATTCCCGACTCCAACGCCATCCTGGTCTATCTCGCCAAAAAATATCGCCGCACCGACTGGCTGCCGGAGAGTCCGGCCGAAGCGGCGGCGGTGCAGCGCTGGCTGTCGGTGGCGGCGGGGCAGATCGCCTTCGGGCCTTGCGCCGCCCGCCTGGTCACCCTGTTCGGCGCTCCCTTCAATCATGCCGAAGTGATTGCCCGGGCTCATGCCATCCTGAAGCTGGTCGAGACGCAGCTGAGCGGGCGCGCCTGGCTGGTGGGCGGCGCCACCCCGACCATCGCCGATGTCGCTCTCTATTCATATAGTGCGCGCGCCCCCGAGGGCGACGTCGATCTTTCTCCTTATCCGCAAGTGCTGGCGTGGCTGAAGCGGGTCGAGGCGTTGCCCGGTTTCGTGCCCTTTCCGGAGACGGTCCGTGACGTCGCCCTGGCATGAGGGCGAGCGGATCCTCCAGCGCTCGATCGGCATGGAGGAGGCGCTGGCCGATGTCGGCGCCAAGGTGGTGCGGGACCATATGCCCGAGCAGCATCGCGCCTTCTTTCCTCTGCTGGCCTATGTTCTCCTCGGCGCGGTGGATGAGGAGGGCGACGTCTGGGCCACCATCCGGGCGGGGAAGCCGGGCTTTCTCAGCTCGCCCGATCCGCGGCGGCTGGATCTGGCCATCCGCCCCGAACCCTCAGACCCTGCGGAAGCCGGAATCCGGGACGGCCGGGCGGTCGGGCTGCTCGGCATCGACCTTGCGACGCGGCGGCGCAACCGGTTGAACGGGCCGGTCATGGGGCGCAACGCGCGCGGCTTTTCCATCGCTGCGGGGCAGAGCTTCGGCAATTGTCCGAAATACATCACTCAGAGAAACCAGCCCGAGCCGGCGGAAGAATCCGTCGCGCCGCCGGAGAGGCTGGACCGGCTCGACGCGGCGGCGCGGCGGATGATCGGGACGGCCGATACCTTTTTCGTCGCCTCCTACGCCGCCGGCTCCACCGGGCAGCGCCAGGTCGATGTTTCACATCGCGGCGGAGAGCCGGGGTTCGTGCGCCTTGGCGCGGACGGGACCCTCACCATCCCCGATTATTCGGGCAACCGCTTTTTCAACACGCTGGGCAATCTGCTGGCCAATCCGCACGCCGGCCTGCTCTTCATCGATTTCGCCTCCGGAGATCTCCTGCAGATGACCGGCGAAGCCGAGATCGAGATCAGCTCTCGCGAAATAGCCGAACTGCCCGGCGCCGAGAGATTATGGCGCTTCCTCCCGCGCCACATCGTCCGCCGCACGGGCGGCCTCCCCCTGCGCTGGCGCTGAGCCCTGCGGCACCTGATACATATCACAATGGAAGTTCGCGGGAGCGCCGACTAGGGTGTTGGGAAGCTCCAAAAAATGGGAAATCGCCCAGACGCAACAAAATTGCGCTTTTTGGGACGATCCTCAGTGGCACATTCTGAAAAAGTGTGACGTTTTTATGTTTCAGTGTGACTTCGTCACACCCGCAACAGGGCGGAATGCCTACAAATTGTGAAGTTATCCACCGGACATGCCCAAGATGTAGGCAAGATTCCGCAGCGCAATAAAAATGCGTAAAATGCCCTGAAACCGTCTATTGACAATCACGCTAGCGTCCTTACAGTGCATTTCCTGGCCCAAGGGGGTGGGTCCGCCGGCACGCTATTCGTGTCACTGACATGAGGGGTTCGGCGGAGCAAAATAGGGACCGACAAAGTTCCAGAATTATAGTGGTTTGGTTTTGGTCACGCGATTAACGCATCCACCGCTTAGGGTGTAACGTGCCAATGCTGTTAGGAAACGGAAGTCGATCGGAATGGGACAAGGGTTGTCTGATAGGATTATTTCGCGTCGTGCCGTCGGCACGGGCGACCTGTCCTGCGACCTGAGCACCGGCTCCGGCGTTCCCGCCGGCCGCTTCGTCTACGTCCCTTTTCCGCTTCCTTCCCTTTCCTTGGCCACCGGCCGCGCGCGCCGCTCCGTCATCCACCGCGGCGCCCCGGCCAGCCATCATTCAACATCAGTTAGGATGTCCTTGGTCCAGCGTGGCCAGAACGTCCTGTTTTAGCGCAGGAGACAATTCGGATGAATTATGCGCGGCAGCAGAAAGACCCGAAGAAGCAAGGTGTCGGCTTTCTCGTCGTGGTCCTCCTTCATATCGGGCTCGGTTACCTGTTTGTGACCGGTCTTGGGCACTCGGCCATCGAAGTGCTGAAGCAGCCGTTGGAGACCAAACTTATCGAAGAAGTGAAGCCGCCGGACACGCCGCCGCCGCCGCCGCCGCCGAAGGTGGCGCCGCCGCCGCCGCCGTTCATTCCGATGCCTGACATCCAGGTGCGTACGGCGCCCTCGCCGAACGCGATCACCCAGGTGACCACGACCAAGCCGGTCGAAGCGCCGCCGCCGGCCCCGCCGGCCAAGCACGAGCCGGTGGTCGTCCCCGCGGTCATCGACGCCGCGAAGAACTGCCGCAAGCCCGAATATCCCTCGGTCTCGCGCCGCATGGAAGAAACCGGCACCGTGGTGCTGCTGTTCCTGATCGGCACGGACGGAAAGGTGGTCGAGAGCAAGGTCGAGCAGTCGAGCGGCCATCCCCGCCTCGATGAAGCCGCCAAGAGCGCCATGGAGTTGTGCCAGTTCAAGGCCGGCACCGTGGACGGCAAGCCCGAACAGACCTGGTCCCGGATCAAATACACCTGGACCCTGCAGTAATCCCTTGATTTGAATAGAACTCGTTAGGAACTCGGAGGAGTAATATGTCGTTTCTGAAGTCTTTGATGGCACGCGGTGCCACCCTTTCCCTGGCCGCCGCTGTCGCCGTCAGCTGCGCCCTCCCGACCATCGCCATGGCCCAGGACACTGCGGCCGGCGCCGTTCCGGGCGGCGGCGTGACCGCTCCGGGCACCGTCCAGGTTGAAAATCCCTATGGCGTCCAGGCCCTGTGGGAAGGCGGCGATTTCGTCGCCAAGGGCACCCTGATCGTTCTGGTGATCATGTCGGTTTCGACCTGGTACGTGATGATCACCAAGCTGGTCGAGCAGGGCCTGCTGCTGTCCAAGGCCAAGAAGGCCAACGCCACTTTCTGGAAGGCCAAGACCCTGAAGGAAGGCGCCAAGGGCCTCGACCAGAAGAGCCCCTTCTACTTCCTGGCCGCTTCCGGCCTCGAAGCCGTCGAACACCATGAAGGCTCGCTGGTCGAGAAGATCGACCTGAACACCTGGGTCGGCCTGTCGATCCAGCGCTCGGTCGAGCAGATCGTCTCGCGCCTGCAGGGCGGCCTGGCCGTTCTCGCCACCGTCGGCTCGATCTCGCCGTTCGTCGGTCTGTTCGGCACCGTCATGGGCATCTACAAGGCGCTGACCGCCATCGGCGTGGCCGGCCAGGCCTCGATCGACAAGGTCGCCGGCCCGGTCGGTGAAGCGCTGATCATGACCGCCTTCGGCCTGTTCGTCGCCGTTCCCGCCGTGCTCGCCTACAACTGGCTGGTCCGCCGCAACAAGCAGTGCGTCGAGCAGGTTCGCACCTTCAGCGCCGATCTGCACAACGTCATCCTGAGCGGCGGTCATCAGTAAGACTGCCCTTCAGCCAGCATAAGGTAGACATACCATGGCAATGCAAGTCGGATCCGCCGACGAGGATGGCGAAGACCAGCTGAACTCCACCATCAATACGACGCCGCTCGTCGACGTCATGCTGGTGCTGCTCATCATCTTCCTCATCACCATCCCGGTGGTGACCCACACGGTGCCTGTCGAGCTGCCGAAAGAGACCAATGTTCCGACGCAGACCAAGCCGGAGAACATCAACATCTCGGTCGACCGCGAAGGCAACATCTACTGGAACGACAAGGCGATTCCCGATATGGCGAACCTCCTTGATCGGATGAAGACCGAAGCGCAGAAGGACCCGCAGCCGGAAGTGCATATTCGCGGTGACGCCAATACGCGCTACGAATTCGTCGGCAAGGTGGTTTTCACCTGCCAGCGGGCCGGTATCGTGAAGGTTGGGTTCATCACCGAGCCGCCGCCGCGCGGCTGATCTTGGACCGGAACAGGTTGGGAGCGCCGGATCGCCGGCGCTCCCTCTTAAAGTAAGAGGACTTCAATTATGGCAATGCAAGTCGGAAGCGGTGGCGGCTCGGGTGATCCGGAAGCGATCGTCGACATCAACACTACCCCGTTGATCGACGTGATGCTGGTGCTGCTGATCATGCTGATCATCACCATCCCGATCCAGACCCACGCGGTGAAGCTGGACATGCCGAATGGCGCCCCGCCGCCCACCAACAACGAGCCGCCGCCGGTCGTCGACATCGCGATCGACTTCGACGGTACGGTTACCTGGAACGGCCAGGTCGTTCCCGACCGCCAGACCCTGGAATGGCGCCTGAAGACCGAAGCGGTCGATCCGGCGATCCAGCCCGAGGTGCATGTGCGGCCCAACAAGCTGGCGACTTATAAGTTCGTCGCTGCGGTGATGGCGTCCGCACAACGCCTGGGGGTCACCAAGATTGGCATCGTCGGGGGCGAGCAGTTCGCTGAATAAATGCCGCTTCCTGTCACCAACCTCCAACACGCAAGGACCTTGTTTATGAAGAGCCGACTTTTCTCCGGTCGGGCGCTGGCCGGTTTCGGCATTGCCTGTGCCGTTGCCATTACTTCTCCCGTCATCCTGCAAGCCGTCGTCGGCAGCGCCGCATACGCCGAGGATGAAGCCAAGCCAGGGACGGTCCGTCCGGAAGTCGGCAAGCCGCTGCAGGCCGCTAAGGCTTCCATGGACGCCAAGAAATATGGCGAAGCCCTGAGCCATCTGAAGGAAGCCGACGCGGTCGCCAACAAGACCCCTTACGAAGAGGCCCTGACCGAGCAGATGCGCCTTATCGCCGGCATCGGCGCCGAGGAACCCGCCGTTGCGGCCAAGGCTTATGAAGCCCTGCAGACCAGCGGCGCGCTGCAGCCCGATCAGAAGGTCAAGTTCGCCCAGGCCATCGTCGGCGCCTATTTCCGCGCCAAGGACTATCCGGCCTCGATCACCTGGGTAAACAAATACTTCCAGGCCGGCGGCACGGATCTGTCCATGCGCGCCACGCTGGCTCAGGCCTATTATGTGAATAACGACTTCCCGGGCACGATCAAGGCCTCGAACGACGCCATCGACGCGTATGAGAAAGCCGGCCAGCAAGCTCCGGAGTCGCTTTACCAGTTCATCGCCGCCGCCGCCAACAAGACCGGCGACAAGAAGGCCTATGCCGCGGTGCTCGAGCGTCTGACCGCCGCCTATCCGAAACCGGAATATTGGGCCGATCTGCTGCATCAAACCGCGATCAAGCCGGGCTTCCCCGACAGCCGCCTCGGCCTCGACATGTACCGCCTCAAGGCCGCCACCGGCGGCTTGAAGGACGCCAACGACTATATGGAATATGCCGAGCTGGCCATCCAGGCCGGTCTTCCGGCGGAGGCCAAGGCCGTGGTCGATAAGGGCTATGAGGCCAAGGTGCTGGGCACCGGTGCCGAGACCGACCGTCATGGCCGCCTGCGCGACATGGCGAAGCGCTCGGTCGACGCCGACCAGCCCGGCCTGGAAGCGGCCGAGACCGAAGCCGGCAAGAAGCCGGACGGTTCCGCCCTGGTCAATACCGGCATGGACTATTACGGTTATGGCAAGTTCGACAAGGCGATCAGCCTGATCCAGGCCGGCATCGCCAAGGGCGGCCTGAAATATCCGGACGACGCCAAGCTGCATCTCGGCATCGTTCAGCTCGCCGCCGGCAAGAAGGCGGATGGCGTGGCGACCCTGAAGTCGATCAAGAGCGGTGACGCGGACAATGATCTGGCCCGCCTGTGGCTGATCAAGAGCGGCCACGCCGGCTGATCGTCGCCGACAGGGACCCTATCGGACCCCCGGCAGCCGTCCGCTGCCGGGGGTTTTTCTTTGGTCTCTTGACGGACCCCGTCTCATAACCGAAATATATGGGCAGGTGGTGCCGATGTCGGACCGCCGGTTAGGGTGCCACAGTTTCGTGGGCCCGAAGCCGACTCGCTCAGAGATTGAGGAGGACGCGTTAGAGATGACCCGAATGACCCTGTTCAACAGCCCGCATATGCTGGGCTTCGACCATTTCGAACGGGTGCTGGACCGGATCGCCAAGACCTCCGGCGAGGGCTATCCCCCCTACAACATCGAGCAAACCAGTGAAACCGGGCTGAGGATCACTCTGGCCGTCGCCGGCTTCACCATGGATTGCCTGCAGGTGTCGGTGGAGGACAATCAGCTCATCATCCGCGGCCGCCAGGCCGAGGAAGATCCCAACCGCGTCTATTTGCATCGCGGCATCGCCGCGCGGCAGTTCCAGCGCGCTTTCGTTCTGGCCGAGGGTATCGAGGTCAAGAACGCCACCATGGACAATGGTCTGCTGCATATCGATCTGCAGCGACCCCTCCCGGAGACCCGGGTGCGCACCGTCAAAATCGAGCAGGCCGCCGGAAACACCATCAACGGCAACGCTCTCGGCGTTTCGAAAGGAAAATAATCATGCAGAACAGTAGCAGCAGCAGCCGGGGGAACCATGCTCCGGCAATGAGCGAGCATGCCTTCGCCCTCTTGGGCGTCGAGGATGTGGCTTACATCAAGGAAGTCATCGTCGAGGGCAACAAGCTCTGGGCCATCATCGGCGCCGACGGCACTTCGCTGGCCCTCGCCCCCGACCGCAACCTGGCTTTCGCCGCCGCCCTTCAGAACGACAAGACCCCGGTGTCGGTGCATTGACGTCATCCCCGCATAAGGCGAGGTGATGGCTGGGTTTACGCCGCCGCGCTGGCCGGTGAATCGGTCAGCAGAGCATAGAGACCTTCAGCGCTGTCGGTACCGCGCAACTTCTCGCAGATGGCCTTGTCGCGCAGCAGGCGCGACACTCGGGCCAGGGCTTTCAGATGATCCGCACCGGCCGATTCAGGGGCCAGCAGAAGGAAAATAAGATCGACCGGCTGCTCGTCGATACTGTCGAAATTGATGGGCTTTTCCAGGCGGGCGAACAGCCCGTGCAGGCGGGGCAGATCGGCCAGCTTGCCGTGCGGAATGGCGATGCCGCTGCCGACGCCCGTGGTGCCCAAGCGCTCGCGCTCCAGCAACACGTCGAAAATCGCTCTTTCCTGCAACCCTGTCAGATCCGCGGCCCTTCGGGCCAGTTCCTGTAACGCTTGCTTCTTGCTTGTGGCCCGCAAATTGGGAACCACCCCTTCGGGGCTGATCAAATCAACTATCTCCATGACCTAACCTCATGGCGCGACCGCCTGATTTCTGTTCGGCTTGCCAGCCTCGGAACCTTTCGCGGCCTCACTTCCGGACAGCTCACGTTTCCCCTTTGGTTCCCAGCGCGTCGTCCCCGCGACCGCCAGCCTCGAAAGGCGCCGGACTGTATGCCGGCCTAACCTCGCGAGTCAAGTCACCCTGCTTCAAACTTGCATCATCTTATCGCGTCTGCGTTGAACTGACGATGGAATATGCATTCCTTCGCGGTATTTAGCGACGGTTCGACGGGCTATATCCACCCCTTCGGCCTTCAAAATCTCGACGATCTTATCGTCGGACAGCACATCAGAGGCGGGTTCCTGGTCGATCAGGGTCTTGATACGATGCCGCACCGCCTCGGCGGAGTGCGATTCCCCGCCCTCCGAATTGCCCAGGGCCTGGGTGAAGAAATATTTCAGCTCGAAAATGCCGCGCGGCGTGGCGATGAACTTGTTGGCCGTCACGCGGCTCACCGTGCTCTCATGCATAGATATTTCCAGCGCGATGTCTTTCAACACCAGCGGCTTCAAATGCTGAATTCCCCTATGGAAGAAGGCTTCCTGCTGGCGCACGATCTCGGTGGCAACCTTCAGGATGGTGGTGGCCCGCTGATGCAGCGACTTCACCAGCCAGTTCGCCGATTGAAAGCGTTCGGTGAGATAGGTCTTGTCGTCCTTGCTCCGCGAAGCGCCGGTAATCTTGGCGTAATAGCGGGTATTGACCAGCACGCGCGGCAAGGTGTCGTTATTGAGCTCCACCACCCACCCGCCCCCCGAAACGGCGCGCATCAGCACGTCGGGCGTCACCGGAGGCGCCACGTGATGGTCGAAGGCCAAAGCCGGCTTGGGGTCGAGTGAGCGGATCTCGCCGATCATCTCGGTCAGATCCTCTGCATCGACGCCGCACAGCCGCATCAGTTGCTGAAGATCGCGCCGCGCCAGCAGGTCGAGATTGTCGAGCAATGCCTGCATGGCCGGATCGAGCCGGTTGCGCTCGCGCAGCTGTAGCGCTAGGCATTCGGACAGGGAGCGGGCGAACAGACCTGGGGGGTCGAAGCGCTGCAGGCGGGTCAGCACTTCCTCGACCAGAGCGAGGTCGCAACCCAGACTGTCGGCCAGCATCTCCAGATCGCCGGCCAGATAGCCGGCTTCGTCGAGCATTTCGATCAGATGAATGCCGATCAGCCGGTCCACCGCCTCGGTGAAATCGAGATTGAGCTGACTGATCAGATGGTCGCGCAACGACTCTTCGCGGGTCAGATTGTCCTGGAAGTCGCTATCGTCGGAGAAATCCAGCCGCCCGCCGCGATTGCCGTAATCGCCGGGTATGTCACCCGAGGACTCGTCCATCGCGCCATTGTTGGTGAAGGTATTGTCGTAATCGAGATCGAGCGGCGCTTCTTCGGACTGGCCGGGGACGATATCGACCACGGGCGCATCGGGCAGTTCGGTGTCGGCGCTCAGCTGCTCGCGCGCCTCCTCGGCTGTCTGGGCCGGCCCTTCATCGCGCTCCAATAAAGGATTCTGCTCGAGTTCCGACTCGACGAAAGCGGACAGCTCGATATTCGACAATTGCAGCAGCTTGATCGCCTGCTGCAATTGCGGCGTCATCACCAGCGATTGGGATTGCCGCAGATCCAGCCGGGGAGTGAGCGCCATCCCGCTTCCCTTTACAGGCTGAACCGCTCGCCGAGATAGACCCGGCGGACTCCCTCATGGGCGACGATCTCGGCCGGTGCGCCCTCCATCATCACCTTGCCGTCGTGCAGGATATAGGCGCGGTCGATGATCTCGAGAGTCTCGCGCACATTATGGTCGGTGATCAGCACGCCGATGCCGCGATGCTTCAAATGCGCCACCAGATCGCGGATGTCCGAGACGGCGATCGGGTCGATGCCGGCCAGCGGTTCGTCGAGCAGCACGAAGGCCGGGTTCGAAGCCAGCGCGCGGGCGATTTCCACCCGGCGGCGCTCGCCGCCCGACAGCGCCAGCGCGGGGGCACGACGCAAATGGGTGATGGAGAATTCGGCCAGCAGATCTTCGAGAAGAATTTCGCGCCGCTCGCGGTCCTTTTCGGTCACTTCCAAGATCGAACCGATATTCTGCTCGACCGTCAGCCCGCGAAAAATCGAGGCTTCCTGGGGCAGATAGCCGATGCCGAGGCGCGCGCGGCGATACATCGGCAAGCCGGTAATGTCCTGCCCGTCCAGCGAAATGGTGCCGGTGTCGGGATTGATCAGGCCGGTGATGCAGTAAAAGCAGGTGGTCTTGCCGGCGCCGTTGGGGCCCAAAAGTCCGACCGCCTCGCCGCGCTTGACCCGCACCGAGACATCGCGCAATACCGGGCGACGCTTGAAGCGCTTGCCGATATTGGAGGCGATCAGGCCCTCCGCCTGGCTGGAGACGGCAGCGCCATCGTCGAGAGCGCGGGCCGAGATCCCATCCGAGACCGACATCAAGGAACCTTCGGGGCGGCTGACGGACCAGGCGCCGGCGCGCCGGGAGCCGGCGCTTTCTTCGGGGCCGGCACGAACAGGCCCTTGACCTGACGGTCGGCCGCCTTGCCGCCCGGGGGCGCCGGGAACATCTTGGAAATGCCCGTATTCAGGTTGACCACCGCGTAACCGCCATTCAGCTGATTGTCTCCGCGGGTCATCTTAACCGAACCTGTGACGGTGACGATACCGGTTTCCACCACATAGTCGGCGCGGTCACCGGTCACCACGTCGGTGGCGGTGGTCAGTACCACATGGTCATAACCATGGGCGACCTGGATGACATCCTGGCCCTGCTTGTTCTTGGCGAAATCGGCGACCAGCATGTCGGCCTGGATGCGCTTGCCCTGATTGCTGATCGCCACCGCGTCGCCGCGCGCCACCGCCTGATGCTTGTTTTCCCAATATTCCAGCGTATCCCGCGCCGTGACGGTGTCCTGCGGCGTGGTCATTTTGAGATGGTCGCCGGTCATCACCACGACGGCATCATCGACATTATAGTCGGCATGATCTCCATAGGCATGCTGGGTCGGGCTGAAGATGTCGACATTGCCGTCCGCCACCACGCGCCAGATTTCGCTGCCGCCGGCGCCCGAACCGTCGCCATTCTGCTTATCGTCGGCCTTGGGCTTGGGCGGAGCATTTGAAGTCGTATCGGGCGCCTCCGCGCCCGGGGCCGGCACCTTCTTGTCGCGGTAATAGGCCGTCAGCGTATCGCCAAGAATGGTGGTATTGCCGCGCACCGCCTTGGCATTGACGCGGGCGATGATCTCCTTGGCGTCCTTGGAGAATTCGATGCCCTGATCGGCGGTGACATCCAGCGGCTGGTTCGACCGGCTTAAGCCGATATCGTCCGACGCGGCGGCGGCGGGAGCCGGGCTGGCCGGCGGCGTCTTGGCGTCCTTGCCGAAAGCGGCAGGAACGGCGGCGGCAGCGAGGCTGGCGGTGATCAGGCAAAGGGCGGCTTTATTCATTGGGCGCTTTTCGACACGTTGAGGACGGCGCGGGCTTTGCCGGTGAAGATTATTCTATCGCCACGATCCCACAGACGGAACCCCTCGCCGTCGACCACCCCGGTCGGACCTTTGCCGTGGGTCGGCTCCTCGCCCGAGGCGTTGCCCGGTTGAACATCGATATGGGCCGAGGAGCTGTGCACCTCATAGCCCTTGTCCTGATAGAGATCGACATGGCCGTACAGTTCCAGCGTATTGTCCTTCTGCTGGAAGATGCCGAGGTCGGAATTGCCGATGATGCCGCTGCCATTGGGGCGCGACAGATCGGCCACTGGCCGCTCGAGCTGCACCATTTGGGTCTGCTCGTCGATCTGGGTGCCGATATCGGCGGTCACCGTATAGGGCAGGTTCTTTTCGTCCGTGCCGAAATAGCGCGGATTGATCATCGACTGGGTATCGATGGCCTTGGCATTGAAATTGGCGAAGGCGACCTGGAATTCCTCGTCGCGCGGCGCAAGGCGCGGCCAGGCCATGATGACGCCCAGAATGGCGACGGCGGTAGCCGGCAAGGCCAGCTTCATCAGGCCGACGAAGCGCGAATAGCCGGTCAGCATCCACAAGCCGGCGGACCGGCGTTTTTGCGACATATGCCAGCGGCGGGCGTTGGAATCGCCGAGCATCACGCGCAATAGGGCCAGCACCGTATCCAAGCTCAGGCAACCCCCGCCCGCAGGCAATCATGCAGATGCAGAATGCCCACCGGCTTCTTGTCCTCACCCAGCACGAAAAGCGAGGTGATCTTCTTGCCGTTCATCACATGCAGCGCTTCGGCGGCGAGAATTCCGGGACGGATGGTGAGCGGGCCCCTGGTCATCACCTCGGCGGCCTGGCGGCCGAGCAATCCGCCCTCCATATGGCGGCGAAGATCGCCGTCGGTGATGATGCCGAGCAGTTCGCCGCTCAGATCCACCACGCCGACGCAGCCGAAGGCTTTCTGGGTCATCACCAACAGCACCTCGCTCATCGGCCGGTCCGGTTCGACCAGAGGCACCGCATCGCCCTCATGCATCAGATCGGCCACCTTCATCAGCTGGCGGCCGAGCTTGCCGCCCGGGTGATAGATCTGGAAATCTGCCGAGGAGAAGCCTTTGCGCTCCAGAAGGGCTACCGCAAGCGCATCGCCCAGCGCCAGCATCATGGTGGTCGAGGTGGTAGGCGCCAGACCCATCGGGCAGGCTTCGCCGACATCGGGCAGGATCAGCGCCAGATCGGCAGCCTCGGCCAGCGAGCTTTCGGTGCGGCTGGTGATGGCGACCAGTGGGATGCCGTAGCGGCGCGAATAGGTGACGATGTCGGTCAGCTCTACCGTCTCGCCGGAATTGGACAGGGCCAGCAGCGCGTCATGCTTGGTCACCATCCCGAGATCGCCATGGCTTGCTTCGGCGGGATGGACATACATGGCGGGCGTGCCGGTCGAGGCCAGGGTGGCCGCGATCTTGCGGCCGACATGGCCGCTCTTGCCCATGCCGGTGACGATGACGCGCCCGCCTTCGGCGCGGGTCAGGATGTCGAGCGCCTTGGGGAATTCAGCGCCCAGCCGGCCGGCCATGACCGTCAATGCCTCGGCCTCTGCGGCGAGCAGGCGGCGGGCGACCAGCAGGTCGGGTTGAATAGCGGCG
>Ga0213872_10001338_pt1 | contig 16267 bp, 14 predicted proteins | sample VelepicomBERX_R2_FD_160071 | JGI IMG/M metagenome (GOLD analysis project Ga0213872, IMG submission 160071) | Rhizosphere microbial communities from Vellozia epidendroides in rupestrian grasslands, the National Park of Serra do Cipo, Brazil - RX_R2 | ecosystem: Host-associated > Plants > Roots >...
GAACCAAACAGAGCCGTCGCGCGATTCGAAGACGGCGCGCACGAGATCGCCGGCCAGCCCGTCTCTGGCGGTATATGTGGTGAACTTCGGCTCGCGGACAATCGTCACTCCCGCCGCTTCGGTTCCCACCCACAGGTTGCCTTCGCGGTCTTCGGCAATACAGAGAATCGTGTTCCCGGCGAGCGTGTTGCCGGAGGGAAAGCGCTGCAATTCGCCGTTAGTAATCCTGGCGAGTCCGCCGTCCGTACCCACCCAGATGGTTCCTACATTGTCCTGGTAGAGAGCGGTAACGACGCGGCCGGGCAGTCCGTTGCTAGCGGAATAAACCCGGCTTCCGAGCTCAGACCAAGTCACAAGCCCGTTCTGCGTGCCAACCCATATATGCCCGGAGCGGTCTATCAAGATGGCGTCCACAACGGGGTTCGGGAGCGCTCCCTGAACGGGCACGCGGGCGAAGCGGCCATCGCGGAAGACCCTGACGCCGGCACGGGTTCCTACCCAAAGGGAGCCTCTTTCGCCGCCCGCGATAGCGCCGGTCATGCTTTCCATGCCGGAGGGATTGGAGGAGGCGCGAAACCGGCCGTTTTCGTAGTGCGCCAGACCGTCGGCTGTGACGGCCCAGAGACCGGCTGAAGGGCTCTCAAACAAGGACCACACGTTATCGCCCGGCAGGCCATCGCGGTCGGTGAAGGCTGTGAAACGCGATCCTTCCAGGCGCACCACGCCACCGGCAGTTGCGGCCCAGAGCGCACCGTCGGATGCCAGCAAAAGCTGACGAATGTCGTTGCTTCTCAGTTGCGGGGTGTTGCGCGTGTCGTAAATGGAAAACTTGAATCCATCGAACCGGACGAGTCCGTCTTCGGTGCCGAGCCAAAGATAGCCTTCACGCGACTGCGCAATTGCGTGGACCGAGTTTTGGGGGAGACCATTTTCGGTCTGCCAAGTCTGGTATCCGAAGTGTGCCAAGGACTCGCGGCTATCAAGCGCCCAAGCGGGAGACCCGACGAGGACGCAGGCGAGCGCAAAGAGCTGGAGCGCGAGCTGCCGTCCCCGGCGATGCAAAAGCCACATTCGTTTCGTTACCGATTGAAGATTACTTATCACTTTAGCTTGCGGCGCGAGATAGTAACCTGCACGGCCGGGGGTCAGTTTGCTCAGGCTGCCTTTTTGAGGGCGAGGCGTTCTTTCTCGAGTTGTTCCTGGATGTCCTGGGCGAGGTAATCAGGGTATTGGGACCGGGCGTTGCGAGCTTCCATTCGGGCGACGCTCTCCTCGATTTCTTCGATTGAAAATTCGAAGCCAAATTCTTCCGGATCGAGCATAGAGCCATCTTCTTTGAACTCTTTATAAAGCGCGACGGCCTGGCGGAGCTGGCGGTCGTGTTCGCGGCGACGCTGTTCCTGCAGCTCTTTGAGTTCGGCGGTGTCGTTCTCGCGCTGGCGGCGGAGACGCGCTTCCTGGATGCTCAGATTGTTGAGGTCGCGGCGATAGGTGAGGAAGACCTGTGCTTCGATGAGCGATTTGCGGATAGTTAGGTCTTCCTCGTGCGCGAATTTGTCTGCGAATTCGAGGCGGCCGAGGGCGTAGATGCCGGCTTCGAGCGAGGGGATGCGCAGCAGGCGCCATTCGGTATCGGCGAGAGACTGGACGAGGGCGCGTTCGGCGTCGGTGGCGGGGTCCCATTCTTTGAAGAAGCGGGTGATGTGCGCTTCGTAGGCGCTCGCATCTTCAGTGGGCAGCAGAACGGTGCGGCCAGTGAGACCGGTTTTGACGGCGTTGAGGGAGGATTTCGCTTTTCCCTCTTCGGATTTGGGACCGGTAGAGAGTTGCGCGTTGGCGCGATTGGCGGCGACCTGGGCTTTGGATGGCATCGATGAACGAAACTCCTTTGCGATAGGGACGATAGCATGGCGGAACAAGCGTTTGGAGTTAAGTTATTGAGGGGATTGGGCGAGTTAGCCGTGACTCAAGAAAATTGAGCCACGGATAAACACGAATAGACACGATCGGCTATTGGCTGACCAGGTTTTCAGCGCGTTTTGCACCTGCCAACGAGTTCAACCGGTTAGGATCTGTGCGAAGGCAAAGCCGGTATTGGGTGAGTGCTTCAGAAGGGCTGCCTTCCTCCAGGAGCATATCTGCCAGCATTTCGCGAGCGGGCAACTCGACTTCGCCTTTCCCTTCACGGTCCTGTTTGTCCGCCACACGGGTGATGAGGCTTATCGCGGTTTGCGTTTGGCCCTGCGCGAACGCCAGCCAGGCGTGGGCCTCATCTCGTTCGCCACTCATGGAGTCGGCGACGTAGGCGTAACGGGTTTTGCGGACTTCGTCGAGCTTGGCATCGAAATTGGTCACCGCCTCCTGGACCGCTTTGGCGTCGTGTCGATGTCCGGAAGCGACTGCGCGGGTCCAGTAGACAACTGCTTGAAAATGAGGTTCGGCGTCGAGAGGAACGGGAAGAGATTGGGCCGCTATCCAGCCGTGAGTTTCAAGCAGGTATAGCGACGGGAAACGCACACGAACGTAGTTGAACATGGCCGGCATGTCCGCAAAATCTTCTTTCGGTACGCTCAATGCCTCCGTTTCGATCTGCTTCGCCCGGTCGAGGTCGCCCTTTTGCAGATAGGCATACTCGAGGAAGTTCATGGCATGGAGCATATCTGGAAAAGACTTCTGTTGCCTGGCCACTTGCACGGACGCGAGGTTCGATTTGATGTCTTCGTCCCACATGCCGAGGCGCGCGAAGATGTGCGAAGGCATATGCACCGCGTGCGGAGATGCGGGTGCGATTTCGGCATAGCGCCTTGCGGCCGGCAAGCCATCGGCTGCTAAGACTGGGTTATCGCAGGCGTGAATCAGATAGTGAGCGGCGCCCGGGTGGTTTGGATTCCGGTTGAAAACGTCATTGATGATCGCGATTGCCTGGCGTGTTATTGCGAAGTCGTTCTTTGCGGCATCGGGCGAGGTGAGGAGGGAAAGGGCGTAGAACAGCGACGCTTCGTCGTCATCGGGCCAGGATGTGTGTACTCCTTTCATTGCGTCAGAGTACGCGCTGCGGCGAGTATCGAAGCTTCGCTTGGCATCGCCTTCATAGAATGCTGCTGCCGCAGCGATGTAGGCGCGCTCTCGCTTAGTTGGGATGCTCCGGGTTTTGGCTTCCTGGATGAGCTTCGCTCCTTGCGCTAACTCTTCGGCGGTTGGCCTATCCCAGAGTTGGTGGTACAGACTCATTGCCTGGCCCCAGTACGCCATGCCGCATGAGGGATCGCGTCGATTGATCTGCTGGAATGTGAGGCGCGCATTCTTGTAGCTGAATGAGTGCAGCAGCGCTATGCCGTGGATGAAATCTGCTTGGTCTTCAGTGGAACAGGAGATTGAGAAGGAGACGGTGCCCAGCGAGGAAGCGGTTGCCGCCTCTTCATCGTGATGGTGCGCGTCTTGTGCGAGTGCGATGGTGGTGACCAGCAATGCTATTAGGATCGTGTTGGCTGTGCGGAGCAACATCAAGTCTGACTCTCTCACAGGCTAATCCAGCCTTGAATCATAAGCTCACAAGGGAGTCCTGTCCGAACCGCCGCCATTGCCGCCCGGCTGTGATGTGATGGAGGATGAGTCCCCTGCTTCGTGAATAGAGCAATCCGGCTTTTTCTTTTATTTGAGGGCATTGCGTTCATTGCCGCTTGCTTGATCCACTTCGGCGTGCTGATGCATGGATACGAACACCGCTGGGCTGGGATGGCAGAGAGCGCGATCGGCATCATCCTTTTAGCCGGTTTCCTGTTAACTTGGATAATCCCAGCATGGATTCGCGGCATCGGCATCGCTGCTCAAGCATTTGCGTTGCTGGGGACTTGTGTTGGGATCTACACGATTCTCATCGGTATCGGCCCCCACACTGTTCCGGATATTGCCTTCCACGCCGCCATCGTAATTGCACTGATAGCTGGCCTTGTCGTGGCGTTTCGGGGATACAAGCGGAAACTACTGCCTGACGTCGATCACCACAATCGTGATGTCGTCTGATTCCGGATGCTTCTTGTCCCTTCCCGGCAGCAGAGTAGCGTCCTAATCCATGGATGCCACCAGCGCTGCGGGAGTAGCCGCTGCGGCATTCGTCAACGTTCCCGCGATCCATTAACGTAATTCGGGAACGAGGAAACTCCTAATGCGATTCAGATACCAGGCAGGAAAATTCAGCTCCGTTGCCGGTGCAAGAATTCGATGGATATACGCGTTTTCCGGTGCTCTTTGAGTCATCGTCCAGCAAATGTAAGTCATTGCCGGTCGAAATTGGCCATCTAGAGTCTCCACCAAGACGGCTTCCGGGACGTATACTTCACCCAGCACGCGGTACGCGTGTTCGGTGTATAGGCGGTCAAGCTCGCGGTGCGTTGCTTGGGTCAACACGCCATACACCGTTTTCCCCTCGGCTGGAACAAGATTGGCTCTGGGAGCTATGCGCAGATCGAAGCCCGCCAATTTCGCTACCTGGACGTTCGCGGGACTCAAGTCCACCTCTTTCAGAACGTTCGGATTCATGTATGAGCCGTAGAAGAATATCCACGCCTTGCGCTCGGACATATGGCTTTAACAAGACAGTGTAGCCGGGATCGCGCATCGCATCGTATCTGCGCGCCTCGGCAGCTCCGGACCGCAGTGCTTCGTTTACGGGCAGCGTCTGGAGCTAAGTTATCGAGCGGATTGGGCGAGCTGGCCGGGAACGGCACGCTCTAAAGTCCGGGTGTGCGCCCAACCGCTTCCTCGAGTTCGGCCTGGGCAAGCAGGTATCCCAAGCTCGCCTGCAGCAGATCAGCCTGAGCTTTGTAATTGGCGGCACTCGCTTGCCGGCGTGCCGTGACCTGAACCTCGCCTTGTGCCAATTGATTCGTTGTTATTCGTTCGTCTTCTTGTCTCAGACTGACCACCTGGGTCGCGACGTTCACCATGTGCTTCGTCTGCTCCACCTTGTTGTAACTTCGCTCGATAGAGACCGCGACCTCGTCCTTCAGCCTCTCAACGTTTTCCTCTGCTTCCGCGAGTTGATCCTCACTCTCGCGCACAGCGGCCCGGCGCTTGCCGAAATCAAAAATATCGTAATCGAGTGTTACCCCGAACGTGCCGAAGTTGTGCACGAGGAACGGCACGCCGTCCTGGTAGCTATGGCGCGCATAGGCAGTGATGTTAGGAATATAAGCGGTCTTGGCGGCAGACACGGCGGCGCGCGCTTTGCGGACGGTATCCTCGGCGGCACGGATTTCGGGGTTCTCAGCCCATGCGATCTTTAAATATTCGCTCTTGTCGCGCGCTTCGAACTGTGCCGGCGGCGCCGGTTCCAACTCCAGCTCCGTATCCAACGGCAATCCGAGAGCATCGTTAAGCTCCGTCTTCAGATCGGCCAATTGCAAGTCCGCTGTAAGAACAGACTGCTGGGCCTGGAGCAGGTCCGCACGGCTACCGATTGCCGCCGTTTTCAGCGCGCTGCCGGCCCGTACGTCCTGTTCGCTTTCGCGCAAATTCTCTTGTGCGTAGAGTGTCTCCTGGTCAGCCGCTTTTTTCTGCAACTGAGTTACGAGAATTCCGTAATACAGTGTGTGTACTTGGACCGCTATTTCGTCCTCGGCCTTCTTGAGATCGTCACGGGAAATAGCGATATCTGCGGCGGCGATTCGGTTCTTCTGATGTATACCAATCAACTGGGTCAAAGGCTGCGCGAACATCGTGCCACTTGAATAGAGACTCTGCTTCCCTTGCTGCAGGTTGACTGTCAGCGGTGGGATGAGGCTGCCTCCAACAATACCGAGGCTGCCGGCGGGAATCAAAACGTTCTGAAGCTCGGTAATGTGGAGAGCGTTCGACTGGTTGGTCAACACCGGGAAATAGGAAGAGTGCTCACCAGCCTTCTTTTGCCGATACTCCTCGATCTTGATCCTCGCAATTTTCAGCGCGTGGTTCTGGTTTACAGCGAGGTGAACCGCTTCGCTAAGGGTTATATGCCGCACCTCAGCGGTTCCTGTCTGAGGGAACCCAATAAGGATACAACCAGCTACTACTCCAATAAATGGACACAAAGATCGCGCACTCATTGCATTTTCCTTAAATCCTTGTAAGTGATCTTTCCGGGCTTCAAAAATAACATCAGGAGCAGATACGCGACTGCCACCCACCCGATAAGAACGAACGCATCGCTGCATGCCAGCGTGTAGGCCTGAGCTCGCACCTGCTGACTCAGGAGCGCAACTGCACGTTTCTGCGATTCATCGAGGCCTGTCGAACCGGGTAATAGCCCACCAGTCAACATTCGCAGGCGTTCATACGTGAGCCAGCTGCCGGACTGCACGTGGAGACCCAGCATATTGGAATGAAACCGCTCGCGTACCGAAATGAAGCGGGTCATGACAGCTACACCGATCTGACCGCCAAAGATACGGATGAAATGCATAAACCCCGAGAACGTAGCCGCGTTCGCCATACTTGTCAGGGCGCCCGCTTCGAGTCCCTCCAAGACGATGCTGCTTACCAACCCGACATACGTGCAACCAAACCCAGCCGCTAAAAGTAGTTCGACCGTCTCAAAACTGGTTCCCGCCCACGAGCTGTCGAGGTGTGAACAGATCCAGCAACCTGCCGAAGCAGACGTGAGACCCACTGCGAGGATCAGACGTGCATCGGTGTAGATAATGAGTGCCGCGACTAACCAGACGACGACAAACATGGGCACGGCCACCCAGGCCAGTGCGTGACCGGTCTGAAGGGCCCGGTATCGCTGAACGTTCCCCAGGAACCCGGGGATGACCGTAATTGTGGACAAGTGCGCGAACTTGAACATGAAGATTGCTAAGCCAGCGATGATGATGTTGCGCCTATTTAGGAAATCAAGCTTCACAACAGGATTTGGCAGGAGCATCCGTCTTACCCAGGCCGCGATCACCAGAAACAGCCCGGCAGCGAACATAGCGACTATTACTCCAGAGTGCAGCCAGTCAAGGCGTTCACCCTGATCGAGAGCTCCGTAGAGCAGAGCCAGACCCAAGCTTAAGTAAGTGAACCCGCGCCAGCTCGGCTTCGGGTCCGCCGGTACACTGTGGCGGGGAATGCCGAAATAGATGCAGATCATCATCAACGGCGTGAATATTGCGGCATTCCAAAAAATCCAGTGCCACGAGAGATGTTCGCTGTACCAGCCTTGAAGTACCGAGGCAATGTTACTGACGAAAACTATGTCCAGCGCATAGGCCGCGATCCCGAAGATGATCAGCCGCTTCGGAAGGGCAGTCAGGACGAAGGTCATCGTTAGTGAGTAGAAGGTACCCGAGGCGAGACCTGCAATCACTGTCAACGCCAACATCACCCATAAGCTCGGCGAGAACGGCAGCAGCAGAGATGTAAGCGTAAAGATCGCGGCAGCGGGCAGCAGGATCCTGCGCGGGCCTAATAGGGCGTTCACAAAGACGACAAAGACACCGCTGAACATCGTCGCCATATTGAGCGCGGTTGGAATCCAGGAAGCTTCATCGAACCCGAAGCCCGCGGCACCGCGGAGATCTGGCAATCCAACGCTAACCAGGCGGGCGTTCAGTGTGGCGATTCCTGCGCCCAGGAATACGCCCAAAATGCCGATAAACGGATGGGGGGAGAGCGGCGCCGGTGCTCGAGCCGCTGGTGCACTTGGCGCGATTTCAGCCCGTTCGGTCGACATAGAGAATTGCTCGCACTTACTGCTCTTTTGCGTCTATGCGGACCGTCGCGATAACGGACAACCCATCGCTCAGCCGCTCGATATCCCGCTGTTTGGGATCGAGCACGATCTTTACCGGTACGCGTTGGACGATCTTGGTGAAATTGCCAGTGGCGTTATCGGGAGGCAGCAGCGCAAAGCTGGAACCACTTGCAGGAGAAAGATGGTCCACTTTGCCGCTGAAGACTACGCCCGGGAGGGCGTCGACTCGCACCGTAGCAGGATCACCCGGATGCATATGCCGGACCTGATTCTCCTTGTAATTCGCCTCCACCCAGATATCGCTCTGAACCAGTGAGATGACCTGCGTTCCAGGACTTACAAACTGGCCGGGTAAGACCTTGCGTTCGCCTACTCGCCCGTCTTCCGGGGCCACAATGCGCGTGTACCCCAAGTTAGTACGCGCGACGACAAGGGCAGCCCGTGCTTGGTTCAGATCGGCTTTCAACAACATTTCCTGGGAACCAAGGACAGCGAGTTGCCGCTTCTGTGCTTCCAATTCGGCGGTCTTGCTTGCCAATTCGGCATGAGCCTTTTTGAGATCGGCGTCCCGGCTTGCCAGCTGCGCCTCAGCGGTTGCAATTTGGGAATTCCGGCTTGCGACCTCAGCACGGTAGCCCTCCTCGGCGGCGACTACCTGTTCTACTTTCTGCCGGGTTGCAGATTCGACAGCAATCAGCGCTTCCTGGCGGCGGCGTTCGAGTTCTGTCTGCAGGGCGTTCGCCTCGGCCGCCTTCAAGGCGCTACGGGCGGTCGCGATGGTCGAATTCGCCGCGTTAACGCCGGCTTCCGCCGCCCCAATATCGGCTTGCGCCGCCTGAATTCCTGCCGCTGCCTGATCTATCCGAGCTTGCTGGAGCTCTTTCTGCCGCTGGTTGTTAACGAGTGCAGCTTCGCCCGCAGCTACTGCCGCCTCCGCCTGCTGCACCTGAGCGCGAAAGTCGTCGTCCCTTAATTGCACGAGCAACTGTCCAGCCTTCACGGCCTGGTAGTCCGAGACCAGTACGTTCGCGACGAGCCCGGCGGCCTTTGTACTTAGCGGAGTGAGGTCGGCGTGGGTGTAAGCGTCATCAGTTGTTTGGTTTGCACGCTCACTCGCCCAACTGTTCCAATTGCCGGTGATCATGATCAGAATCGCCACCGCCATCACCAGCACAAGTCCAGGAACTGTCCAGGCTTTTGTCTTGGTCCGTATCGACTCACTTAGTGTCGCCATTTTCCTCCCAACGCGGACGTCACACGCCCAGCACCGGGCATGGTGAGTCCCGAACTAGACTGCAGGTGAGATCGCGGAAGCGATCCATTGGACTGAAATTGAGACCTGCCGACTATCAGCACAACAGCAGCGGATTCCCGCGCGGCGTCGAGTAGCGCGTCCTTGACAAGTCTGTCTCGTGCCGCGTGTCCGGATGGCTCAACCACGTGAATCACCGAGAGGTTTGCGCGGCGACTGCGCCGCGCAGCTCGCTATAGCGAGCACTCTTTCAGAAGCCGAGTTTATCGCAATAGCGCTCTCCTCTAAATAGTGAGTCGGCGCAAACGGGGACTCAGCCCGAGAAAGTCTTTTCCGGTATCGTATACACATGATCGACTGGGTAAGCATGAAAGCTGTTTGACCTCTCTGCGCGTCCGCGGCGGCAACACCGGTTCGCGTAAGAAGATTTATGGATGAGGGTGCAACTCATGACTCATGACGCAGCCGTTTTGAAAGCCCAGGAGATCGCCAGTCGCGTGCTGGCGCCATCCGCAGGGCAAAACGACAAGGCGGGACGATTCTCTACCGAGGCTGTCGAGTCGCTCGGTGAGTCCGGACTGCTTGGGCTGATGCTACCGGTGGATGTTGGCGGTTCGGGGTTGGGTCCCCGCACCTTTGCGGCTGTTGTCGCAACGCTCGCCGAGGCAGACGCTTCCGTCGCCATGGTCTACCTTATGCACGTCCTTGGCGCCACGGCGATTTCGGCGGCGCGTCCCAGCGCGGCTCAGGCAGTCACGCCCATACTGCGGGAGATCGGCGCCGGCCGGCATTTATCCACTCTCGCGTTCAGTGAGGCCGGCTCGCGCAGCCATTTCTGGGCGCCTGTATCCCGTGCACATCGGAATGGTAACGGCGTACGCATCAGCGCCAAGAAATCATGGGTGACCAGTGCGGGTCATGCGCAGAGCTATGTGGTTTCTTCGCTTGCCCCTGAAGGAGCGGGGCCTACCGATTCGACCCTCTACGTACTTCCAGCGAAGACGCGCGGCCTTTCGGTTGTAGCACCCTGGGACGGTTTGGGACTCAGGGCCAATGCCTCTGCGCCGATTGCGCTGGAGGACTGCCAGGTTCCGTCTCAGTTTCAGCTTACTGATGACGGCGCAGGCTTTCATGCCATGCTAAACCTGGTGCTCCCGCTGTTTAGTTTGGGGACGGCAGGGGTGGCCCTGGGACTGTGTCGAGCGGCAGTTACCGGAACTGCAGCGCACCTCAAAAGCGCGAAATTCGAGCATCTCGGCCAGAGCCTCGGCGAGAGCCTGCCTACGCTACGCGCGCAACTAGCGGCGATGCAGATTGATACCGACGGACTCGCGGCGCGCACCGACGATTTGATTGAGCATCTTGAGAAGCCCCGCGAGACGACCATGCTGCGCGTGCTTGAGACCAAAGCCGCTGCAGGCGACGTCGCTATCAGCGTTACCTCAGCAGCAATGCGCGTTTGCGGCGGTGCGGCGTTCTCAAAGCATTTGAGCATCGAACGCCTGTTCCGAGATGCGCACGCGGGCGCTGTCATGGCGCCAACGGGCGATGTTCTGCGCGAGTTCATCGGGAAGTCACTGTTGGGAATGCCGCTGTTTTAAAGAACGCGCAAGACGGGCGCGGTGTCAAGCGCGCCGCTCGAAGATCGACGGGAGTTAGTTTGCTGTTTGGCGCTTTTGACAACAACCGTGGAGGCCTTATGAGCAAAACAATCTGGGTGGGAGCTGTCGCCTACCATCCGAAAGTGGTTACGATTTGGGAGGGGATGCAGCGCTATTTTCACGAGGAAGCGCATCTTCCGGTCGAGGTCGTACTCTTTCAGAGCTACGAGGCGCAGGTCATCGCGCTGCTAGCCCAACCGGGCGAGCCCGTGCCGCGTATCGATATCGCCTGGAACACAAACCTCGCCTACCTGCAAGCCGATGAGTGGAGCGGCCATGCCTGCCGCGCGGTCGCCATGCGCGACACCGATCTCGGCTGGATGACAAAGATTGTCGCTGCCACTGGAGGTCCGATTTCTACGCTCGCGGATTTGAAAAATCGGACGCTCGCACTTGGCAGCCGAGATAGCGGACACGCAGCTATTCTGCCCGTTCACTTTTTGGAGCAGCAAGGCATGCGCGAAGGCCGGGACTACCGCACGCTGCGCTTCGACAGCGACGTAGGGAAACATGGTGATACCGGGACGAGCGAAGTGGAGGTAGTGCGCGCCGTGCTGGACGGGCGAGCCGACGCCGGCGCTATCGGCAGCCCCTTCTGGAGCACTGTCCGCAGCGAGCGCCTGGTGCCGGAAGGCGGCCTTCGCGAGATATGGTCCTCCCCGACCTACAACCATTGCATGTTCACGGCGCGGGCTGACCTTGACCTTGAACGGGAGCACAGGTTCGCCGAAGCACTCTCAGCCATGAGCTACGACAACCCGGTTCATCGCTCTATACTCGACGCCGAAGGACTTCAGCGTTGGCTACCGCCTCACGTGGATGGTTACGCTGAACTGCGGCAAGCCGCGGCCCAACAGGGATTCTTCAAGCCGCTATTTGCCGAGTCAGTCTGAGAGTTCATGCACAGTTGAAGATTCTTGCCAGCCTGTTCGCGTGTTCGCCTTCGCGCTCGAAAGCCAGCCGGACCGCGGCGAAGGCCTCGGAGAGAGGAAAAATGTCGTGCGTAACAAGCAGATCGGCATCCTCCGCCCCGACGGGATGCCAGTACACACCCTCAGCAGTGATCGTGACTTCCGGCACTAAATCGACTCGAGCAACGGCGACACCTTCAGTGGCGGAACCAAGCAACGCGATGCGGCGTATGACTCGGTCTTCTGCCGCAATGTTCTCCGAGTCGAGGAATTGACGGAACTCTTCAGCCTCGGCATCGGTCGAAACGGTCGCGGCCAATCGCACTCGAAAACCTTGCGCACGAGCGCGCCGGATACCTTCCCGCGCGCGCGCCCATGTGCCCGGCCCGCGATGGAGGTCGTGCAGCTTTGGCGTCGCGCTGTCCAAGCTGATTTGCAGGACGATTCGATCACGAGGCAAGTCTCGCAAGCTCTCCACGCGTCGTCCGGAAAACAACATTCCGTTGGTCAGGACTGTGGTCGGAGCGGCGGCAGCGCAAGAAAGCAGAATCTCGCCGATGTCTTCGAGCAGAAACGGTTCGCCTCCGGTCACGAAGATTTCCTTCACACCAAGGTCCGCCGCTTCGCGAGCGATCCGCTGTACACGCGCGAGCCCCAGTTCCCGTCGGGGCGCGGTGGGCGAGGAACGCACACAACAGTAGTCGCAACGCAGGTTACAGTCGAAATTCGTATAGAGCCAAAGCCGCGAGCCCACCGGCCGATTGTCTTCGGCAGGCGCCGGAACAGTTCCGCAGCGGAAGACCCACCGCGCACGGCCTTTTTCGACCGCAGCCTCTACAAGCGAATTCCCGGTGAACCGGCACCACGTTTCCAACTCAGGTCCGATGCTTTCTTCGTCACTGACAACCGCGACCAAATCGCCCGGCCGGCTGCGGCGCAGCACAGCGATCAGCTCAGGCAAGAGGCCAGACGCGAACGTCTTCCGCCTGATATCCAGATCGATGTCAGCCTTCATCCGGCCTTTCGTTTATTCCGCTTTTATCCAGGTATTGGAGCCTGTCAGCTTAACCGACACGGGAGCAAGGGAGAGATGCAGGGGTTTTCCATCGGCGGTGCCGCGGTGCTCCGTTGAGACCAGCAGAGGACCTGCTTTTTGGTAGCCTGCCCACGTCGCAATCACAAGGCTGGGCTTCTTGGGTCCACCCCGACGATAGATAAATTCCTCGATCCGGTTGTCAGACCCGACGTAAAGCTCCCAAGTATCTCCGGGCGTGAAGCCGCCAGCCTCCTTAGGATATTTCACCACCACCCGCCTGGCCGATCCCTTTCCCAGCGGTAATTTTTGCATACCTTCATCGGTCACGGTGGCGCTGGTGTCCCAGTAGGCATGGAAGGGGAACAGAAGCCAATAGTTATCGTTGACGAAAGCCGGTTCAATCTGGTCCTTCACGTTGGCAGGCGCGTTGTTGAGCTGAGACTGAAGATAGGTAGCTTTCACCGGCTTGCCCTCCTTATCTTTCCCCTCGTAGGAGATTCGGCCGGTCTTGGGCTCCCATTCCCATGAACGGGAGAGATTCAGTCCGGTCAATTGGAGGTTGAAGGAATAGCGGATCGCTTCAATTTGCCCATATGAATCAAGGCCATACGTTTTGACTATCTGCTCGAGAATGGGCGCGCGGGTCTGCGCGCGAGAAGTCGCGGGGAGGATCAACAGCAGCATGCTGAAGGCTAAAAGGCGGGTCACACCGAGTCGGCTCAAGTTTGTCATGAACGTCCTTCCTTGTTGAATTGAACAGGTGTTGTTTTGGATACGTCCCCCGGGCTTCCGGATACCGAAATCGCGTGCTCGGGTAATAGGGTTGACTGAGCTAGTCCGCTTGAGTATCGAGGCACCGCCGGCCGCATGAGCCGGCGCAATGCAAGCATCGCAGCGGCCGTTGCCAAGCATCCGTATTCCAGCAGCATTACCCAACCGGGAAGCGCCCCCCAAGGACGGCCTAGTGTGCGCCAGTGCCACATGACGTAAGTGGGGATAATGCTCACCGTCCAGAGGATGATCAGCAGCGTCGAGGCCGACGTTAGAAATGGCAGCAGCCAGAGAAGATACCAGGGGAATACGGCGGGTGCGCACAAAAGAGACGCTGCCATTGGCCAGGCAAATACGTGCGGAGACCACTCGGGCGCTGCGCTTCTTAGCCAGGTTGCAGTTACTAATCCGACGAGCACTGCCAGCCCAGCCAGCAACTGCGGAGACGCTATTCGATCGAGTGCGGCAAATACGGGACCATTAAAGCGCCAACTCCGCACATACGTACCAAACGAGCCGATCGGAATGCGACCGTGATTCAGAAATGGCACGTACAGGAGTCCGACCACGGCTGCCGCCAGCGCAGCGTCGCGCAGGCGAACCCGCTTCCAGTAGAGAGGCACGAGTACGATCGGGAGAAATTTCACTGCTACCGCCAGCCCAAGTGCGACGGCCGCTGTCGCGCGCCATCGGCGCCCCAGCGCAGCGGCGGACACCAGTAACAATAGCGCGCCAACAATGTCAACGTGACCGCTTCCCGCCACCTCAATAGCCAACAATGGATTCCAGGCGTACGCGAGAACCAGGTGCGTTCCCTGCCGGCTACAACGCAGCACATCGAGCAACACGAAAACAATTGCGAACTCGCAAACCACAAATGCCAGTTTCAGTGCAAACGTGGACTCCTGAATCGCCGTTACCGCGCGGAAAAAAAGCTGCGCCCCTGGCGGATATGGGCTCGGTAGATCCGGGTTGTTCAAGTTGCGGGTTTCCGGGGTATGCAGCCCCTTAGCGGCAGGATCGCTGGGAACGACAAGATAAGGGTTGTAGCCGAGCCGCTGCAGGCGGCCATCCCAAAGATATCGATAAATGTCTTCATCGGGGCCCGAGGGCATCCGAAGAAATGGAAGATGCCATAGAGCGGCCAGAACGAGCCCGATGACGACAACGCGCCGTGGAAATTTTGGCGTAGAGAAGAACTCACGGATCGCGAGGAGGTAGACGATGCAAGCAAGCGTCAAAGAGGCCATGAAGTACGGTCCACCCCTATCGCCGAAGTTGCGTGAACAGATCGTCAGCGCCACGCACAACGTGGCGCCGAGTATGTACACTCTCCACGCGGGGGGGATCTTCACAATTCTTTCTTGCCCATCATTAATTGTGCCGCCACAAGCTCCCACTCTTTAAGCCACCGCGCCGTGCGTGGAGCCCTCTCCGGAGCGAGACGCAACTCTGCTGCCAGACGAGTCAGGTCGTCAGCTACATCGATATCGTAAAAAGGATCTGCAAAACCTACAGAAAGCGCAAGCGCTCGTGCGCGCGACAGGAGTGTATCCAGCGCGCTGCTGGTGCCCATTCCGTCGCGTGCGAAAAGCGTAGGATGAGAAGCCTTTGCCCCTACGAGGTAGTAGCCTCCGTCGTGCGTTGGTCCTACGACCACATCGTGTGCGGCCAGCATTTCGAAAGCGTCTTCGAGAATGGAACGCGGCAGGTGCGGGCTGTCGCTGTTGAAGGCAATGGTGCGTCGTTGACGATCTTCGGCGAAGTGCGCAAACACCGAAGTGAGGCCTGCAGCAAGACCTTCACCTTTCTGCCCAATTACATTCGCTTGGTTGCCTGCCAACTGCGCCAGCTCGTTTACGTCCGAGTGCGGGCACATGATGGCAACCTCTACATTGCCCAATGACCGCGCCAACGCCAGCGTGTCGTCGAGAAGACAGCGGTAGAAAGCAATGACAGCGTTAAGACAAAGGCTAGGAGCCAGTCGGGTCTTGACCGCGCCTGGCCTGGGTGCTTTTGCCATGATTACCAGCACGCGGTCACTCTCCGACGAACGCACCACTGTCTCGCTCGAAGACTCCATAAAATTTTGACGCGGACCTACGCTGGCCGCGGTGTTCCGGCTCTTCGGTGCTGGAAATAATAGCGCACTATCAGGCTGAGAATGAACCAAGCGGCGCCGACCGTGCCCTTCAGCGTACCGCCGATCTTCGATTTTCCGATACGCGGGTAATAGCTCACAGGGACTTCAACCACGCGGAATCCCGCGAGGGCGCCCTTCAGGATCATCTCAACGGCCCACCCATAGGTAGTCTCTTCGAGGGCGAGCGCGCGTAGTACCTCTGCGCGGCCGGCGCGAAACGGGCCGAGATCACTGATTTCCAGCCCATAGAGAAGCCTGATCAGGCTGGCGGCGAGGCGATTACCAAACACCTGATGCCAAGGCAACGCCCCAGCAGAACGCCGCTCTTGGAGGCGGGAACCGAGCGTGATATCGGCACGCCCTTCAGCGATTGGCGCTAAGAGAATCGGCAGTTCAGAGGGCCGATCGCTGTAATCGCCATCGAGAAACACAACAACGTCAGGGGAATTTGCCGTGGCCAGCCCTGTAAGGCAAGCTCGCCCATATCCGCGGCGCGGTTCCTGAACGACGAGGGCACCCATTTTTGCGGCGATTTCGGGCGTCCCGTCATTCGAGTTGCTGTCGACAACGATAACCTCGGTCGTGAGATCGGACGGGAGATCCGCCAGAACGCGCTCAATCGCTTGCGCTTCGTTATGGGTGGGGATGACGACGGAAACTCGCACCTGGATCGCTCAAACGCGCACAACGGGCACCAAACGCCCTGTGCGCTGCATCGCCCAAACGCGCACAACGGGCACCAAACGCCCTGTGCGCTGCATCGCCCAAACGCGCAC
>Ga0213872_10001339_pt1 | contig 16257 bp, 13 predicted proteins | sample VelepicomBERX_R2_FD_160071 | JGI IMG/M metagenome (GOLD analysis project Ga0213872, IMG submission 160071) | Rhizosphere microbial communities from Vellozia epidendroides in rupestrian grasslands, the National Park of Serra do Cipo, Brazil - RX_R2 | ecosystem: Host-associated > Plants > Roots >...
CGTTCCGCATCATCGAGTGCGGCAAAATCCACGCCACCGATTTCGACTTTGCCCGAGGTAGCCCGGGTCAAGCCGCCCAGCAGATAAAAGAGCGTGGATTTTCCACTCCCAGAAGGACCGACGATGCTGACAAATTCACCCGCCTCGATCGAAAACGACACGTTTCGCAGAGCCGGGACCTCAATCTTGCCTGTGTGGTAGACCTTCGTCAGATCTTCCGCGCGAATAATGGGTTGCACTCATCGATTGTAAATCGAATCGCAGCCCGGACTTCGTCGACAACTAGACCGAGACGACACACGGCGCGATAGCCGGCGCATGTTCAAACGCTGGCTGATGCCGCACCGTTCCCTTCTTCGGCCCTCGCTTGCGCGCGCTCATGATGCGGATGCGCTCCAGCACCTCGGCTGGCGTGCATGCACCTTTTGGCAGAAATGCATCTGCTCGATTGGCCCGTTCAAACGCTTTCACTGTCGAGCTGAACAGGATGGTCGGAACCTCAGGTGAAAACTCCTTCATCCGCCGGACCAGTTCGTTCCCGTCGATGTCTGCCAGCAGCAGATCGCTCAATACCAGATCAATCCCGCCGTTACGAAAAATTTCCAGAGCCCTCTCACCGGAGAGCGCGGACACAACTCGATAGCCACGAGTCTCCAGCATGAACTTACGTACCAATAGCGTTTGCTCGTTGTTGTCTACACACAGAATGGTCTTCTTGGGCCTCATCGATTTCCCTTACTTCTTCGCCACGTAAGCGACTTTGGGGCCGCAGACACACGTCAAGTGTGCGCGCCGTGCGGCGGTTTGGGTTGCCGCATCCTGGCCCAGTGCCTGGCCCGAAATCGGCCATGCGGGGGCCTCCACGCAACACTGCGCAGCGCGATGACAGCGCCACTAGCGTGCATCTTTCGGGGGACCGCAACCAGGCTTGGGCCAGAATGCGGAGAACAAGCGCGCCATGCACTGTTGCCTGCTCCCTAAGCAGAGCCCGCCGGTTTCTCGGTGTGATTCCCGGAATATGGCCGGACTATGCCTTGGAGCCACGCACAGCGTGCTCGCTCAGCTTCAGATTGTGAGTAAATCGGCGAAAGTTGCGCTCCGTTTTTACCGGAACGCTTGCCAAGAGTACGAAGAGCAGCGCCCCATGTAAATGGAGAACGTCAGGCGAAGAGATGGCCTGTTTTGGACCTCGCTTCCACGCCGTCGGCTCATCACTCCATGAATGTTGGGGTTGAAGCTAGAAACCGCTGTTGAAACCATGTGAATCATTCAAGGAAAAGGCGCCCATTTGCCACGTGGACAGTGCTCCCACCCAGCCGCACATTTGTAATCTTTCCCGAGATCAAATTTGCCCATCCGTAAAGGTCGCTCGGACGCGAAATTTCTACCCCTTGGCGGATGCGTATCTCCTCATCAGGAGCGGCGATTCCATGCCTCAGTAGGTAAGCAACCGCGCAGCCGGCAGCCGATCCCGTGGCGGGATCCTCGCCGTTATAGAACTGCATCCGCGCCCGCCACACCCGAGGCCCCTCAGGCGCGATGGCATAGAAAAACTTCGCTTCCGACGATATGAAATACCGCTCGCTCGCGGCGAGATCTACACGCAATCGTGCCAGTGCATCCATCGACCGAAGCTGAACAATGCAGTATGGGATTCCGGTTGACACCGTCTGGGGCCGCGGCTCCGTCGCGCAGTCCCCCTCTCGGAGGCCGAGCAATGGCGCGACTGCTTCGATCTCATGCATCGAACCAAAGATCGGTTCAGGCTGCGTCATCACGCCATAGCTGCGATTTCCAGTGTTTCGCTCCGGCGGAAATACCACCGGCACCCGTCCCGCATTCAAGTCCAGAATGATCCTTTCAGCTCCGGAGTACCCCGGAATCGTCCTGCGGATCGTAGCCGCCGTGCCCAGCGTAGGATGCCCCGCAAACGGCAGCTCTTCCCGAGTGGTGAAGATTCGCACACGCACGCCCCTCTCGCGCTCTGTCTCCACATCCCGTCGGACCACGAATGTCGTCTCCGACAAATTCGTCTCGCGTGCAATGGCCTGCATCTCGCTCTCGCTGAGACCGGCCGCATCGGGGAATACCGCCAGTTGATTGCCTTCGAGAGGCTTGCTTGTGAACACGTCACAGACGTGGTATTCAAATTCGCGTAAGCTCATCCGATTGACACCACCTTCCTCAAGGCATATTCTCACTGTTGTGAAGCGGAGTCCCTCCGCCGTTTACACCTTATGACCAGGATCGCTCCAACCTGCATGTGTCTGTGCTGCTGCTGTCGCTGCTGCCCCGTGCGGGTGTGTGTATGAGCGAATCGAACTGACAAGCTTCGAAATTCTCAAACCCACCCGCTGCTAGAATGCCGGGTGGGTTTTTAGTATCCACGTAAGATCACCGAAAATTTGAGAGGCAAAATCGAAATGTCACTTCGGATCAACGATATCGCACCAGATTTCACTGCCGAAACCACGCAGGGCACCATCCGTTTCCACGAGTGGATCGGCGATAACTGGGCTGTTCTGTTCTCTCACCCCAAGGACTTTACTCCCGTCTGCACAACCGAACTCGGCGCCGTCGCCGCACTCGAGGATCAGTTTGCGGCTCGGGGCGCCAAAGTGATCGGCCTCAGCGTCGACCCGGTGTCCGATCATGGCAAGTGGGCAAAGGACATCGAGGAAGTCACTGGTCACGCCGTGAAGTACCCCCTTATCGGCGACCCCGAACTGACAATTGCCAAGCTCTACGATATGCTGCCAGCGGATGCGGGCGATTCATGCGAAGGTCGTACTCCGGCCAACAACGCAACCGCGCGCGCCGTCTTTGTCGTCGGCCCTGACAAGCGTATCAAGTTGACGCTGACCTATCCCATGACCACGGGTCGCAACTTCGACGAGATTCTCCGCGTGCTTGATTCGATTCAGCTCACAGCGAAGCATCGCGTCGCGACTCCGGCAGATTGGAAGCAGGGCGAAGACGTCATCATCACCGGCGCGGTCTCAAACGAAGAAGCGGATAAAATCTTCCCTGGCTACAAGACAGTGAAGCCCTACCTGCGCACCACCGCGCAGCCGCAGTAACAACGTTTTCGCATGATCCCGCCGCACGATTTTGTGGCGGGCCGTGAGCACCGGTGGCGAAGTGGCTAACGCGCTGGTCTGCAAAACCAGTATTCGCGGGTTCAATCCCCGCCCGGTGCTCCACAAAACAAGGGACCTACGCGTAATTTCAAAATGGAATTTCACTGATTCGATAACAGGAATTGATTTGTACATGAGCAGGATCGGATGAGCGATAAGATGAGTTCGCAATCGCTCACCAGGCGCCCTTCAGTTTGCGATCAGACTCTCAGGCAGAGCTGACTCTACCGATGCAACTAACCGGTCCACCCACGACAACAGCTCGTCGGGAGAATCTGCGAGCGCGATGATCGTCTCTCGTGCCTGTCTGAGAGCTCGTTCCATCAGGCTGCGCACCATGTCCGCGCCAACTTCGGTAACCATATTCAAACGGTCTACGTCCTGATGAACCGGCTTACCGATTTGTGCAGGGTTGGCATAGCAGTCGATAAGGTCATCTGCCAGTTGGTAATACTTTCCGATGTAGCCACCAAGCGAAGCCCAGGCTTGCGCGTTAGGCACACGTGCAGCAATCGCGCCCGCCGTGCAGGCAGCACGAAATAAGGCGGCTGTTTTCCGATAATGGTAGCGGGTGAGCGATTCGGCCGCGGATTGATCCGGAGGGATCAGTTCGAGTTGCTCTTCCATCGCCTGACCGGCGATAACGCCATCCTCTCCGGCAACCGCATCGCCCAGAAGTTTGACGATCTCCATTGCCTCGTGCGCATGTGATGGCGGACTGGAAGCTATCAGCTGCAGCGCTCGAACGATAAGTGCATCGCCCGCCAGGACTGCGATCGGTTCCCCAAATTTACGATGAAGCGTTGGCAAGCCCCTGCGCATATCAGCGTTATCAAAGCACGGTAAGTCGTCATGAACCAAAGAAGCAGTATGAAACAGCTCTAGCGAGCATGCTGCCAGCAGTGCCAGCTCTAATCCAGCCTTGTCTACTGAGCAGGTGTTGAAGACAAGGAGAAGTAAGCTAGGACGCAATCGCTTGCCCCCGGCATTGATGATGTGGCGTTGGGCACGGGTCAGCAATGTCGCCCGTGGACCGAGGTCTGGAATCGTACGATTCAGGAGATCCTCAAATCTCTGCCAAACCTCTGCGAAAGTCAGGACGTCCTGCAGACATCCGGGTAATAATACGTGATTTGTTTTGGTAGATATTTTTGTGTGCATTGCTGCAATCCTCGACGGAAAACTGCCGGAAAGTTAAATCCCAAATATCTGAATGGAGAATGAACGTGTACGAGGCCCATCAAACTCGGCCGCCACAATGTTCTGCCAAGTTCCGAGCAGAACTCTCGAATCGCGTATCTGCAGACTCAGGCTTTGACCTGTCAGGAGGCTTCGAATGTGTGAATCTGCGTTCTTTCGTTCGCAATCTGAGTACTGAGGGTCGTTGTGGCGCCAATAGCCGTCGCGACTAACAAGCTGACTGAGAAATGCCTTTGCATCCTTGATTAGCGCGTCCTGCCACTCACAGACAAAAACACCGGCGGTCGTATGCAGTGACTGAACGTGTACTAATCCAGTGGACACACCGCTGTGACGCACGACTTCATTAACGCGGTCCGTTATGTTGACGAATTCTGATCGCTCCCTTGTCGCAAGGTCAATAACCTTTTGAGCAATTCGAGTTTCACGAGAAAGTGCTGTCTGCGGATGTGTCGGGACGATCTGAAGGATCTGTGTAGCCATCTTAAATTCTCCTCACTCACTAAGGCGTAAATGGACGTTCCAGTCACTCACAGCAGCTCTTAATTGATTCGCGGACCCAGTCGGGATGCGGTCATTGCGTAGGACGTCCCAAACTCTGTTGCGAACGTGAAGCAACACGAGCGGGTCTTCAAAACCGTCAGGCAGAGGTATCGGGCGAAGGCAGTAGTGACCTAAAGCTCCCTTTTGGGGACCCTGTGGGAGTACTGTTAGAGCCAGGCTAGTCGGGGCCTTTCAATCCGCTGCGGAGCGGCGTGAGGCGCCTATCATTCTCTATTGCTCCTGATAGGTATGCCGGCGTATCCAAGATTCAATGTGCTCTTTCTGCATTGTTCCAGTCTCGTAGCGCTCCCACATCCATGCATAAGCCTCGGCATCGGTGACCCGCAGCTTATAGCCGAAACCATTGATACGCAAGAAGACCGCCGTCGCCGCTACTGCGGTACGTTTATTTCCATCGAGAAACGGATGATTCTGTGACAGGCTCTCCCAGAATGCTGCTGCTTCCTCAATCACGTCGCTGTAGTAACCGCTTTGCGGACGAGCAATGGCAGATTCCAGAAGGCCTCGGTCGCGGACCCCGCTTTTGCCACCAAACCTCGCAACCAGGGCTTCGTGAAATCGCAGAACGTCGTCGGTCATCAGGTACTTGTTCACAGCGCCAGCCTCCGCAGCAATTCTGAGTGATCTTCCACGAATTCTTGAAAGGCCTCCTGAGGCGAGATTGAAACTGAGCCTTCGCGTTGCTGCACATCCTGACTGGACCGATCAGCGGCATAGTGTTGTTCGGCTTTGAGGGTCAAAGGGAATTCAACTTGATGGTGATTGGAACCGCTCACAAGAGTTCTCCTTTTTAGGTTGCATCGAGAAATTATCTATTGGTCTGTTTGGTGCCGGAGGCCACGCCCTCGCGCGTGTCCGCCTTTCGGACGCTTTATCAGAAATGCCAATGGAACCATCAGCCCTACGCAGATGGCGAAGAGCCAAGCCACATCAATATACGAGAGGATCGAAGCCTGTCTTTGAATAGCCAGATAGGTCTCTTGATACGCTTGGGAAACTGCGCTGACCGAATCTGTTCCGGCCGAGCTGAGAGCGTCAGCCACCCCTTTGGAGACATGCTGGAAGGCGGCGTCATAATCAGAGGCATGTGCGACCAGTACATTTTGATGGTACTGAGAGCGTCGCGCAAGCAGTGTTGTGACAACAGAGATCCCTACACTTCCACCGACGTTTCGCGCCAGGTTACTCAGACCCGCAATGCCATTATTCTTGGACCCCGGAAGATCGGAATGGGCCATGGTGCCGATGGGAACAAATAGCCATGCAATACCGGCCGCTTGAAACATCCGTAGTTTCACTGCGGTCCAAAAGTCCATGTCCAAGCTCATGGTTGTCAATTGCAAGAGCGCCAGCGTCGTGACGAAAAATCCAAAGGCGGCCAGCAAACGCGGATCTCGCCGCGAAACAAGCAAGCCGGCGATAGGCATGATCAGCATTGTTGTGAGCCCACTCGGAGCGAGCATCAACCCAGCGGTTTGCGCCGGGTAACTTAAGAGCGTTTGCGCTAGTTGTGGCATCAGCACTGTGGTGCCATAGAGCGCAAACCCGGCCATGAACATCATGATGAAGGAAATGGTAAAAGTGCGATTCTGAAAAAGCCTGATATCGATGATCGGGTACGGGTGCAGGTATTCCCAGAACAGCGCACCCAGGATTCCGACGGCGGACAGGATTGCGAAACAAACGATGAAGTCGGATGAGAACCAGTTTTCACGCTGCCCCTTGTCGAGCACGACCTGCAGGCAGCCGAGTCCCAGGCAGATTAAGGCCAGTCCAAGATAGTCAACGCCGCGTACTTTTTTGCGTTCCTCGGACAAATAGGGAGGATCCTCTACCAGCCGCGAAGTCAGAACCAAAGAAAGAATGACGACCGGCACATTGATAAAAAAGATCCACCGCCAGCCGAAGTTATCTGTAATGTAACCGCCAATCGTGGGACCAATCGCTGAAGCCATCACGATCGTCAGGCCATAGATCGCGAAGGCCATCCCCAATTTCTTAGGTGGAAATGTATCCGCGAGAATCGCCTGTTCACTAGGAACCAGTCCTCCGCCGCCCGCCCCTTGCAACACGCGAAAGAAAATCAGCAGCCCAAGGCTTGGCGCAAGCCCGCAAAGTAGAGAACTAATGCCGAACACGACTACGCAGGCCATATAAAACCGTTTCCGCCCCATGCGCAAGGCCATCCACGCCGAGATGGGCATCATCACTGCGTTGGAAATGAAGTAAGAGGTGAGTATCCAGGTACCTTCATCCAGGCCTGCGGAGAGTCCGCCTGTGATATGTGGCAGCGCTACGTTGGCGATGCTGTAATCGAGGTTTTCCATGAAGGTTGCCAACGAAACTGTCACTGCGATCAACCACTTATTGTGGCGGGGCTGCCACCGTAAGAAATCTGCATGGTTCGGCATATGGTCTGGCTCAGCGCAAGTACACTTTTGCCCGCACCGACATGCCGGGCCTAAGGCGGTGGTCAAGGTCCTGTCCGGAATCCAGGTCGATGCGGATCGGGATGCGTTGCACGACTTTGACGTAATTCCCTGTAGCGTTTTCTGGAGGCAAGAGACTGAACCGCGCGCCGCTGGCGCCACCGATTGCTGTCAGGCGGCCTGTGAGTTCCCGGCCATACGCGTCGACAGCAATCGTCGCCCTCTGGCCAGGCCTCATCCGCTTGAGCTGCGTCTCTTTGAAATTAGCCGTGACCCAGATTTCGTCGACCGGCACGATCGCCATCAGTTGTTGACCCGATGATACGTTCTGGCCGACTTCGACAGTTTTCTTGCCGACGACTCCACCCACGGGCGCACAGATGGTCGTATAGCTTAAATTCAGTTTGGCCTGGTTCAACAGTGCCCTTCGCTCGAGAAGATTTGCGTGCGCCAAGTCCGCTCTCGACTGGCTTAGAGATATCTGTTGCCCGCCGGTTGACGCAGCCTGGATTTGTGCCCCTGCCTGAGTCACCCTGGCCCTTGCCTGTTGGATGGCCGATTGCGCAACGCGCACGTTTTCCTGCGCCGCCGTGACCTCTGCGCTCCGGGCATCCGAAGTTGCCTTTGCTGACTCTGCAGACTGAACGATGTGGTCGTATTGTTGCTCCGAGATCTCCTTTCTTAATATGAGAAAAGAGTAACGGGCTGCATCGTCGTCGATTTTCTGATAGTCGGCTTCAGCAGCTTTTGCCTGCGCTCGTGCAGCCTCCAGACGTGCCTGCGCTATGCTGAGTTGATGATTCGCGGCATTCACACCGGCTTCAGCGTCCACACGCGAAGATGTGGCCGTCGTTAGCGTGCTGCTGGCATTGGTCGCCGTGATTGGCACGTCGGTTTCTGCGGCGCGCACCGTTGCCTCAGCCCCGGCAAGATCTGCCTCAGCTTTTGCTGCCGCAACCTCGTAGTCTCGCGAGTCGATTCTCAAGAGGACTTCACCTGCTTTGACGATCTGCTGATCCTGGATCATCACTTCCGCGACTTGGCCAGGTATACGCGCGCTGACTGCAACTACGTGACCATCGATTTGCGCGTCATCAGTCGACTCATGGGAACTGAAATAACGCCACAGAACGTAGCCGCTCGCGAGTAGACCCAACAGGCTGATACCTAGAGCCACCTGCACCAACCTGGATTTGAGCAGCTCGCCAGGAAGGCTCCGTGCGTTTTCGATTGTCTCCCGCTCAACGATCGTTGCCATGTCAACCCGCCTTGATGAATTCTTGAAGCTGCTGATCGCTCCGGCCGAGAACCCGCGCGAGCGAGACCTTGGCGATGTTGTGCGCGTAAAGGGCGGAGATCAGAGCGTCGTTGGCTTTTGCAACCGACTCCTGCGCCTGCACTAATTCGATCGTGTCGGCAACACCAGTGGAAAACCGATCTGTTGCCTGCTCGAGAGTCTTATTGGCCAGCGTCACGTTGCTCCGCGCCACGTTCACCTGATCGGCGGCGGTCTGGATGTCGAGAAAAGCTTCCCGAACTTGTGTGTCGATCTGCCCCGCCAGATTGGCAAGCTCATCCGACCGCTGCTTTAGCTTTGCGCTTGCCTGCTGGACGTCCGCTCCGATGCGACCGGCATCGAAAATATTGAAGTTGATCGCAGCAGTGACCGAAAAGACGGAGTGCGAACTCGTCAGCCCCGCACCGCCATCCCCGTAGTATCCGTTCACATCAAGGGTGGGATAGCGCTCAGCGCGCGCCGCGGCAACTGTCTGTTCAGCCGCCTGCACCAGCCGACGAGCGCTCTGATAATCCGGCCGCTGCTCTCGCGCTGTCTCGAGCGCTTTCTCCTGAGTAAGTGGAGGTGGTGGTGTGAAGGATAGGCGATCACTGACGGTGAAATCTTGACCGGCGCGAAGTCCTATAACTCGTCCTAGAGACAGCTTGTCTTTCTCAAATTGATTTTGCTGAGCCAGAAACCGCTGTTGTTGTGTTTTTAATTCCACCTCCGCGCGAAGCCTATCTATTTCTGGCGAGATTCCGCCAGTTTCCTGGTCAACCGCGCGCTGGTACAGAGCTTCCGCGGTGTTCACCTGCGCGCGTATCGATTCGAGCAAAGACGCGTCTGCGATGACCAGCAGATAGGCGTTCGCTACGGCCTGGACGACCAGGTTCCGCGCATCCTGAAGCGAGAGCAGTGCAGCAGTTTCTGTGGCCCTGGCGGAACTCAGGTTCTTGAGCGCACGCCAGTCGAAAACCTTCGCCGAAACGGTCGCGCCGACCTGCGTGTATTGAAAAGGGCCCGTTATCGTCGGGATGGTAATGCCGAGGCCAGGAGGAGTCTTTACGTTCAGGCCATATGCCTGCAAGTTGAGTTGCTCCACACTCTCATCGAATGAGCCGGTGACCTGAGGCAGTAGTGCGGAAAGGGCGCGAAGGCGTTCGGCCCGCTCTTCTTTGCTGTACGAGTCACGCTCGAGCAAACCTAAATTCGCCTTCAGGCCACGCTGAATCGCACCATCGAGCGTCAGATTCACGGGCGTTGACGTGCGCTCCTCTGCCGGAACGCTCCCCTGAAACGGGCTAGCCTGTTGAGCCCGAACGTAAACAGCAGTGCTTACGCCGAGGACCAGCAAGCGTCGCAGCATCAGGACAATGTGTCGGCTTCTTCTCACTCATCTTTCCTTCGTGGTGCTCAATAAGTAAGGCGAAAAGAGGATCTGGAAATCGATCATCGGTGTGAGCCAGCACGCGCAGAATGTGGTGCGCTGGGCGGTTGGGTCTTCCGGAGATTGCGACCAACCATTATGCCGATCAGGAACGCAATGAGGAGCGCGGCGCCAACTCCTACCATTGCTTTGTAGCGGCGGAGGAGCTTCCCGGTGTGATACAGAGGCCTATCCAACCGGGCAATGACTGGCTGTCCTTCCAAATACCGCAACAGGTCTTCCGCGAGCTGTTCCGCCGATTTGTAGCGGCGCGAAGGCTCCTTGTGCATTGCCATCAAAATGATGTTTTCCAGATCGCCGCGCAACTGCTTTACTGTGCGGAAGGCCTGAGAGTTCGCTTGGCCTGATCGTCTCCTCATTGCATACAAGCAGTTCCAACTCTCGACGGGCCACACCATTTGTCGAATAAGGCCGGCCTCCGGTCAGCAATTCGAACAGGACCACCCCGAGCGAATATACATCGCTGGCGGTGGTCAGAGGTTCGCCACGAACCTGCTCTGGACTTGCGTAGTCAGGTGTCATCATGCGGATACCAGTCTTGGTGAGAGGCTCTCCCGACGGGAGCAGTTCTCGGGCTAATAGCTTTGCTATGCCGAAGTCAAGGAGTTTCGGAATCCCCTCGGACGTTACCAGGATGTTTCCGGGCTTGATATCTCGATGAATAACGAGCCTCTGGTGGGCATGGTGAACAGCCAGGCAAACAGGCCGAAACAGACGGATGCGGTCTCGCAGCGAGAGTCCACGCGCGTGTGAATACTCCGTAATCGGTTGGCCATCGATGTACTCCATCACGATATACGGCAAGTTATCTTCGGCACTGCCGCCATCGAGGATTGCCGCAATGTTAGGATGAGCTAAATTGGCGAGTATCTGTCTCTCAGAACGAAATCTGTTGATATCCTCGCGCGAAGCCATGCCAGACTTCAGCAGCTTGATTGCCACTGTTTGCAGATAGTGCTGGTCCGAACGGACTGCCAGATAAACAACTCCCATCCCTCCCTGGCTCAACTCCCGAACGAGAAGGTAAGGGCCAAATCTCGAACCGACATATGTATCACGCGGTGAAACTAACTGCCTCGCCGCGCTGCTAACAACCGACATTATGGACTTCTCATCCCGATCCTCGTAAACCAGCAGAGATTCCACTTCCGATTTCAGTTCCTCATTTCCCGAACAGGCTTCATCCAGATAGCGTTCTCGTTCTTCACCCTTCTTCTCGAGTGCATTCCAAAAAACACTTTCGATGAGGTTCCACTGGTTTGCAGTCATTTGTTGCAACTCCCAGCCATCTCACGATATAGCCAAGCTTGGGCGACACAAAGGTCCCGCCCCACCGTCGCGACAGAGATGTCCATGGCTTCGGAAATCTCTTCAGTCGTAAGTCCACCAAAAAATTTCAACTCGATAATCTGACTCTTGCGCTTGTCAACTGCGGCCAGAGACTGAAGGGCCAGATCGAGCGCGACTACATCTAGCGGCTTCTCATCTGCAACATCGATTTCTTCGCGAAGAGTGATGTTCAGCCCTTGGCCCCGCTTGCCAGCCTTCCTCTTTCTCGCATCGTCAATGAGAATGCACCGCATGATGTTCGCCGCGATGGCAAAAAAATGGGCGCGGCTCTGCCATGAGATTCTGGTGTGACCAGTGAGCTTCAGATACGCTTCGTGAACCAGGGCTGTTGGCTGGAGCGTAAGATTTGGCCTCTCTCCGCTTAACTTCATCCGCGCCAATCGATGCAGTTCGTCGTAGACGAAAGGAGTCAGCTGATCCAGTGCGGATCGATCTCCTTCGGCCCACCGCCGCAGGATCGCAGTGATGTCCGGTCCGGGATTCGGATCGGAGCCTGAATTACTCATTGCAGAAATAGAGGCTGAATTTGACATGAGATCTTCCGTGACTCACCTAGATATGCGACTTTTTGCCTCGCGTACCCTCACTGTCCGTGTGAGTTAAATCCCGGGCCAAGTGACTGATTTTCTCACCCACTCCGTTTTTTTCGGGCACAAAAGCTACATGTGGGCCAACTCGTGGGTCGTGGATCTGTTGCTTTGGCCCCTTCGAAACGTTTCTGAGAGAACGCGACGCGAAATGTCGCATATAGAGGTGAGCAGAGAACGCATGCGAACACTCTGCCGCTGAAAATGGATGAGTACATACCTCCAAAATCCCGAGCAGGACGAAGCGGCAACCACCACTTCTCCAACACGCCAGATCGGCCGGTCGACTCCTCCCTCGAAGTGTGTGGCTTGGTCGGCCGTCGGCCTGGTTGCCGCAAGCTGGATAAGTGCCGCTGCTTTCGGACTGTACATCCTTTGCTTTTACTTTGGGGCCATTCGCTCGGGGCATATTGAGCAATGGAATAACAACCTTTCCGGTCTGTACGATCGAGATCACCCGCTCGCATTCCTGGCCATGGCGGCTCATCTCGGCACGGGCGCTATCATCCTGCTCCTCGGCCCTGTACAACTAATCGACAAATTCCGCGGCCGCTGGCCGGCGATGCACCGCTGGCTTGGCCGTTTGTACGTGTTCACTGCTTTCGTAGCCGGCTTAGGCGGACTTGGCTTTATTGTGAGCAAGGGAACGATCGGTGGCGCTCCCATGAATCTGGGCTTCGGAGTTTACGGCGCACTTATGGTGCTCGCAGCCACTGAGACATATCGCCACGCCCGCGGCCGGCGGTTCGAAACACATCGTGTCTGGGCGATTCGCCTTTTTGCACTGGCCATCGGTTCATGGCTATACCGAATGGATTATGGTTTCTGGCTGCTCGCTGCCCATAGGATTGGGCATACCAAGACGTTTCGCGGTCCATTTGACATAGTCATGTCGTTTTTCTTTTACTTGCCGAACCTGGCATTCGCGGAACTGTTCCTTCGTGGCAGGTGGAAGCGGCTCTGCTCTGCCTTTGGCATATCGGCTGTAGTTGTACTCAATATCGCAACACTGGTTGTCGGTATCGGGACCTACTACTTTATCCGCTATCACTGGGGGCCGGGTATTCTCCACAGCCTCTTGGGGAGAGCGGGTTGAGCGAGAAGGCTTCAGAATTGGGTGCAGGGAGATGACGTCATCATTGCTGGCCTGGTCTCCGACGAGCACGCAAGGAGCAAATACCTGAGTGGAAGGCCGCGCGGCCTTACCTGCGTATTGTGTCCCAGCCTGAATTTCTACCCTGATCACGCGACTTCTCGGGATTACTGCAGTTTCGCGTATTCGCTTTGGGCTTGCTTCAGAATGGGAATGTCCGGATCGGCATCCTTCCAGAGTGCGAAGAAATCCTGGTACGCGGCCCTGGCCTTCTCCCGCGCGCCGACAAGAACATAAGCACGGCCTAATCCCAGGTGTGCCAATGGGCCGAGCGGTTCATTCAACACAATGCCGGGATGGTCGAGGATCTTCTGGAACTCGGCAGCGGCCGAACCCTGTCGTGCAGCGAGTAGCGCGATCCCTCGCAAGTACACTGGGTAAAGATTGAAGGCCAGAGTTTGAATAGCCGGCTCTCCTAATTCGTAGGGAGCAGCCGGGACCAGGGCCTGAATTGCGTTAGCAGTGTTCCCGCTAGCGATGGCGTAAGCGGCGTGGATGGTGGGCAAATAGTGGAATTGAACTGTCGTATCTTCACCAAAGCGCGCTGCGAGTTCATCAGCCAGTCGTGTCGACCGCGTAGCGTCGCCGGCCAGCGCCAGTGCAACTGCGGAAATGGCCTCAACATCTCTTCCCTTTGACAATCCAAGCGCCGCCTGTGCCTGTTGCTTTGCCCGTCCCATGCTCCCTGCCACTGCTTCCCGCACAGCACCTTCGGCTTCATAGCTGGCGGCTACTTCTTTCTCATCGGCCTGCAGCGCGGAATTAATGGCGCGTCTGGTTAGTTCGCGTGCTTTCGTAAAGTTACCTGCATACGTCGCCGTGTCCGATTCGTGATACAGAATGCGGTCCTCGCTTCCTGGCTTTCCCATCTGACTGTCCAGCTCACGCTGCATGCCCGCGGCGTTATGCTGCAAAAAGTGAATAATGTAGAGCGTTTGGTGCAGGAAAGGTGTTTCGAAGTGACCGCCTTGCGCCTGTCGTAGCGTTGCTTTAGCCTCGTTCAGGCGATTAAGCCTGACGTAGGCATCGACGACATTGAGGTAGGAATTTCCGCTTTTAGGGTCGAGCCTCAAGGAGTCTTGATGTGCAGCGAGGGACTTGTCGTGGTAACCCAGAATGGCGTAGACAAATCCCAGGTTATTGGGAGGGATATCGTCGCGGGGATAGGTTGCCGCCCATAGCTCTAGTATTTTCCGAGCGGCCTCCATATCCCCGGTAACAAACTGTTGGTAGTGCGACTCAATGTAGAACCGCTCGCGCTCGCTCACCGTCTCGCGCAGCGCATAGGCTTTGCGCAGGCTCTCAGCCGCATGCTCCGTTTCCCCGAGGTTGAAATAGGAGGTCGCGATCCGTGCGTAGGCCATGGCGAAGTTGGGATCGAGCTTAATAGCTCGCTGAAACAAAGGGACCGCTGCAGAATAATTGTTCGTTACGACCATTTCCCGGTAGCCAAGGCTGTAGGCTTGCAAGGCCTCAAGGGAGGATGTAGTCACGTTCTCTGGCGGCGCGTCGTACTTTTCCACTGAGGCCAGCGATTCGCCTAGCCTGGCGCGCAGCTTCGCGGCTGCTTTACCCAGCGCATTCAAGACCTGTTCTTTGCCGTCAGCCGTGACCTGCTCCTCCCCGAGTACATCTCCGTTGCGGCAGTTCACCGCTTTCAGGCCGAGGACATACTGGCTGCCCAGGCTGGCAATCGATCCTTCGATCGTGGCTGCGCTCGCGGTTCGCTGACAGACTTCGCGCGCCAACTCGCCGTTCAATCTTGTATCTCTCGGCTTTGCCATTAAAGAGAGCGTCTCTGCGATGCGCTCATCCGAGAGCAGATTCAGAAATGGCGACTGCTCCAACTGCGCCGAAAGGCCCTGCCTCAACGTACCGTCGAAAACCGAGTCATTCGTACCATTGTTGAAATCAGCGAGCACGATAGTATCTTTGTCGGTGAGCTTGGCTGGGTGGCGCGAGACAAAATACCCTACGATCAGCGCCATTGCGACCGCCAGCCCCGTAAGAATGATCCATTGCAATCGACGTCTTTTGCCCGCAGACGGTGGATACTGCACTACGATGGATCTGCGCGGATCCAGATCGCGTTGCAACCACTCCAGGTCAGAAAGAATTTCGGCGGCATCCTGATAGCGCGACCTTGGGTCTTTCTCCAGAGTCTTGCTGATGATTTCTTCCAGTCTCGTTGAAGCCGCCGGGTTGAGCTGCCTTAGGGGCATCGGAGGCCGGCTGAGAATGGCCTCTAGAACTGCACCGGAATTTTCTCCAGGAAATGGTGCTACCCCACTGGCCATTTCGTACAGCACGGCGCCAAATGAGAAGAGGTCTGATCGGACGTCCAACTCTTTGCCGGCCGCCTGCTCTGGAGACATGTACGCTACCGTCCCGATCAGCATTCCTGATTCGGTGATAGACCTAAGCCCCGCAGGCACCTTGCGATGGGCGATTCCAGCTGGGCTTAGTTTTGCAATTCCAAAATCAAGGACCTTCACCACCCCGTCGCTCCGGATCATGACGTTCTCGGGCTTGACGTCGCGGTGGACAATTCCGGAGGAGTGCGCGGCGCCCAGTGCCCTGGCGATCTGGATAGCGATATCCAGCGTCGTGTTCAAGTCGAGTTTGCCGTTGGAAAGCTTTTCACGCAGTGTAGGCCCGTCGACGAATTCGGACGCAATGAACTGCAATCCGTTGACCTGGCCGAATTCATAGATCGTGACAATATTAGGATGACTTAGGGCAGAGGCAGCCTGGGCCTCGCGCTGGAAGCGACTCAATCCGCGGTCGTCACGCATAAAATCCGGCGTCAGGATCTTGAATGCCACGCGGCGCTGCAGACTCGTATCTTCGGCCAGATAAACCTGGCCCATGCCGCCCGTCGCGAGCAGCGAAATGATTTCATAGTGGCCGATCCTGGCGCCCGCGCCCAGGACATCGTGCTTCGATTCGGCGATAACCCGGTGCGCTGCTTCGAAGACGGGTCGCTCCAGAAGATCCATTGGTCTGTCGACCTCGTCTAGGAGCGTTTCCAGTTCCCTTCTGAGCTCGGCGTCTCCATCACAATTTTCTTCCAGGAATGCTGAGCGTGTTTGGGGATCTAATTCGAGA